>Ga0315281_10007717_pt1 | contig 15113 bp, 14 predicted proteins | sample YL17G07_0_MG_FD_204540 | JGI IMG/M metagenome (GOLD analysis project Ga0315281, IMG submission 204540) | Sediment microbial communities from Yellowstone Lake, YNP, Wyoming, USA - YL17G07_0 | ecosystem: Environmental > Aquatic > Freshwater > Lake > Sediment | place: USA: Wyoming | collected...
GCCCGTCAAGCTCCAATTTTAGTGGAGTATCCCCAGTTTTTCATAGAATAATCTTTCACCACGAAGGACACGAAGAAAACGGCACCTACCCTATCCTTTCCCTCAACTTCTCCTCCTTCGTGTCCTTCGTGGTAGAAAAACAATGATTCAGTTGCGGTATTTTATAATTACATCTCAACCAATATGTTGTAAAAAAATACGGGTAAAAAGTGGGGATTGTCCTGCCAATTTTATCTTTGTTTCTCGCAATGAATGCAATCGAGCGGCGATCACAGATGGAGCGGGAGGGAGCGGGCCATAAGCTCGCGCATCAACGCCTGCGCTCCTCATTTGAGCCCCGATTATCCATGGCTAATCTGAGTTAGCACCGTCCCCCCTCTCACGTCGGAGCTCAGTGCGAATTTGCGTGAGAATTTCAAAGTAACGCCACGCGGCGGGGGCGGCGGGATCTTGATAATGATCCGGCTTTAAAACCAAATCGCCCGTGGAAAGCAAAACTCTTTTCACTTCCGGATTCTGTCGGACTTTCTCCCAGGTGGCCGCCACGATCAGTTGATAATGTTCGTCCGGCACCGCGGGTTTGTATTCCATTCGCTTCCCCTCGAACGTCACCCAGGTGATGCCCATCCTCTGCATGTTCGATTCGGCGAGAGTTCCCGCCTTCTTTGCCTCGAAGCCGGTGAGTTGGCCGACTTGCTCGCGTGTGTAAGCCCAGTGCAGGTCAGGAAATTTCGCGCGGGGATCGTTGTCGCCCTCGGGATATTTCATCATCTGCCAAAATCCTTCGAGGCTGGCGTATCTCTTGCCGCGAAACGTGAATGGAGTGGCTGCGAAATTGGAGAGCAGGCCCAATTCGTTTCGTTTGGAGAGAATCACTTCGCCTGGCCCGGCCTCCTGCGGCAGGATTTCCCACTCTGGCGCGCCTTCCTTCGGCATGGCCTGCCACCAGTGAGCCGGGTAGCGCGGGTTGAGCTCGACGGCAGCGGTTGTCTTCACGTGCTGCAAACGACACCCCGACACGAGCTCGGGCAAAACCGCCAGGACGACCCACAACAGAGCAAATAATTTCGATGTATTCATCGGCTTGCATAACGAAAGAAATGGCGCGCAAGTAAGGCTTGAGGGATAACTTCCTTCCCGCGACCAAAATAGCTCCGGTTATGCCCCTCATCTGAAACGACGAAAACGTGATCCAGAGGATAACTGTTGACGCGATTATCGTAAGGGGTTGCAATGCTATAGGATTTAAAGCAGGTTCTACCCATCTGCCTATCCCTTTATTTTCGGCCAACGACGGAATTGAGCGGCGATCCCGCTTAGCGGGACGCGGGAAGGAGCGAGCGCCTGCGCGTTCGCGCATCCGCGCCGGAAAGCCCAATTGTCAAGGATAAAGATTTGACCCCACCCTTCGCAGATGGCGGTCGCCATCAGAGCTAGCCGCCGCTATTATCCGTGCTTGCGGTCGATGGTATATAAATACCAAGATACATAGATATATGTCAAGCGGATTGACTTGATAATTTTAGCGACTGCATGATGTGCTTTTCGACTGAATCATCATCCACCCCATCACCCCCATCCCGACCTTCCCCCATCAGAGGGGGAAGGGGGAATGTAAAAAGGGGACAGGCTACTTTTTGAGTCTTATCTTGCTCGCATCATGTGAGATATGAACTGAGATGTTCATATTGCTCAGGCAAAGTTTCGGTGCGGGTTCGATAAATCGAACCCCTACAATCGGCAGATGAAAAACTCAGATTAGAACAGTATTGACGCTCCGATATATATGCGCGAGAATATCGGAGCTTTTAGTAGGAAATCTTTCAGAAATGAGTCCAAGCATCTGTTATCTCGCATCATTCATAGGCGCATGCCTCCTCCTCGGCTGCGGGCCGCGAGAGAAAAGCCTGCTCTTCTTCTGCGGCTCGGCGGTGAAGGTGCCGATGGATGAGATCGTCAGGGCATACGAGGGAGAGCGGGGGGTAAAGGTCATGGTGAACTACGGCGGCTCCGGGAGCCTCCTCTCGCAGATGCAGCTCGCGCGGAAGGGGGACGTGTACCTCGCGGGATCTCCTGACTACATCAGCATCGGGGAGAGAAAGAAGCTTCTTATCCCGGGCACGGATAAAAAAGCAGCCTACCTCATCCCCGCGATCATCGTCCCGAAGGGGAATCCAGGAAAAATACACTCACTCGATGATCTCGCGCGGCCCGGGGCCCGCGTGGGGATGGGGAATCCGGAAACTGTCTGCCTGGGGCTCTATGGCATCGAACTTCTGGAACATAATAAGTTACTGGAACAGGTATTGAAAAATGTGGTGGTGTTCGCCAAAAGCTGCGAGGACACCGCAATGCTCACCGTGCTCGGGAAAGTCGATGCGATCCTCGGGTGGGATGTGTTCGCCTCGTGGAACCCGCAGGAGGTCGAGCGGATCGAGATCGCACGCGACCGGATCCCGAGAATCTCGTATGTCGCGATCTCCGTTCCCGTGTACACTCGGGATCGGATAATGTCTCAGGACTTCATCAACTATGCCACGGGGCCGCAGGCCGGGAGGATATTTGAGAGGTGGGGATACATTGCCGACGAAACGCTCGCCAGGGAATACGCTCCGCGTGCGAGGATAGGCGGAGAATATAAGCTGCCGCAGGAGTACTACCGCATTCTAAGGCATGAGTGATAGTTCAGGCAGGTGTGGGATTGCTTCGTCGTCCCGCACAGCGGGACTCCTCGCAATGACAGTTGTGAGTCGGTCTCCTAATGGGGAGGTTTTTATAATTGGGATAATATAGGCATGAAGAATAAACTTTTTACCCTTACCTTTGCCGCCGTCCTTGGCCTCCTTGTTCTTTTTCTCGTCATCCTGATCTATTCGCTCTTCGCGCAGCTCCATAGCCCCGGGGCGCTCAAAGGAATCCCACGTTCCGAGGTGCTCTTCGCACTCAGGCTGACGCTCGTCACCGCAACCGCCGCCTCGCTCCTGGCGCTAGCCGTCGCCCTCCCCACCGCCTACGTCCTGGCGCGCTACCGGTTTCCGTTGCGGGATGCCGTCGACACACTCTTATATCTGCCGGTTGTGCTCTCACCGATCGCCCTCGGCGCGCTCCTCCTCATCTTTTTCAACACGCTTCCGGGGAGGCTTATAGACCGGGCCCTTGGAGGAGTTGTCTTCGAGGTGGGCGGGATCATCGCCGCCCAGTTCATCGTGATCATCGGCCTCGCGATCAGCCTCGTGAAATCAACCTTCGAGGGAGTCAATCCGGTCTACGAGGGGATCGCCCGGACGCTCGGGGCAACGCGGTTGCAGACATTCACGAGGGTCCTCCTCCCCATGTCGAGGAACGGCATCGTCGCGGCGTTTCTCCTGACATGGGCGCGCGCGGTCGGCGAATTCGGGGCGACGGTGACGCTCGCGGGGGCGACGCCGATGAAAACGGAGACGCTCCCGGTGGCGATCTTCCTGAGCTTCGCGAGCGCCGACATAAGCCGCGCGTGCGTCTTCATCCTGATCTCCATGGGAATCTCGCTGGCGGTCCTCTTTATCTTGAGGAAACTCTATGCTCGAAGTGCGCAACCTCTATTGTAGAGCGGGAGAGTTCTCCCTGCGCGACCTGAATCTCGATCTGGGCGCCCGCGAGTACCTCGTCCTCGTAGGCCCGACAGGGAGCGGGAAGACGACGTTTATCAAATGTATCGCGGGACTCCTCCGCGCGTCGGGAGGCACCATCCGCCTCGGGTCACGGGAGATCACACACCTGGACCCCTCTCAGAGGAACATCGCGCTCCTTCCCCAGGATTACTCCCTCTTTCCCCACCTGGACGTCCGCGGGAATATTCTGTTCGGGCCCCTCGCCAGGAGGACGCCGCGGGAGGAGGCCGAGGGACGCCTCCGCCGCCTTGCGGAGGTGCTCGGAATCCGAGACCTCCTGGGAAGGGGCACCGCGACGCTCTCGGGCGGCGAGGCGCAGCGGGTGGCGCTGGCGCGGGCGCTCATCGTGCATCCGGAGGCCATACTCCTCGATGAGCCGTTCTCCGCGGTCGACCCGGGGATGCGCATGCGCCTGTGGTTCGAGATAAAAGAAATACTCCGGTTGCTGAACGTCACCGTCGTCCATGTCACGCACAACCTCGACGAGGCCTCCGCCGTCGGCGACAGGATCGGCGTATTGATCGACGGCGGGCTCGAGCAGCTCGGCACCCGGGAGGAGGTCATGCTGCGCCCGTCAACGGAGCGGGCGGCGAGGTACCAGGGGATACGGAATATCTACCGCGGCGAGGTGGTGCGGATCGAGCGCGGCAAGGTCACCGTGCGGTGCGGCCCCTTGAGTATCGTGGCGCTCCAGGAATCACGCTACCGGGTCGGCCAGCACGCGACCGTCTGCGTGAGGCCCCAGGACATCAAGATCATCAAGGAGGGACAACCGCTCAGGGAAGAGCTCAGGGATAATCAGTGTGAGGGAGAGATCGTATCATCCTACTTCTGCAACGACTTCTGCAGCATGACGGTGCGCTCCTGCGTGGACTTTGAGCTGAGGTTCCCCTCGTACATCTACAGGAGGCACAACCTGTGTACGGGGAAGAAGATTACGGTGGGGATACGCCAGAGCGCCATCGTCATCTTCCCCGCGCTCCCGGATCGGGCGGGCGGTCAACCGATCAACTGATGATTCCCTGTATATACTCCCTCGTCATCGCCTCGCGCGGATTGCCAAAAATATCACTGGCGGGGCCGTGTTCTATCAGCTCTCCCATGTAGAGAAAAATCACGTAGTCGGCGAGCCTTCTCGCCTGGCGCAGGATGTGTGTCACAATCACGATGGTATATTTCTGCTTGAGCTCGAGAAAAATCCCCTCGATGCGTTGACTCGATCTGGGATCGAGCGCCGAGGTCGGCTCATCGCCCAGGATGATCTCCGGCTCGACCGCAAGCCCCCGCGCGAGGCAGAGCCGCTGCTGCTGCCCCACCGAGAGCCTCGATGCGGGCACATGCAACCTGTCTCTCACCTCGTCCCAGAGACCCGCCTGCCTGAGATGGTGTTCGACCAATTTCGCCAACTGTTTCTTATCTCTCAACCCGTGTATCCTCGGCCCGTAGGCGACGTTGTCGAAGACCGACATCGGCAGCGGGTACGGTTTCTGCGAGAGGAGCCCCATCTTCTTCCTGATGGCGGTAATTTCCGCTGCCGGATCAAATATGTTTTCCCCGTCCACGAGCACCTCGCCTGAAACCCTCATCCCCTCCACCAGATCGATCAGCCGGTTGAAGGATTTTAAGAGCGTGGTCTTGCCGCAGCCGGATGGCCCGATGATGACCGTGATCTTTTTTGACGGGATGTCCACGCTTATATCGCTCAGCGCGCGCTCCTGCCCGTAGTGCACATTGAGGTTCCGCACGCGTATCTGTGCTTCGCTCATCGTCTCGATCTCCTATCTCACCACGTGCCGGGCATACTTTCGCGCAGAGAGTCTCGCAGCAATGCTTATGGCTAAAATCAGAGCGGTCAGTATGAATGCCGAGGCGTACGCCCGCTCCTGCACCTCGGGAAACGGGGTTCCCATCTGGAAGAAAATCGCCAGCGGCAATGTCGCCGCGGGGCGAAAGAGCGAACAGGGGATTGAGTCGGAGAATCCGGCGGTGAACAGCACCGATGCCGCGTCTCCGATTCCCCTCCCGAATGCGATCAGGACGGCGGTGGCGATACCCGGCATGGCCTGCCTGACGAGCACCTTCAGCGAGGTCTCGAGCCTGGTTGCCCCCAGGGCGTATGAGGCCTCAGTGAGCTCCGGCGGCACCAATCGCATCACCTCATCCATCCCCCTCGTCATCACCGGCAGAATGAGCAGGGCCACGGCGATGATGCCTCCCAGGAGCGAAGCCCCGAGGCCGAAGAAGAGCATCACGGTAAAGCCGAATGCCCCGTACACGATGGAGGGGACGCCCCACAGCACGTCAAACGAGAAGCGGGTGAACGTCGCGAGGAGGGAGCCCCTCCTCGCATAGGCATTGAGGTAGAGCACCACCGGAAGGCCGAGGAGAAACGCGACGAGCGTAGCGCCCCCCGCGAGATAGAGTGAGCCGACGATCGCGTTCAGGATTCCCCCCTCCTTTCCGAGGTAGTACCCGCCCTTCGGGGTCTGGGTGATCATCGCCACACTCATGGCGGGCAATCCCTTCACGACCACCGTGGCCATTATGAGGGCGAGGAGAAATAGGATCGTGAATGCGGAGGCGAGCATCAGCACCTTGAATATACCCTCCTCTACCTTTCTCCTGTCCATCCTAGCGCATCCCTCCCTCGACCTTCATGAGTATAATCCTGGAAAAGACATTGAAGAGCAGCACCACCAGCAGGAGCACGAGCGACGCGAGCAGGAGCGCCGAGTCATAGAGCGGGATCGAGAGCATCTCCCCGTAGTTATTGGCGATCAGCGCCGGGAGCGGATAGGCGGGGTCGAGCACGGATGATGGAATCCGTGCGACGTTTCCCGTCACCATGAGCACGGCCATCGTCTCTCCAAACGCCCGTGATACCCCCAGAACGATCGCCGCGATGATTCCCGGCGAGGCCCTGCGCATGACCACATGTTTCACCGTCTGCCAGCGCGTCGCGCCGAGCGCCAGGGAAGCCTCCCTGATCTCCGAGGGGATCGATCTGAGCACCTCCGTGGCGACATGGATGATGATGGGGAATACCATGATCGCGAGCACAATGCCGCCGGCGAGCACGCTGTAGCCGGTAGAAATAACGCCGAACAACGGCGCGATATGGTTCTTGATCAACGGTACGATCACCAGCACCCCCCAGATCCCATAGACGACCGAAGGGATTCCGGCGAGCAGATCGATGAGCGGCGCGGTCCATTCCCGCACCGCGCGCGGCGCATATTCGGAGAGATAGATCGCGGTGAGGAGCGAGAGGGGAACAGCGATCGCGATCGCCACGCCCGTCACCCAGAGCGTCCCCATGATAAAGGGGAGAAATCCAAAAAGCCCGCGCAGCGGCTGCCACGTAGTGGAACACAGCAACGTGGTCAATGGCTTGAGTGCCAGGATCGGCCTCGACCTCTGGTAGAGGGCGAGGATCATCAGAAAGACAATGAGCGAAGAGAGCACGGCGAGCAGGCGCATCACAGCCCCGGCGATTTTGTTCTTTAATATTCTCCGATTATGAATCACCACTCCCCCCGAGATATTGGCATCGCATACTACCCTATAGGTGTCTTGACATTTACCGGCTATCTCACTCCTGCCCCGAGGCCACGCTCGGGATAAACTGAGGCAGGAGTCCAGCGTATATTCTGGATGCCTTCTGGAGTTTACCCCGTGAAAACGGGGGAGCCACGACACATGCGAAAATCAGGCCATGCAACCAGGATTCAAATGCAAGGCATGAGCGGCACGCTAGAAATCATACGATACCGCGGTGCCGATGACATTGTTCCCCGTCCAATCGCCGCCGCGCCCGGAGCGCGTTGCCTGGCGCATGTAGTAGAAGTCGAGCCCGAGCTGCTTGTATAGCTTGAAGCTGAGGCCGCTGTAGATCCTGTTTTCGTTGAACGCAATATTATCTTCCAGAGGGAAGTAGAATGCGTCACCGACATACGGGGAGATATCAAGCTTCTCGCTCTTGAACACCGGGTAGGAGAGCTTCGGATAGAAGCGGTACCTCCACGTGTTCTTGAAGGCGTAAAAGTCGCGATGCCGCCACTCGAGCCGGTTTTGCAGATTGAATCTGAAATCGCTGAGCGGAGAGTCTTTGAGGCCGAGATCCGCGAGCGTGAACTTCGGTGTCACGAAGTACATGAAGCGGTGTTCCGTCTGGAAATCGCCCCCCACCGGCTTCTGCTGCACGTTCCCGTACTGAAACCCCAGGGTGAGCCATTTGAACGGATAGTAGTCGGGGCCGACGTAGAAGTGGTAGCGGAAAAATTCGTCCATGTCGTCCCGGAAGCGCGTCTCGAAAATGCCATTCAGATCAACCCTTTTTTTGATGACCGGAAGCTTGAACGAGTAGGTGTTCCACATCTGCCAGTCATCCGCGCCCCATGCTATCGATCCCGCACAGAGTGCGAGCACCACACCGTGCCACAGTCGCATCTTCATTCGCTCCCCCTCCTGATCAGTGGAATAATGTGTATCCCGAAATGGCAGATTATTAATGTAGGGGTCGGATTCATCCGACCCGCGTGGCGGGCCACGCATTTTGCGTGGCAAGCTTGATACTTGCCCGGCTTTGGACGGGAATCAAGCCCCTACAATACTATCAGTTCTGATCTATTCACACCCAAATGGTGAAGGTTTTACTCGGTTATCCAGTATTTCAGCTGCGCCGCTTCAGTTGGCATTGAGTTTCTTGATCTCCCCCGCAAGTTTCTCCGCCGGAAGATTGATGTATCCCGTCTCGGGCACGTAGCGCTGGCCATCGGCGAGGACCCATCTCACGAACTCCCTCAACGGATTCTTCTCAGGCCTGCCGCGGCATACAAAATAGAGCTCACGGGCAGGCGGCGAGGGATACTTCCCATCATTTATGGCCTTCGTGATATCATCCCTGTTTTTATAGAAATCCTCCCCCCCGTCAATGCGGCCGTTTCCATTGAGGTCTATCGGCAACACCCTTATCCCCTTCACCTGCGCGAGGGTCTTTGCATCGTAGGCGTAATTTATATTATTAAATCCAATCCCAAGAACATCATTTTTCACCGCGCCGGCCAGCCCCGGGTCTCCATATACCCCTATCCCGTGGAGATCCTCCTGCTTCCCGCCGAGGTACTCCGCCCATGTCTGAGCTGCACCGCAGGCATCGGAGCGGGTGTAGGCATGGATTGGGCACGTGCATTCATTGCCCACGACGGCTCCCCAATTCTTGATCTGTTCGCTCATCCATATCCCGACGAGGGTTTCCTTCTTCACACCCCTCGTGAGGAGATTTTTTATCTCAGGGCTATTCTCATTGACCGTGGGGATCACCGCGTCTTTGGTCACGGAAACCCACCACGCCCCCTTTTTTGCTTCAGAGGGGTTGATGGCGCGGGAAACCATGCCGATATCTGCCACGCCAGCCAGCGCATCGGCCATACCCTTGCCGGCGCCTCCCGCAGAGACATCTATCTTCACCGCCGGATGGATCTTCTGAAACTCCTCAGCCCACTTCACCGCCATCGGATACAGCGCCCACGCACCCGACATGGTTAGTGAGCCTTTTAACTCCTCTGCACCCGCACGGCCCGCGCATATTCCCGCCTGGAGAATCGCGGCGCACACCACCATTGAAATCAACGGCTTTTTCCGCATATATGCCTCCTCGCCCCGCGTTCAATTCTCTTCACCTTCCCCCGTGGCGACCGTTTCTCTCCGCGGGCGCGATTCGCTCTTCCGCCCAGATCGGCAAAGGTGACACCTTCCAGAATCCCCGCGATTGCGTTCCGCACCTCCAGCATCACGCGATGGAGGCCGCAGTTCTTCTCCTCGGGGCAGCTCACATGGGCCCATGTGCTCGTGCATGCGAGCGGGGCGAGCGGCCCGTCAATGACGCGGATCACGCGCGCGAGGGTGATCTCCCGCGGGTGCCTGCTCAGCGCGTAGCCTCCGCCCAACCCCCTCCTGCTCTGGAGGAGGCCCGCCTTCCTGAGGCTGAGCAGAATCTGCTCAAGGAATTTTTCGGGTATTCTCTCCTTTTCAGAAATCTCGCGAATCCGCACCGCGCCCTTCGGGTAGTTCCTGGAGAGGTGGATCATCGCGCGCAGGGCGTACTCCCCCCTTTTCGAAATCCTCATTCCGGTCTCCGCGCAATAAGTCTACTTAGTAGGTCAACTTTGTAGACAATGTACCACCGACGGGTCGGTGGTGTCAACAAAAATATTTCGTTGGGGGGACACCGTCAGTCTCGGAGAGTATTTTCAGTGTCTTCAGTAGTGAAACAAAAATAACCGCGGATCGGGCGGATTGTGCGGATTATTGGCGTTTTATTGAGAGGACCAGCCGCGGATTTGCGCGTATTGACGCAGATTTTTTAACGATTCATCAGCGTGTATCTGCGTTCATCTGCGGCGAAATCTATAATCTTCAATGTTTTTAGTGGTGAAATAAATATAACCGCGGGTGCGGCGGATGGTGCGGATTAACAACCTGCATGATCAGCATAATCTGCGGTTATAAAGCGGCTCAACCTCTATCTTATTCGTACCGCAGCGCCTCGATCGGGTTGAGCGCTGCCGCACTGCGGGCCGGCCAGAGGCCGAAGACCACTCCTACGACGATCGAGAAAGATGCCGCGAGGATAATGGAAGATAGCGACACACGCACCGCCCAGCCCGCCAGGTTCGCCATGAGGGCCGACACCCCGACCCCCAGCGCGATCCCCGCCAGGCCTCCGCTGAACGTCATCACCGCCGATTCGATGAGGAACTGCACCATGATGTCCACTCCGCGCGCCCCGATCGCCTTCCGGAGCCCGATCTCCCTGGTCCGCTCCGTGACCGAGACGAGCATGATATTCATGATCCCTATGCCACCCACGAGGAGGGAGATGGCGGCGATGGAGCCCAGCAGCCACGTCATCGTCTTCGTGGTGCTCTCGAGCGCCGCCTGCATCTCCGCCATGTTGCGGATCTCGAAGGTGTCCTCCTTCTCCTTCGTGAGCCGGTGCCGCTTGATGATCACTTCCTTGACCGCGGCCTCCGCGGCTTTCATCAACGCAGGATCGGCGCCCTCGACATAGATCGAGTCGAGGTAATCTTTCCCGAGGAGCCTGTACATCGCGGTGCTGATGGGGACCACCATAGTGTCGTCCTGGTCGCGAGGGCCCATGGCTCCTTTTTCGGGGAGGACCCCTATCACCTGAAAATTGATGCGGTTGATCTTTATCGTCGAACCCACCGGATTCACTTCCCCGAAGAGCGCGCGAGAGACAGTGGTCCCCAGGAGGGCGACCTTCTCGCGGCTCCTGACCTCCTCCGCGGTAAAAAACCTGCCCACAGTTGGATTCGCGGCCCGCAGGTCCTTGTAATCCACCCCCGTCCCCTCGACCTGGGTATTCCAGTTCTTATTTCCGAAGACCACCTGCGCGCGTCCCTGAACCGCTCCTGCCACCCGCCGCACCTCGGGAAACTTTGCAATCGCCTCGGCATCCTGAAGGGTAAACCTCGTCACCGAACCAGCCTCGAGCGCCACACCGTGAAGCCGGTGGGAGCCCGAACGCACCATGAGGAGGTTGGATCCCATAGAGGCGAGCCTCTGAGCGATCGATTCCTTTGCGCCGCGCCCCAGAGCGAGCATCGCGATGACCGCTGCCACCCCGATGAGAATCCCGAGCATGGAGAGCGAGGAACGCATTTTGTGTGAGCTTATCGCGCGGAGCGCCTGGCGTATGTGGTCCCCGAATTCCGCCTTTCCCACTCCCGCGTGGGCGCCGGCCATGATGCTCTCGAACTGACCTGCCGGGCCTGCCGCTTTATCTTCTCCCCCCTCAGGGCCTCTCCGCTCGTCGGAGATGATCCGCCCGTCCCGCATGGAGATAGTCCTCGTGGCGTGCCTGGCGATCCCCGGCTCATGCGTCACGATGACGACCGTCTTCCCCTGCCTGTTCAGACCTTCAAGTATCCCAATGACCTCGGACTCGCTCTTGCTGTCGAGATTCCCCGTCGGCTCGTCGGCGAGGATGATGGGCGGTTCATTGACCAGGGAGCGCGCGATGGCCGCCCTCTGCTGCTCTCCCCCCGACATTTCCGTAGGGCGATGAGTGGCTCGCTCCGAGAGGCCGACCTCGCTGAGCCTTGTGCGCGCCTTTTCTTTAAGGTGGCGCTGGCCGGCATAGATCAAGGGGAGCTCGACATTCTCCAGTGCGTTTGCGTAGGGCAGGAGGTGGAACTGCTGGAAGACAAAACCCATCATCCTGTTCCTGAGTACCGCGAGCTGGTCGTCCGTGAGTTCGGTGAGCTCGCGCCCCCCCATCCGGTACGAACCGGTGTCGGGCCTGTCCAGGCAGCCTATGACGTGAAGGAGCGTTGATTTTCCCGACCCGGACGGCCCGATGATCGCCACATACTCGCCCTCCTTGATTTTCAGCGAGAGATCCATGAGGGCGTGGACGCTCACCGTGCCCATCTGGTATGTTTTGGAAACATTCTTCAACTCAATCATTCTACGCGACCTCGACACCGGCCTAGCGCCCCCCACGAGGAGCCGGCATGAACGGATTCCTGCCCGCTGTTTGGGCCTTGGGCAGTTTTTTCTTCGCACTCCTGATCACCACCGTGTCATTGGCGGTGAGCCCCGAGACGATCTCCACATTCTTGTCGTCGGCAATCCCCAGCGCAACCTTTTGTTCGACCGGCGTTTTCCCGTTCCCCCGGGCGAGCAGCACTTTCCCGCCTCTTTTCGTTCTCCTCACGGCCTCAAGCGGCAGGCAGAGGACATTCTCCTTGCTCGCCTCCACGATTTCCACGACCGCGCTCATCCCGGAGCGGAAGACATCAGGCACTTTTTCCGGCAGCACGTCCACCTCGTATATCGTGACGTTGTTGACGGTCTTGGACTCATAGGATATGTGATCCACCCTCGATGGGGCCTTCACGTCCGGGTACGCATCGAGGCTGACAATGGCATGCTGCCCGACCTTCACCTTGCCGACATCGGTCTCATCAACCAGGGCATTGACGATGAGGCGGTCGGAGAGCACGAGCACGGGGTTCGTCGCAGTGACCGTCTGCCCCGGCTCCACCGGGCGCACAATCACGTCCCCGTCAATCGGGGATATCAACGGCGTGGGCTTGTACACATCACTCCAGTATTTCAGCGCTTCCGGCCCCTGTGACCGTGCCGCGTCGAGCAGCGCCGCCCGCTCGATCGAGCTCATCCAGGCGAGTACCTGGCCGATCTTCACCTTGTCCCCCTCGTGCACCAGTATTTCCTCGACCCGCCCGCCGATCGGCGGCTTTAGCTCGAGGCGGTTCTGGGGCTCAACATCGCCCGTCGTTGAGATGACCGCGCGGATATTGCAATAGGACGGGGTTATCTCGGTGATCGTCTCGTCAGTCCTTTTTTCGCGACGGATAATTAATACCGCGCCGACGATGATGACGATTGCCAGCGCGCCGATTAATCTTTTCAATGTCATGTGACGCATAGGTATCTCCGGTATCCCCTCGGTTATGCTGCGATTGTATCGCCTGTCATTTCCACTCCACTTTCACGTGTGTGTAATCCCCAGCGCGACTGCCTGCCGTCCGCTGTGCCGCCTCCCTGCCGGACAGGCAGGGCGTGTAGAGGTCTCGCTCCAAATCTTGACTCCTGCCGGAGTTTATCCCTCCGCATGCAGGGGCAGGGGCGATCTATTATTACAATCAGGGCCGGGAGGAGATTGGCTCGCTTTCCAGAGTGCCGCCCAGCGCCTGAACCCAGTTTGCCTCCGCAACCAGGGAAGCGGCCTCTGCGACCAAAAACGCTTTCTTGACCCTCACGAGATTATCCTCGATGATCGTCCAGTCGTCGAAGAGGATCAACCCAATTTGATACTCGGCCCGGCTGATCTTCGCGCGCTCCTCGCCGGCGATCAGGTATTTCTGCTGCACCCCCACTTGATCGAGAGCATCCTGGAGATCCGTCCAGGTCTGCTCCAGTGTCAGTATGACGCTATCCTGCCCGCTCTTCTCGTCCGCGGCAGCCTGGTTGAGGACCGCCCGCGTCCTGTACACTTCCGATATGCGTTTTCGGCCCTCGAAGAGAGGATAGTTGACGCTCAGCCCCAGAGACCATTCGTTCTTATTCGGCGGCCAGTCCTCCGCTGCCTTCCCTGCCTGGATATTGCCAAACACCTGCGGAAAGAAATCAGCTTTGGCGGATTTCAAGCCGAAGCGCGCCGCATCCGTCTGGGCGATGAGCTTCTGAAGAATGGGGTTGCTGTCGGCTATGGCTTCAAAATCAGGTCTTTGGGGAACGCGATCCACCACGTCGAAAGTCCCTTTCGCGACCATCGCCAGGAAATGAGTATGCCCCATCACCTTGCTCAACCGCCTCTGGCCCAGTACGATGGCGCGCTCGGCCTGCTCGACGTCATACTCCGCCTGGGCGAGGTCCGCCTGAGCGAGGAGGAGCGACCCCCTGTGCTCCCTCCCCGCCTCATAGCGCAACCGGACAAGCTCGGCATTCTGCCGCCGCCGCTGCTCGATATCCTTCGTTATGTTCAAGAGCTCCTGGGAACTGAGGAGAACGGAGAAGGCGCTCCGCAGGCTGAACCTCACCTGGGAGGATGTCACGACATAATTGTATCGCGAGGCGGTGATCTCATTGCCCGCCTGCTCTATATCAAACGGGGTCTTGAATCCGTCAAAGAAGAGCTGCTGTCCTGCCAATTGCATATTATGTGAATTCGCGGTAACAAGGCCGCTCCCCCCTGCCCTTTGGTCCTGCATCGATGCGTTTATCTGGGGAAAAATCGGACTCGCCTTGATGGACCTGTTCGCCTTTGACTGAGCTATTACCTCCATGGCGGAGACCAGGTCGGGATTATACCTCTTGGCCTCGCGCACGCACGCCTCCCACGTCATGACTTCCGCCGAAGGCTCGCACCCGGCCGCTGTGACGCGGAGTAAAAAAGCAAGAGTACAGATAAAGCCCGTTCCATGCCTCATTAGATCACCTGCTTTTTTTTGAAACCTTTTTCTTCAGCCGCGCTATCATTTTGGCCGCCTCCCCGAGGAAGCGATTAAAATCGTCCGCGCGCATGAGGCCTATGATTTTTCGTTCGGGTTTTACCATCACCATAAGCCGCTCGCCGGGTTTGATTCTCAATAGGTCCCGCACCTCAGCGGGTATGACAATCTGTCCCCGCTCACCCACCGTCGCGGTGCCGTGCACTTTACCTTTGAATATTCCATTCATCTCACGTTCCCCTCTTCCCGTCCGGCAGCAGGCCGACTGCCGGCTAGTATGATATACATGAATAGTATGATACATCAAATGGGTGGGGCAATCAACATAAAAATTTGGAGTTTCCCCAGTTTTTCATAGAATAATCTTTCACCACGAAGGGCACGAAGAAAATGGCCCCCGCCCTATCCTTTCCCTCAACTTCTCGTCCTTCGTGTCCTTCGTGGTAGAAAAACAATGATT
>Ga0315281_10007718_pt1 | contig 15112 bp, 13 predicted proteins | sample YL17G07_0_MG_FD_204540 | JGI IMG/M metagenome (GOLD analysis project Ga0315281, IMG submission 204540) | Sediment microbial communities from Yellowstone Lake, YNP, Wyoming, USA - YL17G07_0 | ecosystem: Environmental > Aquatic > Freshwater > Lake > Sediment | place: USA: Wyoming | collected...
GTCTGCGACCCCTGGCCCCCTCCCCCTATTGCTTTTCAGTTAATTTCTTATACAGGGAAATCCACTTTGATCTTGAAGATTTCCCGGGCCGGCAGGCTGAGGATCTCCCGGATGCCGGTTTGCCGGGAGATCTCCTGGAGGATCTGGCTCAGGCGGTCGCTGGATTCGGCGATCAGGGTGAACCAGACGTTGTAGCGGTGGCGTCTGAGGTAGTTGTGGGTGACGCCCGGGTATTGGTTCACCGTCGCCACAAACCGGTCCAGTTCCGCTGTCGGCACCCGGGCGGCCACCAGGGTGCTGGTGTAGCCCAGTTTCCGGGAAGTAAAATTGGCCCCGATGCGCCGGATGATGCCGGCGTCGTGCATACTCTGCACCCGGCGGATCACTTCGCCCTCCGAAGCCCCTACCCTGCGTCCCACCTCGGCATATGGCCGGGAGACCACCGGAAAATGGGATTGGATTTCATTGAGAATGGCCCGGTCCAGATCGTCCAGGGTCTGGTTCATGGGATACCTGCTTTCAAGGATAGGGGCAGGGGCAGCATATCGGCATTTCCCCGTGAATCGCGAAAAAGTGGCGCAGGCTTCCAGCCTGTGCAGGCAGGCTTAAGCCTGCGGCTACCTTTCTATTGTTCAGGCGCGCGGCGTGCCGTGGCCGGCAAACAGACGAGGAACAGCCCCCCATGGCTGTCAATGGACAGTCTTTTCCCCGCCTACCCTTTGAACCAAAAACAGCAAACCGAAAACAGAAAACCGAAAACCGTTTCTATTATGGTTCATACGGGCAGATGGGGTCGTCGCCCAGGACGTCGCCCGTGAGGGCGTAGGCCCGGGCCCGGCAGCCGCCGCAGACCTTGCGGTATCGGCAGTGGTGGCATTTGCCCCGGTAATCGTCCACTGCCCGGAGCTGCTGAAACAGGGGGGCATTCTCCCAAATATCCGGGAAGGGCGCATCCCTGAGGTTGCCCGCGGTCAATTCCAGGTAGCCGCAGGGCTGCACTTCCCCCCGGTAGGAGACGAAGGCGAAGCCCTGCCCTCCCAGGCAACCCTTGGTCATGGCTTCCATGCCGTGGGTGGTGGGGGTGATTTTTTCTCCCCGGGTAGCGGCGTCCTCCCGCCAGAGACGATAATACTGGGGGGCGCAGGTGGGCTTCAGGTGGATCCGGCCTTCCCGCTGCCGGGCCAGCAGCCACCTCAAGGTCTCTTCATATTCCTCCCGGGAGACCAGTTCCTCCGGAATCTCCGCGCCCCGGCCGGTGGGGACCAGGACAAAGACGTGGTGGGCGGCGGCGTCCAGGTCGATGGCCAATTGGTGGATGGCAGGCAGTTCCTGGAGATTCGCCCGGGTGATGGTGGTGTTGATCTGGAAAGGGAGTCCGGCTTCCCGGCAGACGGCAATGCCGTCCAGGGCTCCCAGGAAGGCCCCGGGCACGGCCCGGAGGCGGTCGTGGCTGGCGGCCGCGGCCCCGTCCAGGGAGATGCTGAGACGCTGGATGCCCGCTTCCTTGAGGCGGGCGGCGAGGGCCGGGGTGAGCAGGGTGCCGTTCACCGCCATGACCATGCGGTGGCCGAGCCTCGTGCCGTAAGCCGCCAGGTCAAAGATGTCCTCCCGGAGCAGGGGTTCGCCGCCGGTGAGAATGACCACCACCTGGCCCAACCCGGCCAGGTCGTCCAACAGGGCCAGTCCCTCTTCGGTGGTCAGCTCATCGGGATAAGGCCCCAGGCCCGCGGCGGCCCGGCAGTGACGGCAGGCCAGGTTGCAGCGCCGGGTGACCTCCCAGGCCAGGAGGCGCAGAGTTGGATATTTTGATTTATCTTCAGAAAATGATTTTATCATTAGATTAGTTCGCGAGATCGCCCGAGGCGCTCTGCTCATTATCTTTAAAGACAACTAAATAAATATATCATAGATTCCCGGCCCCTCGACCCTCACCGGGCGGTTTTTTGCACCAGGAAAGGCATTTCAGAATTTAATGGGCGGTGGCCGGGGAAAATTGACACTTGCCGTGGGATTATCAGCAGCCGCTGGCAGAAGCAGGATGGCTTGACTTTAGAAGAACAGTGATTACCAAATTTCCAGGGGGGAAAACAAATGGTCGGCGGGTGCCGAAAACGTCTCAAGTTTGGCTGCCAGGCGGAGAAAGTCCGCTTGGCGGCTTTTTGATTGGGTCTCCTGAAAAAGCTAAACCCATCGTGAGGTGGGGGCGGAAAACCACGGGTCTTAATTGCAGTAGATTGCCGGGTTGCCTGGAAACGGTCCCCGGCTTTTTGTTTTTTGAATTGTAGGCCTTCAGATTGCAAATGAGTTAATTTGCCCTGAATCCCTTTATCCTTTCTATCCGCTCCCAGGAGGGGGCAAAAAAAGGGCTTAGGCCCGGCAGGATAGGAGGCTACCATGAGAATAAAGTGTTGTCGAATATTGCTGTTGAGCCTGGGGACCATACTGTTCCTGGCCGGCAGCCTCTTGGCGGCACCCCAGTATTACTACTTTGAGCTGGGCACTTTGAGTGGAACTTCCAGTAGTGCCACACGGATGAATGATCGGGGACAGATCATCGGCAATTGGGGTCCGACGCCGCGCGCGATGTGGCCGGTGTACGCCTTTTTGTATAACCGGTCGACGGGCATGCAGGACCTGGGAACTCTGGTGGCAGATGCAAGTCTGAAAGTAATTACGCCAACCGCTATCAACAACCGGGGCCAGGTGGTGGGCGAATGGGATTCATCGTCGCAGTCCGGCTGGAAAAATCGCGCCTTTCTCTGGACGAAGGACGAAGGTATGCAGGATCTGGGAGATCTGTCGGGAGGGGCCAGCAGCGCCCAGGCTATCAGTAACTCAGGGCAGGTGGTGGGCGGCTCGACCATCGCGAGTGGCAGCACTCATGCCTTCCTTTGGAAAAAAGGAAATGGCATGCGGGATCTGGGAACCCTGGGCGGGGACACGAGTTGGGCTTTGGCTATCAATGATGATGGTCAAGTAGTCGGCGGGTCAACCACCGCAAGCGGCAGTTATCAGGCCTTTCTCTGGACAAAAACAGGGGCCATGCAGGACTTGAGTTCGGGACAGGTGATCGGTTACTCCGAGGCCAGGGCTATCAATAGCTCGGGACAGGTGATCGGTTACAGCGACAGAGGACCATTTTTCTGGAGCGAATCAAGCGGCATACAAGATCTGCTCCGCCCTTCCCAAGCAGGATGGGCCCAGGCTATCAATGCTTTGGGACAGGTGGTGGGCTACTACTCGGGGCCTCAATCCCAGAAGCGGGCGTTTCTCTGGACTTTGGCGGGCGGCCTGCAGGACCTGGGAACCCTGGAGTTAACCCCGGGGGGTGGTACTTATGCCTCTGATATCAATAGCACCGGCCAGGTGGTAGGCACCTCAAATAGACGCCCTTTTTTATGGACCGCAGCCGAAGGCATGAAGGACTTGACTAGTTTGGTTGTCAACCTTCCTGAAAGGGCGGCGACTTCCATTAATTTCACTGCGATAACCATCAACGATAATGCATGGATATCGGGTTCATGGGAGGATAATGGACCGGGCCGCCCCTATACCAACTACCCGGATTACAAGGCCTACCTGCTTATCCCCATTGAGTAAGGGGAGATTATCGGATTAGAGGCAGGCGTCGCTCCCCTGCTTAAAGCGGCCTTCGGGCCGCTTTTCTCTTTATCCATCCTTCCCAGAAGACCGATCAGCCCCCTCCCCCCGAATCACCTTCCGCAAATCTCATTTTCCCACCAGGCGGGCGGCTTCCTTGGCGAAATAGGTCAGGATCATATCCGCGCCGGCCCGTTTGATGGCGGTGAGGGATTCCAGCATGACCCGTTCTTCGTCGAGCCAGCCGTTGGCGGCCGCGGCCTTGATCATGGCGTACTCGCCGCTCACCTGGTAGGCCGCCACGGGGAGATCGAACTCGCCGGCCACCTGGGCGATGACGTCCAGGTACGGCAGGGCCGGCTTGACCATAAGGATGTCGGCTCCCTCCTCCACGTCCAGGGCGGCTTCCCGCAGGGCTTCCCGGACGTTGGCAGGGTCCATCTGGTAGCTTTGCCGGTCGCCGAACTGGGGGGCGGACTCCGCCGCTTCCCGAAAAGGCCCGTAGAAGCCGGAGGCATACTTCACCGCATAAGACAGGATGGGGATCATCTCAAAACCCCGGTCGTCCAGGGCCTCCCGGATGGCGGCGACGCGGCCGTCCATCATATCCGAGGGGGCGACCATGTCGGCCCCGGCCTCCGCGTGGGACACTGCAGCCTCGGCCAGGACCTCCAGGCTGGCGTCGTTGTCCACCTCGCCCCCGGCCCCGATGATGCCGCAATGGCCGTGGCTGGTGTAGCCGCAGAGGCAGACGTCGGTGATCACTACCAGCTCCGGCGCCTTCTTTTTGAGCTGGCGCACCGCCTGCTGCACCGCGCCCTTGGGGGAGGAGGCTTCGCTCCCCGTTTCGTCCTTGTGCTGGGGGAGCCCGAAGAGCAGCACCGCCGGGACCCCCAGGTCCGCGGCTTTCCTGGCTTCCTCCACCAGGAGTTCCGGCGATAGGCGGAAAACGCCGGGCATGGAGGCCACGGCCTCGCGCACCCCTTTCCCTGGGGCCGCGAACATGGGGTAAATGAAATCTTCAGGGCGCAGATGGGTTTCCCGCACCATCCGCCTTATGGGTTCGCTTCTCCTCAACCGCCGGGGCCGAAAAATCAGGTCCATGTGTTTGCCTTTCTGGGAGATGAGTAGTTGAGGGGAGGGCCGGGGATGTGGAACAGGCGCCCTCGCCTGTTAAATAGCAGCCGAGGGCGGCTGCTCCACATTTCGCCCTCCCCTCAAGCTCCCCTCCCAACCCCCCTGTAAGTGTTCTATACCGAAGTTACTTTTCAAATGCAGCCAACTTAATCTGGAACTTATTGACAATTCTTATTTATTTTAACCGAAAACCGAAAACCGAAAACCGAAAACGGTATTAAATATCTAAGGGCACGGCGTGCCGCGCCCCTCAGGATAGTGGTGGGGACTGATCGCTGCATGAATCCTAACTAATTGTACGCCCTCGTAAAACCGCGTGTCAAGCAGAGGCGGGCCTGGGTGCAGGAGTGCTCGTCAAGATTGTCATGCTCGCCAACCTACGGCGTAGGTAGCCGCAGGCTTCAGCCTGCGCCGCCGAAGATGTAGGGTGCGTTCTACGCACCAATTATGGTGCGTAAGACGCACCCTACGGGAAACTTACCCAAAATACTGAACCCGGCGCGGTTGCCACCACAGTGGTCATTCATAAAATTTTGCCGCGGCAAGCAGCCTGAGGATGGAATTGGCTATCAATCCGGCCGTGACCAACAGCAGGGCTGCCCCGAGCGGATAGACGGCGAATTTCAGGTACGGCCGCTGCTCCAAGATCCCCCTGAGTCGCCTGAGCCCAAGGCGACACTCTTCCGAACCCAGGAAGATGATGAGAATAATACCCAAGGCACTGAGTAAAATCTCGACCATCTTTTCTCCATCGGCGGCCTTGGCGGTGGACCGGCTCCAGGCCGCCCCTGTCGCTATCATGCTTTATATTGCGTTCCCCTTCAAATACAACTAACTTAATCCATAACTTATTAACAATTCTTATTTATTTTAACCGAAAACCGAAAACAGAAAACAGAAAACGGTATTACAAGGGCGCCAACTCCACCCGACCCCGGGCGCCCAGTTTGTCCCCCACGATAACCACGGCCCCCCAGACCTCAGGCACCCCCGCCACCCAGTCCAGGGCCGCGCCAATAGCCCCGGCATCCGGGACCCGGTTCCCCAGGGCCGTGGCGGCGGCGTCCGCCAGGGCCGCGGAGCGCGCCAGCACACAGGCGGCATCGGCTCGGCCGAAGCTCAAAGAATGGCCCACCGTCCCCGAGGAAGTGCACACCCCCAGGGGCCCCCAGGCCGGGTCGATCTTCAAACCCACCCGGTGGCTCAAAGGGGACTTGCCGGCAAACAGAGCCACCGCGGCCGGTCCCGTGAGCTTCATAAAAATATCGCCGCCGTTTTCCACGATCACCTCTTCGCTGTGAGGCATGAGGCGCCGCCCCACGCGTTCCGCCAGGGCCCCGGCCACCGCGGCCATGGGCCCCACCCCGACTTTGGCCCCGGCGGCGATCATCTCCCGCACCACCCCGGGGGCAAAGGGGTCTTCCGGCCAGGGCACCAGGGCGGTCAGGAATTCAGGATGCCTATCAATATATTCTTCCAACTGCCGGCGCTCCTGGACCACCACCTCCCGCACCTCCGGGGTGAAATCCCGGGCCGCCAATACCAACAGGTCCGTCTCCCGCACCATCACGCGAAAACCCACCAGACCCTCCCGGGCCATCCGGGTGCGATAGGTGCGTGGTTCGGCAGCGTGACTTGGCATGATGGTATTGGGGGAGGGGGCCAGGGGGCGGTGGCCCATTTACAATCCCTCCCCCAAACCCCCTTCCCCAACCCATAAGTTTCAGATTCTGTCTGGGAAGGCGGGGCCGTTGGCCCCGCCTTCCCAGACTAACTTAAAGGGGGTTGGGAGGGGAGTTTGAGGGGAGGGCGGGGGACCCACCGGTCCCCCGGCCCTCCCCTCAACTTATCCCCTCCCCAGCCGGTTACTCAGTTCCACGAACTGTGCCGGGCTCAGGGTTTCGCCCCGGCGTTTCGGGTCAATGTTGAGGCTCTCCAGGGCGGCCCTCACCTGGTCGGGTGTCAGTCCCAAGGTGTTGGCCCGGGCGGCCAGGGTGTTGTTCAGGGTTTTGCGCCGCTGGGCGAAGGCGGCCTTGACCACCCGGGTGAAGGTTTCTTCATCCAGGGCCCTGGGGATCAGGCTATCCGGGGTCAGTCTCAGGACCACGGAAGCCACCTGGGGCGGGGGATAAAAATTGGCCGGCCCCAGGGAGAAGAGTCGGGTGATGGCAAAATGGTACTGGGCCAAGACCGTGGGGACGCCGTAATCTTTGCTTCCCGGCCCGGCCAGGAGCCGGTCCCCCACTTCCTCCTGCACCATCAGGACCGCCCGGGACAGGGCCGCCTTTTCCCGGAGGAGTTTGAAGAGCAGCGGCGAGGTAATTTGATAAGGGAGGTTCCCGGCCACCGCCAGGGGTTGGCCGATCTCCCGGGCGCACCCCAGGAAGTCGAACTGGAGCGCGTCCTGGCAGACAACCTGCACGGCGGCCGAGCCCGGGAACAGGTCGACTTCAAGAAACCGGGCCAGGGCCGGGTCCCGTTCCAATGCTATCACTTTTTGGGCCCGTTCAGCCAAAAATACCGTCAGGGCCCCCAGGCCGGGGCCGATTTCCACCACGGTCTCGACCCCGGTGAGCTCCACGGCCTCCACAATGCGCCGGGCCTGGTGGGGATACAGCAGAAAGTGCTGGCCCCAGGCCTTTCTAGGCCTCAGGCCGAGGCGCCGCAGGATGGTTTGGGGAGACGGCAGGGACAATGGCGGCCCCTCGGACCCGGCGGCTTCGATACCGCTCGATGACCCACAATGTCAGAAAGTAGGAAATAATCGCCGGGGGGATGGCGATGATGATGCCCCCGAGCTGGAGGGCCAGGCCGCCTTTCCAGAGCAGGTGCAAGAGGCTGTGGAAATCGTAAACTTCCGGCATGACCAGGGGCTTGCCGGCGGCATGCAGACAGAATTTCCCGACTTTATAAGCCAAAAGGTATAAGGGCCCCATGGCCAAAGGGTTCCCGACCCAGATACCCAGGTAGGCGGCCACCGGAGAGACCCTGAGCAAGGGGGCCAGGACCAGGACCGTGACGGTGTGAAACGGCACCGTGGGGGTGATGCCCACAAAAATTCCCAGGGCCATGCCCCAGGCCAGTTTTTTGGGGTCACCCTGGAGGCGCTTGAATTTCAGCCATTGGTAACGGATGGTGCGTTTCAGGTTCATGGAAATGATGGGGCCCGGTGCGCAACCCCCAACTTAGGTTTAATCAAAGAGAGGGTGGCCGGTGCGCACCTACATGGATCGCTTCCGGCAATGCTTAGTCTTTAGTTGAAAGCTGACCGCCGACTGCTGACTGCTGCAACCGGGTCTCCTCCCGGAGCACCCGGCGCAGCACCTTGCCTACCAGGCTTTTCGGCAATTCCAGGCGGAACTCGATGATTTTCGGCACCTTGTAAACGGCCAGGTTCTCCTTGCAAAACGCCAGGATCTCTTCTTGATCCAGATCGGCGCCTTCCTGGGGGACGATCACCACTTTCACCGTTTCCCCCCGGTAGGGGTCCGGGACGCCGAAGGCCACGGCTTCCTTGACCTTGGGGTGCTGGTAGAGCACCTCCTCCACCTCCCGGGGATAGATCTTGTAGCCGCCGGCGATGATCAGATCCTTTTTCCTTTCAATAATGTAAAAATAACCGTCTTCTTCCATCCGGGCCAGGTCTCCGGTATAGAGCCAGCCATCCCGCAGCGCCCGGGCGGTCTCCTCGGGGTTTTGCCAATAACCCGCCATCACCTGGGGGCCTTTGATGATGAGTTCTCCCACTTCGCCGCAGGGCAACTCCCGGGTGCCGGTTTCCTGGTCCACCACTTTCGCCAGGGTGCTGGGCATCGGCATGCCGATGCTCCCCTGGGGACGCTTGCCCTGGATGGGATTGAAGTGAGTCACGGGGCTGGCCTCCGTCAAGCCGTAGCCCTCCATGACGGGGCAGCCGCTCAGACGTTCGAACCGGTCCCGCACCTCCAAAGGCAGGGGGGCGGAGCCGCTGATGCAGGCCCACAGTGATGACAGGTCGAGCTGGGGGAGCCGCGGGTCGTTGATCAGCGCCACAAACAGGGTGGGCACCCCGGGAAGCATGGTGGGCCGGTATTTTTGCAAAGCTTTCAGGAAGCCGTCCAATTCGAACCGGGGCAGGATGATGATCATCGCCCCCTGGGACATGGGCCAGTTGAGGCAGGCGGTCAGTCCGAAGGAGTGGGAAAAGGGGAGCAGGCCCACCAGCCGTTCGGCGGCGTAACGCACCATGGGGAGCCAGGCATTGATCTGGGCCACGTTGGCCATGAGATTGCCATGGGTCAGCATGGCGGCCTTGGGGATGCCGGTGGTGCCCCCGGTATATTGCAGCACCGCCAGATCTTCTGGGCCGGGGACCGGAGGCGCCTCAAGAGGCTCAGAACGCATCAGGACGCGCCAGTCCACATGCCCGGGCCCCGGCTGGAACCCGGTGACCAGTTTCTGCCGTCTGGCCTTCAGAGGATAGAGCCATTTTAGCCACCAGGGCAGGTAATCCGCCACGCCGGTGATGATCACCTGGGAGAGCTCCACCTGGCTCCGCACCTCACCCAGCTTGGGGAGCAGGTGGTCCAGGACCACCAGGCGACGGGCCCCGGAGTCATTGAGCTGGTGGGCCAGTTCCTTGGGGCTCAGCAGGGGATTGAGAAACACCACCACCGCGCCGAGGTGCAGGGCGGCGTGATAGGCCACCACCAGTTGCGGACAGTTGGGGAGGAAAATGGCCAGGCGTTCCCCCCGGGCCAATCCGGAGTCTTTAAAAGCCTGGGCCAGGCGGGCGGTGTGTTCGGCTAAGGCGCCGTAAGAGATGGTGCGGCCGCCGAAGGCCAGGGCCGGGGCCTGGGGGGATTTTTCCCGGGCCCGGACCAACAGCCAGGGAAGGGAGAGAGTTACCGGTTCAACTTCCGAAGGCACCCCCGGGTCATAATGGGGCACCCACGGCCAGGTCATGGACAAATATTCCCCTGCCTCCGCGTAAAGGCGTCCGTCTTTAATGCTGATGGGGCGATTCTCCTCCGCACTCGGGGCAGGTCTGCAATCCCTGGAGCTCCTCCGGGGTTGCCTCCCGCACCTGGCGCACCGTAAAAGAGACTTCCAGTTCCTTCCCTGCCAGGGGATGATTGAAATCGATCACTACCTCTTCGGCCCTGACCTCGTTGACAATGAAATAAGCCGGGTGGTTATCTTCGTCCTTGGTCTCGAAGACCAGGCCGGGTCTGATCTCTAGTTCGGGGTCAAAATCCGACCGGGGAACCTCCATGATCAGCTCCCGATCAATTTCCCCGTAAGCCTGCTCCGGCGTCAGGCGCACCACCTTCTTCTCGTCAACCGTCATGCCCAGCAAGGCCTCCTCCAGACCCGGAGGCATCACCCCCCAACCCATGCAGAAGGTAATCTCCTCGGGCTTGCCATTGGGGGGATAGTATTCTCTCTCTCCCAGGCGGATGAGATATTCGATGCTGACACAAGAGCTCTTGTCGATTTGCATGTGTTTGCCTCCGGGCTACGGCAGCCGGGCCGCCCCTGGAACTTTTCCTACCAAGAGATTATAGCGGAGATTCCTTCATCGAACAAGCATACAAGCCGCGGTGGGCTTGTGGTGGGTAAGCCCCGGCGGCAGTTCCCGGGCGGATGGGGAAACGACCCGGCTGGCGTTGTGTTTCAGGAATGCCTTGCCTCAGGCGAGCAGCATTTTACCCTCCCCCGGGGGGGGAAGGCCAGGGTGGAGGCGATAAAAATTTCTGTAATTTCTTTTTCTTCCCCCCAACCTGGCGGCGCCGGGGAAGATTTAAGGCAGAGATACGAGCGAAAGGCGATCCTAATGCTTGGTGCCCATGATGATGCGGCCGGTGTTCAACAGGTTGCACCGCACGGTTTGCTGAACAGCGATGCCCACGTCTTTCATAACCCGGATCACATCCAGATCGGTGGTAAAACCGATGCGCACGCAGACGGGCGCCAGCAGGTCCTCAACCCGCCCCCACATATTGCCGTTCTGACTGCGGGTGTGATTGACGGCGATGATTTGCCCCCCCGGTTTGACCACCCGGTGGATTTCCCGGCAGACCTTATACGGGTCTTGGACCGTGGTGATCACATAGGCCGCCATCACGGCGTCGAAGTGGTCATCGGGAAACCCCAGGTTGGTGGCATCCATCACCTGGAGATCGAACCGGCTGCCGCTGTTGATCTGGGTGGCCTTTTCCCGGGCCCGTTCGATCATGGGCGCGGAGATATCAATGCCCACCAGGGAAGTCCGGGGAGGATAGAACTCCAGGGTTGAGCCGGGACCGACGCCGATTTCCAGGATCTTCTGGCCAGGGCGGCGCTCCAAATAATTAAAAGCCTTGCGGCGGCCGGGGCCCAAAAGTTTGCCAAAGACGAATTCATAAAACGGGGAGTAAAAAGAATATAATCGCTCCATGTAACGGGGATTGACTTGGCATTTCATCTGTTATCCTCACGGCTATCAATGAATATTTCGTGATTTTCGTAGGAAAAGGGCAGGCATCCCCCCTAAAACTTGCACATTTTATCTCAAGGTTTGCTAAAAAGTAAACGGAAATTTTCTCGAATTATTCCGCTGCCCCGGAAATTCGCACGTCCCACGCATCCCGGCGAGTATGGTATCTTAGGAGATAGGTGCGGCCGTCGACGGCCCGCACCGTGAAACAGAGATGATCGGGGTCCCGCCACCGTTTCAGGACTCGGCTGACTTCCAGCCACCTCCCCTCCCAGGTGAAGCGCCGGGGATATTCGTGGAGTCGGGAGCCGGAATAGGTTTCGACCTGGCAACTCATTTAAGATATAAATATTAGTAGCTGAAGCTTACCTGTCAATTCCCCTTTGCCCCGGCCTGATTTTCCCCCGAATACTCACCCGGAGCGTAAACCGGAATTAGGCATTGCATTGTTATCAGGGAATAATTTACAATGGCAAGTAATTGGCTGCGCTGCTGACGGCTCCGCCAGGCCACGCGGCCGGTGAGCCGCGTCGGCGAGTCGTCCCGGCTTAAGCCTTTTCATCTTCTGAGTTCGTGAAAGCCATATTTTAATCCTGCTTGCATTGCGGTGGAGGTTTGGTGCATGTCCGTCATTAAATCCAGATATTTGAGACGAGTGGTGGTCACCGGGCTGGGGATGGTCACTCCCCTGGGACTGGATGTTCCCACCGGTTGGTCCCGCCTGCTCGCCGGTCAATCTGGCGTAACCAACATCGAACGTTTTGGGCCCGATCTGGGAGGGTTCCGGGAACGGTATCGCTTGCCCGATGACTTTCCTTTGGTGGGCGGCGAGATCAAACATTTCGATCTCAAGGAAATTATGCAGTCCCGGAAAGACAATGTCAGCAAGGAAGACCTGAAGCAGGTTAAATATAGCGATCGTTTCACCCAGTTCGCCCTGGCGGCCAGCCTGGAGGCGGTGCAAGACTCCGGCCTGAACCTGGAAGCCGAGGACCCGGAGCGGGTGGGGATCATGATCGCCAGCGGTATGGGCGGGGTCGGCTCCTGGGAAGAGTCCCATATTCGGCTGCTGGATGAGGGAGTGAAGCGGGTCTCCCCTTTCCTGGTGCCCAAGATGATCCCGAACCTGGCGGCCGGCAACGTTTCCATCAGTTTTAAGGCCAAGGGCCCCAACATCGCCATTTCCACCGCCTGCGCCGCCGGCTCCCACGCCATCGGCATGGCCTACCGCTCCATTCAGATGGGCGAAGCGGATATGATGGCCGCCGGGGGCAGTGAGGCGGCCCTCACCCTGTTGACCCTGACTGGCTTTTACCGCATGGGCGCCCTGGCCATGGGTTACAATGACAACCCCCAGGCCGCCTCCCGGCCCTTCGAGGCCCACCGGTGCGGCTTTGTCCTGTCCGAAGGCGCCGGTATCCTCGGCCTGGAGGATCTGGAGCACGCCCGGGGCCGGGGAGCCCATATCTATGCGGAGATCATCGGCTTCGGCATGACCGGCGACGCCCACCACATCACCGACCCCCACATGGAAGGCGCAGTGCGCTGCATCCAACTGGCCCTGGAGGATGCGGGCCTCTCCCCGGACCAGATCGACCATATCAACCCCCATGCCACGGCCACTCCGGTGGGGGACCGCAATGAGGCCAGGGCCCTGAAGTACGTCTTCCAGGAGTCGGCTGACAAACTCCTGGTGAGCGCCACCAAGTCCATGACCGGCCACCTCCTGGGGGCCGCCGGGGCGGTGGAGGCCATTTTCTGCATCAAGGCCATTAATGATGGCATCGTGCCCCCCACCATCAACCTGGATGAGGTAGATCCCGAATGCGCCGGCCTGGATTACGTTCCCCAAAAGGCGCGCCAGGCCAAGATCCGTTACGCCCTGTCCAACTCCTTCGGGTTCGGCGGCACCAACGCCTGCCTGGTGTTCAAGGGCTACGAGGGCGACTGAGCGGGGCGGGGCGATGCAGATTGAATTTGAGGGGCGGGCCGGGGATGTGGAACAGCGCCCTCGCCTGTGGAATTGCCGCCAGGGGCGGTTGTTCCGCAAGGGCACGGCAAGCCGTGCCTCTACACTCCCCCCCCCCAAATATCCGCTTCCCCAAGGGTGTGAGATCAGGTTCTCCGGTGCTCCCGGGGACTTACTGACCTAATTTCTCACAGAAGTGAGGAGGGCAAGGCGCATGAATGCGGTTTTCATTATCCTGGGGGCTTTGGTCGTGGCCGTGGGGGGATACCGGTGGTACGCGGGCTACATTGACAAAAAGGTGCTGCAAGCCGACCCCGACAAGGTTACACCGGCCAAGATGTACATGGACGGCGTGGATTTCATGCCCACCTCCAAATACGTCCTGTTCGGCTACCAGTTCAAGAGCATCGCCGGCGCCGCTCCGGTGGTGGGGGCCATCGTCGCCCTCCAGTGGGGCTGGCTGCCCGCCCTCCTGTGGCTGTTCGGCGGGGTGCTGTTCATCGGCTGGCTCCACGATTACATCTCCGGCATGGCCTCGGTGCGCACCGATGGCCTGAGCCTCGGGGGGTTGAGCTACAAGCTGATTTCTCCCCGGGCCCGCCTGGTGCTGCTGTCCTTTATCTATTTTTACCTCCTGTTGATTGCCAGCGCCTTTGGCGCCATCATCGCCGGTGCCCTGACCAAGCTGACTTCCGGGCCCGTGGCCATTGTCGTCTTGGGCCTGGCCGGCGCCCTGGCCGGGCAGATGATCTACCGCTTGCGGGCCAACATCTTGCTGACCACCGTCGTCTGCGTAGCCCTGGCCTTTTTCGGCATCTGGCTGGGTGGGGCCCTGCCCACCACCGCCTTCATGGGCCCCCTGGCAGGAAACCAGCTCACCTGGGCCCTGTTCGCCATCATTTTTTCCTTTATCAGCGCGGTCCTGCCCATCTGGCGGTTTGCCCTGCCTCTCAATTACGTGGCCTTCTACATTGTCATGTTCGGCCTGGTGGGGGGCATCCTGGGCATCGTCGTCGGCCTGCCCCGGATCCAGGCCCCGGTCTTTACCCAGGCCGTTATCCCCATCGGCCCCATCTGGCCCATCCTCTTTGTCACCATTGCCTGTGGGGCGGTCTCCGGCTGGCATTCCATGGTGAGCACCAGCGGCACTTCCCGCCAACTGGAGCAGGAAACCGACGCCCGGCCGGTGCTGGCCGGCTCCATGTTCACCGAGATGATCCTGGGCATCGTCGCCTTGTGTACCGCCGCCGCCGCCATGCCTTTTACCCAATATAAGGAATTGCTAAAATTGGGCCCGGCTGCGGTGTTTGCCACCGGCCTGTCCAACCTGCTCCATATTATCGGCCTGCCCTTAGCTTACGGCAAGACCATGGCCATCGTCATCATCATCGTCCTGGCCATCACCGTCATGCAACTGGTGCTCCGCTTCATGAAAATCGCCACCGTCGAACTGGTGGGGGATTACAGCCCAATATTCCGCAACGGGCCCATCGCCACCCTGATCGCCGCCCTGCTGACCCTGCTCATCATCCAGACCGGTTGGTGGCAGTACCTGTGGATTCTCTTCGGCGGGGCCAATCAGCTCCTGGCCTCCCTGGCGCTGATGATCGGGGCGCTCTACCTGATGTCCCAGGGGAAAAAGGCCACCTTCGTCCTGATCCCCATGTGGTTCATGTTCGTCACCACCATCGCCGCCCTGCTTTACACCTCCTATAACCTGCTAAGCAAGGTGGTGGCCGGCCAGGCCCAAGGCGCCGCCGTGGTGGGCAACACCCTCATGGGACTGGTGGCCCTGTTCCTGGTGGTGGCCGCGCTGGTCCTCCTGGCCGACGGCATCAAGGCCCTGCGCCGCTACCGCCAGCCGGCCGCGGCGGCCGGGGTGGCGGCGGAGTAGAGATGAGATTAATTTGAGGGGAGGGCTGGGGGAGCACAGCTCCCCCACCCTCCCC
>Ga0315281_10007719_pt1 | contig 15110 bp, 13 predicted proteins | sample YL17G07_0_MG_FD_204540 | JGI IMG/M metagenome (GOLD analysis project Ga0315281, IMG submission 204540) | Sediment microbial communities from Yellowstone Lake, YNP, Wyoming, USA - YL17G07_0 | ecosystem: Environmental > Aquatic > Freshwater > Lake > Sediment | place: USA: Wyoming | collected...
CACTAGGTGCAATGTTTTGAGTGAAATCAAGAAACCGTCGGGTAATATGGGGCTGATCTTCGGTCAGGTGAAGATCGGAAATAAACAGGGTGTGGGGCATCAGAGGACGGAAGACGGAAGACAGGGTTGCTGTTACTACTTTTTGTATCTACATTGTATTATTTCAATGTTGGTTTTTAGCTCCAGGCAGTATCTGTAGTCAGTGTGGTTGTCGTTTACGGGGCGGGTGTTAATAGAAGACTGCTGGGGTGTTTCACTGGCAGGGCTGACAGGTTCCGGTGCTGCCGGTACTACTTCTGCCGGGACGGCTTCCTGGGTTGCGGGGTCGTCGGCTGCCAGAGCTACAGGTGTTAGTCCCAATAAAATGAGTGACAACAAAACGAAGGTTATATTTTTTAACATGACTATTTCCCCTGCATGAGTGGAATATAAAAACAACGGCGCAGCTTGTAAGCTGCGCCGTTGTTTACTTACTGAACCATTTCAGCGCTGGTGATAATGATATCTTCTTTGGGTACGTCGCCATGGCCGCCAAGGTTGCCGGTTTTGACCTTGCCGATCTTGTCTACCACGTCCATACCTTCAACTACTTTTCCGAATACGCAGTAGCCATAGCCCTGTGGGTTTGGGGCGGTGTAGTTGAGGAAGTCGTTGTCCTTGGTGTTGATAAAGAACTGTGCAGTGGCAGATTGCGGGTCGCCGGTACGCGCCATTGCGATGGTGTACTTGTCATTCTTCAAGCCATTGGCCGCTTCATTTTTGATAGGGGCGTTGACAGGTTTTTGTTTCATGCCGGGCTCGAAGCCGCCGCCCTGGATCATGAAGTTATCAATTACACGATGAAATACGGTGTTGCTGAAATGGCCACTGGTAACGTAGTCTTCAAAATTCTTGACGGTGATCGGGGCTTTTTCGGCATCCAGTTGCAGGGTGATGGTGCCTTGATTGGTGTGTAACTTAACCATGTGACTTTTTCCTTTTTTTGCGGGGGTGGGAGTGGCTGCATGCGCTGGTAAAACGCAGAGGCCGGTGATGAGTAAAAGCAAGAACGGGGTGAATATTTTTTTCATTAAGCTGCTCCTTCATAAACAATTTGCCAGCGGTTGTCGCGTTTCATCCAGTACTGGCGTTTTTTCATGCGGTTGTTCAAGTTGTTGCTTGCATAGTCCTGCTCGAAATTAACCACGACCAGATTGGGTTGGTTGGGATAGGGGAAAATGCTGACATCGGAAAGGCCGACCTTGATCCAGGATTTACCGGAATTGACCAGACGCTTCTGTGCCGACCAGGAGTCATGCCTGAAATTCCCGGTCGCAAAATCCGTCGCATAGTGTTTCAAATAGGCATCGGTATTGATGCTAGACCAGTCGCTGCGCCATTGCTCGATGGCCTTGTTCAGCTCGGCATGTTCAGCCCTGTCGGTGTCGCTGCTCCAGTCCATCTGGTTGGTGATGATGACGGGGGTGGTGCCCACCTGGACTGATTTGCCGAGGTGGCTGAGATCGTCGTTGGAAAGCACCACGCAGCCATTGCTGGCGAGGGGAGGGCGGCTATAGGTGTCGCTGGGTGTGCCGTGCAGCCAGATGCCGTGGCCATTACGGCCTTGCCTGACATCCCATTCGTTGGGGTAGTTGATGGGGTAGGCTCCGCTACCGTAAAAGTCGGTGAGCTGGCTTTTGCTCAGGTGCGCGTTCACAAAATATACGCCCAGAGGCGTTTTCTGGTCGCCCTCGATATTTTTGTCAGCGCCCTTCTTGCCCACGCTGATATAGAAATTTTCTACATAGCGCGGCGTACCGTTGAAATTCTCGTACAAGTAGAGCGTGGATTTACTGGTATCCACCACGATGGCGTAACGCTGTTGCGGATTAAGCTGCCAGATGAATCGCGGCGCCGCAGTGACAGGTTGCTGTTGCACACGCTGCAAGCGTGCGCGTGCCTCGTCACGTAAATCATTTATTTGGTCTTTGGGTGCATCGGGCGCATTGCCGAAACCGTTGAGGGGCTTGGCGCGCGCCATTAATAAATCGCCTTTCAGCATTTGCGCCAGCTTGAAATTGGGGTTGATTTTGAGCAGGGCGTCAATTTCGTTTAGTGCCAAATCGAGCCGATTGCTGCCCACCGAGTTCATGCTTTTTACCAGCAGTGCTTCCATGGCGCGCGAGTCCGGTTCGCCCGAGTAGGCAGTCAATGGCATCAGGCACAGCAAAAGCAGAGCTTTGGCAGGCGAGCCGGAGCGCAGCGATCTGGCGGGGAGTGAATTGTTGATGCTCATCTTCTGGATCCGGCCTTTTCGGATTGAATTAACCATACACCGCTGATTTTACTCAACTCCAGGGTTTTGTGTGTGGTGGATTTCAGGCTGCCGGCCTTGTACGACTGGATAAAGCTGACGGAGGCGCGATTGTCGCCCAGCAATTTAACCTTGGGATTGTGAATGACAACCGTGATGGGTTGCGGTTTATCGATACGCTCACGTCTTTGACGCTCCCAATTTTTGCGCGTCTCATTGTTGGGCGGGGTAAATTCCCTGGCGTACATGGCCAGATATTTGCTTACGTTTTTCGAAGACCAGGCCTTGGCCCAGTCATTCACAGCCTTCAATATTTCATCATTGTTGGCGGGAGCGGTTGTTGTCGCCGTGTTGGGGCCGGGTTTTGCAGGCTCCGTTTTGACAGGTTCAGTTTTGGGCGGAACAGGAGCAGGGGTGGCAGGCGTAGCGACTATCGCTGCGGGTGTCTGGCTGGCTGCGCTGGCTAGCTGGGTTTTGCCAGGTTTGGTAACAGGTGTGGTCATGTCCTTGAGCATGACCAGCTTTGTTGCGTTGCTGGTTTTGGTGCGATCCAGCTGCAAGGCTTTATCGTAGGCCTGGCTGGCCATCTTGGCGTAAACATCGCCCAGGTTTTCATGCGCTGTGGCGTAACTGGGATGGGTGCGCAGGGCTTTTTCCAGCACTACCTTTGCCTTGTCGTATTGACCCTGTTCAGCATACAGTACAGCCAGGTTGTTGTAGGGTTCGGGCAGCTCGGGATAGTCTTCGGTGAGTGCGGTAAACATGCGAGTGGCTTCTTCGGTTTGCCCCTGTTCCTTGAGGATTACTGCTTTCAGAAAACGCGCTTGCGCGTCTTTGGGTTGCCCCGCCAGAATCGACTCCACTTTGCTTAAAGCCTGTGCCGTCTGGCCGCGTTTGTATAATTTGTTTGCGTCCTGCATCTCGTCCGCATACGAGAGCACGCCATAACATGTCAACAGCGCGCATAGGGCGGCTTGCCGGGTAAAACTAGCGAATCTGTTCATCAGAATATATCTACCAAATGTATATATGACGGTAAGCCCGTCAAAACTGGGGAGATTCTACCAAATAAAAGCATTTCTTTCACTCGCTATCAGGCTGCAAGCGAGCAATGGACAGGTGATTTCGGGTAAAATTCAAATTTTACGCCAAACTATTTTTGATAATGAGCAGCGTTCCATCCGTACCGGCTTCTAATTTCATCCGCAGCCTGATTGAAAACGACCTTGCCAGCGGCAAACACAAGGCCATTGTGACGCGATTTCCCCCCGAGCCGAACGGTTATTTGCATGTAGGTCATGCCAAATCCATCTGCCTGAATTTCGGCCTGGCAAAAGACTTTAACGGCAAGTGCAACCTGCGGTTTGACGATACCAATCCCGAAAAAGAAAGCGATGAATACGCACAGTCTATTCAGGATGACGTGCAGTGGCTGGGGTTTCAGTGGAATGGCAATGTGCGCTGGGCCTCGGATTATTTTGAGCAGTTGTACCAGTATGCGGTGGAGCTGATCAAGCAGGGCAAGGCCTATGTGGAAGATTTGAGCGCGGAGGAGATGCGCACCTACCGCGGCACCCTGACACAGCCGGGGAAAAACAGCCCCTTCCGCGATCGTTCGGTGGCAGAAAATCTGGATCTGTTTGCGCGCATGCGGGCAGGCGAATTTGCCGATGGCGCCAAGGTGCTGCGCGCCAAGATTGACATGGCATCGGGCAATATCAACCTGCGCGATCCTGCCATCTACCGTATCCGCCGCGCCCACCACATACGCACCGGTGACCAGTGGTGCATTTACCCGATGTATGATTACACGCACTGCATTTCAGATGCGCTGGAAGGTATTACCCATTCGCTGTGTACGCTGGAATTTGAAGATCACAGGCCGCTGTATGACTGGGTGCTGGACCAGTTGCCCGTGCCCTGCCATCCGCAGCAAACTGAATTTTCGCGCCTGGAATTGCATTACACCCTCACCAGCAAGCGCAAGCTGTTGCAACTGGTGAACGACAAGCACGTAAGCGGCTGGGACGACCCTCGCATGCCCACCATTATTGGCATGCGTCGCCGGGGCTATACGCCGGAGGGCATACGCGAGTATGCGCGCCGGATCGGCATATCGAAAAGTGCAAACATTGTTGATATGGCGGTGCTGGAAGGAGCGATCAGGGAAGACCTTGAAGGCCGTGCCGCGCGTGTGATGGCAGTGATCAATCCGATCAGGGTCGTCATTACGAATTTTGATGAGGCAAAGGCACAGTCCCGTGAAGCCGGTTTTCACCCCAATCACCCCGAGTTCGGCAGCCGCATGGTGCATTTTTCCAGGGAAATATGGATAGAGGCGGAGGACTTTTCCGCAACGCCTCCGGAAGGCTGGCAGCGGCTGACATTGGGCGGTGAAGTGCGTTTGCGTTACAGCTATGTGATGCGTTGTGATGAAGCGCTCAAGGATGCTAGCGGCAAGGTAATCGAGCTGCGTTGCTCGATTGATGCGGAAACACTGGGCAAAAATCCGGTAGGGCGCAAGGTTAAGGGGGTCATACACTGGCTCTCGGTCGAGCATGCGCTGGCTGCAGAGATACGCCTGTATGACAGGCTGTTTACGGTACCCGAACCCGATGCCGACAAGGAACATGATTTTTGCGAGTATTTGAATCCGCATTCGCTCACTGTGGTGCAGGGCTGGGTAGAGCCTGTGGTGCGCAATGCTGCACCGGAAACACGTTACCAGTTTGAACGTTTGGGTTATTTCTGTGCAGACAGACGCGAGCATCAGCCGGGCGGCAAGCTGGTGTTCAACCGCACGGTAACGCTGAAGGATTCATGGACGAAGGAATAATAAAATGAATGATCAACTTGTGCCCGTAGACGACGAAAAAATGGAAGCGCTGAAAAAGATCACCATGATGGTCTATGCACTGTATGCCTTTGCCTATTTTGCGGGCATCACCGCAATCATCGGCATCGTGATTAATTATGTAAAAAAGGAAGAAGTGGCGGGTACCTGGCTGGAAAGCCACTTTCGCTGGCAGATGCGCACGTTCTGGTTTGGTGTGCTGTGGGCAGCCGTCGGTATCGTCACCATGCCTATCCTGATTGGTTTTCTGGTTCACTTTATTAACTGCATCTGGGTTATTTACCGGGTCGTAAAAGGTTGGCTCTATTTCAACGACAATAAACCGATGCCTGTTTAAAGTAATTTTTGCGCAACTTGAAAACATGTCGTTCCTGCGCAGACGCATATGCGCCAACTTAAGTGCACCGGAGCATTTCTCCCTCCCCTTCAAGGGGAGGGGAGGGTTGGGGAGGGGATGGGGGTAAATTCCACAGCTTCCGACCCCATCCCCCTCCTAACCTCCCCCTTGAAGGGGGAGGAACTTGGTAAGTTACGCTTATACGCGCAGGCGGGAATGACTGGATTTAATTTTTAGAGATACCTTTATGTTGAAAATTTACAACACCCTCGCCCGCGACAAGCAGGACTTCATTCCGATTGAGCCCAACAAGGTGCGCATGTATGTGTGCGGCATGACGGTGTATGACTTTTGCCACGCCGGCCACGCGCGCGTGATGGTGGTGTTTGACATGGTGTACCGCTGGTTGATGGCTTCCGGCTACGAGGTCAATTACGTGCGCAATATCACCGATATCGACGACAAGATTATCAAACGTGCCGTGGAAAATGGTGAGTCTATTCATGCCTTGACGCAGCGTTTTATCGATGCCATGCACGAGGATGAGCGTGCGCTTGGTGTGCTGCCGCCCAAGCACGAACCACGCGCAACGGAATATGTGCCGCAAATGCTGGAAATCATTTCAAAACTGGAAAAGAATGGCCTGGCCTATCGCGCACCCGATGGTGACGTGAATTATGCAGTTCGAAAGTTTGAGGGATATGGAAAATTGTCCGGAAAATCCCTGGAAGATTTGCGTGCCGGTGAGCGTGTGGATGTTGCTGATGGAAAGACCGATCCGCTGGATTTTGTGCTGTGGAAGCATGCCAGGGAAAGTGAGCCTGCAGAAGTGAAATGGGATTCGCCCTGGGGCACGGGTCGGCCAGGCTGGCACATTGAATGCTCTGCGATGAGCTCGGAATTGTTGGGTACGCATTTTGATATTCACGGCGGTGGGGCAGATTTGCAGTTTCCCCACCATGAGAATGAAATTGCCCAGTCCGAGGGTGCACACAATTGTAGCTTTGTGAACTACTGGATCCACAATGGCTTTGTACGTGTGGACAATGAAAAAATGTCCAAGTCACTGGGTAACTTTTTCACCATCCGCGAGGTGCTGCAGAAATTTGATGCCGAAGTATTTCGTTTCTTCATTCTGCGCGCCCATTACCGTAGTCCGCTTAATTATTCCGACGTGCATATCGACGATGCGAAAAATGCGCTAACAAGGTTGTATACAACACTTAAGGCGACCCCCGCTACCAGCACACTAGTGGACTGGAACGAAAGCCATGCCCAGCGCTTCAAGGCGGCGATGGATGATGATTTCAATACGCCTGAAGCGGTTGCGGCGTTGTTTGATCTAGCCAATGAGGTAAATAAGACTTCTTCACATGCGCTTTCATCACAGCTCAAGGCACTAGGCTCAACGCTGGGGTTGCTGCAACGCGACCCTGTAGCGTTCCTGCAAGGCGGTGCGACCGGCGGGATGGATGAGGCGCAGATCAACGCACAAATTGCTGCCCGCGCAGCAGCCAAACAATCAAAAAACTGGGCAGATGCTGATCGTATCCGCAAGGAGTTGCTGGCGGCTGGAATAGTGCTGGAAGACAGTGCGGCAGGCACAACCTGGCGGCGATCTTAACGTAGGAGCGCAGATTTCTGCGCGATTGTTGTAAAAAGCAATCGCCCGGTAAACCAGGCTCCTACAATGTGGAGGTACACAGATGTGTGGTAGATCATGCGCGTGTGCAAGTTTAAATTGTAGGAGCGCAGATTTCTGCGCGATTCTTTGCGAGAGAACTACGTTATGGACGACTCCGAAAATCGACCACATGGAAAAAACCTCCGCAAAGGGCGCGTCTCACTACCTAACCATGCCTACCTGGTAACTATCGTCACAGCATCACGTTTTCCTGTCTTTAATTCTTTTGTCGCAGCTCGTGTAGCGGTGAGGTGTTTTCACGATAGCAATGTCGCACGCTATGCTCAAACCATGGCTTTTGTAGTGATGCCAGACCATGTGCATTGGTTGATTCAGATGAATGATGATGGAGGTTTGTCGGAAGCAGTTCACTTGTATAAGGCAAAGGTGTCATTTCTTTTGCAACAGAGAATTTGGCAGCGTGGATATCATGATCACGCGTTACGTGAAGGTGAAGACGTGCGGGACATGGCACGTTACATTGTTGCAAATCCAATACGCGCAGGATTGGTCAAAAATATTGGTGAATATCCGCATTGGGATGCAATATGGCTGTAGGAGCCCAGTTTCTGCGCGATTGTTGTAAAAAGTAATCGCCCGGTAAACCAGGCTCCTACAATGTGGATATCCACAGATGCAGCAGTTCATAAACGTGCGTATGTTTGTGTTGTAGGAGCACAACTTGCTGTGCGATTGCTGTATTACCCCAACGTAAGCACCGATTGATATTTACCGGTATCGGAGGTGGTGCGACCCCAGCCAACCAGCGTAGCGGGATAATTTTGCCAGCCGGCATCGGGCTGGAATTGTGCTGACCACCCAATCACGTGCTCTGCAGGCATCGGTCTTGCAATGCCGTAGCCTTGAGCGGCGTCACAGCCCAGCTTGAGCAGCAGCGCACCGTGCGCGGTAGTTTCCATTCCTTCAGCAATCACTTCACGCTTAAAAGTTCTGGCGATTTGCAGAATACCATCCACCAGGGCGCAATCCTCTTCGTCATCCAGCATGTCCCGCACGAAGGACTGGTCTATTTTCAGGACATCGACGGGTAGATTGCGCAGATAGGCGAGCGAAGAATAGCCGCTGCCAAAATCATCAAGAGAAATTCTTATTCCCATGCTCTGGCAGGCCAGAATAACAGAGCGGACATGATCCATATCCTTTAACGCGGTTGACTCCAGAATTTCCAGTTCCAGCAGATGAGTGGGCGCGCCGGGATGCCTGCTCAGGATGGTTTTTATATTGCTCATAAAGTCATAACGCTGCAACTGACGTGCGGCAATGTTGACGCTGACTACCCAGTCGTGACCGGATGCATGCCAGAGCGATAGCTGGTGCAGCGCCTCGTTCAGCACCCAGTTTCCTATGTCCACGATCAAGTCCGAGTCTTCTGCAAGCGGCAGGAAGTCGAGAGGGGAGCGCAATCCCTGCTCGGGGTGCTTCCATCGCAACAGGGCTTCCATGCCAATAATCTGGCTGGTCTTTAAATTGACCTTGGGCTGGTAATACAGGCACAGCTCGTTCTGTGCCAGGGCTTGTTCAAGGCGGGAGAATTGCTGGTGATGCTCCTGAATTTGATGATCCATGCGTGCATCAAACAGGTGGAAACGGTTGCGCCCGCTTTGCTTGGCCTGATACATGGCCTGGTCTGCATGACGCAAGAGTGTGTCATTGTCGCTGGAGTCGAACGGATAAATGGTGGTGCCTATGCTGGCTGAAATTTGCAGGGTTCTTTGTCCGATTACAAAGGGTCTAGCCATTTCCTCGAGTATGCGGGTCAGCAGAATATCAATCTCATCCATATTGCGTATTTCACCGAGCAACAGTACAAATTCATCTCCCCCCAGGCGCGAAATAGTGTCGTCGCCGCGAACGACATTAACCAGTCGCTGAGCAACCTCGATCAACAGTTTATCCCCCAGCTCATGGCCATGCTTGTCATTGACGGCCTTGAAGCCATCCAGATCCATAAAGCACACCAGCAATAATTGCTCCTGACGCTGCGAGTGCGCGATAGCTTGCCCTATGCGGTCAGAGAGCAGCGCACGGTTGGGCAGGCGGGTCAAAGTATCATGGCCTGCCTGCCAGGATATCTGTTCCATTAACTGGTATTTTTCTGTGATGTTATGGAAGACCAGCACGCAACCCAGGATATGGCCCTCGCTGTCGCGTATCGGCGCTGCGGAATCCTCTATGTAATGCTCCTTGCTATTTTTGGAAATCAGCAGGGAGTGCGTACTTAAACCGACAATAGCGCCTTCATAAATGGCCCGATAAGCCGGGTTTTCAACGGGGTGGTGCGTATCCTTGTTGACGATGCGAAACACTTCATCGAGAGGCCGCCCGTGCGCCTCCCTTTGTGTCCACCCGGTCAAGGTCTCAGCGATAGGGTTGAGTAGCTGGACATGACCGTTGATATCGGTGGTGATTACCGCATCACCAATGGAACTAAGCGTGATTTGTGCAAGCTCCTTTTCAGTAAAAAACTGTTTCTGGGTTTGCTGAAGTATTTCAAAGGGCGCTTTAACGCTGACGATGTAAATGGCTTTGTAGAGGAAAAAATAGGCCAGAATCTTGTACAGATGTCCAAGCAAGTTAAAAATGTCGGATACACTCGAATACAGGGTGAAACAAAGCTCGCTAAGCACCATGATGCTTAGAGCAGTAAACAGGTTTTTTTCGTATTCGGAATCGGTCGAGCGTTTTCCCGCATACAGAAGTATCAGGGCGGCTGAGACAAGATAAATGCTTACGATTGCATATTCAATTCCAACCTTGAACGGGGTCAGGCCTTGCCCCTGGATAAAGGTTTCGGGTAGCGCGGCTGGGTGCAGCAGAATAAGCCAGCAGGCCACTGCTGCATAAATGAGGCAAGGAGTGAGGATGAGATAACGAGCGAAAAGATTTTTGAGCGGTTTCCACATTAACAAGACCGAGGCAAACAGGGCAATGGCGGCGATAAGCCGCGCCGCAAGCCAGAATTCAAGGGCCTTGGAAGGCGTGCTTGGGGTAACAAAATCCGGCATGCCGGCATAAGACATGAAATGCCCCGTGTCGAGTATCGCCACGGCGAGAAAAGCGCAGGCAATCACAATCACATTCATCGAGCGTGAGACCGAATAAGCATGCCAGCCTGTCGCAAAAATAAGGGAAGCACCTATAACGGCCAGTATTTCCACCAGGGTGTGCAGGGGCAGGTAATTTGTTATGTGTTCAAACGGGTGAGAAAAAGGGTTCTGCCATACCAGAACAAAAGTGACCGTCAGCAGTGACAACAGCCAGAGGGTGGGGTGCCATGAGATGGGGCTGATGGCTGTTGGGATTTTGCTGGAGAAGGTCATCGACAGATCATGGCAGTTGTCCAGCGGAAACCAGGCGATTAATCAATATCCCGGTGGATAGCCATTCAACAATATCGTCGAATTCTTCATTCCCGGCACCATCGGACGATTGGGTGTGACTGACAAATATTGGGTCGGCAGGTGTGTTTACGTTTGCTGTTTGGTCTGGTCCGAGTGAGCCCCGGTTGCCGTTTTTGCCAAGTGAAAAAACAAGAGCGGGGGCTTTATCAGTTAGTACAGTGGCCGTTCCACAATTCGTTGTGGCGGGTGCTGGTGTACTTGCGCAAACATACAACAGGGTAAGTGTCGGGGCGGACAGGCTGTTTAGAGTTGCGTTCTTTATTCCATTGGTGGTTATTAACGCGTTTGTTTGTGAGCCTATTGTTTTATTTGATACGGCATAATGGATAGGATTATTCCATCCATCAAGCAATAATCCATTGCTATTAATCGGCGTAATTCCCAAGGTTGCAGCGGGTAGTAAACCGTCGAATGGGTTGGTGCAGGCACTTGTGCCAACAGCACCGGTATAACTTTCCAGTCCTGTGGTGGTGTTGGGTGCTGCGGGGCAAGGTAATCTTCCATTTACAATGGCAAAGCCAATTAGAGTTTCTTTGAGTTCGGCTAACGTTTTAAGTGTTTCTTTCGTTCTTTGCTGGTCAATTTGCGCATTTAAAGGGACAAGTAAACCACCAAGCAACAACGTGACGATGAGCATTACTATCGCCAGTTCAACCAGTGAAAATCCGTGGTGCTTGTTTTTTTTGTTAACTGAAATCATTGTTTGTATACGACGGTGTCATTGAAGGTGGACGAAGGCGTATTTTGCGAGAAACTGATTCCGCCGCCGTTATTGGGCGCTTCAAGATAATTATTCAGGGTGCTTTTGTCGGCAGCAGTGGTGCGTGCTTGTGTGCCGATTATCCTCCCGGCGACAATTACAACGTATTTATTGTTTGCGACACTGGAGGGGGGATTTACTGTTAAACACTCTCCTGGGGGGGTGCAGTCTGGAGAGGTGGTGGGAGGACTAACTGGTTTGTAGGTTTTCGCTACCCCGTAAAAGACCATTTCCCGCCACTGTTTCCACCATGTGCTTGCAGTAATGCCAGTGTGCGTCATGCATACTGGTTCCCACGAGTCATTCATAAAGACACTCATATAGACACTGTCAGATTTGGTGTAACCCATATTGCTTGGTATGCGTCCAAACAGTGTTCCACTTTTATCATCGTAAGCTGCGGAAGGACTCATAATTACTGGGTCAATATAGTTTAAAGGGACTGCCCACGGGTATCGACCGTAATTGTTAATTGCGTATAGATCCAGACAATTTTTTACTTCAGATGCAACCCGTTTTTGCACTGCCTGCATGATGTTATCCTGAGTGATAACATTTATTTGATCATTCACAATTGTAACTATTCCTGTTACATCCTTGACAGGGCCTTGAATGAATCCGTTGGTCGTGGAGTCGACAAAGTCTGCATTGTCTTCAACGCCTGTCACGTTGTCGAGGTAGTTAACCGGATTGTTAATGCCGGCAGCACTTCTGTCTTGCTGGGTTCCATCCTGTCTTGGCATGACACTTCCGGGTGCGATAATAATGGCAACGGCACCTGTTCCGTAAGGCGCATCCAGCGCGCCCGGTAGAGGGCAGCTTGCGCCGAAGGACGTGCAGCCGTTGTAAAGAATATTCCCCTCGATACTCCGAACAGTAATCGTGCCGGGCGTATCGCTGTTAAGAGTCGCGGTACGAGTGTTGTTCTTGAAATTATTGGAAACTGCGTACCAGAGATGCTCCCCAGTGCTATCACGAAGCTCGGGGATACCTAGTGTCTTCCATGGTAAACGTCCTAGTCTGCTTGTTTGACTAGATCCTGCAGCATCACCACAGGATGGCTCAGCAATACCATCATCATTTGTGTCTGGACAAGGTAAATCACCTGGGCGTGGCTGATTGGAAGCAGTGGAATAGCTTATTTGAACGCTTGCAGCGTAACTTATTAGAGCTTCCTTTGCCTGCGCCAGTGCATCGGCAGTAATTTTATCACGCTGAATCTGTTGGCTGCTATTGTTGAGCGAGGTTACCAGAAAGGCAGCAGAGCCAATAATGATAATTACCAGCATCACCATCAACACCGCCCCTTGCTGTTTGCGCAGGCTTGAGTGCGTAAGGGTAACTGGCAGGTTGGCAGACATGGGCTATTCGCCGGAAGTGTTTTGTCTGGATTCGGCTGGCTGGTCCAGCAGAATTTTCTGCCCGACTTTTATTTTAACGGGGTGAGAGCCGGGGATAGAGACAGTCTGGGCGGTTGGTGTGCGCTCCCTGCTGCCCTCGGCACTTTGGGCAACGCCGTTAACCCACACCGTGCGCGGCCCGCCATTTTTCTGCACGATGCCGTTTACGGTGATGAAGGGGGATGAGTCGCCTTCGGCCGGGGCATTGCGGGCATAGGCGTGGTCGAGATGGGTGCGTTGCTCGGGGGTGTAGAACAGGCGGCCCAGTTTGTCTGCGTGTGCGGTGGGGATGAAGGCAAGCAGGAGCGTTGTAATAAGCCTATAAAATCCACTAGAACCAAACCCCCTCCAGCTCCCCCTTGACAGGGGGAGAGCGTCATTGGCTCCTCCCCTGTCAAGGGGAGGTTGGGAGGGGTTTGTACCCACTGGGCAATCCTGAATAAAAGGTTTCATTACGAACTCCTGTTCTTCAATGTCAGCCAGCCGCCTGCGCAATCGGCCTTGAGTTGCGCGCTGGAGCCTGTGCTTCTTTCCAGCGAGCATTTTTCAAGTATAAACCAGCCATTCATATCGCGGTGCAAGCTGTCAAAAAAGTTGATCAACTGGCCTTCATGCAGCAGCTCCATTTTCAGGGTCATGGCGCTTAATTTGAGGTCATAGTGGCCACTATCAAGGGGTATCAGGGGTTTGTAGGGTTGTTGGGGGGAGATGCTGTATTTAAAGTCCAGAACACGGCTGCGTTTGCGCAGTGCTTCCAGATTTTCAATCAGGTTTAAACGTTGCTCCTCGCCGATAACTTCACGCCGCTGTATGGCTGAAAATTCTTTCATGTAGGTAGACATATTTTGCTGATCTTCATGCGCTGCACTGAGTTTGTTGCGGGCATCGGTGAGTTGTTGCTGGGCTGCACGCATGGCTTTCTTCGCGTCACTGGCATATTTTTGGCTATACAGCACCAGGCTACCGCCTATGGCAAGGGTGAGGACGAAGGTCAGCAAGCTCCATTTGATATAAGGCAGATCTGCCTGGGAGAAGGTCATGGCTGGGGTCTCCAGGTAATTTTGAGCGAAAACTCGGAGGGTTTTTCACGGTTTTCGCTGATGTCAGCGCTGATGCTGCCTTGCGTGCTGAAGTCCAGCGGTAATTTAACCGGCGTAACCGTATAACCAGCCTGAGTGAGCATAAGCTGAAAGCGGTTTAGATAATTAAGCGCGCCACGGTAATCCTTGCCGAAGTCGATCAATTCGCCGTCGAAGGTAATTACCTGCGCGGGCAAATTGGCATCAACAGTCGTCATTTGCCAGGCAAGTTTGCTGGTGTGGATACGTGGAAAATTGCCAAGTGTGCTGGTCAGCCCCTTGAGGATTTGCTCTGGCGGCACGGCATAATGTTGCAGGTTGCGGAACAGGGTGACAGCGGCTTTCATGTCCGAAGCCGATGCGGTCGTGCTGGGTGCTGCGCCTTGCACTGTGTCACCGGGGTTCTGATCGGCGCTGGGGAAGCTGCGCGTGATGAGTTGAGCTTCCTGCTGCATGCGAGCGGCTTGGGATTTAAAGCTTTCAATTTCCTCGTTAAAGCCACTACCCTCGATAAACGACAATGTGCTCCACACGATGCAGGCAAGCGCAACGGCTGCCGCGAGGCCAAACAGGCCGCGCTGTGTCTGCCACAGTTGAAAATAGTGGGTGTGGGCTGGAATGGCATAGCCGCTGCGAGGTGTCTGGGTGGCCAGCAGGTTAAGCAGCAGCGGGGCGGCATCCGAATCGGTGTAAATATTTTTTGACTTGATCTGTTTGCCGAGCTGCTGCAGGTCGAAATAGGCATATTGAATGCTCTGGTTGCTGACCAGTTGGGCATCCAGTTCGATCCTGTCTTTGGCATGGCAAACAATATGTACATTGAGCTGCTCTCCATGGGGCGTCAGGCTCAGGCTTTGCAGATACTGGTGGGTACGCTCGGATTCGGTGGCGATAACATCGGCAAAGGTGCTGTTGGCGCTGATGGGTGTGAGCCGTGAAAAACGCAAGCGCTTGTTCAGGAAGTAGGTCTGGCGCAGGCCGGCATTTTTCTCCCATGTCAGCAGCAGCAGGTGGTCGGAATCAATATCCTTGATTAAGGGAATACTGGCATGCGGTACGGAATAAATGCCGATAACAGGGGTTTTTTGCGCCTGCAGTTGTTCCAGCCAGCCGCTAATGCGTGCGGGGTTGGTCAGTGCGGAAAAAAGGAGTTCATCATCGCGCCGTCCCTCGGTTTGGCGCTGTTGCAGGCGTGCCATGCGAAACGGGGTGTTGCGGTAATACTGTTCGAATTTGCGCTGAATCAGGGCTTGATAATTTGCTCCGGTCAGGTGGGGCACT
>Ga0315281_10007720_pt1 | contig 15110 bp, 14 predicted proteins | sample YL17G07_0_MG_FD_204540 | JGI IMG/M metagenome (GOLD analysis project Ga0315281, IMG submission 204540) | Sediment microbial communities from Yellowstone Lake, YNP, Wyoming, USA - YL17G07_0 | ecosystem: Environmental > Aquatic > Freshwater > Lake > Sediment | place: USA: Wyoming | collected...
TACGATCGGTGTCTTGGATGAAGACGAACAAGGTTTGCTGAACGTGGCTGCCGATCCGGACTACGGTTCCAATCATTTCATCTATCTTTATTACACGCTCCCCGCGGGCGAGGGCAATCAGCTCGACCGCTTGACGGCGAACGTGGACGTTCCCAACGGGACCTTCGAGCTCCTCGATCAGGAGACGATCGCAACCTTCTTGAAGAGCGAGTCCCCGGGTTTTGACGGTCATCATAACGGCGGCGGGATGGTCTTCGGCGCGGACGGCGATCTGTTCGTGGGAGTGGGCGACGGCGGCGGGGAGGCGAGCGGCGACACCACTCTGGCGATCGCCCAGGATGAAACGAAGAATCTGGGGAAAATTCATCGGATCGTTCCGGACCGGAACCCCGGCGAAGGGGGTGCGACGATCGACGAGATGTATGCGCGAGGCCTGAGAAATCCGTTCACGCTCGCGCAGGCGATCGTCCATACGAAGCCGGTCGTGTTCGTGGGAGACGTCGGATCGACGGTTTTTGAGGAAATCAATTTAATCACTGCGGGCGATGAGAACTTCGGTTGGCCGTTGGCCGAGGGGGATTCGACGGATGCAGGCTTTACGAACCCGATCTATGGCTACAAGCATACGGACAAGAAGTTCGCGAAGGAAGACCCGGACGATAGCGCCTTTGATGTCATCGATCCTCAATCGGTGATCGTTGGGACGTACTACACCGGATCACAATACAAGGACGTGCTGAAAGATCGGCTGATCTATTCGGACTTCTTCCAAGGCTGGGTGCGCGGGTTCAAACTCAATGATAAAGACGAAGAGAAAAGCGACGAACACTTGGGCCACCAATCAGGACTGACTTCCATTCAGGAAGGCCCGGACGGGTTTCTCTACGCGACCTCACTGTTCGGGTCGGATCATATTCTGCGAGTGGATTTGGTGAAGAAATGATCTAGGACGCAGGCTGTCTCATACACGGTGTCATCCGGCTCATCACCGCACGCCGGTAAAAGACAAGCGTGATCACGAAGATCGGGCCGTCGCAGAAGACGGACCCCAAGAGGTAATTGAAATAAGGCCGGTCCCAGAAGAAGGCCGACAGCATGACGAGCGTTGACGTGAGCTTCGAGACCAGCAGAAAACTCGTTAGAAAGATGTTGGTTCGGACGTCCTTGGCGATGTAACGGCAAATCGACGTGATCGTGACCATGAGCGAGACGGTGAGGGCCAGCCAGAATTTCTCGACAGGCAGGGGCATCGCCGGCAGCTTCCACTTCATGATTTCCACGGAGAAGTAATTCCCGCTATAGAGGATCCAATCGCCGAATAAGAGAAAGGCCACGGCTCCGAACCCGAAGAACCAGGTCCAGCATCGCATGAGGGTTGCGAGTTGCCGTTCTTCCCTCGTCAGTTCGTTCATTTCAATTATCCTCGACATGGTTGCTGAAACACCATTGAACCACTCCTGAGGAACGGTGGGAAGGAAAAAAGACTTGCGAAGAGAATTGGGTTTTCATAGGCCTCCTCGAGAAACGAGGAGGCTTTTTTTACTTTTTGGGAATGATTTGATCTCGCATTCGCGGATCAAGGCTTGCGAACGGCCCCCGCAGGTCTCGGTATAGAGGAGCGTGACCGGTCTCCGCGTGCGCGTGTAGCGGGCGCCTTTACCGTTGTTGTGTTTTTGAAGACGGCGCTCGACGTCGTTGGTGATCCCGGTGTAGAGGCTGCCGTCGCTGCATTGGAGGATGTAGACGAACCAGGGCGCATCACCGGTGTCGGCTTTCAGTCCTTTCAACATTCGTTTATACTTTTTTTCCATAGCCCTTATGTGCGATGAGGCGAACCGACTCTTATGATCTCAATACAGAACTTACATAAAAACTACGGCAAACAAATTCTTTTTGACGGGGCCTCTCTTCAAATGGCGCCTCGGGAACGTCTGGGTCTTGTCGGGCGAAACGGCCACGGGAAGTCGACCCTCTTTCGTATTATCTTGGGAGAAGAGGAGCTCGATGGGGGGAACGTGACGTTTCCGCGCAATTATCGGATCGGTCACTTGGCGCAGCATATCAAGTTTTCGAAGCCGACGGTCTTGGAAGAAGGCTGTCTCGGGCTTCCGGAAGGCGAAGAGTGGGATCATTACAAGGTGGAGAGCATCTTATTCGGGTTGGGTTTTTCGAAGGCGGACATGGATCGCCCGCCGGAATCGTTCTCCGGCGGCTATCAAGTGAGGCTGATGCTGGCCAAGGTTTTAGTGTCTCAGCCGAACCTCCTTTTGCTCGATGAGCCGACCAATTACCTCGACATCGTATCGATCCGTTGGGTGGAGCAATTCTTGAGGCAATGGCCGAACGAACTGATGGTGATCTCGCACGACCGCGATTTCATGGACGCGGTAACGACCCATACGGCTGCGATCCACCGGGAAAAGATCCGCCGCATCGAGGGCAATACCGCAAAACTCTATTCTCAGATCGCGCAGGACGAAGAGATTTACGAAAAAACACGCCAGAACGAAGTGAAGAGACGAAAGCAAATCCAGTCTTTCGTGGACCGCTTCCGCGCTCAAGCCACCAAGGCTTCGGCGGTGCAGTCGCGCGTTAAAATGCTCGACAGGATGCCGGCCCAGGAGAGATTGGCGAAGATCGAGGAATTGGAATTCGATTTCCACTATTCGCCCTTTCCAGCCAAAGTCGTGATGGACGTGCAGGGTTTGGCGTTTGGGTATCCCCGCCCTGCAGGGGTGGTTCGTGAACCGGACCTCCTATTTAGAGATCTCAACCTGACCATCAACGCTCAGGACCGTATCGCCGTCATCGGGAAAAACGGCCGGGGGAAGTCCACGCTCCTCAATGTTCTGGCGGGAGAGGCGCGGCCGGTCGTGGGAACGATTCGGAGCCATCCCGACATGAAGCTGGGATATTTCGGGCAGACGAACATCGACCGGTTGAGTCCAAAGCTCACCGTTGAAGATGAAATCGGAAGCTCCAATATGCAGCTCAACCGCACGGCCGTGAGGACTCTCTGCGGCGTGATGATGTTTTCGGGGGACGCCGCGGAAAAAAGGATTTCCGTGCTTTCCGGAGGCGAACGGAGCCGGGTTCTTTTGGGTAAGATTCTTGCGCAGCCGGCCAATCTTCTCTTTCTCGACGAGCCGACCAATCACCTCGACATGGCTTCGATACAAGCCTTGGTCGAAGCGATCCAGGTGTTTGAAGGGGCCGTCGTGCTGGTCACTCACAGCGAGATGATCCTGCGCGAGGTCGCTAACAAGCTCGTCGTGTTTCAAGGCGGCAAGGCCGAGGTGTTTCTGGGCGGTTACGACGAATTCTTGGATCGAATCGGATGGCGCGACGAGGACGAGGAAGGGGCATCTGGCGGCGGCACTTCGCAATTGACCCCTGCAGAGGCACCGCCGGCTCCGCAAGAAAACACCAACAAGAAGGAATCCCGCCGGGAGCGCGCCGAGTTGATCGCCGAAAAATCCAAGGTTCTCAATCCTCTGAAGGCCGAATTGGACACCCTCGAGGAGGAGATCTGCCGTTTTGAGGAGGATCTCAAGAAGGCGAATGACGAACTGGCGTCGTCTTCCCAACAAAAAGACGTTGGGGCTTTCGTGGCGTTGTCCAAGAGGATCAAAGAGGCTCAGAAAGAAATCGACCGGCGTTTCGAGCGCCTTGAGACCGTGACAAAAACATATGAAGATCAGAAACGAAAATACGAAGAAATCTAATCTTTTTCTGCGCCGCGGAGAACCATGCGGACTTCTTGAATGATTCTCTCCGTCAGCTGCTTCCGATGATGCGATGGCAATTCCAGGGCCTCGGCCCCAACGGTGAAGACGACGGCCACGATCGCCTCCGCGGCAAGGCCGGCGTCGATCAGAGGGCGCTTGGCCGCCGACGCGGCGTTTTCCAAGTCCTCGCTGAGCTCGCCGATGAAACGCGACATTTCCGACTGAATGGCCTTTCGAAAAGCCGGTGAGCTGCCCGACCGTTCTCCCAAGAAGAGGCGAAAGAGGTTGTCGTTCTTGTGGATGAACTCGATCAGCGTCTCCACCGAGGCGCGCACGCGGCCTCTTTTGCGTTCCGCGCGCCGGCGGGCTTGGCGCATCAATTGTCTGAGGGAGAGGCCCACTTCGTCCAACAAGGCGAGCCCGAGGTCGTCCATGTCGCGGAAGTGCCGGTAGAACGCGGTGGGAGCCGTGCCGGCCTCGCGGGCGATTTCCCTCAAGCTCAGTCCGGAAAAGCCCAGGGCGGAACTCAGACGGAGGGCGGCATCAATTAAGGAACGGCGCGTTCGGGACTTGGTTTCAAAATGTGTCGCCATAGATCGCTAATTAAGTTTCATATGTTCACATGTTGGATGCCGTTAAATGCCGTGGCGTCAACATCTCGCTTGACACAGATCCAAATATGACTACATTTGGTGTACATTTGTACACTAAATTATTTATTCAACCGTTAGCTCAAACCGTTGGCTTAAAAAAGGACGACTAAAATCATGAAGAAGCAAGCGATCAAGAAGACTCACAGGCGGAATCTGAAAACCCGGAGCCTGGAAATGGTGAAGCCTGTGTGGACACAGGAGAAGCTGGAAGCCCTGGGAGTTGAAATCGACGCCGTCGGGGAGGAAACGAAGGCAAAATTGGGTCCTGAAGATGTGGCCTATGTTAAAAAAATGAGAAAGATTTCCAGAATTGCGGAGGTTTTTGGGCGCTCATTGCTTTTTGTGAGCTTAGATCCTTTGACCTGGTCGGCCGGCGTTTTCTCGCTTTGGTTGCACAATCAGCTTGAAACCGCGGAGATAGGCCATTCGGCGCTTCATGGGGTATGGGACGGGTTGCCGGGAGCCGAGGAATTTTCGTCCGATACGTTTAGTTGGGCGACTCCCGTGAGCGAAGAGGCTTGGAAGCGGGAGCATAATATCCTTCATCATCAATATACCAACATCGTGGGACGCGATCCGGATTTGAATTACGGGTCCATGCGCATGACGCCCAAGGCGACGTGGTTGCCGTATCACTTGTTCCAAGTGGCTCAATTTTTTTGGACGGCTCCGGCCTTTATGTGGATCATTGGATTTTATGCCACGGGTTTGACCGACGTGATGTCGGGTGAGAAGGATAAGACATACGCCAACATCCTTCCGGATCGTCATCCGAAAACGATTTTTAAGGCGGCTCTCAAGACCGCCAAGAAAATGATTCCCTACGGTTTTCGTGAATTTGTCTTCTGGCCGGCCCTTGCGGGACCTCTGTGGTGGAAGGTCTTGGCGGGCAATGTGGCGGCCGACATGGTCCGCAATATCTACACCGGCGCGACGATCTATGCGGGGCATTTCGGCGACGATTTGGAGTATTACGATCGCGACTACCGCCCTCGGGGGCGAGGCGAATGGTACAAGATGCAGATCGAGGCGGCGCACAACTATGAAGTGCCTTCCTTTATCAGCAAACTCTGCGGCGCCTTGGATTACCAAATTGAGCACCATCTCTTCCCCAAATTGCCGCCCAACCGGTTGAGGGAGATTCAGCCGAAGATTCAGGAGATTTGTGAGCGATACGGACTGAATTACGTGAAGAAAGGCTGGGGGGTTAACCTCAAGGCGGCCTTGAAGCGGATCAAAGACATGTCGTCGCCGCCGAACGGTCTCAAAGATCTTGTCCGATCGATTCCCTTGATCGGACCCAAACTCCTCCAGGCGGCCTAGACCGCTTCCCGCGGCACAGCGCTCGCTACTGCTCGTAGAGGAAGCTAGCCTCTTTTCAGTTTCTTATATTTGATCCGGTGGGTCTGGAGGGCCTCGTCGCCCAGGCGGCGCTTGCGGTCTTCTTCATACTCCGAGAAGTTTCCGTCGAACCAGGTCACCTGGCTGTTGCCCTCGAAGGCCAGCATGTGGGTTGCGATGCGGTCCAAGAACCAACGGTCGTGCGAGATGATGACGGCGCAACCGCCGAAGTTTTCCAGGGCGACTTCCAGGGCGCGGAGCGTGTTGATGTCGAGGTCGTTGGTCGGTTCGTCCAGGAGCAGCACGTTGCCCGCCTCTTTCAACGTCATGGCCAAATGAATGCGGTTTCGCTCGCCTCCCGAGAGGACGCTGATAGGCTTCTGTTGATCTTGACCCGAAAAATTGAAACGAGCCACATAGGCGCGTGAATTCACTTCGCGGGTCCCGAGTTTGATCACGTCCAGCCCGCCCGAAACCACCTCCCAGACGGTGCGCGGGTCGTCCGGAGAAAACCGGTTCTGGTCGACATAACCGAGTTTCACGGTGTCGCCGACCTTGAAATTCCCTCCGTCCGGTTTTTCCATACCCATAATCATCCGAAAGAGGGTCGTTTTCCCGGCGCCGTTCGGACCGATCACGCCCACGATGCCTCCGCGCGGCAGAGAAAAGTTCAGGTTCTCGAACAAAAGCTTTTCCCCAAAGGCCTTTGAGACGCCCTGGGCCTCGATGACCAATTCCCCGAGGCGCGGTCCGGGCGGGATGAAGATCTCGATCTGTTCCTCCTGTTGGGCGTTCCCTTCCTTCAAGAGGTTTTCGTAGTTCGTGATGCGGGCCTTCGATTTCGCGCGGCGCGCGGAAGGCGATTGCCGAATCCATTCGAGTTCGCGTTCCAAGGTCTTGACCCGTTTCTGATCTGATTTTTCCTCGCGCCGGAGACGCTCGTCTTTTTGTTGCAACCAAGACGAATAATTGCCCTTCCAGGGGATGCCGTGGCCGCGGTCGAGTTCCAAGATCCAGCCGGCGACGTTGTCCAAGAAATAACGGTCATGCGTGACGGCGATGACGGTGCCCTTGTAGTGTTGCAAATGTCTCTCGAGCCAGAAGACGGACTCCGCATCGAGGTGGTTGGTGGGCTCGTCCAAAAGCAGGATATCGGGTTCCTGGAGAAGTAGGCGGCAAAGAGCCACGCGGCGCCGTTCGCCGCCGGAGAGCGTCGCGATCTTCGCGTCGTCCGGCGGACATCGAAGCGCATCCATGGCGAGCTCGAGCCGGCTATCGAGCTCCCAAGCATTTTTCTGCTCGAGTTTTTCTTGAACTTGAGCCTGGCGCTCTAGGAGCTTGGCCATCTCGTCGTCGGACATGGGATTGGCGAAACTGTTGTTGATGGTCTCAAACTCCTTCAGGAGATCGACGATTTCTTGAACGCCCTCGGAGACGGCTTCTTTCGCCGTCTTGTTGGGATCGAGGCGAGGCTCCTGTTCGAGGTAGCCGATGGAGTAGTCCTTAGAGAAGTGAACCTCGCCCGTGTAGTCTTTGTCGACGCCGGCGATGATCTTTAAAAGCGTGCTTTTGCCGGCCCCGTTGAGACCCAAGACGCCGATTTTGGCGCCGTAGAAGAACGAAAGGGAGATGTCCCGGAGGACTTCCTTCTTGGGCGGATGAACGCGGCCCACGCGCGACATCGAGAAAATGATCTTGTGAGGTTCGGGAGTGTTTGCCATAGCGGGGTAGACCTACCTCTGGTAAAGAGGTCAAAACAATGAATTTTTTCAACAATTGGAAAGAAGAAAAGCGTTCCGCCACCCTCTACCGCATCCTCGCGGAGGTCGAAAAGGGGACGCCGCGCGGGAATCTTTTCAAGGAGCTGGCTGCGGACGCGGAGGAGCAGGCGGTCCTCTGGGTTCAGAAGATCGTCAAATTGGGCAAAGCCGCCCCTGCGTCCTTTGAACCCGACCTGCGGACGCGCCTCGTCGCGGTCTTGATTCATTGGATGGGGCCCCGGCATCTGAAGACCGTCTTGGCGGCCATGAAGGTCCGCGGGATGTCCGTTTATACGACGGGCGCGCCTCCCGGTCATCCGTTCCCATCCAGTGTCCAAGAAGTCGGACAGCGGCATCGCGGGGCGCGATCGGGTGGCAATCTGCGCGCCGCGGTCTTCGGGATCAGCGACGGTCTCGTGTCCAATGCGAGTTTGATCTTTGGGATGGCCGGAGGGGTTCTGGGGGCGTCCGGCAACCCCAAGATTATCGTCCTTTCGGGTATCGCGGGACTCTTGGCGGGGGCCTTCTCGATGTCGGCGGGCGAGTTCCTCTCCGTCCGTTCTCAGAAAGAGATGTTTGAATATCAGATCGGCCTGGAACGCGAGGAGTTGAACGAATATCCGCGCGAAGAGGCGGAGGAATTGGCCCTCATCTATCAGGCGAAGGGTTTGCCCGAAGAGGAGGCCAGGAGCGTGGCGATCAAATTGATCAATGATCCCGAACGGGCCCTCGATACGCTCGCGCGGGAGGAATTGGGTTTGAATCCCGAAGATCTGGGCTCCCCTTGGGGCGCCGCCATGTCGTCCTTTTCGGCCTTTGCGTGCGGGGCTGCGGTGCCGTTGATTCCTTTTTTGATAGGCTCGGGCGAGAGAATGATGATTCTTTCGATCGCCCTCACCGGGACGACGCTCTTCGCCGTCGGCGCGGTGCTCAGTCTTTTCACCGGGCGCAGCGCCGTCCTCGGCGGCTTGCGGATGCTTTTGATCGGCGGCGCGGCCGGAGGCGTTACCTATTTTATCGGGCATCTCTTGGGCGTGGCGATGAGTTGACCTTGGATTTGCGATGAAAATTCTCAAAGCGATTCTCAAATACCTGATGGCGGTTTTCTACGTGGCGGCGGGTGCCGGTCATTTCTTCAAACCCGGCATGTATGTCGAGATCGTGCCGCCTTATATTCCCTATCCTATGGTGATGGTCTTGATCAGCGGAGCCGCGGAAGCGCTCTTGGGCGTTCTGGTTCTCTTCAGGAAGACGCAGCGACTCGCGGCCTGGGGAATCATCGCACTTCTCGTCGCCGTATTCCCGGCCAATCTCCATATGGCCCTCCATCCGGAAGCCTTTTCGGACATTCCGCTCTGGGGGCTTTATGGGAGGCTGCCGTTTCAGGTCCTCTTTATTTTGTGGGCGTATTGGTATTCCCGACCTGAACATAAGCCAGATAGGCCTTGAGCTCATCGATCGATTCTAAAATGTCGTCGACGGCGCGGTGGTGGTTCTTCTTTTCGAACTTGATTCCGTATTTCAGACGGAAGATTTCCTTGAACGAGCTCACATCGATCATGCGGTAATGCAGCCGTTTCGAAACTTGGGTCATATATTCGTCGATGAATCGCCGGTCGTTGCCGATGGAGTTTCCGGCGAGGAGCACTTGTTCTTTCGCCGCAAAATGTTTGTCCATGAGGGCCAGAAGCTCCGTTTCGACTTGCGGGAGGGGCGTTCCGTCCTTGACCTTGGCGGTGAGTCCGCTCTCGCCGTGGGTCTTCTTGCACCAGTCGTCCATCCGATCGAGGGCGTCTTGAGGCTGAAAGACGACATGATGCAGCTGATCCAAGGCGTTGAAGTCCAGATCGGTGACGAGTGCCGCCAATTCCAAGATGACTTCCTTGGTCTCGTCCAAACCGGTCATTTCGAGGTCTACCCAGAGAAGCTTGCCCATAGTGGAACGGTAAAAGATTTTTGCCGGATCGTCAAAGTTGAAATCAAAGATTCTGGCAAATGATCTTCAATAATTCCTCGCCGAACGAGGCGCATTTGCGTTCGCCCATACCGAAGACCTGCACCAACTCCTCCAGGCTTTGCGGTTTCTTCTCGCAGAGGTCGTCGATCGTCCGATCCCAAAAGACGGTGTAGGGGGGGACCTTTTTGGCGTGAGCCGTTTCGGCCCGCCAACGGCGGATCGCCTCCCAAAGCTCGGGATGGGCCCGGTCTTGATCGGACACTTCTTGGGGAAACTCGTTGCGTCTCCGATTCCGCTCGCCTGTCTTGCGGGAGGACTTGCGGGACAGGAGTTCTTCAAAAAGCCGTTTGGGAAGTCTCACGTCCCGCGTGTCCCTCATGACCTCGACGCCTTCGCGCGTGAGGGAGAGCGTGGGGTACTTGAAACCGTTTTGCTGAATGGTGCCCTGGCGAATCAGGATATCGATCAGGGCCATTAATTCCGGGCGTCTCTTGTCTCTCAAGAGCCCGAAAGTGGACAGTTGATCGTGTTGGTAGGCGGTCCCCTTGTCCGACGGTTTGCCCATGAGGCAGTCGATGAGGACGCCCTTCCCAAAGGATTGGGCCCCGAAACGGGCGATTCCCGAGAGAACGATGCGGATCTCTTTCTTGAGTTCCGGTGAAACGGGGGCCGCGTCGGTGTCCTCGCAATTGTCGCAGGCGCCGCAACCTGTGGACAATGGTTCCAAGTCGCCAAAGTACTCCATCATCGAAGACTGCCGGCAGGTTTGACCGTAGGCGTACCGTTGCATGAGGCGCAGTTTTTCCGCTCGGTGACGCCCCAACTCTCCTTCCAAGTCCCCTTGTTGGATAAAAAACTCCTGCAGCGCGGCGTCGTCGCCGCCGAAGAAAAGGAGGCAGGTCGCCTCCCGGCCGTCTCTCCCGGCCCTGCCCGCTTCCTGATAATAGGCCTCGAGACTACCCGGCATCTGCGCGTGAATGACGGAACGGACGTCCGGCCGGTCGACGCCCATGCCGAAGGCGTTCGTGGCCACGATGAGGACGCGCTCGTCTTCCCGAAAATGGCGATGGCTCTCTTCGCGGGCCTCGGAATCGAGTCCCGCATGATAGGGGTGAGAGGGAAGGCCGCGGCTTCTCAAAAGATCGTTGAGGGCATCGACGGCTTTGCGCGTTCCACAATAAATGATGGCGGCGCCTTCGTTCTGGGTTTCCATGAAGCGGACAATCTCGGAAAAGCGCGCCTTTTTGGAACTCTCCATTTTGGCCCTGAATTTGAGATTGGGCCGATAGAATCCATGAATGCGAACGAGAGGATCCTTGAGGAAAAGCGAGGCGACGATCTCTTTCTGCACCTCCGGCGTGGCCGTGGCGGTCAAGGCGATGATCGGGCAGCCGAGTTCCTTCAGCCGCCCCAACCCCCGGTAGTCTTCCCGGAAGTCATGACCCCACTGGGCGATGCAATGCGCTTCGTCGATGGCCACATAGTCGGGCGGGTGCCGTGTGAGGAAGGAGAAGAATTCCGGCATTCCGATCCTTTCCGGAGAGACGTAGTAGAGATTCAGCCGCCGTTCGGCCCACGCCGAAGAGGAGTCTTCCGGCACGGTCAGGGACGAGTGCATCGCCGCCGCCGGAATCTTGAGGAGATTCAATTTCGCCACCTGATCGTTCATGAGGCTGATGAGAGGCGAGACGACCAGACACCGTTTTCCCAAGGAGACGGCCGGAAACTGATAGCATAGCGACTTCCCGGACCCCGTCGCCATGACGGCCAAGACGTCGCGTCCGTCCAAGACCGCCTGAACGATCTCTTCCTGGCCGTGCCGGAAGCTCTCGAGTCCGAAGACGGAACGGAGCGTGTTATTATGAAGTGGTGAAGTCATGTCGAACCCCGCGTCATCTCTCCGGCTCTCAGATGGGAGACACTTTACGAGACGGTCATTTTGGAATTGCATCTTTTACTCTTTTCAGCAAGCCTGCCCCTATGACTCGGGCTCTCTTTTTGGCTGCGGATTTCCAAGAAGCCGTCCTCTGTCTTCAGGAGCTGCTGAACAAGTTTCAGAGGGATCTTCAGGATCTGCCGCGATGGAGCGATAAATGGCAGGAGACGGCGGATCGCTATCGCGGCGCCATCAAACAGATGCCTAAGGTTTTGCGACGTCACCCCTTCGTCGTCAAATCGCTCGCCGAGATCGAGGCCCTGGAACGGGAGATTCGAAACGGGGGGCTCTCCTTCGCGGGCCTTCAGGCGCGCGCCCGCCAAGCCGCCGTGATTTTCGCGGAACTGGAAGATCATCCCTACATTCAAAAATTTCTCCGCGGTGAAACCGTCCTCTCCAGCAGGAAGAATCTTCAATGGCGCCGCAAGCTCACGCACGCCTCCCTGGGGCTCACGTTTCTCTACGTATTCTTCTATTCGGGTTGGCCGAAGGCTTGGATCTGGGCGATCACCGCGCCGTTCATTATCGGGTCGTTCTCGTTGGAAACAGCGAGACACCTGAGTCCTCGCGTGAACACATGGGTCCTTCGCTGGTTTGGGCCGATCATGCGGGAGGCGGAGAAGACCCGGATCAATTCGGCCGTCTTTTATATCTTCTCCATGGCGGTCGTGTATTTCGTATGTCCGCCTCCGGTGACGATACTGACTCTCTTCTTTATCGCCTTGGGCGACCCCTTTGCCGGCATCGTCGGCGTCCTCTGGGGGCGAAGGCGGATTTCAACGCACGTCACCTGGGAGGGGTCCGGCGCGTGCTTTCTCGCCTGTACCGCACTGGCGGCCTTGTCGGCGGGATTCCTCTTTCCCAAGAATCTCTCCGCGCTCCCACTCGCCGGCTTCTCGGTCCTGAGCGGTCTCACGGGCTCGGTGGCCGAGGCGTCCCTGAAAAAACTGGATGACAACCTCGTCATGCCGCTCCTCTCGGCGCCGGTTCTCTGGATCCTCATGAGGATTTTTGGAATCTTATGATGAGCTTCATGCGAGTCAAGGAAGGCTCGGAGATTGTGAGCGCCCTGACCGCCGCCTTGGGAGCCCTACTCGCAGCGGTCGGTCTCATCTTTCTTGTCGCGGAGGCCTGCATGGTCGGGAGGCCATGGCATGTCTTCGCCTTTTCAGTCTACGGTCTGAGCGTCGTTAACATGTTCGCCTCAAGCGCCCTTCATCACGGCATCGATGCCTCGCCCAGAATCAATCATCTCTTTCATCAACTCGATTACTTCGCCATCTCGGTTATGATCGCCGGCACCTTTACGCCTTTTTGCCTGATTCTTTTTAGAAATACCCTGGGCTGGAGCGTCCTCGGCCTCCTCTGGGCCCTGGCGGTGATTGCGATCGCCGTCAAGGCGATCTGGCCGAGGGTCCCCAAATGGATCACGCTGACCCTCTATATCGGCATGGGGTGGTTGGCGCTGCTGATCGTCGTTCCGATCTATCAGACCCTTTCCTGGCAGGGGCTTCTTCCGCTGATCCTAGGCGGTGTCTTCTTCACCGTGGGAGGCCTTATCTTCGGCCTGGAAAAGCCGGACCCGATCCCGGGTTTCTTCGGCTATCATGAACTCTGGCACTGTTTTGTCCTCGCAGGCGCCGCCAGCCATTTTTATGGTATCTATTCCTGTCTGACGTCTCTTCAGTGATCCTTTATGAAAGTCGTTCTTTTCCGGCCCGAGATTCCCCAAAACACCGGAAATATTGGACGGCTTTGCGTCGCCACGGAGACGGAACTGTATTTGGTCCGCCCGCTCGGATTCTTTCTTGACTCAAAGGAAATCCGCCGGTCGGGTCTCGATTATTGGCCGAACCTGAAGTTCAAGGTCGTGGAGAATCTGGAAGAAGTGAAGACGGAGAATCCGAATTCGCGCTTATGGTATCTCAGCACCAAGGGCAAGAAGCCCTATACCGGCGCCGTCTACCGGGCGGATGATATTCTTGTCTTCGGAAACGAGGGCGCCGGCTTGCCGGACAAATATTTGGAGGAGAATCGCTACTCCGTACTGACCATTCCGATGTGGGGCCCGGTGCGAAGCCTTAATTTGGCGACGGCTGTGGGGATCGTCCTCTACGAGGCGTATCGGCAGATCAACCCAAATGCTTCGTGATCCACGTGATCATCTTTTTGAGACGAGGCGTATAAGGCGGGTAAAACATCTTGAGCGTATCGATCCGGCCTTGCGTGAGGACGGCGCGCTCGTGCGAGAAGGTTTTGAAACCGAAGAAGCCGTGATAGTTGCCCATCCCGCTGTAGCCGACGCCTCCGAATGGCAGATTCGGGTTGGCCAGGTGAATGGCGAGGCTGTTCACGCAGGTTCCTCCGGCCGTCGTGGATTTCAGGATCCGTTCGATGTTTTTTTTGTTCTCTGAAAATACATAGAGAGCGAGTGGCTTGTCTTTTTTGCGGATCAGAGCGATGGCCTCGTCGAGGGACCGAAAGGTGAGGATCGGGAGGATCGGCCCGAAAATTTCGTCCCGCATGATGGCGTTGTCTTCCTTGACGCCGGTGAGAAGAGTCGGGGGGATGAAGCGCCCGTCGCCATTCGTGCCTCCTCCGATTTCAACCTTGGCTCCCTGTTTGATCGATTCCGCCAAAACCTTGATCAGGCCCTGTTGATGCCCCTCGCTCACGAGCCGGCAATAGTCCTGGCTTGCGGCCTGGGCCTTCATATCCGCGCCATAGCGCGCCATGATGACCTTTTTGGACTCGTCCACAAAGGCCTTCGCCTTCGACTCATGAATGAGGAGATAGTCGGGGGCGACGCAGGTCTGGCCGGCGTTGATGAATTTTCCCCACATGATGCGCGCGGCGGCCTTCTTGACGTCCGCGGTTTCGTCGACGATCACGGGGGATTTGCCGCCCAATTCCAGCGTAACCGGGGCCAAGTTCTTGGCCGCGGCGGTCATGATTTTTTTACCGATGTTGGGACTGCCGGTGAAAAAGATGTGATCAAAGGGCAGTTCGAGGAGGGCGTCGGCGATCGTGTGATCGCCCTCGAAGACGGCCACCTCGTCTTCCGCAAAGACCTCGGCCATGAGCTTTTTGAGGAAGGCGGCCGTATGTGGGGTCTTATTGGAGGGTTTTAAGATGACGCAATTTCCCGCCGCGATGGCGGCGACGACGGGAGAAACCGCAAGCTGAAAGGGATAGTTCCACGGCGAAAGGATCAAGACCATGCCCTTAGGTTCGTAGCGGATTTCGCTCGATGTCCCGAAGAGTACCATCGGCGTCCTGACCTTGTGAGGCTTCATCCAGCGGGGAAGGTGCTTGATCGCATCGTTGATCTCGGAAATGACCAAGTGGGTCTCCGTCAGATCGACCTCGGCGGAATTTTTTCTAAAGTCGTCGTAAATGGATTTTTGGAGTTCCGTGACGTGATCAAAAATCGCCTGGCGCAGTTTCTTCAGCTTGACGATGCGTTCCTCGGCGGACGTTTGGGCGACACGCCAACGATTTGAGCGTTGGCCCTCGTAGACTTTTTTGATTTCTTCCATATTTTTAGCCGGCTTCTTGAAGACGTTTCACGACGGAGACGTAGTCCCTCATGGCCTCGTCTTTCGTCATGCCCTTGCGTTTCGCCCAGGCCTCGTATTTGGCCTTGCCCTTGAAATCCAACATCCCGGGCTTCGGTCCGTTGACGTCGCCCACCGTGGCTTGCTTGAACAGGCTGTATAAAGAGAGAAGGTCTTT
>Ga0315281_10007721_pt1 | contig 15107 bp, 15 predicted proteins | sample YL17G07_0_MG_FD_204540 | JGI IMG/M metagenome (GOLD analysis project Ga0315281, IMG submission 204540) | Sediment microbial communities from Yellowstone Lake, YNP, Wyoming, USA - YL17G07_0 | ecosystem: Environmental > Aquatic > Freshwater > Lake > Sediment | place: USA: Wyoming | collected...
GCTTGATCTCGGCCATGGCGGCCTAACCGCGCGTGCGGGTGGGCGTGGCGTTCGGCGCCGGTGTGGCGGGCTGCGGCGTCAGGGCAGTGGGCGGCGTGGTGTCCGTGCCGCGCAGCACGTCGAGCGCCTTGAACAGCTGCACGTCGCGGCGGGCGTCGATGTCATCGTCTGAGAGCTGCACGGGGATGTCGGGACGAATGCCGACGCCGTCGATCTGCGTGCCATTCGGCGTCAGCCATTTGGCGATGCTGATGTACAGTTGCCCGCCGTCCTTCAGGTTGTTAGAGACGTTCACGGTGCCCTTGCCGAACGACTTCTCGCCGATGATCGTCGCCCGCCCGTTGTCGTGCAGCGCGGCTGAGAGCACCTCCGAGCCGCTCGCACTGAACCGATTGAGGATGATGACCACCGGGATCTGCGTGGCGACACCGCCGTCGTGCGACTTGAACTGCGTCTCGCTCCCGTCGCGGTCGCGCTCCGTCAGGATCGTCTTGTTGCCGTCGAGGAATTCGTCCGCCACATCCGCCGTCGTCCGCAGCAGCCCGCCCGGGTTGTTACGGAGGTCGAGGACCACGCCCTTCTTGCCGCTGCTGACCGCGTCCTGCAGGGCCTTCTTCATCTCGTCCGTCGTCTGTTCCGAGAACTCCCGGATGTGGATGTAGGCGATGTCGCTGATTTCCGCGCCACTGCCGTCCTTCAGTACGCCGCCTGGCGGCTGCGTCGTGACGCTCTGTACCTTGATCTCGTCCCGCTCGATATCGAGCGTCACTTCCTGTCCATCCGTGTGGCGGATCTTCAGTTTCACCTTCGTGCCGGCCTGTCCGCGGATCTTCAGGACGGCCTTCTCCTGCGACCAGCCGGACGTCGATTCGCCGTCGACTTCGAGAATCGCGTCGCCGGCCTTGATGCCGGCGCGCTGTGCCGGCGTGTTCTCGATCGGCGCCACGATGATGATCTGGCCGTTCTGCGACGATACCGTCGCGCCGATGCCTTCGAACTTGCCTGACGGGCCGACGCTGGTCTTGACGGTATTCGGATCGACGTAGAACGTGCCACTATCCGGGAACGTCTGCAGCAGCCCCGTGATCGCGGCCTGGTACAGCGTCTGCTCGTCAACGAGGTCGGGATCGACGTACTTGTCCTTGAGCAGCTTCAGGATCTGGTTCAGGTTGGCGAAGTCTTCCGTCCCCTTGGCGCTATCGGCCGCGCCCGTCTTGTCCGGCGGCGGCACGTTGGTCTGGGTCGACGCTGCCCCGGCGCGGTTGCAGCTGCTGCCGAACGAGCAACGCGAGACATAACCGACCGCGCCGGCCAGGACGAGGATGGATGCGACGAGCAGACTGAAGACGGTCCAGCGGGCAGCGTTGGGCATGCGGCGGAGGCTCCTTAAGGTGCGGACGACGGGGTGGTGGCGCCAGCGCCGACACTTCTCACCAGGAAGTCTAACATCCGCGCGATCCGGCTACCAATGCGGGCAACCGATCACGAGTCGACCCGGGTCAGGCTGCGTCGGCTCGCCCTCGCGCACCGGGCCCGGACTTCCGGCGCGCCTTCACCTCGTACAGGCGGTTGTCGGCGATCTGGAGCAGTTCGCCCGGCGCTTTGGAATCGTCCGGGCAGATCGCGATGCCGATCGAGATGCCCAGCCGTACCTTCTCCTCTGTTGCGCTCATCGCCGCCGCGTGTTCGACACCCAACGCCAATTTTTCCGCGGTAGCGCGCGCTTCGTCCATGCTGGTATTCGGCAAGATCACGACGAATTCGTCACCGCCGTATCGTGCGCCGATGTCGCTGCCACGGACCTGGCGTGCGATCACCTGACCGACGAGGCTCAGGAACTTATCACCGATGATATGCCCGTATACGTCGTTCACCTGCTTGAAGTTGTTCATGTCCATGAGCAGCACTGCGAGCGGTTGGCCGTAGCGCAGCGAGCGCTCGACCTCGTGTGATAGCTGCTCATAGAAGTAGCGATGGTTGTAAAGACCGGTGAGTGCGTCGCGATACGCCATGGTGCGCAGCCGTTGACTGAGCTCTTCAAGATGCCCGGAGTAGGCGCGTTCCAGGTCGACGTGCGTGCTCCTGGAGTGAGCCGCCAGAAAAATGGCGTACGCCGCGCAGGCGATGACGGCGAACACCTCCAGCGCCGTGGAAGTCGATCTCGACATAACGCTTGGACTGCCGATGATGAGCGCGATCGTGGCGAGGAGCAACGCGATGCCACCGGCCTGGACGGCGGCCGTCGATGGGCGACTGCGAGACCGGTGGCCCCGTTCAGGTCCGCCGACACCGAGAATGCTGTGGTCCGGTTCGTTCGCCATCTGTCAGCCGACTAGGATGGCTGTACGCGCCTTTCAGCGGCGCGTGCAGGTCTCCGTGCGTGGGTCGACGACACTGCCAGATTCGCACGCAGCGTGCGTTTGGCGGCCCACGACGCGATTCCGGCTTCCTCCACGTGGATTATCGGTATGCCTTAGGGGCTCTTGAGATCACGCCTGCGCGACGTCAGGCTCGAAGCGGCGCCACGCGCACTACATAACATCTATAGTGCGATCTTTGCGGCCAAGCCAAAACCAGCGTCTGGGCGCGCCGAGTCCCGGCCCTACCGGTACTCGGGCGACCGGTGGGCGCCTCGAAGGATGTCGATGACGGCTGCGAGCGGCTCGCTCTGATCATCAAGGTCGCGTTCGGATTCGACAATGTCGACCAGCGTCGTGCTCGGCGCGTTGGCGGCATCTTCCCCCGCCGGGAGCGGCCGCAGCCCAATGCTGTTCCGCCACCGTGAGATCATCGCCGCAGTGGAAGCGTGCAACTCGTCCGCGTCCAGCGGGTCGTCCTTGGCAGTACCGACTGCCGTTTGGTGAGTCTTCGTCACGCCGGAGCGGACCGACCTGGGCATCACGACGCGCGGGGTCCGCAGTTCAGGCATGGCCATGGCCGGCAGCGACATGTCCGGGAGCTGTCGCCACAGCACCGGTGTCATCAAGAGTGCCAGGCTCGCGGCCACTGCCCCGATGACGAAGATTGGATTCACGCCTTGCGACGCGCCAGCAACAGCCAGCGCGATCACCACGCCTCCCGCGGCGTATGTGCGCCAATGCTCCCGCCGCAGTTCCGGGACGCGCAATGGCAGCCTGGGTAGGCGCCACCGCACAGCCGAATCGGATGATCGCGGCTCCGCCTTGCGCTTCGGATTGGACTTAACGGGTTGGATCATGCCCTTGCTGATGAGCACGTCGTCCCGGAATCCGTCGTACTGCTCACGCAGCTTCGGCGAGCCGACGACGCCGTACGCCTCGTTGAGTTCATCGAGCATCTGGCTCGCTCGAGGGTTCGTGGTCGCAAGTGACTGGTACTTGCGCGCGAGGTGCCAGTACGCCTGGTCCACCATCGCGCCATCTGCGGCCGGCGTCAGTCCGAGTATCTCGTAATAGTCACGGTCGCTCATGTGCGTCGTCTCTCTCTTCTGGAGCCGGGGTCACGTGATCAAACGCGGACCCGATTCGAGACGTTTCGCCACTGAGTTGACGCGGCCGGAGCCTGGCATGAGCCGTCGGCCCCATTTGGTGGATTGAACAACCCCATCGACCGCCTGCACCCCGTAGCGGTAAGCCCCCGTCCGGCATGGCGCCGGCTCCGACACTTTCCCCCTGTGATTCCCTACTGGGAGCATCGACGCCTCGGGGAGATCCTGTTGTGCCATTATGTCAATTAATGAGTCACACGAAGCCGATTGCCGCGTTCTTGGCTGTAGAAGGTGGAGGTATACGGCCATGACGATGACGCACGACCCGATCGTTGACTCCTCCGGCCGCATCATGTTCTTCTGCGCGGCCTGTGGCACACCCATGACGCGCGACCATTTCTTCGAGATCGGGCTTCGCCTGCCCGACCAGGGTGAGTCACGCGACGACTACTGCGACGCCGAGCTTATCGACAGCGTCATGCACGTTGACTGCCTCCGCGCCGCGCGGACAGGCTAACGCAAGGCCATCCCGCGACGTTGACCTTCCCCGGCGATCCGCGCTAGCGTGCGCTAGACCCTCAAAGGGGAGTAACTGGCCCGCAACCTGGCGGGCAGTCCGGATCGCCATACCCGGCTCGAGAGCCCGGTCCGGACAACCCCGCGGGAGCCGCGGGGACGGTGAGACCTTTGATGACATCGCGTCATCGAAGGTCTTTTTCTTGAGCAGGAGGCTGCGAGCCGAGATGGACCTCCGCAAGTGGCAATGGCCGATCATCATGGTCGCGCTCGCGTGGCCGGCCGCGACGCTGCGCTTCGGGCTCTGGTCTACGTCACAGCCGGTGCAGACGTTGCTGTACGGTCTGGCGATCGTGTCCGCGGCGTTCCTGCTGACGTGGTGTGCCGAGGCTGCTGAGCGCGACATCCCACGCACGCTGGCGCTGGCCGGGCTGGCGCTGATCGCCGTCCTGCCGGAGTATGCCGTCGATGTCACCTTCGCGTGGAAGGCCGGCAAGGACCCGTCGTACGCGGCGTTCGCGACGGCGAACATGACCGGATCGAACCGGCTGCTCATCGGCCTCGGCTGGGCGGCGGTGGTCGGCATCTTCTGGTATCGGACCCGGGGCAACCTGCTGACGCTCGATGCGGTCCACCGGACCGAGGTCGGCATCCTCGCCATCGCCACCATCTACTCCTTCATCATCCCGATTCGGGGCGGCATCACGCTGTTCGACGCGGCATTCCTCGTGGCGCTGTTCATCGCGTACGTCTACCTGGCTTCGCAGGGCGACGTCGAGGAGGAGTCGGCGATCGTCGGGCCGGCCGAGATGATCGCCAACCTGCCCACGAGACGGCGGCGGACGGTCGTGCTCGCGCTCTTCCTGTACGCCGGCGGTGCGATCGTCGTGGCGGCGGAGCCCTTCGCCGACGGACTGATCCGGACCGGGGCGCGCTTTGGCATCGACGAGTTCTTGCTGGTGCAGTGGGTGGCGCCGCTGGCTTCCGAGTTCCCCGAGTTCCTCGTCGCGGGGCTGCTGGCGTGGCGGCTGCGCGCCGACGCGGCGATGGGCGCACTCGTCTCGTCGACGGTGAACCAGTGGACGCTGCTGATCGGCTGCCTGCCCATCGCCTTCGCCATCTCGAGCCATAGCCTGAACCCGCTGCCGACGGACTCGCGCCAGGCGTCGGAGGTGCTGCTCACCAGCTCGCTGGGGCTGATGGGGCTGACGCTGCTGATCAACCTGCGCATCTCCCTCGTCGAGGGGGCTGTGCTGGGGGCGCTCTTCATCCTGCAGTTTGCGGCGCCGCACTCCGTGGTGCCCCGCGGGGCCTTCTCGGCGGCGTTCCTGGTGGCCGCCGCGGTCTTCCTCTTCGTGCAGGTACGGCAGTTCCGGCGGCTGGATGCGGCGACGGCGGAAGCGCCACCCGGCGACGCCGTGGCACGCCCGCCATCTTGACAGAGCGTGCCTGTCGCACCGATGCTGGGCCCACACGACCTTCCTCTAGGCGGAAAGGATGACGCCATGGCGACCTATGTGGTGCTGGCCACCCTCACAGACCAGGGCGCGCGGACGATGCAGGACCTCGCGCAGCGCCTGCAGAACGCGCACGCGACGTTCGAGTCGTTCGGCGCGGAGCTGAAGCAGCTGTACTTCGCGATGGGGACGTACGACTACGTCGTCATCGCGGAGGCGCCGGATGACGAGACGATCACGCGGGTCTCACTGGCGGTGAGCAGCCAGGGCAACGTCCGCACCAACAGCTTCCGCGTCTTCGGTGAGGCGGAGGCGCTGAAGCTGATGGACGGCATCCACTGAGCGAGGCAGAGGCGGCGTCGCGGCGGCTCTTCGCGCTGGCGCAGGAGCGGCAGGCCGCGCACGACATCGCCGGGGCGCTGGAGCTGACGCGGCGGGCGGTCGAGACCGATCCGGGCAACACGCAGGCGGCCGAGCAGTTGGCGACGATGCTGGTGACGCGCAGCCGCCGGTACGTCGAGGGGCTGGCGCTCATCGAGCAGGCGGTGGCGCTGCGGCCCGACGACGCCGGGCTCTGGTACGCGCTGGGCTGGCTCTGCGAGTTCGCGGCGCACGAGCTGCGCAGGCGGCCGAGCGATGACGCGCTGGAGCCGCGGGCGCTGTACGAGCGGGCGGCCGAGGCCTTCCGGACGTGCATCGGGATGCGGCCGGAGGGGAAGCTGCTGGACGACGCCGTGGACCTGCTGGACCACATCGAGAACGAGCTTCGGTAGTTGGTAGTAGGTAGTAGGTAGTACGCAGTTGGTAGCTTTGATTGACCGTCCGTCGCGAAACGCGACGACAGCAAACAGCAAACGGCAAACAGCAAAGCGTGGCGTCAGTCGTCGGTCGTCGGTTGGCCTTCGGTCCGGCGGCCCGGTCGCCGTAGGTGATTAACGCGCTGTCGATTTCGTTTTGTCATTTTTCGGTCGGTGGCGCTGAGCGTGGTGCCTCCCCTGCCCTGCCCTGCCCTGCCCTGCCCTGCCCTGCCGTTGCCGGCACAGCAAACGGCAAACAGCAAACAGCAAAGGGCTGCCGGGAGCAACGTGGGCGGTCGGGGTCATTTGGCTAGGATAGGCGGAGGGGCGGGCGATCTCGAAGCGGGGCGTGACGCACGGTGTGCGGGAGGCGGCGGATGAGCATTGAGTCTCGTTATGTAGAGTTGCATCCAGGGTCGCGGCGGCTGCACGAGCGCGCGGCTGGCGTCTTCCCCGACGGCGTGACGCACGACATGCGGCGCACGGCGCCCTTCCCCCTGTACGTCGCGAGGGCCGCGGGCAGCCGCAAGATCGACGTCGACGGCAACGAGATCATCGACTACGTGATGGGGCACGGGGCGCTGCTGCTGGGCCACCTGCACCCGGCCGTGATGGCGGCGGTCGAGGCGCAGGCGCGGCTGGGCACGCACTACGGCGCGTCGCACGAGCTGGAGGTGCGCTGGGGCGAGCTGGTGCAGCGGCTGGTACCGTCGGCGGAGCGGCTGCGCTTCACGTCGTCGGGCACGGAGGCGACGATGATGGCGGTGCGGCTGGCGCGGGCGCACACGGGGCGCGAGAAGATCCTGCGGCTGCGCGAGCACTTCCACGGCTGGAACGACAGCGTCACCGGGCAGCCGCGCGCCGAAGAGACGGTGCCGTCGTCGCCGGGACTGCCGCGCGGCATCCTCGACGCGTCGATCGTCATCCCGCAGAACGACATCGACGCGCTGGAGCGCACGGTGCGCGAGGACGGCGGACTGATCGCGGCGCTGATCCTGGAGGCGACGGGCGCGCACTGGGGCACCGAGCCGATCGACCTGGACTACGTGCGACGGGCGCGCGAGCTGTGCACCGAGCACGGCATCGTGCTGATCTTCGACGAGGTGATCACGGGCTTCCGCGTGTCGCCGGGCGGCGCGCAGGCGGCGTACGGCATCACGCCGGACATGACGACGCTGGCGAAGATCGTCGCGGGCGGGCTGCCGGGCGGCTGCGTGGCGGGGCGCGCGGACCTGCTGGAGCAGATCGCATCGGCGTCCGGCTCGCGCGAGCGCATCTCGCATCCGGGCACGTTCAACGCGAACCCGCTCTCGGCGGCGGCCGGGGCGGCGTGCCTGGACGCGATCGCTGACGGGAGCCACCAGGAGCGCGCGTCGGCGACGGCGGCGGCGATCGCGCGCGGGCTCAACGCGGTCTTCCGCGAAGAGTCGGTGGCGGGGTGCGTGTACGGGCAGGCGTCGATGCTGCACATCGCCTTCGGCATGGATCAGCAGCCGCCCGACGGCTACACGTGGGGGTGGCGGGCGCTGCAGTCGGCGCTGCCGCGGGTGGCGCCGCAGGTCGCTCAGGCGCTGCGGCTGGGCATGCTGAACGAGGGCGTGGACCTGATGGGCGGCGGCATGATGGTGTCGTCGGCGCACACTGATGATGACGTGGCGCGCACGGTGGCGGCGCTCCGCGCGACGCTGCGGGGGATGCGGGCTGAGGGGGTGGTGTAGGGGTTGGCGCGGCGGCTGGTTGGGTCGTAACGCGACACCGACCGATCTCGACGGCGTTATAGTGACGGGATGAGTCAACAGCGGCGCTCCACGTCGTCGACGCCCGGCCGGCTCTTACTCGGCCTGTTCCTTCTCGGCCTGATACTCGCGGCCTTTGCTGCATTGCTCTGGCTGCTGTGGCTCGGGTTCAGAGACCTTTCCCCGCAGGTGGCCGCCGCCGCTATAGCCGGTTCCGTAACCGCCATCGTTTCCGTTGCGTCTCTGATTCTCTCGCGTCAGTGGGAGCGCCGACGTGAGATCGAGCAAGAGCACCGCCGACAGAAGATTCCCGTCTATGAGGAGTTCATCAAGTTTATCTTCCGCGTGGTGATGTCAGGGAAGCCCAACTCCCCCGCTATGTCCGAGTCGGACATGATCTCAGCGATCATGTCTTTCAGCCAAAGCCTAATCGTTTGGGGTGCCGACGACGTGATACGCGACTACGCACAGTTCCGACGCATGAGCGCGTCGGCAGGCCAGCCGGGCGCCCCCGTGCCGATGCTACTTGCGGTCGAGCGGTTGCTCCTGTCGATCCGAAAGGACATAGGGCACAGCAACAAGGGCTTGAAAGCCGGCGACTTACTGTCGCTTTTCATCAACGACATCGAGCAAGTCCTTCAAACCGTCGGTGAGCAGGCGGATGCGGGTTCGAAGAACTGACGCGGTTCTACAACTCTAGCGGCGCTTGCTTTCCCTTTGCGGCCTTCTCATGCGGTGCCTCTGCGAACGGCGAGGCCGCGCTCAGCATCACGCCCGTGTACCCGCGGCCTGCGCAAGCTTTTCGGGGAAGTTTGCGAGCCACAGGTCGCGATTCTCGGGGTGCTCGACCGTACCGTCTCGCCGTACCAATAACAGCGCGGCCGCGTCGTAGAGCGAGTGCCCGTTTAGCTGATACTCGACTATCCGCTCGGCGAATACTATGCGCCGGTCGATGTGGGACGTGTCCGCGAACCGCGGGTCGAGGTCTGGCAATCGCGGACGCGTAGCCCGACGCGTCTTCTCCTCGTCGCATATCACCAGAACGAAACCCAAGATGGCCTTCGCGCCGTATCGTGCCCGGAGATCGAGGCCGCTGCCCAGCGCTTCTTCGTAGCGGTTGTTCTCGTTGTTCCCGTAACTGTCGACTTGTGATTTGAATTCGACGCAGATCCGCGGTTGTTGATCTGAGTCGCGGCAAACGATGTCCCACGACTTCGCCACTCGAAAGTGGCCCGCAACAACTGCCTCGCGGTCGCCAAATGACTGTGCGACGTGAGCCGGCCAGCCCAGCGAGTCGAGCTCATCGGCGATCAATTTGAGGAACGCTTTATCGTGCTTCGCCGATTGCGTCCCCGACGTTCGACCGATCCAAAACTCGCGGGCCGCGGCCGCGATCTCGGCATCAGAGAACGACATTGCGGCTAAGAGACTCGTCGCGTTTCATGATCTGGCAGTTCCGTCACGCTGGCGGCTGGCTCGCGGCGTTCGAAGAGGACGGTCGCATCGCTGAATTCGCGGATCCTGTTCATTATCAGCGGTAGGTACTTCTCTTCGACTTCGTACGTCACTGACGAGCGGCCCGCGTTCATCGCCGCCCGCGCCGTTGTACCAGTGCCACCGAAGGGATCAAGGACCGTGTCGCCCACGAACGAGAACATCCGGATCAAGCGATTCGCGATTTCGAGTGGATACGGTGCTGGGTGCTCCTTCAAGCTGGCACCCCGCACGTCGCTCCAGATCGTCGAGAACCATTGCGCGTACTGTTCCGTTGGGATAAACGACGCCTCTTCCATCTCGGCCGTCGGCGAACGATAGCCTGGCTTCCGCAGGAATAAGATGTGCTCGTTGTCATTCTTGATGACGCCATTCGGCAGGTTGGGCTTCCCTAGGAACCGGCTGCTGGTTGACGCCTCGAGTTTGATGTTGGCGACCTTCAGCCACGTAATACCCTGTAGATTGTCGAACCCAATCTGTCTAGCACGGAGCCGGATGTCGGAGCTGAGAGGGAGCACGAAATGGCGCCCCGCGTCCCGCCGCGCGACGTTCACGTCGCCAACAACACAGCACACGCGACCGCCTGGGACGAGAACCCTGTAGCACTCGCGCAGCACTTTCGTAAGTTCGTCGAGGAACTCTTCGTAGTCAACGATATGCCCAAGTTGATCGGGGTTGTCCGGTTCGTATTGCTTGAGATTCGCGTATGGCGGACTGGTCACCACCAAGTGCACCGACTGGTTGGGCAGTTCAGGCATCCGCCGGCAGTCACCGAGTATCACTCGATGCTGGGTCGGCCCGGTCTGACCCTGTTCGCGCGGTCGTTTGGCTGGAGGAGGTGGCATAGGAAGGATTGTGCCACGAATCGGCCATGAGAACAAGTGTTCCCTTATGGAAATCTTGCCCACGCAGCCGCCGCCGCCGGGCTCGGACGGGCGCTACGGCGTTGGGGGCACGCGGCGGCGTGCCCGCCCCCGGTGCGCGGCTTGCGGCGGCGTGCCCACATCCGGTGCGCGGCACGCGACGGCGTGCCCACACCCGCGCGCGGCGTGCGGACGCTGCGCTATCCCGCACACCCGGTTTACGCAGCCGATAGCCGTGCAGTACGATGCGGCTTCTGAATCATCGCCACATCGGCAGTATCAAGGAGGATGTGATCATGGCTAACCGGTCGGAGCAGTTGGCGGGGCAGTTTGAGGGAGCCGTCGGGAATCTTGTGAAGGCGGTCGAAGGGTGCAGCGACGCGCAGTGGGGCGCGGTCTGCGGCGACGAGAAGTGGACCGTCGCGGCGACGGCGCACCACGTCGGCTCTCAGTTGCCGCTGGAGATGGAGTACATCAGCGCGGCGGCAGAGGGGCGGGCGATGCCGGCGCACACGTGGGACGACATCAACGGCGGGAACGAGCGCCACGCGGCGGAGTTCTCGGCGTGCAGTAAAGCGGACGCGCTCAAGGTGCTGCGCGACGGGAGCGCATCGATGGCGGCGTACGTGCGGGGGCTGAGCGACGAGCAGCTGGACCGGACGGGGGCGCTGCCGCTGGCGGGCGGCGCGATGGTCAGCACCGAGCAGTTGATCACGGGCGGCGTGCTGATCGAGCACGCGACGGCGCACCTGGCGAGCATCCAGGCTGCGGGGTGATGTGACCGGCGGGCGTGTGGGGGCGACCGCCTGCGGGCGGGCCCTCACCCCGCCCATTCGGGCACCCCTCTCCCACAAGGGGACCGCTCGGGGGATCCGCGCTCTTCGTTGGGGCGCGGCGGCGGATGCGCGCCACAGCGAGTCTTCGACCGGCATCCGAAGTCGATGGCTGACGGGCGGGAGATTGCGGCGGGCGGGGCAAGCCTCGGCCCTAGGGGTCTGCACCGGATCGACTCGCGGGCGGAGCGGCGGGAGCCCTTCCTGCGCCGACGCGTCAGCCGAACGACTAGCAGGCAATAGCGACTTCTTGAATGCTGCACCGCGCGGGCTGAAGGCCCGCGCTACGGCGCAGGAAGCGTGCTTCAACGGCCTGTTAGATGAGCCTGTTAGATGCCGCGGGGGGCAGGTCGTGGACCTGCCCCCCTGTTCGATCATGTCGCTGTATCGCGGCGTCAGCGGTCGGGGAAGGTCACGAGTGACGTGGTGCTCTCGATGCCGGGGACGGCGCGGATCTTGTCGCTGAGGATCGGGGGGACGTCGCTGAGCGATTCGACTTCGATCTCGATGATGATGTCGTAGGGGCCCATCACTTCGTGCAGCTCCTTGACGCCGGCGACGTGCTGGAGCGCGGCGACGACGTTCTTGGTCTCGCCGGGGTTGGCTACTACGAGTACGTACGCCTTGATCATCGTGCTGCCTCCTGCAATCTGTATACGCGCGTACCCGGTTGCTCAGGATGCCCTGAGCGCCGATACTAGGAGTGCGGCCCGCGTGGCCGCCGATAAGTATTACGTACCGGTTTAGCCCGGGTGCGTCAATCGCGCGGGGGTTACGAGTGCGTGAATAGCCGGTGATCGCGACGTGCGATACAATGGGCGTTAGAGTCCGCGCAACATCGGCACGGGCAGTCGCCCGGAATGCAAGGCGGCAGAGGCCACACCGTGGAAGACATCTTCCAGACAGACCCGATCAGCGCCCTCGGCTTGCCATCCCCTGTTTCCATTGGACGCGACGCGACCGTCGGCGCCGCCCTGGCTGCCGTGCAGAAGCACGGCATGGGCTACGTGCTGGTGGTCGAGGGCGGGCGCCCGGTGGGCATCATGAGCGAGCGAGAAGTGCTCATGCGCATCGTCGCGCGGGATGTGAAGTACGACGAGAATGTCGATAAGTACATGTCGCACAACCCGGAGACGCTGACGCTGAAGGACCGCATCGCGGTGGCCGTGCAGATGCTGAACCGGGGGGGCGAGCAGAACATCCCGATCGTCGACGAGGCGGGCAGGGCGGTGGCCGTGCTGCGCACCGTGGACATCATTCACTTCCTGGCGGAGGCGTTTCCGGCGCAGGTGATGAACCTGCCGCCGCGGCCCCACCAGCTGATCCCGGAGCCGGAGGGGGCGTAGTGACGACGCTAACCAGGGAATCGGAGCAGCCCGAGCATCGAGAGGTACTGGAACTGGATCGGGTGACCATCCGATTCGCGGGCGATTCCGGAGACGGGATGCAGCTTGCGGGGACGCAGTTCACGAAGACGTCGGCGGTGGCCGGCAACGACATTAGTACCTTCCCCGACATCCCCGCCGAGATTCGCGCGCCGCAGGGGTCCCTCCCCGGAGTCAGCGGCTTCCAGGTCAGCTTCTCCAGCCACGAGATCTACACTCCCGGCGACGCGCCCGACGTGCTCGTGGCGATGAACCCGGCGGCGCTGAAGACGAACATCGGCGACCTGCCGCGCGGCGGCATCCTGATGGTCAACGAAGACGAATTCAACGAGACCAACCTGCGCAAGGCGGCGTACACGTCGAACCCCTTGAATGACGGCAGCCTGCAGGCATACCGGGTCTTCAAGGTGGCCATTTCGACGCTGAACGCGCGGGCGCTGAAGGACAGCGGGCTGACGCCGGTGCAGGTCGATCGCTGCAAGAACATGTACGCGCTGGGCATCACGTTCTGGATGTACAGCCGCTCGCTGGACACGACGCTGCACTGGGTCGACGAGAAGTTCGGCAAGAACAAGGCGGTGGCGGAAGCGAACAAGACGGCGCTGAAGTCGGGCTACTACTTCGGCGAGACGACGGAGATGTTCGCGACGCACTACCACGTGCCGAAGGCGAAGCAGCAGCCGGGGCTGTACCGCAACATCACGGGCAACGAGGCGACGGCACTGGGGTTCCTGACGGCGTCGAAGCTGGCGGGGCTGCCGCTCTTCTACGGGAGCTATCCGATCACGCCGGCCAGCGACGTGCTGCACGAGCTGGCGCGCTTCAAGCGCTTCGGCGTGAAGACGTTCCAGGCGGAGGACGAGATCGCCGCCGTCGGCTCCGCGATCGGTGCGTCGTTCGGGGGCTCGATGGGGCTGACGGGGACGAGCGGGCCGGGGCTGGCGCTGAAGAGCGAGGCGATCGGTCTTGCGGTGATGGTGGAACTGCCGCTGGTGATCATGAACGTGCAGCGCGGCGGGCCGAGCACGGGGCTGCCCACCAAGACCGAACAGGCGGACCTGCTACAGGCGATGTTCGGGCGCAACGGCGAGTCGCCGGTAGCGATCGTGGCGCCGGCGACGGCGTCGGACTGCTTCAACATGGCGATCGAGGCGTGGCGCATCGCGATCAAGTACCGGACGCCGGTGATCTTCCTGTCGGACGGGTACCTCGGCATGGGGTCGGAGCCGTGGCTGGTGCCGGACTTCGCGTCGCTGCCGAAGATCGAGGCGGACTTCGCACACGATCCGGCGACGTTCAAGCCGTACGCGCGCGACCCGCAGACGCTGGCGCGGCCGTGGGCGGTGCCGGGCACGCCGGACCTCGAGCACCGCATCGGCGGACTTGAGAAGGCCGACATCACGGGGAACGTGAATTACGAGCCGGCGAACCACGACAAGATGGTGCGCCTGCGCGCGGCGAAGGTGGCGGGCATCGTGCAGGACGTGCCGGACCTGCAGGTGGCGGGAGACGAGACGGGTGACCTGCTGGTGATCGGCTGGGGCAGCACGTACGGCGTGATCACGACGGCCGTGCAGCGCGCGCAAGCGCAGGGCAAGAGAGTGTCGTCGGCGCACGTGCGTCACCTGAACCCGCTGCCGGCGAACATGGGCGACGTGCTGAAGCGCTACGACAAGGTGCTGATGCCGGAGATGAACCTCGGGCAACTGCGGCTGCTGCTGCGGGGGCGCTACCTGGTGGACATCATCGGGCTGAACAAAGTCTCCGGACGCCCGTTCACGATCGCCGAAGTGGAGAACAAGATCGCCGAGATCGTCGGCTAGTCGAGGCAACAGATGGTCACAGCAAACCGCAGCGATCAGCCGGTCCCCGTGCTCTCGCGCAAGGACTTCGTCACCGACCAGGAGGTGCGCTGGTGCCCCGGTTGCGGAGACTATTCGATCCTGGCACAGACGCAGCGGATCATGCCGGATCTGGGGATCCCGCGGGAGAACATCGTCTTCATCTCGGGCATCGGGTGCTCGAGCCGGCTGCCGTATTACATGAACACGTACGGCTTCCACAGCATCCACGGGCGGGCGCCGACGATCGCGACGGGGCTGAAGGCGTCGCGGCCGGAGTTGAGCGTGTGGGTGGTGACGGGGGACGGCGACGCGCTGAGCATCGGCGGCAACCACATCCTGCACGTGCTGCGGCGGAACGTCGACCTGCAGATCATCCTGCACAACAACGAGATCTACGGACTGACGAAGGGTCAGTACTCGCCGACGTCGGAGTTCGGCAAGCGGACGAAGTCGTCGCCGTACGGCACGATCGATGCGCCGCTGCACCCGCTGAGCGTGGCGATCGGCGCGGAGGCGACGTTCTGCGCGCGGACGATCGACACGGACGCGCACCACCTGGCGGCGATGCTGTCGCGCGCGGCGGGGCACCGGGGGACGTCGTTCGTGGAGGTGTACCAGAACTGCAACATCTTCAACGACGGCGCCTTCGCGGAGTTCGCGGCGAAGGAAGTGCGCGCGGACCGGACGATCGTACTGGAGCACGGCGCGCCGATGAT
>Ga0315281_10007722_pt1 | contig 15106 bp, 11 predicted proteins | sample YL17G07_0_MG_FD_204540 | JGI IMG/M metagenome (GOLD analysis project Ga0315281, IMG submission 204540) | Sediment microbial communities from Yellowstone Lake, YNP, Wyoming, USA - YL17G07_0 | ecosystem: Environmental > Aquatic > Freshwater > Lake > Sediment | place: USA: Wyoming | collected...
GGCGGGAGGGCAACCCGATGGACGAAGAAAGACGGGCGACGCCCACGCAGGCCTGCTCTGCGGCCTGAGCGGCAGTGAGGGAATCGACTTTTTCTCCCAGGGCGCGGGCGACCTGGGCCAGCTCTTCCCGGGCGTGGGAGATGTTGAACCGCATCACATGGGGGAGCATGACCGCGTTGGCCACTCCGTGATGAACGCCCGCCTTCGTCGAGAGTTGATGGGCCAGGGAGTGAACCGCTCCCAATCCCTTCTGGAAGGCCAAGGCGCCCATCATGGAAGCCACGGCCATATCGGTCCGCGCATCCAGGTCATCCCCCTTTTCTACGGCCTTCTTCAAAGACCTGCCGACCAGACGGATTCCTTCCAGGGCCAGCGCCGTGCAGACGGGCTGGTAGACATTGGACACGCAGGCTTCGATGTGGTGAGAAAGGGCGTCCATGCCCGTGGCGGCGGTCAGTTTGGGGGGGAGGGTCAGGGTCATCTCCGGGTCGAGGATGGCCAGGCTGGAGGGGCCCGTGCGTATGACCGACTTGGTGTTGGTTTTCGTATTGGTGATGACCGCTCCCCGCGACACTTCCGAGCCCGTTCCCGAGGTTGTGGGGATGCCGATCAGGTAAGGCTTGGGCAGGGTGATCTTGGAAGCTGCGGCCGCTCCGAAATATTCATCGATTTCTCCGGGATGAGAGGCCATGACCTGGATCGCCTTGGAGGCGTCCAGGGGGCTTCCCCCGCCGACTCCGAGGATTGCATCGCACCCGGTTTTCTTGAATAACTGAACCCCCTCCATAACCGTCCGGTCGGATGGGTTGGGCTCGACGCGGGCGAAAATTTCGTAGGGGATCTTTGCTTCCGCCAGGGATTTCTTGATCGGCTGCAGGAGCCCGGCCTTCACCACCCCGGAGTCGGTTACGATCAGGACTTTCTTCCCCCCCGCGGCCTGAAAGGTTTGCCCCACTTCCTTCGCGGTCCCGGCTCCCAGGAGGACCGACGTCCCCAACAGCTGGAATGAAATCGGCGGTTTAGCATTTCCCATGGAATTCTCCTTCCCAAAAATTTCTTGCCCCAGAGGTCACAGAGAACACATAGATTAAGGAGGCAAGAAAAAATGGAATAATGGAATGGTGGACAAAACAAACGGTTTTTTCAATATTCCAATATTCCATCATTCCAATTTTCCTGTCTTTTTCTCTGTGTTCTCTGTGCCTCTGTGGTGAAAAGCCTTTTATTCTTTCAAAGAGAAAAGGGCTTTGCCGTTCTGGAGTTCTCTTTTGGCTCGTCCCGTCCCCTGCAAGTATTGGAGGTGCGCAAGCGCCTCTCCGCCGGCGAACCACTGCTGGGGAAGGGGAAACTCTTCCCACCGGTCGCAGTCGATGTCCCAGGTCATCTGGGAGGCGACCTTGTACGCCGTCTGCTTTCCCCTCTTCAGGATGGAAAGGATCTCTTCGTTCCGAATCTCGTGATGCTTCTTCAGCTCCTCAATTCTCCGGCGGTGGTGGGTGAAAAGCTCCCGGTGGCCCGGCAGCACGTGGGCGACGTCATACTTGCTCATTTTGTCCAGGCTTTGGAGATAGCTCTTCAAAGGATCATCGCCCTCGGACCAGAGGGAAATGTTCGGGGTGATGCTTTCCAAGATATGGTCCCCGGAGAATAACAATTTCTTGGCCGGCTCATACAGGCAGAGATGACCCCGGGTATGGCCTGGCGTCTCGATGCAGATGAAGGAGTAGTCGCCGATCTCGACTTTATCGCCTTCCCGCAGGAGGGTCAGGGGAAGGGGACGGCTGGCGTGATACCTCTTCCCGGGATGGCGGCTGATGGCCGTGAGGATATCCGACTCAGGAAATCCGTTCAATCGTGCGATGTCCGCCATCTCTTCCCAATGATGAGCATCGTTGATCACTTCGGAATCGGGGTGGTTGAAATAGATTTTGGAGGAGGGCCGGGCGAGTTCCGAAACCAGGCCCAGATGATCGGCATGGAGGTGGGTGATGAAAAAGTCCGTCCGGTTTAAATCCACTCCAATCTCCTTGATGTAGGCCTCCATGGCCTTCATACACTCGGGGCGGTTCATTCCGGTGTCGATCATGAGGAACCGTCCATCGTCCTTGATGACATAGGAGTTAATGGCTTTGAGGGGATTCTGGGGGAGGGGGATTTGTTCGCGAAAAAGGTTCGGAAAAATTTCTTGAGCCATGAAGGTCCTTTCTTTTTGTTATTTAGCCATAGAGGGCATGGAGTAACCGAAGAGCTGGAAAATTGGAATAATGGAATAGCGGAATAATGAGGAAAGGTTTTTCATAACCCACCATTCCATTCTTCCAATATTCCATCATTCCGCTTTTTCCCTTTACTGCAGGGCCTTGAATTTGATCGTTTGGTACTCGTTCTGACAGGGCGGCCCGGAGGCGATGTGGACTTCCTTCCGGGTCAGGTTCATGATGATCGAAGCCACGGTCTGGACGTGCTCCAGCTCGGGATCCCGCTCGTCCGGGTGGCGGCAGATGGAGTTGGGGTGATTCAGGTGATCCCGGAAGACCTCTTTAAAATCCTCGACGGTAATATTCCCGGCTTTGGCCATCATTTTCTGCCTTGCCCGGCCGAAGCGCACCAGAGTGTCGGGGTACAAACTCACGTTGGTATCCATGGGCTTCAGGCGCTCGGAGGTAAAGTGATTCGTGTGGACGATGATCCCCTTCTCCGGATAGATGAAATCCCATTGATCGGGGGCAGTTTCAAAATCCATGGCCGCCCCATCCCGGTGAGCGACCAGGCAGTTGTTGCTCGACGCCCGGTCTTGGCCCACGATCTTACGGACGGCGTCCCCCATCCGCTCGCAGTTCAGGATCCCCCGCATTAATACATGGATGGGAACACCCACCAACCCTATGGGAGACTTCAAAATGTTAAGACACGCCCCCATGCCGCTGGAGTTCAGCCCGATCTTGCCGACAATTCCCGCTTCGGTGAGAGTTACCACATTGGGCCTTCCCTCCTGTTCGATCTCCAGGAGTACGGTGGATTCGATTAAGTGGGGTTTCCAGTCCCAGTTCTGGCCGATCAGGACTTCCCCCTGCGCGGTCGCCTCGGACAGGGCCACCATGCTGGTGCATTCGCCCCCGGTGGCCAGGCTCTCAGGGTACATGAGCTCGGTCCGGGCATTGAGGGCCAGGATCTCTTCGAACTCGAAGCGGGCCCCCTCGGCGATGCCCTTGATCTCTTCCAGGATCGCTGGATCAAAAGCCTGGACCACGGGAATGAACCGCCGGGCCAGGGAAATCGCCTGGCTGCGGTCCAGCTGGGCATAATGCTTGAAAAGCCGGAAATAGAGATGAACGTTCTTCTGGATCATCTCCCGGCATTCCTCACCGTACTGGTATCCGACTTCCCCCGGTTTTCCTTTCACTGAAATGACGGGCAGCATCTTTTATGTTCCTCTCCGATCGGGCGCGGAGTATTAGAGGATATATTTCAGTGTACATAATGGGGAAGGTAGAATCAATAAAGAAAAACTCTGCATGGAAGCGTAAAATGAAAAGTTTCATGCGCATAGGGGCGGTTCGCGAGCCGCCCCCCAAGGAGATGAGACCGGAATCCCGCGGGGGCAATTCATGAATTGCCCCTACAATCTTTGCCGCAGGCTGAATCAGCCTCCACCGGAAAACAAAGAAATTTTTCCCAGGTCTTTATAATCTCCCGGCGGAAGTTTTTCGGGAATGATCTGGAAGAGCTCCAGGAGCACATGGTCCGGAGCCTGGACCATGACATACTTCCAGAACCCGAAATCGGAGATCTCCCTGCGGAATGGAAAGCCCTTGGCTTTCATAAGGGTCACGAGCCCTTGCAGGTCATCGGTCTGGATTCCGAGGTGATGGATGGCGCCTTTGCCTTCGTCCCTCGGCGGCTGATCATAGAAATGCAGCCGCCCCTGGCCGACGGCCACGAATACATTTCGGGCCCCGGCCATGTTCAAATCGGCCAGGATCTCCCCCCCGAACATTTCCTGGTAGAATTTCAAGGTTGCGTCAAGGTTGGAAGCAAACAAATGGGCATGATGAATGTGGTTCTGCATGTTTGAAACCTCCAGGCATTGTGGGGGACCTCTTTGAGAGGAGTCTACTGAAATCAAAGGCCGGGGGTCAATATGGAATATCTCCTTGCTCACCTTTCCTTTCCAGAAAGCAGATCCATGTCCATAGCTTGGAGGCCGTGCCGGGCCCGGGGACAAGGCCGTGGTTCTCGACATGATGAGGCACAAGTTCTTTCATCGGTCCGGGCGGAATCGGCCCGGGGATACGCAGATGGCCCTGCCTTTGCCGCCTCCCTCTGCGGAAGATAAGCGATCTTTCATCGGATCTTCTCCACCCGCCGATCCTGCCTTCAAACCACGGCCTTGCCCCCGGGCCACAAGAAAAGGCATCTTAGAACTGAAGATGGGCAAGAAAATATCTCCCCTTAATTCAGCGACGCCGGCTTTCAGAGGGGTTTGACCGCAGACTTCTTTTCCGCTAAGCTTATTTTAGGGAGTTACCCATAAATAGATAATAGGAGGAAGCGCGGCTATGGTCCTAGGAGGAAAAATTCATACCTTAAAAGCGACCCCGCAAACAGTGTACACGGGTTTTTTTGATGCCGCCATTCCCCCGGTACTGAAGATTGATTCCGGCGATACGGTGAACTTGAGCACCCTGATGCTCATGGACGGCCAACTCCGCTGCGGGATGACCTTTGAGGAGTTGCTGGCCAAACGCCAGACCTACACAGACCAGGGAATGGGCTCGCATACGCTGACCGGGCCGATTTTTGTGAAGGGAGCTGAGCCGGGAGATGTGCTGGAGGTCCGCATTCAAAAACTGGTGCCCGCGAGTTGCGGAGTGAACTACCATTATCCGGCCAGGATGAATATCGGAGGGCTCCCCGAAGATTTTCCCGGCGGACAGATCAAAACCCTCCAGCTGGACATTCAGAGAATGGAGACGACCTTCGCTCCCGGGGTGGTCATCCCGCTTCGACCATTCATGGGGGTAATGGGGGTGGCTCCCAAACCCGGGGAGAGACGGCCGGCTGCGATTCCGGATTATTTCGGCGGGAACATGGACAACAAGGAGCTGGTGGCCGGGACGTTACTCTACCTGCCGGTCCAGGTGCCCGGGGCTCTCTTTTCCACCGGGGACGCCCATGCCGTCCAGGGAGATGGAGAGGTCAATGTAACCGCGATTGAGACCGCCATGGAAGAGGCCGTCTTCCAGTTTGTGGTGCGCAAGGATATGAAACTTGAGCGGCCCATGGCGGAAACGCCGACCCATTGGATCACCATGGGGTTTCACCAGGACCTCAACGAAGCCGTCAAGATCGCCCTTCGCGACGCCATCCGGTTTATCTCCCCAACCAAGGGATTGACGCCCGGTGATGCCTACGCCCTGTCCAGCCTGGCTGTGGACTTGCGGATAACCCAAATCGTGGATGGAAATAAGGGGATCCACGCCATGATCCCGAAAGCCATTTTCAAAAAATAACTTTCGGTGGGTTTCAATGGGGGGGGAGAACCAACCTTCCCCCTCAACCTATCTTCTGGTCATTCCCAAGGCTTTCCATCCTCCTATTTTGCTTCCTTCGTCGATCTCTTTCCTCCAAGGTTTTCAAAAAACCAAATAAGCCAATGCGTTTCCCTTGAAGGATGATTCCTTGGTTCAGGGGGATGTCGTCATCAGAGGGAGGGGGCTCCGCCGGGGAACAAGGAGACATCCCATTACCCTGGATGAATCCGTTCCGATTAGGGAAGGAACTTGTGCGCCGGGAACCCGTAACGGACGGGCAATTTTTGCCAATTCGGTTGTGCAGAAATGGTCGTTTCCCCGAAGAAATTTGGGGGAAGATTTAAAAAAATATAAAATTTCAAGATGTTATAAAAAAATATTTTTTCTATGACTAGGCATAATTATTGCTTTTGTATAAAAAGAAGAAAGAAACGATTTCCAATATTCGAGGACGCAGAAATGACATACCAAGGTTCGGTGCTGGTGGTGGATGACGAGATTGGCCCGCGGGAATCCCTGCGAATGATTCTCCATCCGCTGTACGAGGTTCAAACCGCGACCAACGGGGATGAGGCCCTTGCCCGCCTGCAAAACAAGCAATTCGACCTCATCACCCTGGACATGAGAATGCCGGGTCCCTCAGGCTTGGATGTTTTGAAACAAATCAGAACCATGAAGGCCGATGTGGACGTGGTCATCATCAGTGGTTACATGACTCCCAAAAATACAGCGGAAGCGAAAGACTGGGGGGCCGCGGACGTGATCAACAAGCCTTTCAATGTCACCGAGGTGATGGCCTGCGTGGGGAAACTGGTGGAACAGAAAAAGCACACCCGAAAGGTCAAAAGTCTGCTCGAAACGGCGAAGACCCTCGGGGTCCTGGATGAGAAAAAGGGAGATAAAGCGCTCGACAATTAGCCGTTGTTTTTCTTCTTTGCCGCCCTGGGTTTGATAGAGGAATCCAGGGCGGCATTTTTTTTGGACCGGAAGGGCGGAGACCACCTTTCATCAGGGGCCGTAACGGTAGTACGGACTGAAAGTGCCGCATGATTTCGAGCCCAAGGCCCTTGCGCCCTAACCTGGCCGGGGCGAAGGCCGCGTTCAGGTGGCGTCCGGGCAGAACCCGCTTTGTGCAATTCACGTTTTTCAAGCCTTCGGCTCTGCGGGAGGTCGATGACTTTTAGCCGGGCCTGCTTTTCTGGAAATCCTTCAACTTCTCCCAGACCTCTTGAACCTGCTTTTTCGTCTCCTCCAGGGATCCGGAGTTGTCGATGATGTAGTCCGCGTAGGCCCTCTTTTCATCGATGGGCAGCTGGGCGGCAAGGATGCTCTGGACCATTTCCCGGGAGATCCCGTCTCTCTCCATGAGCCGCTGGATTTGGGTTTCCTGGGGGATGTAGACCAAAAGAAGTTTGTGGAACAGGTACTGCAGGTTGGCCTCGATCAGGAGGGGAACCACCACCTGGATGATGGCTTCCGGGTCCTCGGAGGTGTGCTCCTTCACCTGGCGCACGAATTCCTCATAGATCCGGGGATGGGTAACCCCTTCCAGCTTTTTTCTCTTTTCCATATCCCGGAAGACGATTTCGGAGAGTTTTTTCCGGTCCAGGGTTTGATCCGGGAGAAGGACCTGTTCCCCGAAGAAGGAGACAATGTCCCGCCAGGCCGGTTTGCCGGGTTCCACCACGACCCGGCTGAGAAGGTCAAAATCAATGATCGGGGCTCCCCGATCCTCCAACATCCGGGCCACGGTCGTCTTGCCGCTGGCGATTCCTCCCGTGACTCCCAGCAGAATCCGGCGGTCATTTCCCCTGAGCTCTTCCAATTGTTTCATCCCTCCGTAGGCCATGGGAAACGCGCGGGTGACGTCCATCTCGGCTCCCGCATAGCTGATGGGATACCGAATTCCCCGCTTGTAGAGCGCCTCCAACCCCCGCAGGGCCTTTTCCATCATGCCGGCAGGGAGAGCCATGGCCAGCTCGTCATCCTGGGCATGCCCGTAGCGGCGTTCCCCGTAGCAGGGGATGGAGAGAGACGGTTTCCCGTTGAGATAGCACTTGGCGATGACGTCCGAACAGGATGACTCTCCCACGCAGGAGAATTCCATGACTTCGTAGTCTTCATACTGCAAGGCATTGATCAACAGCATCATCTGGGCCGGGTTGGCGTAGATGAGCACAATGTCGGGATCGAAGGGATTATAGACCAGGGGGGCCAGGGCCACGGCCTCGTATTGGCCGACGGGCAGGCGGGGGATGGAATTCTCGTATTTCCGCCCGTCTTCCCGCGTCTTGGTCCAGACGATGGAGCGGAACGTCCCGTCCCGGTAAAGATCCGGCAGCTCGGTGAGGCCGATGATCGAGGGACACATGGGGGAAAGAAAGTCTTCCAGGTCCGCCCCCACGGTCCAGTCGAAATTGCGGACGACGGAGATGAGCTGGCAGAGGGTATTTTTGTGGGTCATCCTGCGGAGAAAGGGAATATCGGAGAGCAGGTCCTTCTTCTCGAACAGTTTGAAGGCCACGGGAAAAGATTTCAACCTCAGGAGCAATTCCATACGGCGAACCAGCTTTCCCCAGTCACGAGTCGCAGGCATTCATCCCTCCAGGTTTCTCAGCTTCTTCGGACTTCGACGGTGAACCGCCGGGCCCGGAGCTCTTCGACGAGTTCCCGCTCGGTCCGGATCTCTCTTTCAAAGACGGTTACGCACCGCCCCACCTCGTCCAGCCGGTGAGCGTCGCTTCCGGCCACTCCCAGGAGTCCCAGGCGTTCGGCCACCCGGCGGGCCATGTCATTTTCGGGGTCGGTCACTTTGCAGTTGTGAATCTCCAGCCCGTCCACGTGTTGAAACACGGCCCGTTTGCAGCCCTGCTCCACGTCGAGTTGAAGCTGGGTGATTCCGAAGAGGAGAAAGCCGCGGAAGGGATGGGCGGCGATCATCAAACCCCCGGCGGTCTCCACTTCTTTCCGCAGGTCCTGGACCGGCACCACTCCCTTCAGGTCCCGATCGTAACCAAAGACCAGGATGTCCCCCTGACTGGTGGTGATCTCGTTTCCCTGGAAGACGCGGATCCCCTTGCCGCGGGCCAGCTCGCCCACTTCTTCAGGGTCCCACCGGTTCTGGTGCTCCGTGAGACAGATTCCATCCAGCCCTGCCCGGGCGGCCGCCTCCAGGAGCGCCGAAGGATCGATGGCGCTGCAGGGCGATTTGGGGCGGGTGTGGATGTGCAGGTCAACTCGCATCGGTTCATCCTTTGGGGCGGGCCAGGCAGAAGCCTTGGGCTTCGGGATGGCTCTTCACCCAGGAACGGACAGTGTCCCGGTGGGAGATGGAGGGTTGGGCCTTAAGGTCTTCCCCCAAGTGGTGGGACATCCGGGCTTGGTCCAAACAGCGGCCGCACTCCACGAGGATCTCGGCAAAATGCTGGCATCCCTGGCGGCCGATTTCCCGGTTGACTCTCGAAATCCAGCCCGGGTCACGGAGGGACATCCCCACCGCCTTCTGGAGCACCTCGACCGCCTTGGGACATACCGGCGTGGTGTAGCGCTTCATCACCCCCTGGATGGAGGAGATGATCCCGTCCGGAATCCGCACGTCCATCTGCATTTCCATGGCGTAGATGTGGTCTTCCAGGATCCCCCGCAGGCGCAGGAGGTTCTCCTGAATCAATTCACCGGTCACCAGCAGGGTTCGGCTGAAGGATATCATTTATTTTATCTCCTAAATACGTTCACCACAGAGGCACAGAGGACACGGAGAAAAAAACAGGAAAATTGGAATGATGGAATATTGATGGTCTCGTAAAAAGTCTCTTAAAGCGTCACCCCGGCGAAAGCCGGGGTCCAGAACATCTTGAAATAACTGGATTCCGGCTTTCGCCGGAATGACGAATTCTATGGAATTGCGACTTTTTACGAGATCATCAATATTGGAATATTGAGAAAAATAATTGTCTTGCCCATCATTCCATCATTCCATTATTCCAATATTCATTTCTTTTTTGCCTCTGTGGTGAAAATTTCAGAGGTTTAGTCCTTGCATGAGCGGGCTGTCGTCGGCGAAGGCGATGCAACTCCGGACTAGGCGGGGATTGAATCGCATCATGTCCTGGTAACGCTTTTTCCTCTCTTCCTCCGTTCCTTTCGCGTTGGCCTGAATCTGGGGAACGGTGAAGTGGAGGATGACCGCGTTGGCCACCTCCAGGACTGCCTCCGTTAGCTCGGCGCAAGCGGCCGAGCCTCCCATGAGGCCGCCGGCGATCTCCCGCAGGCCGGGTCCGACTCTTACCCCCACGATTTTTTGAATGGAGTCCGGGGCCGATGCGCACTCCCCGTGAGGGGAGCGGATGATTCGGGCGTCGGCATCGGTGATTTCCAGGTCGGGGAGCCGGACCTTCACCGTCATTTCCATCTCCGTCAAACTGTCCGCCAGACGCCAGAAGACGGATAGGGAACCATCGGATTGAGGCTCCACTTCGACGATTTTGTTTCGAAAGAAGGAAAGGGTCATACATCCTCCGGAGGTGCCTAAAGTGACTAAAGTTCGGAGGGCCTAGAGTTTAAAAATGCTTTATCAATAATCCGTGTTCATCCGCGTCCCATTCAAACTTTTCTCTTTGGGTCTTTTCCGATTATAAAATCTGTGTTCATCTGTACTACTTACCTGCAAACTCTGAAAATTTTGTTAAGCAAAAATCATCCCCCCCACCCTAACCCTCCCCCTCGAGGGGGGAGGGGAAGGAGGGGGTGATTCCTTTTGGTTGCGGCTCTGCCGCGCTAAGTTTATCTGTGTCCCATTGATTCTTTTCTGTCTCTTTTTCAGCTAATCATTTATCCGTGTTCATCCGCGTTCATCTGCGTCCCATTATGTCTTTTGTCTTTAAGTCTTGACCGCTGTTTTTCTCCCTTGCTTTGCCCGGAGGCTTTTTGCTATAAGTATAGGAAATTTTTCCGGCCCTATCAACGCTTTAGCGCCATTCTAGTCCACTTTCGGAGAGGCCCCGGATGCTGGCCAAAGTCCTGAGCGGTGCGATCATCGGGATCGATGCCTACATCGTCGACGTGGAGGTCGACATCGCCCAGGGCCTACCGGTTTTTGCCACCGTGGGCCTTCCCGACGGGGCGGTCAAAGAATCCAAAGAACGCGTAAAATCAGCGATCAAAAACTCCGGCTATGACTTTCCCCCGAAGCGTATAACCGTAAACCTTGCGCCGGCCGATGTCAAGAAAGAAGGTGCCGGCTTCGACCTTCCCATCGCGGTCGGGATTCTATCGGCATTGGAAGTTGCCTCCGCAAATCTTTTGGATGATTATCTCCTCCTGGGAGAACTCTCCCTCGACGGCCGGGTCAAGCCGATCCGCGGAGCCCTCTCCCTGGCTATGGCAGCCAAGGAGAACAGGAAAAGAGGCGTCCTTCTCCCCAAGGAGAATGCCGAGGAAGCTGCGGTGGTTCAGGGAATCGAGGTCCTGGGGATTGAAGTTCTTTCTGATGCCGTAGATTTTCTAAACGGGTTAGAGGCTATTCTTCCCACTACAGTTGATCTGCAGGAAATATTCCGGCGGGAAAAACAGTACTCCGATGATTTTAACGAGGTCAAAGGCCAGGAGCACGTGAAGCGGGCGCTGGAGATCGCCGCTGCCGGAGGCCATAATCTCCTCATGATCGGCCCTCCCGGCGCAGGAAAGACCATGCTGGCCAAACGGATTCCTACGATCCTCCCCGACCTCTCTTTCGAGGAGTCTATCGAGATCACCCGGATCTACAGCGTCATGGGCCTGCTCCCTCCCCACAGCTCTTTAATCGCCATCCGTCCCTTCCGCTCTCCGCACCACACGATCTCCGATGCCGGCCTCATCGGAGGAGGTCAGATTCCAAAGCCAGGAGAGGTAAGCCTCTCCCACAACGGGGTTCTCTTCCTGGATGAACTTCCCGAGTTCAAGAAGAATGTCCTGGAGGTCATGCGCCAGCCCCTGGAAGATGGAAAAGTAACCATTTCCCGGGCCCTCTCCTCTTTAACCTTCCCCTCCTCTTTCATGCTCATCGCCGCCATGAACCCCTGTCCCTGCGGGTTCTACACCGACCCCAACCGGGAATGCACCTGCACCATGCCCCAGATTCTCCGCTACCGGTCCAAAATATCAGGCCCGCTCATGGACCGGATCGACATCCACGTGGAAGTCCCCGCGGTGAAATACCGGGACCTGACCGGAGAGACTTCAGGGGAGGATTCGGAAACCATCAAAACCCGGGTGAACAAGGCCCGGGAAGTCCAGCGGGAGCGCTTTTTCGGGAAAAAGATCTACTCCAACGCCCAGATGACCTCCCGGCACCTGAAGAAGTTCTGCCAGATCGGCGAAAACTCCAAGAACCTCCTGGAACAGGCCATCGACAAACTCGGCCTCTCCGCCCGCGCCTACACCCGCATCCTCAAAATCGCCCGCACCATAGCCGACCTGGAGGGCGCCGAAGACATCGCCACCCACAATATCTCCGAGGCCATCCAATACCGCAGTTTGGATCGAACCTTGCTTTAAATTTACTAAAACTATTTGGAATAATTAACTATTGACAAATTTAAAATTCAACTTTAAAATTGTCACATGTATATCCCCCGGTTACTTCTTTCTACTTTGAAAGAAGCCTTGAGGTCCTTTCCGGCTGTTTTGGTAACAGGGCCGAGGCAAGCAGGGAAGACTACTTTTCTGGTGCGGGAATTTGGGGAAAAGAACGCTTACGTCAGCTTCGATGATCCGCTGGAAAGAAACTTCGCGATCAACGATCCCAACGGGTTTCTGGACCGCTTCGGGGAAAAATCCGTCATCCTGGATGAAATCCAATATGTCCCCGAAATACTATCCTATTTGAAGGTCCGAATCGACCGCGACAGGCGAAGAACGGGAAAGTGGTTGCTCACCGGGTCTCAACAATTCCAGCTTATGAAAAATGTGAGCGAATCACTGGCCGGGCGGATTGCCATCCTAGAGTTGCTTCCCTTCAGTATTTTGGAGAATCGCCGGCGCGGACCGAATTGGCTTGAAACGGTTATTTGGAACGGCGGTTACCCTGAGCCTTCTCTCTCCCCCCAAAAAAGAGATCTGTGGATCCGGTCCTATATTCAGACTTACATCGAAAGGGATGTCCGGCAGCTCCAAAATGTCCGGGATCTTCGTTCCTTTGAATTGTTCTTATCCTTAACTGCTGCCCATCACGGGCAAGTCTTTAATACCGCCGTTCTTTCCAGACAAAGCGGGGTCACGGTGCCCACGATCAAGGCCTGGACAGGAGTGCTGGAAGCCTCTTACCTCTGTCTTCTTCTCCCTCCTTTCTTCAGGAATTTCGGCAAGCGGGTGGTGAAAACACCGAAACTCTACTTTATCGACCCGGCCATCGTTTGCGCCCTGACCCGTCAGCCGGACGGCCCATCTGCCCTCGCCGGGTCTATGGGAGGCACCTTATTCGAGGGCTTTATCGTGAGTGAAGCCTTTAAAGCCTTTTCCATGAAGGGGAAACGGGCCGATCTCTATTCCTGGCGTTCCCACGAGGGGCTGGAAGTGGACCTGATTATTCAAATGGGAACCCAACTCATCCCGGTGGAAATTAAGCTGACCTCCACTCCTTCCCTCAAGCATATGGAGCCATTGAACAAATTCAAAAAACTCACCGGGGCCAAAGCCGATTCCCAGGGCCTGCTGGTGTGCCGCATCGAAAAGGCCATCGATCTGCCCTCGAGCAACCAAGCCATCCCCTGGCACGAATTCCCCGACTGGTTATCATCGATGTTATAACCAAACCCATCTCAACCGCCCGCGCCTACACCCGCATCCTCAAAATCGCCCGCACCAACGCTGCCGTTGAGGAAGTGGAAGACATCGCCACCCACCAAATCTCTGAACCCATCTGACACCGCAGCTTTTAGCGATCCCTGTTAGGATTAGGAGACTTATTATTTTATGGACGTCCCCCTTCCCATGAGCGGATATTGGGGGATTCCGATTTTGTGGATTCGGTCCTTGCCCAAGCTGACGAGCATTACACGCGGCAATCTGAATTGAGAAGGCGTGGTTATAATCTTGAGAAGATTGCCAAAAGAGTTGCAGAGAAATACCGGTTGGAGGTGCAAGAAGTTTTGGCAAGAGGGCGCCAGCAGCAGAGGGTGAATGCACGGAGTCTTTTTTGTTTTTGGGTGGTGCACGAGTTGGGAGTTGCCTTGACCGAATTGGCCCGGAGATTGGGAATGAGCCCTGCGGGGTGGGGTATGCCTTTCAGAGAGGGACGGCTATCGCAAACGAAAATGGCTATCGGCTCCTTTAAAAAGTTATTTAATTACTTAAGGGCGTCCCCCCTCCCCACAGGATTTGGGCCAATTTAGTTAAAAAAGGGGTAGCTCTTGGTTCTCACGATCTGATGATCGGGTCCACTGCAGTTTCCCTGGGTTTCTCGGTGATTACCACCGACATCCGGGATTTCGAAAAAATCCCGGGGCTAAAAATCGAAAGGTTTGTGCCTTAGCGAGCCATATTAAATCACCCGCACCATCGCCGACTTGGAGGAGATTGAAGACATCGTTACCGCCTAAATCTCGCAAGCCATCCAATGCCACAGCTTGCATCGGACGCTTTCATGAATACTTTATTACTAATGCCTAAATACTTTTGGGATCCTATCGCATCTCCTCAATCTCTCGCTTGCCAATGAGTGACCATAGATTTAAACCCTTGATGCCGCATTTATATTAAGTTATAATTAATACCAAAATAGAGGTATTAATTATGAAAAAATATAAATCTCATGAATATAAGAAGGGTCTAACTGGAAGAGAATCACTTCTTATTTCCAGCCTGGCAAGGCAGGACCGGAAAATATTCAAGATAGAGGATGCAAGGGGGGTGACCGGGAAGGGCGCGGCCAAGATCATGTCCTCCCTGATAAAAAAGAAATGGGTCCTTCCTCTGAAAAGGGGGCTCTATGCAATCGTTCCCCTGGATGTGGGGGTCAGGGGCGCGGACAGCTTTATAATCCACAACTTCGTCATAGCCTCCAAGCTGGTGGAGCCCTACTACATCGGATACTGGTCCGCCCTCAACTATTACGGGTTTTCTGAGCAGATACCAAGGACGACCTTTGTCGCCACCACCAAGGCCAAGATGCCCCTCAACATCCTTACCGCGGATTATTGTTTTGTGAAACTGAAGAAGAAAAAATTCTTCGGGTTCGACGAGATGGAGATCGAGGGTTGGAAGGTGAGCGTTTCAAACCCGGAGAAGACCATTGCCGACTGCCTGGACCGCCCCGAGCACACCGGAGGGATAGATGAGGTGGCCAAGGCCGTATACTTCAACCACGGGGAAATGGACCTCAGAAAGGTTTACCTTTACGGAGAGAAAATGGGGAACGGGACGATACTGAAAAGGCTCGGCTATATCCTGGATGTTTCGGGCCATCTTGACAAATACGCGGACATTTTCAGCCGTTTCCAGCCCTCTAAGGGTTATCCTGCCCTTGATCCCGTCGCCACCAAGAAAGGGAGGTATAACTCCAAGTGGGGTCTCCTGATAAATTTTGAGATCAAGCC
>Ga0315281_10007723_pt1 | contig 15102 bp, 17 predicted proteins | sample YL17G07_0_MG_FD_204540 | JGI IMG/M metagenome (GOLD analysis project Ga0315281, IMG submission 204540) | Sediment microbial communities from Yellowstone Lake, YNP, Wyoming, USA - YL17G07_0 | ecosystem: Environmental > Aquatic > Freshwater > Lake > Sediment | place: USA: Wyoming | collected...
GCTCACACGGTCCGCCTGAAGGCGGACGCCACGAATCAGACAGACACCGCGACCAGCGAACGTGGCGTCCGGCTTCAGCCGGACCCGGATAGTCCCGTCCAGTTCATCGCGGGCGAGACAGTACGGGCGGCGGCTGACAGAGTCGGCGACGAGATTGCGCGCCTGCTCGCAGGCACGACGGTCCGCGATCGCGCGACCGGCGCCGCGCGCGACGCGCGCGCGGCCGACGTCGCGATCCTCTTCCGATCGCGCGACAGCCACCGCGAGTTCGAGTCCGCGCTCGAGCGCCGCGGCGTGCCGACGTACGTCTACAAAGGGCTCGGGTTCTTTGACGCCGACGAAATCCAGGATGCCGTCGCGCTGCTGCGGTATCTCGCCGATCCGCTGTCCAACCTGCGCGCCGGCACGCTGCTGCGGTCGCGCCTCGTCCGCCTGTCGGACACGGCGGTCGCGCACCTCGGATCCCGGCCGGCGGACGCCCTCCTGCGCCCGGATCCGCCGCCGGCGATCGCGGCGCTGGCCGTGGAGGATCGGCGCGTCCTCGACCGGCTTCGCGCGTCCGTGCCCCGATGGCTGTCGTGGGTCGATCGGCTCGCGCCGTCCGCCCTCCTCGACGCCGTTCTGCACGAGAGCGCGTACGCGTACGAGCTGCGCGGCCCGCGCCGGCGGCAGGCCCGCGAGAACCTGAAGAAGCTGCGCGGCATGATCCGGCGCGCCCAGAACCGCGGGTACGCGACGCTCGCGCGCATCGCCGATCACCTCGACCGGCTCGCCGTCGGCGACGAGTCCAACGCCGCCATCGACGCGACCGATGCGGTCAGCCTGATGACCGTGCACGCGGCCAAGGGGCTCGAATTTCCGATCGTGTTCGTCGTCAACATGGGGCGCGGCACCGGCGGCGCCCGCGCGCCGATTCGTGTGGTGGACGACGCGGCGGGCGAGGCGTCGGTCGCGATCGCGGACTATCAGTCGGAGGCGGACGAGGACGCGCAGGCGCGCGAGCGCGAGGAAAGCAAGCGGCTGCTGTACGTGGCGCTCACGCGCGCGCGCGATCGGTTGTACTTGTCAGCCACCGTGCAGGCAGGCACGGTGCGGATGGGACGCGGCAGCCTCGGCGAGGTGCTGCCGGCGCCGATCAGATCGAAGTTCGTGACCGCGTCAGCCCTCAGCCCGCAGCCCTCAGCCCTTGAGAACGGCTCCTAGGACTTTTCAGCGTAGGCGCGCGCGTTTGCTTCGGCCTTCTCGCGCGTTTCGGCCACCAGCACGACCGATCGGTCGGGCTTCCCGCTGCCGTCGCGGCTGATCCAGGCGATCCAGTGCGGTCCGCGCGCTTCGCTGTGGACTTGGTACGATCCGGAGGTCATCGTCATCCTGGGGCGAAAATCTATCAGATTTGGCCTGTTTTCGCGATGATTCGGGGTTTTCGGGCCGATTTACGTTGCGTCCGGGCCGAACCACCACATAAGATCGGTTTCCGAAGGAGTTCTACGTGACGTTGACCTGTCCGAATTGCGGCAACGACCGAAACTTCCAGGTCAAGACGCTCCAGATGCGCGTCGTGAACCTCGAAGGCGGCCGTGTCGAAGTCTCCGAAGAAGATCGTCCGACCATTCTCGAAGTGCTGTGCGACGAGTGCGAGACCGAGTTGAAGTTCGGCGAACTCGAGGATGCGCTCCGCAAGGAAGTCCTGCTGACGATCGGCGCGCGCTAACCCCCGGGCGCCGGCACCCGCTCACCCTTCCTCGTCGGCGTCTTCAAAGTAGTCGCAGTCGGGACACACCCATTCGCGAGTTCTGCGCGTCGTGGCCTTGGGATTGCCAGGCACCTGGGTCACGGTTACGCTTTCCTTGAGGCGCATCGTGCCGCCGCACAGCGGGCATTCCTTGCTCGCGGGGATCATCGGCGTGACGCTACCATCCGCCCGTTGCCTTGACAAGCGGTGGATCGGCTCCTATCGTTAGCGGAACGCTGATGTACGAGTGCTTCGCGGACGAAATCGCCATCGACTTTCCGTCGGTGGAACGCGTGATCGATCGCATGCGCGACGCGTTCCTCGGCGAGCGCGCGGACCCAGACGTCCTGCACGCCGACGTGTCGCTGTCGCCGCGCGAGGCGTTCGCCGGCCTCGTCGTGCCCGTGGAAGTGCCCGTGCGCGTCACGTGCCTCCAGTGCGGCGGACGCGGGGAGACGTGGACCGAACCGTGCGATCTCTGCGGCGGACGCGGCGACGCGCGGATGTACCACGGCGTGCGCGTGCCGCTGCCGCCGGGCGTCGCGCACGGCGCGCGGATCCGCTTCCGCCTGCGCTCGCCCGACGACTCCTCGGTGCGCGTGGAGCTTCACGTGTCCATCCGCTCGCACGTGCCGTAGCTGTCAGCGTTCAGCTCTCCGCTGTCAGCCAAGACGCTTTTTGCACGACCGAGAGCTGACAGCCGGCAGCTGATAGCGACGACTCCTTTCATGTCTTCTCACGTCGACCTCACCGGCATCCTCTTCATCGCCTGGGGATTGCTGACCGCGATCGTCGGACTGTCGACGCTCGCGCTGGGCGTCGGCGCCGTGGCGCTGCTCACCTCGGGCAGCCATGACGGCAGCCGGCAGCTCGCCGCCGGGTTGACGGCCGCCGTCTTTACGACCCTCGCGTTGATCGCCATCCTGTGGGGTGCGGCGCACGTGGCGGTGGGCGTGCCGCTCCGGCGTCGCAGGCCGAAGGCGCGGCTCGTCGCCCTGATGCTCGGCTCGGTGGATCTGCTGCTGCTGCCGTACGGCACCGCGCTCGGCGCCTACGCCTTGTGGGTGTTGCTCAACGAGCGCGGAAAAGCCCTGTTTGCAAATGCGGATTGAGGATTGCGGAGTGCGGATTGACGCGGGTTCGCGCGATTAGTCGCAGTTCTTCTTCGATCCGCAATCCCCACTCCGCAATTACGGTATTCTTGGTCCATGTCTGTCGAGCAGAAAGCTGTGCTGGACGCCCTCAAGGTCGTCCAGGATCCTGACCTTCACCGCGACATCGTCAGTCTCGGTTTCATCAAAGACCTCACGATCGACGGCGGCCGCGTCGCGTTCACCATCGAGCTGACGACGCCGGCATGCCCCGTGAAAGACATGATGCGCGATCAGTCGCGCGCGGCCGTGATGCAGATCCCGGGCGTGACGGCGGTCGACGTGCAGTTGAGCGCGCGCGTGCGCGAGGCGGTGAGCGCGGACGGCACGCGCCAGTCGATTCCCGGCGTGAAGAACGTGATCGCGGTGGGCGCCGGCAAGGGCGGCGTCGGCAAGACGACCGTCGCCGTGAACCTCGCGCTCGCGCTCGCCAAAACGGGCGCCAAGGTCGGCCTCATCGACGCCGACATCTACGGCCCCAACGTGCCGATGATGCTCGGCATCAAGACCCAGTTGACCACCGACGGCCAGAAGATCGTCCCGGCGGAGAAGTTCGGGCTGCAGGTCATCTCGATGGGATTCCTGACGGCCGACGATGCGCCCATCATCTGGCGGGGACCGATGCTGCACGGCGCGCTGCAGCAGTTTTTCCGTGAAGTCGCGTGGAAGAGTCTCGACTATCTTGTCGTGGATCTGCCGCCCGGCACCGGTGACATCGCGCTGAGCCTGAGCCAGACCGTGGCCGTGGCGGGCGCCATCGTCGTGACGACGCCGCAGCAGGTCTCGCTCGCGGACAGCCGGCGCGCGGTGGCGATGTACAAGAAACTGAACATCCCGACGCTCGGGGTCATCGAGAACATGAGCTACTTCGTGTGCACGAGCTGCCAGCACGAGTCCGACATCTTCGGTCACGGCGGCGGCGAGACGATGGCGGCTGAGCTCGGCGTGCCGTTCATCGGGCGGATTCCGATCTACCAGCCGATTCGAGAGGGCAGCGACACCGGGGTGCCGCTCTTCATCAGCGAACCGGACTCGCCGGCCGGCAAGGCGTTCATGACGGCGGCGGAGCGGACGGCGGCGCAGGTGTCGATTGCCAGCTACAACCGGCCCACGATTCAACTGACGGTGGTGCGATGAAATCACTCACACTCGTCACGCTGCTCGCCGTCGTCGCTGCCGGCGCCGCCGGATGTAATGAAAAAGTGTTTCCCAAGGCGCCGCCCGAGGGATCCGAGATGAGCCGCGCGATTCTCGATCCGTACCTGAAGATCGAGGCGGCGCTCGTCGACGACAACATCGACGGCCTTCGCGCGAACGCCGGCGACATCGCCACCGCGGCGACCGCGCTCGGTGCGCCCGCCATGCGGATCGACACGGCCGCGGTCCAGCTCGCGGCGGTGACGGAAATCGCCGACGCGCGCGATCGCTTCGGCGCGCTGAGCGAGGCCATCGACACCTACATGACCGGCATGAAGCTCAAGGCGCCCGAGGGCGTGAAAGTGGCGTTCTGCCCGATGCTGCGGAAGCCGTGGCTGCAGGAAGGCGAGACGCTGGCCAATCCGTATTACGGTAAGAGCAACGACATGGCGACCTGCGGCAGCTTCCGTTGAACATTTCCTTCAGCAAGCACACGCTGGCCAACGGGCTCGACGTCCTCCTGCACGAGGATCACGGCTGTCCGATCGTGGCGGTGAATCTCTGGTACCACGTCGGCTCGAAGAACGAACAGCCCGGGCACACCGGCTTCGCGCATCTGTTCGAGCACCTGATGTTCGAGGGCTCGCAGCACTACGACCGCGGCTACTTCGAGCCGCTGCAGCGCGCCGGCGCCACGCTCAACGGATCGACCAACGCCGACCGGACGAACTACTGGGAAGTCGTGCCGCCGGGCGCGCTCGATCTCGCGCTGTGGATGGAATCGGATCGCATGGGCTACCTCCTGCCCGCGCTCACGGAAGCGAAATTCTCGAACCAGCGCGACGTCGTGCTGAACGAACGGCGGCAGAACCACGAGAACCGCCCCTACGGCCTGGCGCCGATGGCGCTGCTGGCGGCGCTGTTTCCGCCAGACCATCCGTACCACTGGACGACGATCGGCGAGATCGCCGATCTGCAGGCGGCGCACCTCGACGAAGTGCAGGCGTTCTTCCGCCGGTACTACCGGCCGGCGAACGCGTCGATCGCGCTGGCCGGCGACATCAACTCCGACGACGCGCTCGGTCTGGTGCGCCATTACTTCGAGACGCTCGATGCGGGCGAGCCGGCCGGCCCGGTGGAGGTCACCGCGTCGCTCTCGCGCGACGTGCGGATCCAGTTCGAGGATCGCGTCGAGCTGCCGCGGCTCTACCTCGCCTGGCTCACGCCCGCGATGTTCGCCGACGGCGACGCCGATCTCGACCTCGCGACCGATCTGCTCGCCAACGGGAAGACGTCGCGGCTCTACCGCCGGCTGGTGTTCGACGCGCGCATCGCGACCGACGTCTCCGCGTCGCAGAATTCGCGCGAGATCGCCGGCTACGCCCAGATCGCGGCGACCGCCGCTCCCGGGCATGCGCTGGCGGAGCTCGAAGACGTCATCCTGGAGGAGATCGCGCGCCTGGCCGAGGGGGGGCCGACCGATGAAGAGATCGAGCGCGGCCGCGTGCAGGCTGAATCGCAGTTTGTGCTCCGTCTGCAGACCGTCGGGGGCTTCGGCGGCAAGTCGGATCAGCTGAACGCGTACAACACGTTCCTGGGCGATCCGGCGTACTTCACTCGCGACCGCGCGCGCTATCAGGACGTGACGCACGAGTCGCTGCGCCAGGCGGTGATCCGGTATCTCCCTCCCGGGCGCCGCGTGACGCTGAGCGTCGTGCCGCGGGGCCGCGCCGCGCTGGCGGCGCCGGGATCCGAACCGGCGGTCGTCTCGTGACGCCCGCACCGGCCCCGCGAACGGCGGGCGTCGATCGCTCGCGTCTGCCCGAGCCCGGCCCCGCGCGGCCGTTCACGTTTCCGGCAATCGCCAAGTCGACCCTCGCCAACGGCCTGCGCGTGTGGACCGTGCCCCATCCCGGCGTGCCGCTCGTGGCGTTCACGCTGCTCGTCCGGCGCGGCGCCGCGACGGACCCGCCCGGCCAGGAGGGCCTCGCCGCCGTCACCGCCGACATGCTCGATGAAGGCAGCGGCGATCGATCGGCGATCGAGATGCACGAGGCGCTCTCCCGCCTCGGCGCGCAGTTCGACACCGACATCGGCTCGGACGCCACCGTCGCCAGCCTGACCGTGCTGACGCGCTTCGCCGAGCGCGCGCTCGGGCTGCTGTCGGACATCGTCGCGCGGCCGGCGCTCCGGGATCAGGATTTCCTGCGCGTGCGCCAGCTGCGGCTCCACCGCCTGACGCAGTTGCGCGACATGCCCGGCGCGGTCGCCGACCGCGCGTTTCTGAAGCTGCTGTACGGCGCGCATCCGTACGGCCACCTGCCGATCGGCACCGAGGCGGCGCTGACCGCGATGACGCCGGACGACGTCCGCGCGTTTCATGCCGGCGCGATCCGGCCGTCGGTGGCCACGCTGATTGCCGCCGGCGATTGCGATCACGAGACCGTGATGCGGCTCGCCGCCGCCGCGTTCGGCGATTGGACCGGATCCGGCGGTCGCGACGTTCAGGCGGCTGGCGTGCCGCCTCCAGTGTTGCGGCTGCACCTCGTGCCCAGGCCGAACGCGCCGCAGTCGGAGGTACGCATCGGACAGGTGAGCGCCGCCCGCGACACACCCGACTACCACGCGCTCGTCGTGGCGAACACGATTCTCGGCGGCCAGTTCGTCAGCCGCATCAACCTGAACCTGCGCGAGGACAAGGGGCTGACGTACGGCGCCCGGACGGCCTTCGAGTTCCGGCGGCTGTCGGGGCCGTTCGTCCTGCAGGCCGGCGTGCAGACGAGCGGCACCGCGCGCGCGATCGAGGAGTCCATCGGCGAGATCGCCGGCATCCGCGGCGCGCGCCCGGTGACCGACGCCGAGCTGGAGCTCGGCATCGCGGCGCTGACGCGCGGGTACGCGCGCAATTTCGAAACGGCCGACCAGTTCGGACGCGCGGCGCTGCAGCTGGCGCTGTACGACCTGCCTGACGATTACTTCGCGCAGTTTGTCTCGCGCGTCGAGCGCGTGACACGCGACGACATCTCGCGCGTGATGACCCGCCACGTCGATCCCGCGCGCCTCACGACGCTCGTCGTCGGCGACCTCGACGCGATTGGCCCGGATCTGGCCCGCCTCGGCCTCGGCGAGCCCGTCGTGCTTTCGTCCGACGCGTACTGATAGACTCGGCACTCTGCCAGTTCGTGCCATCGCGTGCGGCTGGTCGGTGATCGTGCAAGCGATCGATTTCACTGACCAGATAATCAGGTGGCGCGATGATCCAATTCAGATGAAGGCCGTCCGATTTCACCAGCACGGCGACCCCGGCGTGCTCCGCTACGAGGAGGCGCCCGAGCCGGATCTCGCGCCCGGCGAGGTTCTGGTGCGCGTGCGCGCGTGCGCGCTGAATCATCTGGATCTGTGGGGACGCCGCGGCCTGCCCGGTGTGACGATTCCGATGCCGCACATCTGCGGCAGCGACGTGGCGGGCGAAGTCCTCGCCTCGGCGGCGGCCGACGTGTCCGTGGGGCGGCGGGTGATGCTGCAGCCCGGCATCAGCTGCGGGCGCTGCGCCGAGTGCCTGTCAGGCAAGGACAACGCGTGCCGGCGGTACGAGGTGCTCGGCTACAAGAATCACGCGGGCGGGTACGCGGAGCTCGTGAAGGTGCCGGTGCAGAACCTGATTCCGATTCCCGACGAGATCGGATTCGTGCAGGCGGCGGCGTTCCCGCTGACGTTTCTCACCGCGTGGCACATGCTGATGACGCGCGCGCAGTTGAAGCGGGGCGACGACGTGCTGGTGCTCGCGGCGGGCAGCGGCGTCGGCCAGGCGGCGATTCAGATCGCGTTCATGCACGGCGCCCGCGTGTTCGCGACGGCCGGGTCCGAGGAGAAGCTCGAGAAGGCGCGCGCGCTCGGTGCGTACGAGACGATCCACCATTATCAGCAGAACGTCGCCGAGGAGATCAAGCGCCTCACGAACAAGCGCGGCGTCGATGTCGTCATAGAGCACGTGGGCGAAGCGACGTGGCCCCGGAGCATCGAGTCCCTGGCGCGCGGCGGCCGGCTCGTCACGTGCGGGGCGACGACCGGCGCCAACGCGGCGCTGGACCTCAAGGCCCTGTTTACGCGCCAGCTCACCGTGCACGGCTCCTATATGGGCACCAAGGGCGAGCTGATGCGGGCGGCGCGGTTCTTCTTCACGGGCCAGCTCAAGCCCGTCGTCGATCGGACCTTTCCGCTCGACGAGGCGCAGGCGGCGCACAGGCGGCTCGAAGAGTCCGGGCAGTTCGGCAAGATTGTCCTCGAAGTATGATCCCTTCTTTGAGGTCACGTGAAGCAGTTCGGCATCAGCCTGGTCACGATCGTCGCCTTCGTCAGCATCCTGCTGGCGGTCGCGACCATCTGGCTGTTCCTCACCAATCCCATGACGGTCGCCAACGCCGTCAACGAGGGCGACGTGTCGCCGCTCGTCCGCACTCTCGCTGAAGCGATTTACGCCGCGCTCAGCGGACTCTTGAAATACCTGTAGGTCCGGTTCAGGCGGACCCGAGCAACGCTCTCTTCAGAAACCTCGTCAAAATCCACCCATCCCAGAACTTGAACGGCGCCTTTCCCGTGCTGTAGTGACCGCAGGGCAGGACCGCGACTTCATGCGGAACGTGAAGATCGCCGAACGCCTGGACCAGATCTCTGGAGAGATCGACGGGAAACGTCAGGTCGTAGCGCGCGTAGACGAGCAGCGTGCGCCGATCCCGCAGCCGCTCGAGATACCAGCGCGGGCTGATCGGTTTCCAGAGCGTGCGCAGCAGATTCAGGTCGATGTGGCCGTCGAGCCCTTCGCGCACGTGGCGCGTCGAGAGGCCGCGCCAGACGACATCGGCGAAATGCGGCGAGATGTGATTGAGGGCCTGCGCCTTGATCAGCGGCTCGTGCGCCGTCGTGAGCAGCGAGAGGCACGAACCCAGGCTCGTGCCCAGAATCCCGATGCGATCGTAGCCCTGCAGCGCGAGCCACGCGATCGCGCGCCGCGCGTCGAGCACCGCCTGCCGACAGACCTGCACCGTCCGCGCGATGTTCGCGCTGACGATGTAGTCCGCGCGGCGCAGCTCGGGCGGCATGCGCTGGTCGTGATACGGCAGGCTCAGCCGCAGCGCGCTGAGCCCGCTCCACGCGAGGAGCCGGCACAGGCCGACGTGGCCGCCGGGATCCGCGTTCCACTGCGGAAGGACGAGCACGGCGGCGCGCGGGCGATGATTCCCCTGGCGTCCGCCTTCAGGCGGACCGTCCGTGCGCCTCGTGGCGTCCGGCTTTAGCCGGACCGTCGCCGGAAAATATCTGCAATAGACCGTGTTGTTGGTCTCGTGCGGCGTGACGAGCGCGCTCGGAAACGTCAGGACATCACCATCGTCCGCGCCGCGCAGCGTGTACCGGTCTGTCGGCGGCGGAGTGAAGAACGCGTCGGTGTCCGCCATGACGCCGGAAACCCAATCACCCATCACGTTGGCGGGCGCCGCGCCAGGCACGTGACCGTTTTCCGGAATCCAGTCGAGTCCCCATTCGAAGGGACGGACGACGCGATCCTTGGTCACGGAGGCGAGGTGGTGCTCCCACGCGTGGAAGATGGCTTGCAGCATCAGCCCCTCATGCTATACTGCCTGCTTCATGCGATTCACATCGTCCACAGTGGGCGCGGGTAAGCGAAGCAAGTCCATCGGCCGAAAGCGGTTCATCCGCGTCGGAGAATGTGTGCTCGCGACCTAGTCTTCATAGTAACGAGCGTTCATGCTGCCGACCGGTTGAAAACCGCGTCGGCTTTTTTTTTGGATCACGAAGAGATTTGCCACGAAGGCACGAAGGACACGAAGAAGAAAGGCAGACAAGGGAAACGACGATGGCAACGATCGAAGTAGGAATTCTCGGCGCGACCGGGCAGGTCGGCCAGCAGTTCATCGCGCTACTGACGAACCATCCGTGGTTCCGAGTCACGTGGCTCGGCGCCAGCGAGCGCTCGGCCGGTAAGCCGTATCGCGACGCGACGGCATGGCGGCTGCCGACGCCATTGCCCGATTCGGTCGCGCGATTACAGGTGCAAGCGGCGGCGCCAGCTGGCGCGCCGAAGCTCGTGTTCTCGGGGCTCGATTCTTCCGTCGCCGGCGAGATCGAAGCCGCGTTCGCGCAGGCCGGCCACATCGTCGTCAGCAACTCGCGCAACTACCGCATGGAAGCGACCGTGCCGCTGCTGATTCCCGAAGTGAACGCGGATCATCTGTCGCTGCTCGATGCGCAGGGCGCCGCGACGGGCTGGAAAGGCCGCATCGTCACCAATCCCAATTGTGCCGTCGTTGTCATGGCCATGGCGCTCGCGCCGCTGCGCCAGTTCGGGCTGACGAAGGCGATGATCACCACGCTGCAGGCGATCTCGGGCGCGGGGTATCCGGGCGTGCCGTCGTGGGACATTCTCGGCAACGTCATCCCATTCATCGGCGGCGGCGAGGAAGAGAAGATCGAGACCGAGGCCAACAAGATTCTGGGCGCCGTGAAGAACGGCCGCGTCGAAAACCACCCCGTGACGGTGAGCGCGTCGGTCACGCGCGTGCCGGTCCAGAACGGCCACACCGGCTCGATCGCCGTCGCGCTCGAGCAGAAGCCCGACCTCGACACGATCATCGCCGCATGGAATGCGTTTCGCGGCAAGCCGCAGGATCTCGGGCTGCCGTCGGCGCCGCCGCAGCCGATCGTGTATCTCACCGAACAGAACAGACCGCAGCCGTCGCTCGACGCGAATCGAGATGGCGGCATGACGATCACCGTCGGGCGGCTGCGCCGGTGTCCGGTCCTCGACTACAAGTTCGCGGCGCTCGGCCACAACACGATCCGGGGCGCTGCGGGCGCGGCGATTCTGAACGCAGAGTTGATGAGCAGGGAGGGCCTGCTATGAACGCGTTCAGGCCCGTGAGGCTGGTAGGTCGCCGGAGAACTTCATGTCCGCAGTACTGAAGTTCGGAGGGACCTCCGTCGCCGATCCCGATGCCATCGGTCGCCTCATCAGCATCGTCTCGCGGGAGACGGCGCCCGTGGTCGTCGTCTCGGCGCTGTCGAAAGTGACCGACACCCTGGTGAAGGTGTGCGGCCTCGCCGAAGACGGTGACGGCAAAGGCGCCGCGCAGGCGCTGAACGCGCTCGTCGAGCGTCACGTGTCGGTGGCGTCGGCAGTGACGACCGCGAGCCGCGCGACCGTCGTCGCCAGCGTGCGCGCTGAATTCGACGAGCTGATCGGCCTGGTGCATGCGCTCGCCGTCTTGCGCGAGGTGTCGCCGCGGTCGCAGGATGCCGTGCTTTCGGTCGGCGAGCTCGTGAGCAGCCGGATTGTCGCCGCCGCGCTGGCCGACCGCGGGATCCCGGGCACGTGGGTCGATGCGCGGGCGGTGCTCGTCACGGACGCGGAGTACACGTCGGCGGCGCCGGATATGGCGGCGACCTGCGACCGCGTGCGCGAGCGGATCGCGCCGGCGCAGGCGGCAGGGAAGGTGGCCGTGCTCGGCGGCTTCATCGGCGCGACGGCCGCCGGCATCACGACGACGCTCGGCCGCGGCGGGTCCGATTATTCGGCGGCCATCTTCGGCGCGTGCCTCGGCGTCGGCGAGATTCAGATCTGGACCGACGTCGACGGCATGCTGACGGCGGATCCGCGCGTCGTGGCGCACCCGAAGCTCGTCGAGCAGCTGTCGTTCAACGAGGCGTCGGAGCTCGCGTTCTTCGGCGCGAAGGTCCTGCACCCGAGCACGATTCTGCCTGCGGTCGACAAGAACATCCCCGTCCTGATCCTCAACGCGCGGCGGCCTGAGAACACGGGCACGCGAATCACCGCGCAGGGCCGCCCCGGCGCGAGCGGCCTGACCGCGCTCGCCTGCAAGCGCGACGTGACCGTCGTGGACATCACGTCGACGCGCATGCTGATGGCGCACGGTTTCCTGAGGCGGCTGTTCGAGGTGTTCGAGCGCTTCAAGACGTCTGTCGACGTCGTGACGACGTCCGAGGTCAGCGTGTCGGTGACGGTGGACGACACGCGCCGGCTCGACGACATCGTCGAGGCGCTGCGGCATTTCGCGGAGGTCAGCTCGGAGAGCGAGATGGCGATCATCTGCGCCGTGGGAGAGAATCTGCGGTCGGACCCGACCGTGTTCGCCCGCGCCGTGAACGCTCTGGATCGCGTGCCGTTACGCCTTGTGTCGCAGGCCGCGTCGCGGCGTAACATTACGTTCGTGCTGAGAGACGCGGACGTCCCCGAGGCGATGACGCGTCTCCACGATCAGTTTTTCGGGCGGAACTGAATCATCAGATTTTCTTCTTCGTGTTCTTCGTGACTTCGTGGCCTGCAAGCGGTGGAATGAGCTGACATGCGGATATTGCTCGTCGGTCACGGCAAGATGGGACGGATGGTCGAGGCGCTCGCCGGGGAGTACGGGTGTGAGGTCGCAGGCGTTCTGGATCCGCTGTCGCCCCGTCACGGCGGCGGGCCCGACGCGGAGGCGTGGCGCGGCGTGGACGTGGCGATCGATTTCACGACGCCCGACTCCGTGATGCAGAATGCGCCGGTGCTCGCGCGCCGTGGCATCAATCTCGTGATTGGCACGACCGGCTGGGCCGCGCACGAGGCGGCACTGCGCAAAACTGTCGCCGACGCGGGCACGGGCATCGTCGTCGCACCGAATTTCTCGACCGGCGTCGTCCTGTTCGAAGCGGCGGCCGCCTACGCGGCAACGCTGTTCGCGCCGCATCTGGAGTTCGGCGCGTTTCTCCATGAAGCGCATCACAGCGCCAAGAAGGACGCGCCGTCCGGCACCGCGCTCTCGCTCACGCGCGCGATGCAGCAGGCCGGCTTTACCCGGCCGATCGACGTGTCGTCAACGCGCGCGGGATCGATTCCCGGCACGCATACGATTGGCTTCGACGGACCCGCGGAAACGATCACGTTGACGCACGCGGCACGCGACCGCACGGCGTTCGCTCGAGGCGCGTTGGCGGCGGCGCAGTGGATCAAGGGCAAGCGCGGCTGGTACTCGATGAAAGATGTGTTGGGGTTGACGTAGCGCAGGCCTTCAGGCCTGCCGGAGTGCACCATGCGAACACCATTCACTGGAGTCGGGACCGCGCTCGTCACGCCGTTCACGCGGAGCGGCGACGTCGACGAAGCCGCCGTGCGGCGGCTGGGCAGGCGTCAGGTCGACGCGGGCGTCCACTTCCTGTGCCCGTGCGGCACGACGGGCGAGAATCCCACGCTCACCGACGCAGAGCGCATTCGCACGGTCGAGATTCTCGCGGACGAAGTCCGCGGTCAGGTCCCGATTCTCGCCGGCTGCGGCGGCTACAACACGAAGGAAGTCATCCATCTTGCAGCGGTGTTGAAGAAGGCCGGCGCTTCGGGCCTGCTGTCCGTCACGCCGTACTACAACAAGCCGACGCAGGAAGGCCTCTACCAGCACTACCGCGCGATCGCCGAGAGCACGCCGCTGCCGATCATTGTGTACAACGTGCCCGGCCGCACGGGCGTGAACGTCGAGCCCGCGACGCTCGCGCGCATGGCCGAACTGCCGACGATCGTCGGCGTGAAAGAAGCCTCGGGGAACATCACGCAGATGTGCGAGATCTGCCGCGTCGTGCCGGACACGTTCATCGTCGTGTCGGGAGACGATGCCCTGACACTGCCGCTGATGGCTGTGGGCGGGCGCGGAATCATCTCCGTCGCCGGCAACGAAATCCCCTCGGAAATGGTCCAGATGGTCGAAGCGGCGGAGCGCGGCGACTTCGCCGCGGCGCGCGCGATCCACACGCGCATCCTGCCGCTCATGCTCGGCAACTTCATCGAGTCCAACCCGGTGCCCGTGAAGGCCGCGATGGCCGCGATGGGATTGATTGAAGAGATCTACCGGCTGCCGATGACGTCGCCGAAGCCCGAGTCGAAGACGAAAGTTCTGCAGATTCTCAAAGAGCTCGGTTTGTTGAAAGGCGCGCTGGTGTAGCCTCTCTTGGCAGCGGCCGGCTTCAGCCGGCCGTTCGAGTCCGCCTGAAGGCGGACACTACCGGATCCGCATGCTGAAAAACGAAATCGCCAATCTGGTCGCGACGGGCGCGTCCGTCGACCGCGAACTCGCGCGCGAAACGTTCGCGCGGCTGCGCGCCGCGTTGTCGGCCGGCGAAGTTCGTGCGGCGGAGCCGGATTCGTCGAGCCCGGTCGGCTGGCGCGTCAACACGTGGGTGAAGCAGGGCATCCTCCTGGGCTTCAAGTACGGCGACATGGTCGATGCGTCGATGGACCACGGAAGGCTGCCGTTCTACGACAAGGACACGCTGCCGCTGAAGAAACCCGGCCTCGCGGCCGGCGTGCGCATCGTGCCGGGCGGCTCGGCGATTCGCGACGGCGCGTACCTCGCGCCTGGGGTCATCTGCATGCCGCCGATGTACGTGAACATCGGCGCGTACGTGGGCGAGGGATCGATGATCGACTCGCACGCGCTCGTCGGGTCGTGCGCGCAGGTCGGCGCGCGCGTGCACGTGAGCGCGGCCGCGCAGATCGGCGGCGTGATCGAACCGGTCGGCGCGCTGCCGGTCATCATCGAGGATGACGTGCTGATCGGCGGCAACACCGGAATCTACGAGGGCGCGATCGTCAAAGCGCGCGCCGTGATCGCGGCCGGCACCGTGTTGACCGGCTCGACGCCGGTCTACGATCTGGTGCGCGGCGAAATCATCAGGCCGACCGCGGATCATCCGCTCGTCATCCCCGAAGGCGCGGTCGTCGTGCCCGGTGCGCGCGCCGTGACGTCGGGCAAGGGCGCCGTGATCGATGGCTGGGGTCTCTCGCTCGCCACGCCCGTCATCGTCAAGTATCGCGACTCCCGCACCGACACGCGCACGGAACTCGAAGCGTGGATCAGATAAGTCGGGTCGACTCAGTCGACCCTGTAAACATCGTCGCGCTGACACGCGCGCTCGTCGATATCGATTCGACGACCGGCCGCGAAGGCGAGGCCGGACGCTGGCTCGCCGACTACCTGCGCGGCCGCGGCTGCGCCGTCGTCGAGCAGCGCGTGGATGATGGGC
>Ga0315281_10007724_pt1 | contig 15098 bp, 15 predicted proteins | sample YL17G07_0_MG_FD_204540 | JGI IMG/M metagenome (GOLD analysis project Ga0315281, IMG submission 204540) | Sediment microbial communities from Yellowstone Lake, YNP, Wyoming, USA - YL17G07_0 | ecosystem: Environmental > Aquatic > Freshwater > Lake > Sediment | place: USA: Wyoming | collected...
TGTTGAGAATGAAAGCCGCTTCACTCAATTACCGCGACCTGCTGGTACCCTCGCGCGGCTACGGCGTGCACACCGGCACCTTGCCGCTGATTCCGCTCTCCGACGGGGTCGGCGAGGTGATCGAGGCTGGCACTGGCGTCACGCGCGTGCGCGCGGGAGACCGGGTCTGCCCCTGCTTCACCCAGGGCTGGATCGACGGGCCGCCCGACGCCGCGCATCTGAACCTCGGCGGGCCGCTTGACGGCACCATGGCCGAGCTGATGTGTCTCCCCGCCGAGGGCGTGGTGAAGGTGCCGGTCCGGCTGAGCGACGAGGCGGCGGCGGCGCTGCCCTGCGCCGCGCTCACCGCCTGGACCGCGCTGGTCACTTGCGACAACCTCGCGCCCGGTACCCAGGTGCTGGTCCAGGGCACGGGCGGCGTGGCGCTGTTCGCGCTGCAGTTCGCCAAGCTGCGCGGCGCGCACGTCACCGTCATCTCCTCCAGCGACGAGAAGCTTGCCAAGGCCAAGGCGCTGGGCGCGGACGCCGCCATCAACTATCTGATGACGCCCGAGTGGTACAAGGCGACCCGCGAGATCACTTCCGGGCGTGGTTACGACCATATCGTCGAACTGGGCGGCGAGAAGACCTTGCCGCAGTCGCTGATGTGCGTGCGCGCGGGCGGCACGATTTCGATCATCGGCGTGCTCTCGGGGGGCACCATGACCGCGCAGCTTGGGCGCATTGTGATGCGGCAGGTGCGCATGCAGGGCATCGGGGTCGGGCACCGCAACAGCTTCGAAGCAATGATGCGGGCCATCGACCGGCACAGGGTCGCACCGGTGATCGACAAAGTCTTCCCGTTCGAGCAGTTGAAGGAAGCGATGGCCTACCTCAAGAGCGGCGCCCACTTCGGCAAGGTCTGTATCCGCCACTAGTTCGCGACGCGCGCGCCGCGCGCCGGGCCAACGCTCGCGGCCACGCCCAGGAAGCGCTCGAGCGTGTCGCGATCGGCACGCAGTGCTTGACTGGGTGCCTGGTGAACCACGCAACCGCGCTCGAGAATTGCCGCGCGATCGGTCATTGCCAGGATTTTTCGCGCATTCTGCTCGACGATGATCGCGGCAAGGCCTTCCTCGCGCACTACGCGACGCAGCGCCGCAAGCAGTTCCTGCGCCAGGATCGGCGCCAGGCCCTCGAGCGGCTCATCGAGCAGCAGCAGCCTGGGGTTGAGCACCAGCGCGCGCCCGATGGCGAGCATTTGCTGCTCGCCGCCGGAGAGCTGGGTGCCGAGGTTGCGGCGGCGCTCGACCAGGGAGGGAAACAAGGCGTAGACCTTGGCGGGATTCCAGGGACCGGAACGGGCCACCGCCGTCAGGTTCTCCTCGACGCTGAGCGAACGGAAGATGTTGCGCTCCTGCGGCACCCAGCCGATGCCGGCCCGGGCGCGCTGCTCCGGCGGCATGCGGGTGATGTCCCGGCCGCCGAAGCGCAGCGCGCCGCCGAAGCAGCGCGTCACGCCGACGATCGAGTTGAGCAGCGTGGTCTTGCCCATGCCGTTGCGGCCGAGCAGCGCGAGCGACTGGCCATCGGCGAGCGCGAGCGAGACGCCGGCAAGGACCCGCGCTTCGCCGTAGCCCGCGGTCAGCCCATCGATGACGAGCAGCTCAGTCATCGGCGTCCTCCTCGCCCAGATACACTTCCCTGACGCGCGCATCGCCCGCCATCTCCTCGGGCGAGCCTTCGGCGAACAGGGTACCGTTCACCAGTACCGAGATGCGGTCGGCGAAGCTGAACACGAGATCCATGTCGTGCTCGATGAACAGCACCGTGACCTCGCGCGGCAGCGCCGCCACCGTGGCGAGAATTTCGTGGCGCTCGTCCTCGGGCACGCCGGCGGCCGGCTCATCGAGCAGCAGCACCTGCGGCGAGCAGGCAATGGCGAGCGCGATCTCGAGCAGCCGCTGCTTGCCATAGGACAGCTCGCAGGTGCGCTCGAGCATCACGTCGGCGAGATGAAAACGCTCCAGGACCCCGGCGATGTGCGCGGCAACGCTCGCCTTGCTTCCGGCCACCCGCCACCAGTCGCGCCCCGATCCCATGCGCTCGGACACCGCCAGGCCGATCGTCTCGAGCGGCGTCAACTCGCCGAAGAGCTGATTGATCTGGAAGGTGCGCACCAGCCCCAGCCCGACACGCCGGTGCGGCGCAAGGCCGGTAATGTCCGTGCCCAAGAGCGCGATGCTGCCGGCGCTCGCCCGCAGCACGCCGGTGAGCAGGTTGATGATCGTCGTCTTGCCGGCGCCGTTCGGACCGATGAGGGCGTGCCGCGCACCGCGCTCGACGCGCAGGCTCACCGCGTTGGCGGCGTAGATGCCGCCGAACCGCCGGCTCAGGCCGACCGTTTCGAGCGCGGGCGTCGCGTTCATCGTGCCCCGGAGGAACCGCGGATCACGCCGGTCCAGGCCGTCATGCGCTCGCGGCCGACCAGGACAACGGCGACCAGCACCAGCCCGACCCAGAATTGCCAGTACTGCGGCGTCATGGCGGCCAACCAGTCCTGCATCAGCTTGAACAGCACGGCGCCGATCAGGCCGCCGTAGAGGTAGCCGGTGCCCCCCAGGATAAGCACCACCAGGAGGTCGGCGGATCGCTCGAAGGAGAACACGTCGAGCGAGCAGAACTGCGTCACCTGCGTGAGCAGCGCGCCGGCGATCCCCGCGTATCCGGCCGCGAAGGTGTAGATGCCGACCAGGCGGCCGTTGACCGGGATGCCGATCGCGGCGGCGCGCAGCGGGTTGCCCTTGAGCGAGCCCAGCGCCAGGCCGAACGGCGAATGCACGATGCGCCGCGCGACAAGGAAAAGCACGAACAGCACCGCGAGGCTGTAGGCGTAGCCCACGTGCCCACCGATGTCGAAGGCGAACCTGCCGAGCACCGGCGCCATGACGACCCCCTGCAGACCGTCGGCGCCGCCGGTAAGCCCGTCGAAGCGGTTGGCCAGTTCGCGCAGCACCAGCGCCACGCCGAGAGTCACCATGAGCCTCGTGAGGTCCGAACCGCGCAGCACGAGAAAACTGGTGGCGAAGCCCAGCGCCGCGGCAATCGCGCCCGCGGCGAGGAGCGCGAGCACCGGCTCGGCGATCAGGCCGTGCTTGCTGAACAGGCCGGCCGCGTAGGCGCCGAAGCCGAAGAACGCCGCGTGGCCGAGCGAGATGATGCCCGCGTAGCCGAGCAGCAGGTCGAGCGACAGGGCGAACAGGCCGAGGATCGCGATTTCCGCGAGGATCAGGTGCTTGCCCGGGAGCGCGAACAGCGTCGCCGCCGCGGCGAGCCAGAACAGGATCTCCGGCGCGCGCCATCGCGCGCGGCGCGCGAGGTGCTGCGCTACCCGGGAGGCGAGCCCGGCGGAATCCGCGCGGTTCACCGGCCCCGGTGCCGCGACAGCAGACCGTAGGGGCGCCAGATCAGCACTGCGATCATGATGGTGTAGATGGCGAAGGCGCCGAGCTTGGGAACGTAATACTTGCCGGCGACGTCGCCGATGCCGAGGAACAGCGAAGCCAGCAGCGGTCCGGTCACGCTCGAGGTGCCGCCCACCGCCACCACGATGAGGAAATAGATCATGAACTTGAGCGGAAACTGCGGATCGAGGCCGAGAATTTCCGCGCCAAGCGCGCCACCCAGGCCGGCGAGGCCCGAGCCCACGGCGAAGGTAAGCGCGAAGACGGCATTGACGTTGATGCCCAGGCCGCGCGCGGTTCTCGCGTCATCCACCGCGGCCCGCAGGCGGCTGCCGAAATGCGTGCGCACCAGGATTGCCTGCAGCGCCACGGCAAGCACGCCGCAGACCACGATGATGAGCAGGCGATAGCGTCCGACACCGACTCCCTGGAAGCTGAACTGGCCTTGGAGCATCGCCGGCAGTTGCACGAATACCTGCTGCGATCCCATGGTGTAGTCGACCGCCGCCACGGACATGAAGACGAGCCCGACGGTGAACAGGACCTGGTCGAGGTGGCTGCGCGCATAGAGGTGGCGGTACAGCGTGCGCTCCATCATCGCGCCGATGATCGCGGGAATGACGAACGCGAGCGGCAATGCCAGCCAGAAAGACAGGCCCACGCGATTGACCAGTACGACGGCGACGTAGCCGCCGGCCATCGCGAAAGCTCCGTGCGCGAGATTGATGAAATTCATCAGCCCGAGCGTCACCGACAGCCCGCAGGCGAGCACGAACAGAAGCATGCCGTAGGCAATGCCGTCGATGAGGATGGTCAGCATGCGTCGGCGCCGCGCCGGTGGCGCGCCACCCGGTTCCGGAAGCTTATTTCTTCGCCGCGGCCTTGACCGGGTCCTTGACCGCTTCGAAGGTCGCGAACTCGGTGTTGTAGAGCTCGCCGCCGATCCGCTCCACCCTCCGGATGTAGATGTTCTGGACGATGTCGCGCGTTTCCGGGTCGATGCTGATCGGGCCACGCGGGCTCTCCCATTGCATGCCCTTCATGGCGCCCATCAGCGCGTCGCCGTCGGTGACGCCCTTGGTCTTCTTCAGCGCCTCATAGATGAGGTGCATGCCGTCGTAGCCGCCCACGGCCATGAAGTTCGGCCGCATGCCGTTGTTCGCCTTCTTGAACGCGTCCACGAACGCCCGGTTGGTTGCCGACGGGTGCGAGGCGGAGTAAAGGTGCGCGGTGACGGCGCCGAGCACGGCGTCGCCCATGCCGTTGAGCAGATCGTCATCCATGACGTCGCCCGGGCCGATCAGCTTGATGCCGGACTTGTCCAGGCCGCGTTCGGCGAACTGCTTGGCGAACGTGCCGCCCTGGCCGGAGGGCACGAACACGAACACCGCATCGGGCGAGGCGTCGCGCGCGCGCTGCAGGAACGGCGCGAAGTCGGGCGTCGCGAGCGGCACCTTCAACTCCGCCACCACGCTACCCCCTCCGGCGGCGAAGCGCTCCTTGAAGGAATTCTGCGCCTCCGCACCTGGCGCGTAGTCGGACACCAGTGTCACAACTTTCCTGATACCGTTCTTCGCCGCCCACTCGGCAATGATCACCGACGACTGCGCCAGCGTGAAGCTGGTGCGCGCGATATAGGGCGATCGCTCGGTGATGATCGACGTGCCGGCGGCCATCACGATCTGCGGCACTTTGGCCTGGGTGGCGAGCGGCGCCACCGCGAGCGCGGCGGGCGTGACGCCGAAGCCGGCGAGGAAGCTCACTTTGTCATTGACGATCAACTCCTGCGCGATGCGCTTGGTGTTGTCGGGCACCGCGCCGTCGTCCTTGACCACCAACTCGATCTTCCTGCCGGCGATCGTGGTGCCGTTCTGCGCCATGTACAACCGCACCGCGGCCTCGATCTGCTTGCCGGTGGAAGCCTGTCCGCCGGTCATGGGCAGGATGAGGCCGATCTTGACGGCGTCCTGGGCCTGCGTTACGCCCGCAGCGACGGCGAACGCGATGCCGGCGGCGAGCCATTTTCCACGGAACATGCTGGTCTCCTCCAAGAAAGCGCCAGATTCGAGCTTATTCGCCGGGTCGCGCTTTTGTTTGAGGCAGATCAAGTTAGCGTGCAATTCGTGGGGCTAAGGTCGCGTTCTCGGGGGACTCATGAAGCTTGACGGCAAGACGGCTGTAATTTCCGGCGCGGCTTCGGGCATTGGGCGCGCCACCGCCGAGACGCTGGCGCAGGCCGGCGCGCACGTGATCCTCGCCGACATCAACGCCGCGGACGGAGAGGCTGCGGCGGCGGCCATCCGCGCGCGCGGTCACGGCGCCGATTTCCGCCGCGTGGATCTCACCGACGCCGCCTCGATCGACGCGCTGCGGCGCGACGCGCTTGCCCTGCGCGAGCGCGTCGACATCGTCGCCAACGTCGCCGGCTGGGGGAAGACCGAGCCGTTCGTCAAGAACACGCCCGAGTTCTGGCGCAAAATCATCGATCTCAACCTGCTCGGCACCATCCAACTGACGCGGGCCTTCCTCGACCCGATGATCGAGCGGCGCGCGGGAAAGATCGTCAATGTCGCGAGCGACGCCGGGCGGGTCGGCAGTCTGGGCGAGAGCGTGTACTCGGGCACCAAGGGCGGCGTGATCGCCTTCACCAAGGGCCTGGCGCGCGAGATGGCGCGCTTCGACATCAACGTCAACTGCGTCTGCCCGGGTCCCACCGACACGCCGTTGATGGCTGCGGTACCGGACAAACTGAAAGAGGCGTTCGCCCACGCGACGCCGATGCGCCGCCTGGCCCGGCCCTCCGAGGTTGCCGACGCCATCCTGTTCTTCGCCAGCGCGCGCGCCGACTTCGTCACGGGGCAGGTGCTTTCCGTGAGCGGCGGGCTCACAATGGCGGGCTGAATTCACCCCAACCGAGAGGAACCTCTTCCCATGTACAAGCTCAAGGCGGCGGAGTGGCGGCCGCGGCATTTCAAGTGGCAGATTGCCGAGCGCGTGGCGACGATTACGCTCAACCGTCCCGAGAAGAAGAACCCGCTCACCTTCGAAAGCTACGCGGAGCTGCGCGATACCTTCCAGAAACTTCATCACGCCGACGACGTGCGCGCGGTGGTGTTCGCCGGCGAAGGGGGCAACTTCTGTTCCGGCGGCGACGTGCACGAAATCATCGGCCCGCTGGTCAAGATGGAGATGCCGGAGTTGATGCGCTTCACGCGCATGACCGGAAGCCTGGTGCTGGAGATGCGCACCTGCCCGCAGCCGATCATCGTCGCCGTCGACGGAATATGCGCCGGCGCGGGCGCGATCATTTCGATGGCGGGCGACCTGCGCTATGCGACCCCGGAAGCCAAGACGGCGTTCCTCTTCGTGCGCGTGGGACTCGCCGGCTGTGACATGGGCGCCTGCTCGATCCTGCCGCGCATCATCGGCCAGGGACGCGCGGCGGAACTGCTCTACACCGGGCGCTCGATGAGCGCGCAGGAAGGCGCGGCCTGGGGTTATTTCAACGACATCGTGCCGCGGGACAAACTGCTCGCGCGCGCGCAGGATATGGCGCGTTCGCTCGCCGATGGCCCGGCTTTCGCGCATTCGATGACCAAGAAGTGCCTGCACCAGGAGTGGAACCTGTCGATCGAGCAGGCGATCGAGACCGAGGCCGAAGCGCAGGCGATCTGCATGCAAACCAAGGACTTCGAGCGCGCCTACAACGCATTCGTCGCCAAGCAAAAGCCCCAGTTCCAGGGCGATTGAGCGCGGCGGCGACCCAACGGGCGCTCCTGGCATGCGCCGCATGGACGGATTTTTACTCGATGAGGCGCGCATTCAGCGCGAGCGCGCCCGCGGCGTCTGGCCGGGGCGCGTAGCCACCGACTACCTGGACCGCTGGGCGGCGGAGAAACCGCACGCCAGCGCATTGGTCGCCTGGCGCCTTGACGAAGAGCGCGAGGCGCGCCTCAGCTGGGGCGAGCTTGCCGGGCGCGTCGGGAACTTTGCCCGCGCACTGGAGCGCGCGGGCGCCGGCGCCGGCGATGTCGTTTCGTTCCAGCTGCCAAGCTGGTGGGAATTCGTCGCGCTGTATCTGGCGACGGTGCGTCTGGGCGCGATTGCCAATCCGCTCATGCCGATCTTTCGCCACCGCGAACTGTCCTTCATGCTGCGCCAGGCCGGGGCGCAGGTGTTCGTCGCGCCAGCGCGCTTTCGCGGCTTCGACCACGGGGCACTGGCGCGCCAGCTTGCCGGGGAGTTGCCCGGCATGCGACTGTTGCTTGCGGGGGGCGAGGGAGCCGAGTCCCTCGAGACGGCGCTCGCGGCGGCAGGCGGCGGGGCTGACGAGCGCGGGGCGCGTCTGCAAGCGGACGACGTCACGCAACTGCTTTACACATCAGGAACCACCGGAGAGTCGAAGGGCGCGCTGCACACTTCCAATACGCTCCTCGGCGCCGTGCATTCGCTCGCCACCCGTATGCGGCTCGGCGCCAATGACGTCATCTTCATGCCCTCGCCGCTTGCGCACCAGCTCGGCTTTTGCTACGGGATGCTGATGTCGCTCGTCCTGGGTATTCCGCTCGTGCTGATCGACATCTGGCGCCCGGCGCGGGCCGCGCAACTCATCGAGGCAAATGGCGCCACCTTCACGTTCGCGGCGACGCCGTTCCTCGCCGACCTCACCTCACTGGCGCGCGACGGCGGCAAAGGCGTGGGCAGATTGCGGCTGTTCGCGAGCTCGGGGGCACCGATCCCGCCCGTGGTGGCGCAGGCGGCGCGCGACAAGCTCGGCATCGCGGTGGCTGCCTGCTGGGGCATGACCGAGTGCGCGAGCGTCACCATCACCCCGCCCGATGGCAGCAAAGCCACCGAATCGGACGGCTGCGCGCTTGCCAACGGCGAAGTGCGCATCGTCGATGCCGGCGGGCGCGAAGCGCCCCGCGGCGAAATCGGCGCGCTGCAGGTGCGCGGCGCCTCGCTCTTCGTCGGCTACCTCAAGCGCCCGGACCTGTACCGGCTCGATGCCGAGGGCTGGTTCGACACCGGAGATCTCGCGCGCATGGACGCCGAGGGCTACATCCGGATCTGCGGCCGCAGCAAGGACGTCATCATCCGGGGCGGCGAGAACATTCCTGTGGTCGAGATAGAGGCGGCCCTGTATCGGATGCCGGAGGTTGCCGATGCCGCGGTCGTCGCCATGCCCGATCCGCGCCTGCAGGAGCGCGCCTGCGCCTTCGTCTGCCCGCGCGCGGGGAAGTCGCTCGACCTCGCGGCGGTCCGCCTCTACCTGGAGGCCGAGGGGTTCTCCAAGCACTTCTGGCCGGAGCAGCTGGTGGTGCTCGCCGAGATGCCGCGCACCGCGACCGGGAAAATCCAGAAATTCGTGTTGCGGGAAATCGCGAAGAACCTGTCGCCGCAGGCAGGAGCCGCGCCGAGCGCGGCGTAGCTGACGCGCAGCCGTGCCGCGGTCCGCGCTTGCCGTTCAGTTGGGTGGCGCGCCGGCCCCGAGCACCCGCTCGAACACCGGATACATCCTCCGCTCTTCGTCCGCCGCGTGCACATCGAACGCCGCCCGGAGATCGGCGAATTCAGCGCAGTACCGCTGCGGATCGGCGCCGGCCGGGTACGTCGCGAGCACCCAGAGTGCGGCCCGCATGTCGTCGTGCTGCGCGCAGAGCGCTTCGGTCGCGCCCTCCTCGCCGCTCGTCTCCTCGTAGATCGGGAAGATCCGCTCTTCCTCGTGGCGGAAATGCGCGAGCAGCGCTTCGCGCAGTGCAGCCACGCGCGCGGTGAGCAACGCCCAGTCGGCGGCGCTCGCGGCCTCGGCGGCCGCCGCGAACAACCCGTCGCAGTGACGATGGTGCTCCGCAAGCCTGCTAGCCACACCGGGCATGACGTTCCGCTCTCCAGCGAAGGTATTTTGCATTCTGCGGCCCGCTCGCACGCAGACCTTGATCTGCATCAAACCTGCGGCCGCCACTCTTGCGCGCCGGCTCCTCGCCAAGGGGCGCCAACCGGGCGGTATGATTCGCGAACCGACATAGGGAGCCTTTCCAATGAACCCGATCCGACGTTTTCTGCTCGCGCTGATACTGACCATGCTGCTTGCAGGCTGCGCCGGCACCGCGCCGCGCGACGCGTATCCGCCTATCGTCTTCGTCCACGGCAACGGCGACACCGCCGCGCTCTGGTACGCGATGCTCTGGCGCTTCGAGTCGAACGGCTGGCCACGCGAGCGCCTCTTCGCGCTCGACCTGCCCTACCCGCTCGCACGCACCGACGACGGCAAGCCCCAGGAGGGCCGCACCAGCGCCGCAGAGAACATGAAGAACCTCGCCGCCGAGGTCGAGCGCGTGCGCAAGCTCACCGGCGCGGACAAGATCGCCCTGGTCGGCAACTCGCGCGGCGGCAACGCGATCCGCAACTACCTCCGCGACGGCGGGGGCGCAGCCACGGTGTCGCACGCGATCCTCGGCGGCACGCCCAACCACGGCATCTGGTTGGGCGACTACCTTGCCGGCAGCGAATTCAACGGAACAAGCCCCTTCATGACCGCGCTGAACGTGCCGCAAGGGCCTGATGGCCTGGAGACGACCCCCGGCGTGGCGTTCATGACGCTGCGCTCGGACAGCTACGACAAGTACGCCCAGCCCGACGGGCGCTGGATCGGACAGCCGAAAATGGTGACCAACGTCGCCTACGACGGTCCGGCCTTGAAGGGCGCGGAGAACGTGGTGCTGCCGGGCCTCGATCACCGCGAAGTTTCCTACCACGCGATCGCCTTCGCCCACAGCTATCGCTTCATCACCGGGCAGTTCCCAACGCGTACCGGCGTCGCGCCGGAGGCAAGCGTGGTTCTCGACGGGCGCATCACCGGATTTCGCGGCAACGATCAGACCAACCTGCCGTTGACGGGCGCGTCCATCGAGATCTTCGAGACCTCGGCGCAGACGGGGGAGCGGATCGGCGCGGCGGCGCACGCGAAGACGGTGGGCCCCGACGGCCAGTGGGGCCCGTTCCGCGCCAAGCCGGAGGTGCAGTACGAATTCGTGGTCCGCGCCGAGGGTTTCGCGATTGCGCACACCTACCGCGCGCCTTTCCCGCGCTCGTCAAATCTCATCCACTTGCGGCCCGCGCGAGTGGCGGAGGCCGACAAGGACGCCGCCAGCGTAGTGACGATGACGCGGCCGCGCGGCTACTTCGGTGTCGGGCGAGACTCGATGAGCCTGGACGGCAAGAGCCCGCCGCCTGGCATTCCCGCGGGCGTGGCCGGGGTCGCGGCTTCCAAGCTCAAGCTGAACGAGCCGGCGGTTCGCGGCGTCGCCGCGGTTTTCAACGACCAGCGCATCGTCGTCCGCTCCTGGCCGCTTAAGGAAAACCGCATGGTGTTCGCCGAATTCCACTACTGACATGAGCGAATGCATCGATATCCACACCCACGTGGTCCCGGAGAATTTTCCCGCGTATGCGGGCATGGGATGCGACGTGCCCTGGCCGGCCATGGCTGAGGCCCACACCTGCCACCGGCACGTGATGATCTCTGGCAAGGTGTACAGGACCGTGGCCGACGGCAGCTGGAGCGTGCCGCGCCGCATCGAGGCGATGGGCGCGATGCGCGTCGCGCGCCAGGCACTCTCGCCGATGCCCGAGCTGCTTTCGTACTGGCTGCCGCTCGAGGACGGCAAGGCGCTGATCCGCTACCTGAACGAGCAGATCGCGGAAATGGTGGCGCTCGCGCCGCAGCGTTTCATCGGCCTGGGCGCGGTGCCGCTGCAGGATGCGGACAGCGCCTTCCGTGAACTGGAATTCATCGTAAAAGATCTGAAATTCGCCGGCGTCGAAATAGCCAGCCACGTCAACGGCATCTCGATCGGCGACACGCGCTTCGAGCCGTTCTTCGCGGCAGCGGAAAAACTCGGCGCTGCTGTTTTCGTGCACGCGCTGCGGCCCGCGGGGCAGGACCGCATCGTCGGCGCCTTCGCCGAGCAGGCGGTGTGCTTTCCCGGCGACATCGCGCTTGCCGCCGCCTCCATGATCACCGGCGGCATCGCAGCACGGCATCCGAAGCTGCGCATCGCCTTCAGCCACGGCGGCGGCGCGCTCTCCATTCTGCTGCCGCGCCTGGTGCACGCCTGGAACATGATTCCCAAGGCGAGGGAATCGCTCGCCGAGTCGCCCGCGGTCTACGCCAGGCGCTTCTTCTACGATGCGCTGGTGTTCGACCCGAAGGCGACGCGATTCGTCATCGACAGCTTCGGCAGCTCGCAGGTCTGCGTCGGCAGCGATTACCCGTTCAACATGGCCGACAGCGACCCGCTCGGCACGCTGGAAAGATCGGGCCTCGACGCCGGCGTCATCGAGGCCATCGCTTCGGCCAACGCGCGGCGCTTCCTCGGGCTATAGCAGGCGAGTTTCGCCGGCTGCTTTCAGGCTAGGTGCTTCCTGAAGTGGGCCACCGTGCGTTCCCAGGACAGCTTCGCCGCCGCCTCGACGTAGCGCGGCGTCGAATTGTTATGGAAACCGTGCCGGGTGCCAGGGTAGATGCGCATCTGGTGCGGCACGCATGATGACAGGTGCATTCATGTTCTAGCCTCGTAGTTTGAATCGCTGAATCTTTCCGGTCGCCGTCTTGGGCAGTTCCGTCGCAAACTCTATCCAGCGCGGGTATTTGTAGGGTGCGAGCTTCGACTTGACGTAGGTCTGCAATTCTTCGACGGTGGCCTGCTTGCCGGGCTTGAGGACGACGAAGGCTTTGGGCTTCACAAGCTTCTGCTCGTCTTCCTTGCCGACGACGGCGGCTTCGAGCACGGCTTCGTGCGAGACCAGGGCGGCTTCGACTTCGGCAGGCGAGACCCAGATGCCGGAGACTTTGAGCATGTCGTCGGTGCGGCCGCCGTAGGCGTAGAAGCCGTCCGCGTCCAGGGTGTACTTGTCGCCGCTGCGGGTCCATTCGCCGACAAACGTGGCGCGGCTCTTGGCGCGGTTGTTCCAGTAGAGGTTGGCTGCGGTCGGACCCTTGATCAGCAGTTCGCCCAGTTCCCCCTGCTTCACGTCGTTGCCCTGCTCGTCCACCAGCCTGAGTTCATAGCCGGGCACTGCCTTGCCGGTGGTGCCGTGGCGCAGGTCGCCGGGCCGGTTGGAAAGGAAAATATGCAGCATCTCGGTCGAACCGATGCCATCGAGGATGTCGATGGCGGTCTTTTCCTTGAAGTTCTTGGCGATCTGGGACGGCAGCGCTTCGCCGGCCGAAATGCAGGTTCTTAAATTCAAGGCTTCCTTCTTTGGAAATGCCGGAGACGCAAGCATCGCCGCGTACAGCGTCGGCACGCCGTAGAAAACCGTCGGCTTCCTTTCCGTCAGCCGCTTGAACACCGCATCGGGCGTCGGCCGCTCGGCCATCAGCACCGCGGTCGCGCCCACCGCGAGCGGAAACGACAGCGAGTTCCCCAGGCCGTAGGCGAAGAAGAACTTCGCCGCGGAGAACACAACATCGGATTCCTTGAGCCCGACCACCCCTTTGGCGTAGAGCTCCGCACAGTGCCGCATGCTGGAGTGCACGTGCACCGTGCCTTTGGGCATGCCGGTCGAGCCCGATGAGTAAAGCCAGAAACACGGGTCGTCGCGGGTGGTGGGGGCTGGCGGGAGCGAGGGGCTGCTTTTTTCCAGAAGATCTCTAAAGGGCGGAACAAGAACATGCTTCAGGAAAGGAAGATTTTCCATCAAAGGCTCGAACTGCGGCTTGAGCGTCGCCGAAACCAGCAGTGCCTTGGCGCGGCTGTCGGCGAGCATGTACTCGTAATCCTTGGGCGTGAGCAGCGTGTTGACCGCGATCGGCACGATGCCCGCCTTGATCGCGCCCAGGAAGGCGACCGGCCAGTCGATGGAATCGTGCATCGCGATGAGGATGCGGTCTTCCATCATCAGCCCGAGGGACAGCAGATGGTTGCCGAAGCGATTCACCCGCTCGGCAAGTTCGCCGAACGTGATCTGGCCGCCATCGTCAATGTAGGCAACCTTGTCGGCGCGGCCGGCCTTCAGGTTGCCGCCGACCAGGTCGTCGGCGGCGTTGTAGGCTCGGGGAACGTCCAAGGCGCGCGGAATTTCCATGGAATGCATTGTACTTAGGTGGTCAGGATAACCGCTTCCTTCGCCAGCGCCAGCCAGCCCTCGCCCCACTCCTCCGCCTTCTCCTCGGGCAGCACGCCAGAGGAGGCGTCGTGCTGCACCCGCTCGCCGATGCGCTGGGCGCCCAGCTCGCCGAGAATGTCGTCGAAGCGCTTGCCGCCGAAATTGAAGGTTTCGGCGTAGGTGCGGTCACCGAGGCCGAACACGCCATAGCGCACCCGCGACAGGTCCGGGCGCTTCGCCTTCAGGTCCTCGTACAGGGCCTTGGCGTTGTCAGGCACGTCGCCCTGGCCATAGGTAGAGGTCACCAGCAAGAATACGCCGTCTGTCTCGAATACCGAGCTGTCCAACTTGTCCATCAGCAGCGTTTCGACCCGGATCTCGTCGTTGTCCCATAGGAGTTCGAGCTCCTGGGCGACCAGCTGCGCCGTGCCGGTCATGGTGCCGACCAGTAGGTTGAGTTTCATTGACATCCAATATAATGCAGCTTAGAATCAAGGTCAAGCACTATACTTCATGAACGCACCTCTCACGCCCGCCCAGCAGGAAGCAGCCTACCTCTCCCAATTGGGCGAGCGCGTGCGCGCCTGGCGCAACGGGCACGGCATGACGCGCAAGGCGCTCGCCGCCGCTTCGGGGGTGTCCGAGCGCTACCTGGCGCAGCTCGAATCCGGCCAGGGGAACATCTCGGTGCTGCTGCTGCGCAAGGTGGCGCAGGCGATGCATGTCGCGGTGGAGGTCCTGGCGCGCGAGAGCCCGGACCATGACCCGGCCAGGCGCCGCATCGCCCTGCTCGGCCTGCGCGGCGCGGGCAAGTCCACGCTGGGCGCCAGGCTCGCCGCCGCCCTGCGCCTGCCGTTCATCGAACTCGACGACGAAGTCGAGCGTGAAGCGGGCGCGAAACTGGGCGAGGTATTCGCGATGTACGGTCAGGAGGCGTTCCGCCGCTTCGAGCGCCGCGCGCTCGAGCGCGTCCTGCGCACGCACGACGCCGCCGTGATCGCCGCGGGTGGCGGCGTGGTCACCGATCCCGACACCTACCGGCTGCTGCTCGACAACTGCCAGACCGTGTGGCTGAAGGCGAGGCCCGAGGAGCACATGAACCGCGTCATCGCGCAGGGCGACATGCGGCCCTTCGAAGGAAGAAAAATGCACGGCCGCTCGGCGGCGCTGGAGGAAATCCGCGAGATGCTGGCCGACCGCGAGCGGCTTTACTGCCGCGCGGAGCTGACGATCGAGACGTCCGGCAGACCCTTGAAATCTTCCTTCGAAGAACTGCGAACCAAGGTACAAACATGATCAGTTTCGCCACTCAACCCGATCAATACAACCACTGGAAGCTGTCGTTCGATGGCCCGGTGGCCACGCTCGTACTGGACATCGCCGAGGACAAAGGCATCGCGCCGGGCTACAAGCTCAAGCTCAATTCCTACGACCTTGGCGTGGACATCGAGCTGCACGACGCGGTGAACCGCATCCGCTTCGAGCATCCGGAGGTAAAGACGGTGGTGGTGACCAGCGGCAAAAGCCGCATGTTCTGCTCGG
>Ga0315281_10007725_pt1 | contig 15098 bp, 16 predicted proteins | sample YL17G07_0_MG_FD_204540 | JGI IMG/M metagenome (GOLD analysis project Ga0315281, IMG submission 204540) | Sediment microbial communities from Yellowstone Lake, YNP, Wyoming, USA - YL17G07_0 | ecosystem: Environmental > Aquatic > Freshwater > Lake > Sediment | place: USA: Wyoming | collected...
TGCGCGGGGTGGGCAAGACATCCATGGCCCGCATATTCGCCCGCTCCATCAACTGCGAAAACGGGCCGACCATAACCCCGTGCGGAGAGTGCAAAAACTGCGTGGAGATTGCCGGAGGCTCCTCGCTCGACGTGGTGGAGATAGACGCGGCGTCCAACAACGGCGTGGACGAGGTGCGCGATTTAAGGGAGCGAGTCCAATACGCCCCCGCTAACTGCCGAAAAAAAATATACATCATCGACGAAGTTCACATGCTCTCCACGGCGGCGTTCAACGCGTTCCTGAAAACGCTGGAGGAGCCGCCGCCCCACACGGTCTTCATAATGGCCACGACGGAGCAAAACAAGATACCGGAAACCGTGCTGAGCCGGTGCCAGTGTTTCGAGTTCAGGGCTATATCCGACTCGCAGATAGCCGAACGGCTTAGGGAGATGGCCGAGAAGGAAAAAATGGAGATAACCCCCGGCGCCCTCATGATGGTGGCGCGCAGGGCGGAGGGAAGCATGCGCGACGCGCAGTCGTTGCTGGACCAGGCCTCCGCGTACGGCGGCGGCCTGCTGAACGAGGACGCTCTCGGTCTCGTGCTCGGCTTGGTCTCGCGCGAGAAAACATGGGACATCATGCGCTCCGTCATAGCGCGGGACGCGGACACGGCCCTTGAGCGGGTGCGCGGCCTTTATTTTTCCGGCTTTGACGCGGGCGTGATAATACGCGAGCTTTGCGACGCCTCACGGACGCTTGCCGTGGCGAAGGTCAGCGGCTCGCCGGAAAAAATACTCGACGACCCGCCGGACATGATCAAGTCCGTAGTGGAGATGGTCGGGGAAGTCTCCATCGGGCGGCTCCAGCAGTTTTATGACATTCTTTTGAGGGCGAAGGAACAAACAAAGTCCGGCAACCCGTTGTCCGTCTTGGAGATGGCGATGATTAAAATGGTGCGTCTGGACGACGTCATACCGGTCTCCGAAATCTTGGACATGTTGCGGACGCTTCCGTCCGGCGAGGCGGCACCAATCTCCGCCAGCGTCTCAAAACCTCCCGTTCGCCCGGCGGCGGTCGCCACTAGAACCGTTCCCGACTCCGCCCCGGACTTCGCCGACGAACCGATGCCGCCGCCCGAGGATGCGCGACTGTCCGGCCCGTGGGACGTGGTCAAGGCGGCCGTGACCGCCAAACGCCCGATGTTTGGGGTGGCGCTGGACAAGGCGCTGGATTTTTCCATCGTCAACGGTCAGGCTGTCATAACGTATTCAGCCGAGCAGAAGTTGCCAAAGGCACAGTGCGAGGCAAACAAGGAAATGTTGGAGACGGAGATAGAAAAAGTGTTTGGCAAAAAAATGTCTATTTCCATCGTTTTGACGGCGAATGTGGAAAACGCCGCCTCCCGCGAATCCGATGAAAAAAAAACTGACTACGAGCGAAAAGTCAGAAAAGAGATGATGAACCACCCTATGATTCAAAAGGCGGTGGACATGTTTGACGGCAGGCCCGGCTTCGACGACGACGGCGTTCCCGGCTCGGCCGCAAACAAGGTCGGCGGAAACGGCGGCTAAGGTAAAATGTCAAGAATGCTGGCGGAACTCTTTCAAAAAGCGCAGAAAATAAAGGCTGGCGTGTCCGGAGCCAGGGAACGTCTCGCCCTGCGCCACGTGGAGGCGACTTCGGCTAACGGGGCTGTGCGGGTTGTTGTCAGTTGCGACAAGCAGATAGTTTCCATAGATGTAAGTCCCGAGTTTCTGGCCGGTAGCCCGGCGGAGGTTTCGGGGGCGGTTGTCCAAGCGAGCAACGACGCCTTGAAAAAGGCGGAGGCGGTGCTTAAGGAGGAGTTCAATAAAACGCTTGGGGAGGCGGGGTTGAGTTTCCCCGGCCTGTTTTAGGGTTTAGTGGAATCATCGGCGACGGTTAAAAAACTGGCCGAGGAGTTTCAGAAACTCCCCGGCATAGGCAGGAAAACCGCCGAGAGGCTCGTGTTCGCCCTCCTGAAGTCAAAAAGCGGCATGGCGGCATCTCTTTCCAAGGCGCTTTCGGACCTCTCCGAGAAGGTGAAACTATGCGGCGTATGCGGGGGGATAACGGAGACCGAACCATGTTCGATATGCGCCTCCCCAAAGCGCGATAAATCCCTCGTCTGCGTGGTCGAGCAACCGCTGGACATAGCCGTTTTGGAGAGAACCGGAAGCTTCAACGGGACGTACCATGTGCTTGGCGGGACGCTTTCCCCGTTGGACGGAGTCGGGCCGGAAATGTTGAGAATAGAACAGTTGATAAAACGTATAAAAGAAGGTACAGTTACAGAAGTGATTGTCGCCACCAACCCCACCATGGACGGCGAGGCCACGGCTCTTTATCTGGCCAAAATGCTTCGTCCTTACGGGAGTAAAATCTCAAGGATAGCGAGAGGGGTTCCGGTGGGTAGCGACTTGGAATATGTGGACGAAATTACGCTGATAAAATCCCTCGAGGGACGGCGGGAAATGTAGAGGTAATAATGGGTCACGATATGAAGAGCAAGGCCGCTCCTCTTCCGGCGGTCAACAAACAAGGTTTTTACGAAATCCGCATGGCCAGTGTCGGCGGGTTCGGCGCAAACGTCGCGGGAAAAATTCTTGGCGAGGCGGGCGTGTTGAAGCTCGGCTACAACGGCTCCAATTTTTCCAGCTACGGCTCGGAAAAGAAAGGCTCCCCCGTGGCCGCGTTCGTGAGGTTTTGCGACCCGTCAATGACGGTTCGTGTCAATTCGCCCGTCACCGAGCCAAACATGCTGGTCATATTTCTGGAGGAGATAGCAAGGACTCCCGGAATGTTGACAGGGGTGGGGCCTGAGACAACCGTCATTCTTAACACTCGGATGGATCCTGACAAGGCGAGGGACTTTATAGGATTGGCCGCCGGGACGCTTGTAACTATTGACGCTATGAAAATAGCCATAGAGGAAAAAACCCGCGTCAACACCGCGCTGTTGGGCACCATATCGGCCGTTTCGGGGTTCATCACCCCCGAGTCCGTAAAGGAAATAATCGTGGAGACGTTCGGCAAAAAATACGCCGCCACCGTTCCGGCCAACGTGAGGACGTTCGAGCGCGGGGCGAAGGAATTCCAAGTTAAGAAGTTCGCGCCCGACGGCAAATACAAACCGTTGCCGTTCAGCAGGTCGGGCCAGAAGTTAGGCTACCTTAACCAGCCGATTGGCGGGGTCATACCCGCCGCCGGAAACTCGATGTACAAGGATTTGTCGTCGTGCAGGGCGGGATACATACCCGTGTTGAACATGAGCAAATGCACCAGTTGCGGCGAGTGCGACATCACCTGCCCGGACTACTGCTTCGAGTTTGGCGAGGGCGTTTCTAAAAAAGGCAAGCCCGAACAGGCGATGGTCCGCCTCCACTACCAATATTGCAAGGGGTGCTTAAGGTGCGTCGTGATATGCAAGTTCGACGCGCTCACCACGCACATCGAAAGCGAAGTAAATAAATCCGTAATCGAAAAGGGTTACGTGTCTGACATAAAGGAGATAAAATGAGCCCGACAATCACGGAAAAAGCGGGGAGCAAAACGACCCCGGCCGAGCAGGAAATAGATTTTTTAAGCGGCAACGAGATGGCCGCGACTGTCGTCTCGCAGATGAATTTCCACGTGATGGGTTACTATCCGATAACCCCATCCACCGAGGTGGCCGAATATCTGGACGAAAAATTCGCCCACGGAGATCACCAAATGAAGCTAATCCCCGGCGACGGCGAGCACGGCGCGGCGGGTATCTGCTATGGTGCCTCCACGGCCGGCGGCAGGGTGTTCAACGCCACTTCCGCAAACGGCCTTCTGTACTCAATCGAGCAGATGCCGGTGCAGTCCGGCACGCGCATGCCGATGGTTTTGAATCTTGTGTGCAGGTCCGTGTCCGGCCCGTTGGATATCAGGGGGGACCACAGCGACCTTTACTCCTGTCTTAACCTGGGATGGCTGATTTTCTGCGCGAAAGACCCTCAGGCGACCTACGACCTGATAGCCATAGCGACCAAGGTCGGTGAAAACATGGACGTGCGCCTGCCGTCGATAGTCGCCAGCGACGGATTTTTCACGAGCCACCAAAAGCGCAGGGTTCTAAAGTTCAAGGAGAACAAGGTTCTTCAGGATTTCATCGGGCCGTACAAATACGTCCACTCCAGCGTCGATCCGAAAAACCCGACGACGTTCGGCCCGTACATGAACGACCCCGACCAGATAAACAACAAGAAACAGCTTTCGCTCGCCATGCACGCGTCGACGAAGGTCATAGACTCCGTCTTCGCCGAATATGAAAAAATTTCCGGCAGGAGATACAACCGGCTGGAGACATACAAGATGGAGGACGCCGAGGCCGCCATAATGATTCTCAACTCCGCCGCCGACACCGCGATGGAGGCGGCCGACCGGATGAGGGCCGAGGGGAAAAAAGTCGGGGTCATTTATCCCATTGTGCTAAGGCCGTTCCCGTCCGACGAATTTCGCGCGGCGTGCAAAAACCTCAAGGCGTTGCTTGTCGCCGACCGCGCCGACGTATACGGCTCGCCCGGCGGAGGTGCGATGACCCTTGAGGCAAAATCGGCGTTAAAAGACGACCCGAACAACAAGACCGTGGTCTTTAACAGGATTTACGGACTCGGCGGCAAGGATTACTACGATCTGGACGCGATAGAAATGTTCAACCTGGCGCTTGACGCCGGACGCAAGGGGAAGGCCGACGTCCCATACGACTACATCGGCGCGGAGCCGGGCGACGTCTCTTATTCGATTCCGACAAAAAACCCGCCGATATCAAAAGAGAAAAGCCACCCCGGCGTCATATCGGTGGAGAAGGACGCGGCAACCGGCCAGCTCGTCGTCAAGGGCGTAAAGCAAAGGGAGCTTACCGCGATGCCGCACCGCATAGCCCCCGGCCACGGCGCGTGTCCCGGTTGCGGGATATTCCCTAACATCAGCACGTTCCTTAAAGGGATAGAAGGGAACGTCGTCATGCTCTGGCACACCGGGTGCGGGATGGTGACCACCACCGGCTACCCCCACACCTCGTTCAACATAACGTATATTCACAACCTCTTCCAAAACGGAGCCCCCACTTTGTCGGGCGCGCTTGAGATGTTCAAGGAGCGCCAACGGCGCGGCGAAATCCCGAACGACGAGGAAATTACGTTCATAATGGTCACCGGCGACGGCGGTCTGGACATAGGGCTTGGACCGGCGCTCGGAACCGCCATACGAAACCATAAAATGATAATCTTGGAATACGACAACCAGGGCTACATGAACACCGGGCACCAGCTTTCTTTCGCTACCCCGTTGGGGCACGCGACCTCCACGTCGAACGTGGGGGAGCACGAGGTGGGCAAAACTTTTCACCACAAGGATTCCGCGCAACTTTTCGCCGCGACCCACATACCTTATGTGTTCACGGCCACGGAGTCCAACTATAAGGACCTCATCCGCAAGGCGGCGAAGGCGCAGTGGTACGCTAGGAACGAGGGGCTTGTCTTCGGAAAGCTCTTCTCCGTATGCCCGCTAAACTGGCGCCACCCGGACGAGGCGGGCCAGGAGGTTTCGCAATCGGCGGTCGACTGCAACTTCTTCCCGCTGTACGAGGTCGAGCGCGGCATCACCACGCTTAACTACGACCCGGCGGAAAAGGGGAAAAAGGTCGACGTCACCGAATGGCTCAACAAAATGGGGAAGACAAAACACCTTATGAAAAAGGAAAACGCCCCTTTGGTGGACTTGTTCCGCAAGGAGGTCGACCGCAGGTTTGACCGTCTCAAGGCCATGTCGGAAAATCCCCTCCTTTAAAAACTATGGCTGATTATTTCTGGGGCGCTATCCGGGAGAAAACCACCGGGGTGGCGCCCGACTCCCGCGCCACGTCCTCGCGCCTTTCAACGCCCGGTTTTTTCTGGGCCTTATATAATCTTGTCCTTAGACCGTCTCTGGTTTTCCTCAAAAGATTTTTTTTCCAAGGGCAAATATTAAAGGGCAGGGGAGGGCTTGCGTCCGCCGTCCACGAGTCCGTTTTGCTGTTTGGCGCCAACGCGAGGCGTTACGAGCTTTCGACGGCGGATAAAACTGAGTTGGAGAAAATCCGACGCGAGTTCTAGCCTGATTTGTCAACGGGGGGGGAAGTGGACGACGAAAGAAGAAAGATAAGAGACCGAAGGGGAAAAAAGGTCAAAAAGGCCGTGTTCCCCGTGGCCGGAATGGGCACGCGGTTTTTGCCGGCGACAAAATCGTTGCCGAAGGAGATGCTCCCGCTCGTCGACAAGCCCGTCATCCAGTACGTCGTGGAGGAGGCCATCGCCTCGGGAATCGAGGAGGTGATAATGGTTACCGGCCGGGGCAAGGAGGCGATAGAAAACCATTTCGACAGGTCGGTGGAGCTTGAAACGCTCCTGGAAAAACGGCATAACGCGGCGTTGGAGATCGTCCAAAAAATATCCAACATGTGTGACTTCTGGTACATAAGGCAAAAGGAACCGCTCGGTCTGGGGCACGCCATCCTAAAGGCGAAGGATCTCATCGGCGGCGACCCGTTCGCGGTTCTTTTGGGGGACGACATAATACACACGAGCGGCACGCCCGGATTAAAACAGCTTATCGACGTGTACGAAAAAACGGGGGGTAGCGTGATAGCGCTGGAGGAAGTGTCGCGCGATAGAATTTCCCAGTACGGCGTGGTCAATCCCGAATGGAGGGACGGCAATCTGTGCAAGATAAAAGGGCTCGTGGAGAAACCGAGGGCGGAGGACGCCCCGTCCAATCTGGCCGTCATCGGCAGGTACGTGCTAACCCCGTCCATTTTTGATTATCTGGAGAACGTGCTACCGGACGCAAAAGGGGAGATACAGCTCACCGCCGGGCTGAACGAGCTTTGCGCGCATGAGGATATGTACGGTTGCATTTTTACCGGCAAGCGTTACGACACCGGCGACAAACTCGGGTTTTTGAAGGCCACCGTGGAATTCGGCCTGATGCGCGAAGACCTCGGCGAGGACTTCAAAGCGTTCCTCGCCTCCCTAAAACTCTAAAATTATTTTCTCGCTCGATTATTTCTTTGGGCGATGACAATTCCATGACGCATTCACAATCCATAGTGTTGTTTTTGTATGCGTTGCGTCTTTTTTTTAGTTGAAGGTTGTGTCGCGCCATAACTTAACGCGAGTTACATTTAACTATTGACAATTGACCGCTAATTTGATTAAATTACATGGAATTTGGGGTAACGAATTTGCTTTTTGGGTGCGGACATCAAGGTTTCCGACTATTTGACCGATTAATTATTGAAGGTAGAATAAGGTAAATGGAAAAATATTATAGATTGTTGAATGTCTCGCAGGACGCCGATTTAAACGACATAAAAAAGGCGTACCGACATGCGGTGCATCTTTACCATCCCGACGCGAACGGCGGGGTGGGGAATCCCGAAAAATTCAAGGAGGTCGTGAAGGCCTACAAATTCCTACAAGTCCACCACAAGAATTTTGGAATCAAGCCGCGCAAGAGCCTCTTCGGGTCTTTTGCTGGCAACCTCAAGAGCGCTTTTGCCAAAAAACGCTCCGCCGCCGACTCCGCGAAAGACGGAGCGCCAAGGCGTCGCAGAACCGCAAGGCAGGACGATTTCGCCAACCTTGATCCCGTCATCCTCAAGCTTTCGTTCCAGGAGTTAAGACTGCGTTTTTGCAAGTCAGACAACGACTATGTAAAAAGGCAGTCCGCCAGGGCGCTGACCTACGTTTTTGGTTCGGGTGCGTTCCAGCTTTTAAAGCAGGAGATTGAAACCAGCTCCGTGACCGTGGCGGAGGAGATAATTTATTGCATGGGGTTGATTGGCGACAGGGAGTCGATACTCCTAATAGAAAAATATATTCGCTGTCCCGATATGAAGCTCGCTTGCGCCGGGGTGAAGGCTTTGCAGAACATCAATCAGGGGTACGCAAAGGCGCTCCTCGAAAAAATCGAGAGAGAGGGTCGCGCCTTTAGGCTCGCGGTTTTGCATTTTGTGGAGAACATCAAAGCTTGGCGGCTTGTCAGGAGCGGCGATTTAAGGATTTCCGAGATGTATATCGCGAGGTTCCTAATGACGCACACCCGCCAGCCAATGCCGATAATACTAGAGGAAATGGGATTCATCGTTTCCAAGTAGCGAGCCTTTTTCGCCCGCAGTTTATCCTGGTTTATCAAAAGGTGACATCATGGAAAACAAACGCAAGCCGGAAGCCGATGTCGACCGCATCTTCTTGGACAGATGGTCCCCCAGGGCGTTTGACCCGACCCCTTTGTCCGACGATTCCGTAAAGAGCCTGTTTGAGGCGGCAAAATGGTCGCCATCGTGCTCCAACGAGCAACCTTGGATGTTTCTTTACGCCGTGACAAAAAAAGATTTGGCGGTTTTTCTCGACCTTCTCGTGGATGGAAACAAGGTGTGGGCTAAAAACGCGCCGATGCTAGTTTTCCTTTTTGCGCGGCGTCGGTTTGCGGCCGAGGGCAAGCCGAACGACTGGGCCAAGTTCGATTGTGGCGCGGCGTGGATGTCGCTAGCTATTCAGGCGAGGAAACTGGGGCTTTACACGCACGGCATGGCGGGGTTCCATGCGGACAAAGTGTGCGGAACACTTGGGGTGCCTGGGGATGAGTTCGATTCGGTCTGCGCCATAGCTGTCGGGCGGATTGGCGACAGGGAGGCGCTTCCCGAAAGGCTCAAGGCGCGAGAGGAACCCAACGGTCGTAATCCGCTTGCCGAAACGGTCTTCGAGGGGCGTTATAAAAGTCGCTAATGACTACTTTTAGTCATAGGGGTTATTTATATTAAGCAACCGTAATTTCTGTTAAACTGTCAGCCAATATCTTGGAAATAGAATATTTCCTAAGAATTTACTTCCGGGGGGATGTTTGGGAAGCAGAATATTACTGATAGACGACGACATAAAGCAGATGCGCGTCTTGCAAATGGTGTTGGAAAAAGCCGGGTACGAGGTGTCCACCTTAACCGACCCGACAACATCGCTCGAAAAGATTGAGGCGTTCAAGCCGCAAATAATAATTTTGGATTTGATGATGCCGCAAGTGGACGGCTTTACCGTTCTGCGGCGCATCCGGGACGTCAAGGAATTCGCCGGCATAAAGATAGTCGTCATGAGCGCGAAGTCGTTCCCAAGCGACGAGGCGCGCGCATACGAGCTCGGGGCTGACGATTTTGTCGTGAAACCCTTCGATTTGGAAAAATTGAGGGAGCGTATTAAGTTGATAGCCAGCGACGACATCATCGTCACGATTTGGGGCTCTCGCGGGACATACCCCACCCCCAGCGGCAAGTTTTTGAAATACGGCGGCAACACCTCGTGCGTTGCGGTGGAAATGTCGCGCGGGCGCACGTTCATCTTTGACGCCGGAACCGGCATAATAGGCTTGGGCGAATATCTTTTGACCCAGCATAAAAGGCAAAAATTTAACATCTGCATTTCTCACCCGCATTGGGATCACATCCACGGGTTTCCGTTTTTCAAGCCGGCGTTCATGCAGGGAAACGAGATAGCCGTGTTCGGCCCGCCCAACGGCGACATCAGCCTGCGCGAGGTTATAGGCGGGCAGATGAAGAGCATCTATTTCCCCATCACCATCAGGGATTTTTCAGCGCGCCTTTATTTTAAGGAGCTTGGCGAGGGACAAAACGAGGTGGACGGCGTGTCCTTGGACACGATTCTTTTGAACCATCCAGGCAACACCCTAGGCTATAAGCTGACCGATCCCGCCACCGGCAAAATAGTCGCATACGTCACCGACAACGAGATTCCCCCCAAACGAATTGGCGGGGTGGATTCGAGTTGGCGGGATAAACTTGTGAATTTTCTGAAGGGCGCCGACCTGCTTATTCACGACACGGCCTATTTTGACAACGAGTATTTGGCTCGAGTCGGTTGGGGGCATCCTCCGATTAGCGAGGTTATGCAATTAGCCGTCGAAGCCGAGGTTAAACAACTTTGCCTGTTCCATCACGAGCCTACTCACAACGACGACAAGGTGGCCGAAAAAGAGGCGTTCGCCCTCAAATGGGCCGCCGATCACAAAGCGAATTTGAAAGTTTTCGCGGCCGTAGAGGGCTCCGTCATAAACCTTTGATACGGCCCGTTTGGGTGGTTCCATTTTCTCTTGGCCATCCCCGAACGGGCCGGGTTAGAGACCGCTCTGTGTGTATAATGTCATTAGATGGTTGATGTCATGGGCCGACGGATGAATTTTAGGACAAAAAGCGAAACCGAAACGGAAGAGGTCGGCGCTCGCCTTGTCCCGTTCCTGAAAGAGGGGGACATCCTGTGTCTGCACGGCGAGCTTGGGGCCGGAAAAACCTGTTTCGTGCGCGGCGTGCTGTCCGCTTTGCAGAAGGACGGGGGAGAGAAGGTTAAATCGCCAACCTATGCGATATTAAACATTTACGAGGGCAACCCTGATGTGTATCATTATGACTTTTACAGGGTCGAGGATGAAAAGGATATTTACGCATTGGGATTGAACGATTATTGGGGGCGCGGGATTTGCCTGGTTGAGTGGCCGAAAACCTTTTGTTATTCGTTGCCCGGCAGGAAAATTGACGTCATAATTACCGCCGTTGGCGAGTTGGAAAGGGAAGTGAAAGTAATGTGGCGCGATGAAAAATAAGGCCCATACCTATATAAGATTCGACAAGTTGTTGCGCGGCCTAAGGGCGCTGATGCTTGTGGCGATACTGCTGTCGGCTGGCGGGGTGGTTTACCATCTGTTCGCCGTCAACGAGCCTGCAAAAACATGGATGGAGAGCAACTTGGACGTGGGCGACGGCATTAAAACAAAAATTGCCGGCTTCAAGATGCATGAGAAATCGGCGAACCACGACACTTGGGTCGTTGAGGCTGAAAGGGCGTCTCTGGCCAATGACGAGATAGAAATGGGCAAGGTAAAGATGAATTATGTTTCGGGAACAAGGGCGGAAACGTCCTTTGAACTTACGGCGCTAAAGGCCGTGATGGACAACAAAACCCAAAACGCGGCTTTCACCGGAGACGTGAGGGTAAGGACTCCCAGGCCGGTGACGGTTGAGACGGACAGGCTCGATTGGGTCTCGGCGCGAAGGGCCATTTCAACCGACTCCCCGGTGAGGGTTTGGTTGAATTCAGGCGAGATCACAGGCAAGGGTTTTTTAATGTTGTTGGATGAACAGTCGCTGTCTTTTAACAGCGTCGTAAGGGCGTCGTTAAGCCAGAGACTGTCGGTGTTAAAATGAGAGCGTTGTTTTTCTTGGCGCTAATGTTGACCGTTTTGACCGCGGTTTCTTTCGGGGAGTCAAATCCGAACGAGGGCACCCAGATAACGGCGGACAAAATGCTGACGGAGAACGAAAAAGGGTTGCTACGATTTATTGGCAACGTAGAGGCGAAGCATAAGGACATTCTGCTAAAGGCCGACGAGGTGGAGGTTTATTCCAACGAGAAAAAAGAGGCGGTGTCCAGAATCATAGCCACCGGCAACGTCGTCGTGACCAAGGGGGGCAGAAGGCTGACCGGCGGGCACGCCGAGCTTGATTACGATTTAAAGCGGGTGGTCTTAACCGGAAACCCGACGATTGACGAAAAAGGGAACAGCATAAGCGGAGAAAAAATAATCTATCAGTATGACAAAGAAGGTATAATTATTGACGGGGGTAGCCGGAAAAAGGCCACATTGATACTTCCAATGCAGGAGAAGGCTCCTGGCGAATAATATTCTCCGGTCAGCCGAACCATGATTGATTTTTTACTGGACGTTTGCGGGGGCGCACGGATTGCAGACATTAAGAGCTCAAGGACTTTCAAAGACTTATAAGGGCCGTAAGGTCGTTGACAATGTGGATATTGTGGTGAACAAGGGGGAGGTTGTCGGCCTTTTGGGGCCCAACGGAGCCGGAAAGACCACCACTTTTTACATGATAGTCGGGCTTGCGGCGCCGGAAAGCGGAGCCGTTTTTCTTGATGACGCGAACATAACCACCATGCCGCTGTATAGGCGTGCTCGGATTGGATTGGGGTATCTTTCACAGGAGTCCTCGGTCTTTCGAAAGCTTACAGTGATGGAGAACCTGATGGCGGTGCTGGAAATGTACCCGTTTACCACGCTTGAGCGCGAGACGCGGGCCAAAACACTGCTGGAGGATTTCAATATTTTTCATCTGGCGGACGCCAAGGCCGCGTCCCTTTCCGGGGGGGAGCGAAGGAGGCTGGAGATAAGCCGCCTTCTTGCGGTGTCGCCGTTCTTTCTTTTGCTTGACGAGCCTTTTGCCGGAATCGACCCGATAGCGGTGATAGAAATCCAGTCGATTATTTCGGAGTTGAGGGACAAGGGGATAGGGATATTGATAACCGACCACAACGTCCGCGAGACGCTGGAGATTGTCGACCGCGCCTACATAATAAACGAGGGGCGGATAATCGAAAGCGGTGCGCCGGATTGGATTGTGTCCTCCGAGAAGGCGCGAACCTTCTATCTGGGCAAAAACTTTTATATGAAGCAACAGGGGTAGGCTATGGCGATGGACATGAGGCTTTCGATGAAGCTCTCCCAAAGGCTCGTCATGACGCCCATGTTACAACAGGCTATAAAACTGTTGCCGCTTACCCGCATGGAGCTGATAACCGCCATCCGCACCGAGCTTGAGGAGAACCCTTTTCTTGAGGAGCTAATCGCGGAGGAGGAGGAAAAAGGGCCGGAAACGCCCGACGAACCGCAGGGCTTTGAGCAGGAGACAACGGTAACCCCGACGGTCGAGGTCACAAAAAAAGAGGAGATGGATTGGGACTCCTACTTTCAAGAGGAGGCGTACGAACGGGGGACGGGCGAGGGATACAACGAAAAACCGTCGCTGGAAAACACGCTTAGGAACAGCGAGTCGCTTCACGACCACCTTCTATGGCAGTTGAACGTAAGCGTCACCGACCAGCACCTTAACGAAATAGGGCAGATAATAATTTCCGACATTGACGACGACGGCTACTACAAAGAGGACGTAGTCGAGACCGCCGAACAGGCCGAAGCCACGGTGGAGGACGTTCAAAAAGTTCTGGAGATAATAAAGGGGTTCGACCCGACCGGTGTCGCCTCCGCCGACATGAAAGAGTGCCTGAAAACGCAGGCCTTCGCGCTGGAGCCGGACGACCCGATAATACGCGAGATTATCGGGGGGCATCTGGAAGACCTGATAGCCAACAACTACCCAAAAATCGCCAAGGAGCTGGGAGTGGACATGGAGCGCATCCACGAGGCGATGGATTTCATCCGGTGTCTGGATCCGGCGCCGGGCAAGGCGTTCAACGTCGAGAGCGCGCATTACGTGACCCCGGACATATACCTTGTGAAAATGGACGATGACTACCAAGTTCTGCTGAACGACGACGGGGTGCCCAAGCTAAAGATAAACCCGTATTACAGGAGTATCCTCAAGGGGAAAGAAGGCGTGCTGGAATCCACGAAGGAGTTTGTGGAAAACAAGTTCCGCGCGGCCGAGTGGCTTGTGAAGAGCATCGAGCAGAGACGGCAGACGATGATGAAGGTCGGAAAAAGCATCGTCAAATTTCAGCGCGGCTTTTTGGACAACGGGCTGGCACGGCTCAAGCCGCTTGTCCTCAAGGACGTGGCGGAGGACATTGGAATGCACGAGTCGACCATAAGCAGGGTGACGCGCAACAAATATATCCACACGCCGCAGGGGATTTTCGAGCTTAAATTTTTCTTCCACGGCGGGGTTAACTCCTACCTTGGAAGCATGATATCCTCCGTGCGTGTAAAGGACATGATAAAAAAAATAGTTGTTGAGGAGGATCCAAAAAAACCGGTTACGGACGATCAAATAGTGAAGTTACTCGAGACGCAGGACGTTAGGATAGCAAGGCGCACGGTCACCAAATACCGCAAGGAGCTAAAGGTGCCGCCGGCCTCCAAACGCAGGCGCAATTATTAACAATTTTTATTCATAGGTGTTGTCATGCAAGTACATATTCATGGGAGAAAAGTTGAGATTACACCGGCCCTTAAGGACTACGCTTTTGAGAAGGCCATGGTCGTCAGGAAATATCTCGATTTGAACATTCGCGCGAACATCACCCTTTCGGTGGACAAGTTCAGACAGATTGCCGAGGTCACCGTATCGGGCAACGGCGTGAACCTGCACGGGGCCGAGGAGTCACAGGACATGTACGCCTCCATAGACATGGTGATGGACAAGATAGTCTCGCAGGCCAAGAAATTCAAGGAAAAACAGAAAAACCACGAGCATGTGCGCGGTTCCGACATAGTGCCGGAAGTGACCGTGACCGAAGAGGTCGTAGAGTGACCAGTCTGGTCTGCCGCGTAGAATAGGGCGGTGAAAACCGACATGTCAGGCGTGGGAGCATTATGATTGGCGTGGTCGTCTGCGCCCACGGTAATTTGGCGCACGAGCTTCTTGCCGCGGCGGATTTCATCACCGGCCACGCCGGCCGGATGTCCGCCGTGGCGGTTGACCACAACGTCGAACCGGCGGTCGCGCGCAACGTGATCAAGGAGGCGATTCTCGCCGCTGACGAGGGGAACGGCGTGCTCGTCCTGACCGACATGTACGGCGGAACTCCGTCCAACATCTGCATCTCCCTCCAGGACGAACTGAAAATAGAGATGATAGCCGGGGTCAACCTGCCCGTCCTGCTAAAGGCGGCGACGCTTCAAAAGAACAGCGACCTTCAATCCATGGCCGTAAAACTGAGGGATTACGGCAGGGAAAACATTTACCTCGCCTCCGATTTCCTTAGAAAGAAGAATGCAGAGGACAACGGTTAGGCTCGACAACCGTTTGGGGATGCACGCGAGGCTCGCGTATTCTTTGGCCGACCTGTGCGCGAGATTCGACTGCGAAATAAGGCTCGGATTCGGCGACGCCCGCGCCAACGCAAAAAGCATGATGGAAATCTTGGAGCTCGGGGCGGGGCCGGGGGAAACCCTCACCCTGGAGACAAGCGGCCCTGGCTCCGACGCCACGCTCAACGAGTTGGTTAGATTCTTCGACACCGAAGCCAAGACGCTCTAATCCCCCGCTTTATTTG
>Ga0315281_10007726_pt1 | contig 15097 bp, 14 predicted proteins | sample YL17G07_0_MG_FD_204540 | JGI IMG/M metagenome (GOLD analysis project Ga0315281, IMG submission 204540) | Sediment microbial communities from Yellowstone Lake, YNP, Wyoming, USA - YL17G07_0 | ecosystem: Environmental > Aquatic > Freshwater > Lake > Sediment | place: USA: Wyoming | collected...
CTATCATCATTCCAACAACGACACGATCGATAAAGTCAATCCACGCGAGCTTGAGCTTGGAGCAATTGCCTTGGCGATCTTTTCGTTCGAAATTTCCGAAGAAGGTCTGTAGGCTCCCGAGTTGTAGACAATCTCCTTATTGTGAGGCATATTCTGCTCGCTCACAATCGAATCTCATTTTTGTAGGAATGACATGAAATGCCACAGTATCGGCAACGTAGCTGAGTGAACGAAGCCATGAACATGTCGAACGAAACAACAAAGCCGATTGGCGCTTTTTTCACGCCGTTGATCTGGGCGAAGTGGGTCGTCAAAAATAACGGACTCTTCGATCGATGGCTCGATGGGGCGCTTATCCTCGACCCGACCGCAGGTGAAGGAAACCTTTTGGAGGCCTTCATTGCCACGGCAATCGATAAGGGCGTTGAGATACGTCGTGAAATGTTGGAGCGTTTGATTGGAATTGAAAAAGAAGAAAAGTTTGTCGAAAATTTCTTTTCAAGAATGAAAAGCCGATACCGGATCTCTTTCCCCCGGGGAAATTTTAGAACTGAAGATTTCATTTTTTCGACGAACTCATTGAAGGCGGATATCGTCGTCGGGAATCCGCCATGGCGGAATTTCAATGACCTGCCTTATCTCTATAAAGAGAAGCTGAAGCCCTACTTTTTCCGCTATCATCTTGTTTCAAATCCGAAGGACTTGTTGCTCGGAGGATCGCGCATAGACATTGCTGCGCTTGTGATCGCAAAGTGCATCGTCGGAAACATGAACGTGAAAGGCAAGGCATACTTCTTTATGCCGCTTTCGATTTTATTGAACGACTCCGCACACAAGGCGTTCCGCTCGTATAAGCTCGGAGGCGACGACTTCGCAGTGACGGAGGTGTTCGACTTCAGCCATCTTTCGATTTTTGAAGGGGTGGTAGCACGATTTGGCTTGGTGTCGTTTCAACGAGACGTAAAGCAGATCTTTCCAATACCCTATCATGTCTTTGAATCGGGCGGCTGGACCCGAAGGCACGCTATGCCGGCCTTCAATCCGGACGACCCGCTGAGCATCATCGAGGGCAACACGGACTCGTCGAAGCACTTCAATGTATTCAAGAAAATCAAGATTGCAGGCGAATCGAAGCCGAGACAAGGCGTGAATACCTGCGGCGCGAACGACATATTTATCTTCGACACACTCGAAAAGCTTGACGGCACCACGGTGCGAGTGGGTAACAAGGTCAACAACGATGTCACGCTCCCGTTGAAATACCTCTTTCCACTGGTGACAAAAGACAATTTTCATGAGACACATCCGGTTCCGCAGCGCTTCGTTCTGCTGCCCTACGACTCGTCGACCGGTACACCGCTTCACAAATCAGAGATTGAAAAAGAAATCCCGCTGCACGCCTATTTGATTTCACAGAAATCAAGACTGCAAAAAAGGAAGGGAACGTTCATCAATGCCTGGATAATGAGAGGCTTTTGGTGGGCTCTTCTCGGTGTAGGGCGATATTCGTTTGCCCCGCACAAGATCCTGTGGGAAGCCTATGGCAGAAGCACATTCTGCCCGCGCATATTTTCTGGACACGATGAAAGGTGTTGGCAAGGGAATCAGGCACTCCAGGCGTATATTCCGTGCGAGGATCGCAAGAGCGCGGAGAGGATATGCGCGAGTTTGCGTAATCCGTTTGTACAACACTATTTGTCATCGCAGCTGATGGAAGGGACGTGCAACTGGGCGCAGCCAGGAAGGGTGTCGAAACTGCTCGAGCTCACGAATAATTGACGACGTTGTGCACAACCCGACCGTTAACGGTCGGGCTTTCTCATTCATCGACCATCAACAGATCCCACGTGAATACCGGCTCGTATCACCAGCTTGAAGAAATCCCGCTCCTGGGTAATCTGACCGTGAAGCAATTTGCGCTCGATAATGGTCTGCGTGTGGCAATTGTGGTGGATGCAACAACGCCGATTTTTACCTACCAAACCTGGTTCAAAGTCGGTTCGGCGGATGAACCGGCCGGACGCCAGGGACTCGCACATCTCTTCGAACACATGATGTTTCGAAAGACATCCCGTTATGAAATGGGAGAATTTGAACGCATCGTGAATAACAACGGCGGCACCGGCATCAATGCGTACACATCTCGCGATCAGACAGTCTACTTCTTCACGTTTCCCAACGACAAACTCGACATCGCGACTGACCTCGAGGCAGACAGGATGACGAACCTTCTCATCGATGCCGAGATGTTCGAGACGGAGAAGGGAGCAGTTATAACGGAAAAGAATCGCGGACTGGACGATCCCGGGCGCTATTTGTGGGAAGAGGTATACAAGTCGGCATACACGAAACACAACTATAGATACTCCACCATAGGGGAAGTTCAATCGATACGGAATTTTACCGTAGAAGAAGCGCGGAGCTTTTACAGGAACTACTACTCTCCCAACAATGCGCTCATCATTGTGGCAGGCGATGTAGAGCCCGAGGCGGTAATGAAATCAATTGTCGAAAAATACGGCTCCTTCCAGCCATCTCCTCCGCAAGCACGCGATGTGACTGATGAACCCCGACAGATGGATGAACGGGCGTCAATCGTCACCCATCCGAAAGCAACGAGCAGAATGCTTGTGAAATTGTGGCATGTGCCGAATATTCTTCACCCGGATTATCCGGCGCTTGCTTCGGTGGGGCGGCTATTGAGCTCAGGGAAATCCGCAATCTTGTATGAGCGGATTCTCAACAAAGCAAAAGCGACCGAAGTATTTTCAGATGCATATATGTCCCGAGACCTTGGGACGTTCGAGTTTTTCGTTCAGATATCGGCAGGAGAAACATTCGAGGAGATCGAGACTATTTTTTCCGAAGCCATCGGCGAACTTGCAGACGGAAAAGTCAGCGAAGAGCAGCTCAGCATTGTGAAGAATAATTTGCAGAGAGAGGTATATCAAGCCATCACGGTTCCGGCGCGCCTTGCCCGGCTTCTCGGTGATAGCTTCATCTATACCGGCGATCTGTCGTATCAGATAAAATCGATCAGGGAGATCGAAAAAGTCCTCACTCAGGATGTTCAGCGAGTCATCAAGGAGTATCTCCTAGCGGGAAAGTCCACGACAGTGAAGCTTCTTCCCGAAAAGGAGAAGTAAAGCATGGGAATTGCAAATCATCAGCTCTATTATCAGCAGGATATGCGCGTACCGATGACTCACATGAGTCTAGTGTACTGTGGAGGCGGTACGCAGCAAGAGGCAGAGGAAAAAGCTGGACTCGCACGTGCCACCGCGAAAATGCTCTTCCGCGGCACGCCGGCAATGAATAGGGAAGAGATCTCGAGGAAATTTGAGTTACTCGGTGCGGAGGTGAATGCACATGTCTCCGAAACGGATTTTGTCGTCTCTATATCATGCTTCACGAAAAACGTCAGCACAGTCCTTGATATTCTCCTGACGATCATGAACGACGCGGATTTTCCCTCCACCGAATTGGAATTCCTGAAAAAGAATGAGATCAACAAGTTCGACGCAGCACTTCAGGACGCAGAGCGGGTTCTTTCAGCGGGAAATCAGTATGTGTTGTACGGCGGGATGAGATTCGGGAAAATTGGCTCGCGAAAAGGGATTGCCAATTTGTCGCGAGAAGATGTGATGGAGTATTTTTCAAAAGTGCGAGCGGCATCCATTCTTTTTTTCACATCAATTTCCGATCTCTCCAAGGAAAATATCGAAGAGCATACGAAGCGCTTTGCTCTCGGTAGGGCCACGAGTGGATTTGCATTGAAACCCGAAGTTCAATTCAAGGAATCAAGGGGACGGGAGGCCTTCATAGTCAATTCAGACGGAGCTACGAATGACCGGCTGATCTGGTCTCAAAGAGGTATTGAGGCGATCGATGACCGGCGGTTCGATCTCAATCTCATCGTCGATGCATTGGGAAGTTTCGAAGGACTCCTGTTTGACGTGCTTCGAAATAAGAACGGCTGGTGCTACGGTGCGTATGCTTTCATCACCCCGGCGACGACCCGCCGCGGCCGCATCGGATTTTATTCCGATCCGTCGCTTGAGACATCGTCGCTTCTCATCCCGGAGCTGCTGCGACTGCTGGAGCGGTTTTCTACGGAGAAAGATTTTCAGGACCGGTTAAGCCAGAGGAACGCCACGTTTAAGAATCGTTACCCGTATCAGCTTGATCTGAAGTACAGACTGTCAAGCGAAGTGAGTCGCGACCGTTATAGCATTCCGATCCTTGGCAGAGACGCGTATAACAGGCGCATTGACGCCGTTACACAGGCTTCCGCTCAAAAAGTGATTAAGGAGGTATTCGATTCCCGCAATTTGTGCATGGTGTTCTACGGCGACGCAGAGCGAATCCAAAAAATCCTCAGCCGCGTGGACGCAACAATTTCCATTACGGTGATGGATAAAGAATCGCTGGTAGAATGAAGCGAGCTCGGGGTCTTTTTCTTTAGTGCGACCACCCCCTAACCCCCTCCTCATTTGAGGAGGGGGCATGAGAGCAACTTAGCAAGCGTATATTCACCTCATTCGAGAGGCGTGATTAGAAGCGAGAGAGCGCCTGCTCCCCTTCCTCATTGAGGAGGGGACCAAGGGGTGGTGCTGCGTTCTTGACGATGTAGCCCTGCGAGCGCATGCTCAGCAATAATCATTTACAAAAATAGTACTTGACAACTGGGTATTAATATGTTAAATTTAAATAGTTCAAATTTAAAATAAAATCATGAAATCCACGAAACGATACGGTAAAAAAGCAGATCTTGCACTCAGCATGTGGGTGAAGCTGGCGCGCGCAAGTTCGACGTTTGGCAAGTTGACCAACGTGGATATCCAGAACTATGGTCTCACACAGCCGCAGTTCTCCGTGATCGAGACGTTAGGGCATTTAGGGCCAATGAAGATGGGGAGTTTTTGCTCGAAATTGCTGACGAGCGGAGGAAACATAACCGTCGTGATCGATAATTTGGAAAAAGATGGGTTAGTGGAACGCGAAGCGTGTCCAGGCGACCGGCGTGCAACCAACGTCAGATTGACATCAAAGGGTGAAAAACTTTTTAAGGACATTTTCCAGAAACATGCCCAATTTGTGACAAAGATTGCCTCAGTACTGAGCGAGGAAGAACAAGTGCAGCTCTCCGGTTTGTTGAAGAAACTCGGCATAGCATTACAGGAGAAATTCTAATTTTTTTTGGCTAATTACTTTAAATTTGAATATTTCAGATTAGAAGAACCTAAATCAGCAGGAAAAAATGATTGTCAAGAACGAACACGAAAATATCTCGGAATCAGTTAACGTCGCCGAGGAGTACCCGCTTCATCCTCTCATCATCCGACGAAAAAGCACTCGTGCATTCTCGGAAAAGTCGGTCGAGTCGCGGAAACTGCGCAGTGTTCTCGAAGCGGCGCGGTGGGCGCCCTCCTCTAGTAATATTCAGCCGTGGAGGTTTATTGTTGCTACTAAAGAACAGCCGGAAAATTACGAACGATTATTGGGTCTTCTTGCGGAGCAAAATAAAATATGGGCGGCGAACGCGCCTGTCCTCATTTTGTCCACAGCAAAAATCACGCATGAGTTTGGCGAAAGACCGAACAAATTTGCGTTGCATGATGTCGGTTTGGCATCGGCGAACATGACGTTCCAGGCGACGTCGCTGGGGCTTGCGGTTCATCAAATGGGAGGGTTCAATGCAGAAAAAGCAAAGACGGTGTTGAACATTCCACAGGACTTTGAGCCGGTTGCCATGATTGCCCTGGGCTACAGAGATACGACTGATTTATTGCCTCAACATTCGCGGGAGAGAGAACTTGCTCCACGCGACAGGAAAGATCTTTCTGAGCTGGCGTACGACGGCCTCTGGGGAATTCCCTCGTCGTTAGCGCAAGATCAGACAATAACTATCAAAACCATCACAACTAACAATTAAATCCGGTAAGAGAAATACTATGCATACTACATACGATCAACTTTCGCTTGGGCTGCTTCTGTTGCGCATTATCCTCGGAGTTGTCTTTTTTGCACATGGCGCCCAAAAGGTTCTAGGCTGGTTCGGCGGATATGGATTATCCGGAACGGTTGGTTACTTTAAAAACGTCGTCAGGGTTCCGACACCTCTCGCATATCTTGGCCCGTTCGTTGAATTCCTGGGCGGGATTGCCCTGGTCCTTGGAGTCTTCACCAAGGTTGCCGCCCTCGGCATCCTGATTATGATGATTGTTGCGACACTCAAAGTCCATTTTCCTCAGGGATTCTTCTTGAGCGGAAAAGACGACGGAAAAGGTCAAGGGTACGAATTCACTCTGACACTTGCAGTAATCTCACTTGTTCTTGTTCTGCTCGGCGGTGGGATCTATAGTCTCGACGGTATAATCTATTAATCCATGCACACCGACAAGTGAAATAGTCACCAAAGTGCGGTGGAAAGGATATAAGAAGAATTTCTTCCTCTCTGAGTCTTGAGGAGATTTTCACTTACTTACTGATGTTCACGCGAACCCTAAAGAGGGGCGGTGTCATGCCAGCGAACGCTGGCATCCACCTTGAAAAATAACTCAAAAACATGGATTCCAGCTACGCTGGAATGACAAAACTCGACATTCAGGAAAGAAAAACATCGTTCTACGTAACATCAGTTACTCACAAATGTGGGTAATAGCGTCGGTGAGATGCAGAGAATTATGCTTCAAGAGTCCATAATTAAATATCGAAAGATGTTCTGTGAAAAATTTTCGTTTACCGAATGATACGCACATAGGCTATGTGCATTTGCAGATAGCCGACCTGAAGCGCTCCCTTCATTTCTACGAAAACCTTGTGGGAATGAAAAATGTGCGCGAAGTTGGCGGCACCGCAGTGCTCTCTGCGTCGGGGAAGGATCCGATTCATATTCTTCTGACGGAGCGCCGTGATGCTCGTCCAAAACCGACCCGCTCAACAGGGCTATATCACATTGCAATACGATACCCCTCACGGCGAGATTTGGCACGGGCGTTTCGCCGGCTGCATGAGGATGGCGCCGCGTTTCAAGGGTTTTCTGACCATCTTGTAAGCGAAGCGATTTATCTCGCCGATCCCGATGAGAATGGCGTCGAGTTGTACGTCGATCGGCCCCGCGACAAATGGGTACACCAGGATAGCCAAATTCAAATGGCTACGCTCCCTCTTGATATGGACAACTTGCTCGATGAGTTGGCGAATGATCACCTCATAAGCGGCAGCGCGGATTCAATGACTGACATTGGACACGTTCATCTCCACGTTTCCGATCTCCATAAAGCGGAATCGTTTTATCACTCGCTTCTCGGTTTTGATGTGACACAACGTTCGTACCCAGGCGCTCTATTTCTCTCCGCGGGCGGATATCATCATCATATCGGCGTGAACATCTGGGCGGGAAGGGGCGCGCCTATTCCTCCGGCTGACGCGGTCGGTTTGCTAAGCTTCGGCGTCGTTGTCCCCGGCAGGGAGACGCTTGATGCGCTGAAGAACAGACTCGAAGAGAATAACATACAGTGTGAAGGGAGACGATCTGACCTCCTTCAGCGCGATGTTTTGAGGGTGAGAGATCCCGATGGAATGAGCGTAGAATTTATGTCGACAATCTAATACTATTTTAAACAAGTATTCTTGTGAACGCTCGACGGCCAGTCATGCTGAGCAAGGCCGCGACAGTCTCCTTCGACGTGCTTCGCTTGCTCAGGATGACTGTCGCGGCCGCGTCGAAGCACGAAGCGAAAAATTAATTTACAAGGTTTTTGTGAAGAAGCACAATTGCTTATTAACAATTACCCCTAAGAAAGGAATTATCATGAGAAAATACATCCCGTTAATTTTTGCCACATTTTTCTTAGCCTCCTCATCCGCACAATCGAGCGGATGGAGCTTGGACAAAGCGCATTCCGGTATTACCTTCAGCATACAACATATGATTATTGCGGAAGTGACCGGCAAATTTAAAGAATTCAATGCGACGCTCTCTACAGCGAATGAGGACTTCACCGACGCGACAATTGATGCTACCATTGATGTGAACAGCATCGACACGGGGAATGAGCGAAGAGATTCCCATCTTCGGACGGATGATTTCTTTAGTGCGGAAAAATTCCCGACGATGAAGTTTCGAAGCACATCGATTGAGAAAGTGAACGATCGCTCGTACAAAATAAGAGGTCTGTTGACGATTCGGGATACGACGAAGGAAGTGACGATCGACGCATTGCTGAACGGAGTTATCAAGTCGAGTGCCGGCAGCCGTTCAGGTTGGAAGGCGACTCTTGGAATCAACCGATTCGAGTATGGGCTGAGATGGAGCAAGACGATTGAAACTGGAGGGCTTGTGGCGGGAGAGACAGTTCATATAACATTTAATATTGAGTTCGTGAAATAAAGACTTCCGCAGAAGTTGTTGATCAACCGCGTCGTCATTCGGTGCGGGAGAACACACATTGGTCGAGACGTATTTAGTTTTTCCTAGGTCAATTACCAAGATGTCCTACATCTCGCTAAAACGTACCGCTACCCAACCGATCCGTTGCTTGAATCCTGTCTGTGTAAGGAGTATATTGTATACGCGTCTAACGAGGTCGAACCAGCTGTGAAACTCATGATGATAATACTTGTTGTTGCTGCAATGATGGCAATTGCAGTGATTTACTTTCGGAATTCACAATCCTCTGAGATTGTGAGCGTCACGCCAAAAGAGGCAAGTGCAATGTTGTCGAGCGATACGAGTATCGTCCTACTCGATGTCCGCACGCCCGACGAGTACCGCAGTGAAACAGGACATCTTCCAAATGCGATTCTCATGCCGATTCAAGAACTAGAATCGCGCTCCGCTGAGTTAGAAAAAGTGAAAGAGAAAACCATTCTTGTTTATTGCCGCTCCGGACATCGAAGCCTCCACGCTGCCGAGATTCTCTCAAAGAGAGGATATAAGACGATTAATCTCGAAGGAGGCATCCTCCAATGGCGAAAAGACTCGCTTCAGGTGGTGAGGGAGAGGTAACTCTCACCTGACCCAACGCCTCCAATCGCGTGTGCCGCAACCATTTCCACCGCTCTATATAAGTCCGAGGCCAAATTGAAGGTCCCTTTCGCACCGCATGGCCCATTCCCGCATTCTGCCTTGCCGAATTAGTAATGGAACACTTTGCCCTTTTTCAAGAAGATTTACCACATCTTGCTCAAATAATTGAAACTATTTGAATAATTTTTCCGGGTGAACTGCGAAGATGTCTTACATCTTGCCAAAACATGGTGGTACCCCAAACTCATTTTTTCTCTTTTTTAAGAAAAAGTAGTTATATTGAAATTTAGAATCTGTTCTCAAAAAGAATGAAACAAGAAATCGAACCAGAGATGGTATGGAACTAAAACGTCCCCTTCCGATATTTGCGGATCTTCAGCACTCAAAATATGGGCACGTTCTCGACCTGCTGCCAGAGTGGATCTTTGTCATCGATAAGAAGGGCGCAATTCTTGATTTCAATGTGAATGTCGCAAAACAGTTGTGGGGCGGCGATGACGAGAAACGACCGCATTCCATCCTGGATCTCTTCAAAGGAAGTCATAAAGAAAAAATAACCGAAGTTCTCCGCAAAGCAGAACCGAATCTTCATTTCCGATCCCAGTTCAATTACCTCAACGGCCGTGCCATCGATGTAGAGTTGACCCTGAAGAAATTCGGACCCGGATTTCCCGACAATAGCCTGCTGATCGCCAAGGACATCACGCAGCAAGAACAAATGGAGCTTGACCTGCTCAGGTTTTCTGAGGTGATGCATCATACCATGAGCCCGATCCAAATCACCGATGCACAAGGTAAAATAATCTTTGTTAACCCGGCATTCGAAAAAGTAACCGGCTATACGAAGGAAGAGGCATTGGGAAAAAATCCCAGTATTCTCAACAGCGGGAAACACGATGATGAATTCTGGAAACAGGCGTGGCAAATTATTTTGAGCGGAAAAGAATGGGTCGGTCAAATCCAAAACCGGCGGAAAAACGGCGAACTTTTCACCACGGAGCTTGTGATCTCGCCGATCATTGACGCGCGGGGAACCGTAGTAGGATTTTTGGGCGCTCATCGGGATATCACGGAACAAAAACTGCTGGAGCAGCAACTTGTCCGCTCCCAGAAGATGGAAACGTTCGGGACGTTGGCCGCGGGTATCGCCCACGAGGTAGGAAATCCGTTAACGTCGATCTCGTCGATTGTGCAAGTAATTCAGCGTACGACGAAGGATCAATTCGCACAAGAGAAACTTGAGCTGGTGAAGAATCAAGTCAACCGCATCGCAAAGATCATTCGCGAGCTTGTCGACTTTTCTCGGCCATCGGCGTATGAAGTAAAGCAAGCGGACGTAAATACCATCGTGCGGGACGCCATCAACATTGTTCAGTATGGAAAGAAAGTCCACGATATCACGTTTCTTATCGAGTTGGATGAACGCCTTCCTCAGGTCTCCGTTGTCCATGACCAGCTCGTACAGGTATTTTTGAATATCGCGATGAACGCTGTCGACGCGTGCGAAGGGAAGCCGGGAACGATTGGGATTTCCAGCCGCGTGTTGCCGGAGGCCATCGAAGTGGTCATCCGGGACACGGGTAAAGGAATTCCCGAAGCAGATTTTGGAAAAATATTTGATCCGTTCTACACTACGAAAGAAGTCGGAAAAGGAACGGGACTCGGATTGTGGGTTAGCTATGGGATTGTCAAGAATTTTGGCGGCGACATCCGGGTTGAAAGCAAGGAAGGAAAAGGAAGCACATTTACGGTTATCTTGCCCTTGAAAGGAAGATCCAATGCCTGAAAAGCTATTAATTGTCGACGACGAAGAAATCATCCGCGATTCTCTTACATTCATACTCCGCAAGGAAGGCTACGACGTCGAGGAAGCCCGAAACGGCGCCCAAGCGCTTGAAAAAGTCATGAGCACACCGTTTGATATCGTCATCACCGATATCGAAATGCCCGAGATGAGAGGAACCGAATTGCTCGAAAAAATTGCACTCTGTTCTCCTCAGACCTTTGTTGTGATCATCACGGCATATGGTTCGATCGAAACGGCGATTGAAGCGTTGCGCAAGGGAGCATATGACTACATCTTGAAGCCGATCGAGTTTGAAGATCTCTTGTTCCGCATCCGCAAGCTGCTCGAACACAGAAATCTTTCGTTAGAAAACACACTATTGCGCAAAGAGCTAAATCGCCAGTACGACTTTCACCACATAATCGGCCAGAGTCCGGCGATGAAGAAGGTCTTCCAGACAATTGAAAAAGTCGCAACGAGCGAAGGGACGGTGCTGATCACCGGAAAAAGCGGCACAGGCAAAGAACTCGTCGCCCGGGCAATCCACTATAACAGCAAACGGTCTGGCAAAAGGTTTGCCGCCATCAATTGCGGCGCAATAGTGGAAACCCTCGTTGAAAGCGAGTTGTTCGGACACAAAAAAGGCTCGTTCACCGGAGCTGTTGCGGATAAGGACGGCGTTTTCAAGGTCGCCGACGGGGGAACATTGTTGCTCGATGAGATCAGCGAAATGCCTCTTCACCTCCAGGTGAAACTTCTTCGCGCCATTGAACAGCGTGAAATATATCCGGTCGGATCGAACGATGCATTCAAATTCAACGTCCGCCTTCTCGCCTCGACGAACAAGAATCTGCGCGAAGAGGTATCGAATAACAAGTTCCGCGAGGACTTGTTCTACCGTTTGAACGTCGTCGAGATCCACATGCCCTCGTTGGTGGAGCGTGTCGATGACATTCCGCTCCTTGTAAACCATTTTGTCAATACGTATCGAAATCAGATGGGAAAAAATATCAAGGGTGTCACCAACCAGGCGATGAGCCTTCTCATGCACTACCAGTGGAAAGGAGAAGTCCGGGAACTCCAGAATGTGATTGAACGCGCGATGATATTCTGTGATGGTGAATATGTGGAAATCGCGCATTTGCCGGATAATATGCAGAAGCTTTCCTATGCAGACGATGGCGGGACATCGGAAGGTGCATCGACGCTGAAGGAGGCGACCCGCAGTTTCGAACGAAGGTTTATCGAAGATACGCTCCAGCATCACGACTATAATAAGGAGCTTGCATCGCAAGAACTCGGTATCAGTCTTTCCTCGTTATACAGAAAGATGGAAGAACTGAAGCTTCCCGTAAAACACTCTTCAGGGTCGAAGGACGAATGATGAAGACGATTACTTTTTTTGAGACGACGAAGGCCGAAGAGCACTTTTTGCGCAAACGCATCGGAAAGGAGTTTGCACTGCAGTTTTTCCCCGAGCCGATCCAGGATGTGCCGCTAAAGAAGTTTGCGAAATCCGATGTTCTTTCTGTTTTCATCTACTCCGTTGTAAAACGAGACTTGATTCGGTCAATGAAGCGCCTTACGCTCATTGCGACTCGAAGCACCGGATTTAATCATATCGATGTCCACGAAGCAAGGAAAAGGAGCGTCACTGTCGTCAATGTACCGTATTACGGAGAGAACACTGTTGCAGAGCACACCTTTGCCCTTATCCTCTCCCTCTCGCGCAACATCCACAAAGCGTACGTCCGGACTCTCCGCAATGATTTCTCGCTGGAAGGATTGCGAGGATTTGACCTGAAGGGAAAGACGCTCGGCGTTATTGGGGCCGGAAGCATCGGCTTGCACGTGATCAAGATGGCGAAAGGATTTGGTTTGAAGGTGATCGCTCACGACCTGAAACAAAATCATTTTCTTGCCGAGACACTCGACTTCACGTACGAGCCGCTCGATGAACTCCTTTCCCGTTCCGACATTATCTCCCTTCATTGTCCGTCCAACGACCACACGCGTCGTATGTTAAACATGAAGAATATCAGGAAGGTGAAGAAGGGCGCGCTCTTCATCAACACCGCGCGCGGCGATTTGATTGAAACGCAGGCACTCCATTACGCTCTCAACTCCGGAATATTCGCCGGCGCCGGGCTCGATGTCTTTGAGGGAGAGGAACTTGTGAAAGAAGAGAATCAAATGTTGAGCAAGAATGTTTCCGTGGAGAAGCTACACGCATTGTTGCAGAAAAACATTCTCCTCAAGATGGAAAATGTAATTCTCACGCCCCACATGGCGTTCGATAGCGTCGAAGCAGTTGAGCGCATCCTGCAGACGACGGTCGAAAATATCCTTGCATTCGAAGCAAATTCACCGCAATTCGTCGTGGGTGGTGAGTAAAGGCAAAATCATCGTTGCATGACAACCGGATCCTGTGCGCCCCCGTTGCTGGTGATCCAGGATCCATTACCTGTCGGCCTGTGGGAATGCGGGCAAGAGCCGCAGTTCTTATTTTCTGCTTGAACTAATGTGAAAAAACTTACCTCTCTAAAACGAATATCCTTCACTCTTCTCGTACTCATTCTGCTTCCTGCGCTTTTCTATTCCGGGTACGAATTCAGTTCGCTGAGCACGAGCGAGGAATTGTTCGGCAAAATGTACGAGCAACAACTCGACGCTGTCTTATTTTCGCTGAACCAATATGCCTGGGACGCAGCTTCCGCGTGGGCAAGCGGGCTGCAGAACATCCTCACCGACCGCACGCGTGCATCGCGCGACCTACTCAGCAAAGGCCTCCGCGACTTCCTCGGACAGCGAAAAGCCATACACACCATCTTCGTCTCCGACAGTTCGCTAAAATCTATACTTGCGGTGGAATCCAACGGTTCTCGCCCGGCCGGCCTTACCGAGAATTCTATCCTCTCGACGCTGAACATGAACAGAGGGAAAATCGCAAAGCTCATTGAGTTTCAGCGGGTCGAATATCGAAAGATCGAACCCATCGCGGATTCGAGCCAGGGAGATTCGCCTGTAACGCTTGTCTTCGTTGTGCGCGACTATTCGTCTGCGGTTCGGGTTGTTGGCATTGTGCTGAACGCTCGAATGTTCATCCGGGAGGTCGTTGCGCGCAAACTCGAAGAAGCGGCTGGGGAGGAGCTCATTCTCGCTGTTATCGCCAAGCATGGACGGGAAGTCGTGGAATCGACATCACCGGTGCAGGAGGTCGACGTGAAGCAGGAAAAGGCATTGTGGATTTTTCCGGAGTATTCTCTCGGGATTCGGCTGAAAGGGACGACGATCGACGAGATGGCCCAGCACAGATTTTACCGTAACTTGGTACTCATCATCGGGCTCGACGCTGTATTGCTCGCCGGCGCATGGTTGATTTATCGCACGACTCGAAGAGAGATGGAACTGGTCCGGTTGAAATCCGACTTTGTCTCAAACGTTTCGCATGAGCTGCGCACACCGCTGGCGCTCATCCGCATGTTCGCTGAGACCCTTGAAATGAAGCGGGTGAAGACGGAGAAGAAAAAAATCGAATATTACCGCACGATCCTCCTGGAAACCGAACGCCTGACCCGCCTGGTGAATAACATTCTCAATTTCTCGCGTATGGAGGCAGATCGTCGGCAGTATCATTTTCGCCTGATCGATTTGAACGCCGTTGTAAGGAATGTTCTGGACGTCTATGAATACCAGCTTCAATCCAAGGGATTTTCAAAAGTTGTAGAACTGAAAAGCGCTCTGCCGTTGATTAATGCTGATGATGAGGCATTGGCGGAAGCGTTGCACAATATCGTGGACAATGCAATCAAGTACAGCAGCGAAGAGAAATTAGTCAAGGTGGAGACGGGTTTGAGGGGGGGCGATGTGTTTGTGGAAGTCCAGGACCGCGGTATCGGAATTCCGGTCGAGTACCACAACAAAATTTTTGAGAAATTCTACAGAGTGTCTGGCGGTCTCGTTCACACTGCGAAGGGGAGCGGACTTGGTCTTGCTTTGGTACGACATATTGTTCAGGCACATAGCGGAACCGTCGAAGTAGAAAGCAGTCTTGGTAACGGAAGCATATTTCGCATAGTACTTCCCCGGAAAAAAAGTTAGAACGGGGACGGATGGAATGGTGGAGTATTGGAATGATGGAATAGTGTGAGCCCGAGCCTCATGCGCTCAACGAGTCCTCTATCTACGATTCTACGAATCGTAGATTCGTAGAACGACCCTACGAGTCGGTAGACCCGTAGGGAGTCGTCGACATTTGGCGCAGAATAATGCAACAG
>Ga0315281_10007727_pt1 | contig 15097 bp, 12 predicted proteins | sample YL17G07_0_MG_FD_204540 | JGI IMG/M metagenome (GOLD analysis project Ga0315281, IMG submission 204540) | Sediment microbial communities from Yellowstone Lake, YNP, Wyoming, USA - YL17G07_0 | ecosystem: Environmental > Aquatic > Freshwater > Lake > Sediment | place: USA: Wyoming | collected...
ATTTAAGAGCAGAGACTTGTCAGGGGATTTATATGAATTTTGAGAATGTCTTAAATTCAATGCGAATGAAAATTCCCTTTGGGATTTGCCAAATTGGTAAGGCCTTTCGAAACGAAATCACCCCAAAAGATTTTATTTACCGAACAAGAGAATTCGAACAAATGGAGCTTCAGTGGTTTTGCTACCCAAAAGATGCTGAAAAATATTTTGGATATTGGAAAGATGAAAGAATTAAATGGTATTTGAATTTAGGAATGAAAAAAGAAAATCTAAGGGCCGTTGAAATTCCAGAAAAAGAAAGAGCCCATTATGCTAAGAGACAAGTGGATATTGAATATAAATTTCCTTTTGGTTGGCGAGAAATTGAAGGAGTTCATAATCGGGGCGATTTTGATCTGTCTAACCACTCAAAATATTCTGGTCAGGATTTAAGGTATTATGATGAGGAAACCAAAGAAAAGTATTTTCCCCATATTGTTGAAACTTCGGTTGGGGTGGAAAGGTCGTTATTTGCTTTTTTATGCGATGCCTATCAAGAAATTGCTGGCGGGAGAACAAAAACCACAAAAGCAACCAAAGAAGTCGAAATTTTATTAAAATTGGATAAAAAAATTGCGCCAATTAAAATTGCGGTTTTGCCTTTGGTAAGGAACAAACCCGAATTGGTCAAAAAAGCAAAAGAAGTTTACCAATTATTAAAACCCCATTTTGTTTGCCAATATGATGAAGTTGACTCAATTGGCAGAAGATACAGAAGGCAAGATGAAATTGCAACCCCTTTTGCCGTTACAATCGATTTTGAAACTCTTGAAAAAGACGATGTTACTGTCCGCTATCGCGATACAATGGAACAAGAAAGAGTAAAAATTAAAGATTTACCAAAAGTTTTAGAGAAGAAGTCGAAAGAGTAAACGAAAATGTTTCAAAAAACCACTCTTAAAAATGGTCTCAGAATTATTACTGTCCCTATAAAAAGCACCCAGGCGGTGACAGTTTTAGTTTTAGTTGGCACCGGCTCAAAATATGAAACTAAAGAAACCAATGGCATCTCCCATTTTTTAGAGCACATGTACTTTAAAGGAACGAAAAAAAGATCATCACAGATATCAGTGGCTGAAACCTTAGATAAGGTAGGAGGAATTTATAATGCCTTTACTTCGGAAGAATACACAGGTTATTTTGCTAAAGTAGCTGTTTCTCAAATGGAGATAGCTTTAGATTGGGTTTCGGATATTTATTTAAATTCCATCTTGCCAGAAAAAGAAGTAGAAAAAGAAAAAGGGGTGATTATCGAAGAAATAAATATGATTTACGATCACCCGATAAGTTATGTTCAAACTTTGTGGCCAAAATTATTATACGGAGATCAGCCGGCTGGCTGGGATGTTACCGGAACGAAAGAGAGCGTGACAAAGATTAACTATCAGAAACTCATCGATTATATGAAAAGTCAATATGTGTCTAAAAATACTATTATCTGCATTGCTGGAAAAATAGATGCCGAGGAGGTTATAAAAAAAATAAAAAAATATTTTTCTAAAATAGGTACCACTCCTTTTAAATTAAAACAGGAGGTTTCAGAGAGGCAAACCAGACCCGGGTGTCTTTTGCATCAAAGAAAAACAGACCAAACCCACCTTTGTTTGGGAGTGAGAGGATATAATGTTTTTCATCCCCGAAGATATACCCAAGAAATTTTGGGAATAATTTTGGGAGGGATGATGAGCTCCCGGCTATTTATCGAATTGAGGGCAAAATTAGGAATTGCCTATTATGTCTCAACCACTATTTCCAGCGACACTGATACCGGCTATCTCGTTACTCAAGCAGGGGTCGATAATCGAAAAACTGAATTAGCAATTTCAACTATTTTAAAAGAATATAAAAAAATTTCTCAAAGAAGAATTCCCCAAATTGAACTAAAAAAAGCAAAGGATAATATTAAAGGAAAATTAGCCTTAGAATTGGAATCCTCTGACGCCCAAGCTTCTTTTTATGCTGGCCAAGAGCTTTTGGAAAAGAAAATTTTAACTCCAGAAGAAATTTTCAAAAAAATTGACCGGGTTACTGCAAATGATATTCTAAAAGTAGCCAAAGATATTTTTCAGCCTCAAAAATTAAATTTAGCCCTGATTGGTCCATTTGAAGATAAAAAACCTTTTGAGAAAATATTAACAATATAGTCAAAGAAGGTAAACCTTCTTTTCCATACTTCGTTTGCTCAATGAAATATTTATTTCATTTCGACGTTCGAGAGATAAATATAAATTGAGCGAGAGATGAGATTTATCTCATCGAACTTATAAATAAAAACTCGTATGAGCGATAATCAAGTTTTAGATATCTCTTGGGGGACAATTCTGAAAATTGCCATTGCCTCTCTTGGTTTTTATATTCTTTACTTAGTGAGAGATATTTTGATTTTGATTATTTTCGCCTTAATCATTTCAATTTTATTTAATCCTGCAATTAATTTTCTACATCGTCGTCGCCTGCCCCGGGTTCTGGCTGTAATTTTTACTTATATTGCTGTCTTTGGAATCTTAGGCCTCGTCATTTATTATATTTTGCCGATGCTCGTTTCTGAAATCCAACAATTTTCTCAGTTTTTCCCTCAATACTTTGAAAGAATCGCCCCTCCCTTAAAAGAATTAGGGATTAAAGCCTTCGAAAATATGGAGACTTTTACTCAGAGCTTGGGCGGATTTTTGCAAAAGGCCTCAGCTAATATTTTAAGTGCGATATCTATTATTTTTGGTGGGATTGGAGCAACAATTTTTGTCCTAACTATTGCCCTCTTCCTCTCTTTAGAGGAAAAAGGAGTGGAAAGAGCTTTAGGGCTTTTGTCTCCCAAGAGACATGAAACCACCATTCTAAATCTTTTGGAAAAATCTCAAACTAAAGTTTCTGGCTGGTTTGGGTCAAGAATTCTCACTTGTCTTTTTGTAGGTATTGCCTTTTTTGTTACCCTCCAACTATTCAATGTAAAATATGCTTTTACTCTAGCCTTGATAGCCGGGATTTTAGATTTTATTCCAATTTTGGGACCAATTATAGCGGGAGCAATTGCCTTTTTGTTTGTCGCTTTAGATTCTTTGCCAAAGGCACTTTTCGTCTTAATTGCCTTTATTCTTATTCAACAAGTTGAAGGAAATATTTTAACTCCGGCTCTAACCAAAAAATTCGTTGGTCTTCCCCCGGTTTTGGTTTTAATTTCTTTAGCTATTGGAGGAAAGCTTTTTGGGCTTTTAGGAGCAATCTTAGCTCCTCCTTTCGCAGGAGTGATTTATGAGTTTTCAAGAGATTTTTTAAGAAAAAAGAAGGAGGAGAAAGCGGTGGTTTTGTAAAATGGCTACTCTTTACATTGTTGCTACTCCCATTGGCAACCTCGAAGATCTAACATCTCGTGCCCTCCGAATTCTTAAGGAGGTTGATTTAATTTTATGCGAAGATACCAGGGTCACAAAGAAATTACTGGAGCGTTATAATATAAAAACTCAAACTTTAAGTTATCACCAGCACTCAAAACTTCAGAAAATCGATTACATTCTTTCGCTTTTAAAACGGGGAAAAAATTTAGCCTTGGTTTCCGATGCCGGAACTCCGGGAATCTCTGACCCCGGTAACAAATTAATCAACCTTATTACGCGGCCGGGTCGCGTAGTGAAAATTATACCGATTCCGGGACCTTCGGCAGTGACGGCGGCAGCTAGTGTTTCCGGTTTTCCTATGGATAGATTTTTATTTTTAGGTTTCCCACCAACTAAAAGAAAAAGAAAAAAATTTTTTGAAGAAATAGTAAATTCTAAATATCCAGTTATCTTCTACGAATCTCCTTATAGAATAATAAAAACACTACAAGAACTTCGTTTAGCGTTTAACGTTCATAATTCATCGTTCGAAATTGTGGTTTGTCGTGAATTAACTAAAAAATTTGAGACAATTTATCGAGGAACAATTGAAGAAGTTTTAAATCAATTAGAAAAAAGCGGAATAAAAGGAGAATTTGTGGTAGTGGTGGAAGGTTAAAAATAAATTTTAATTTAAGGCAAAATGTGATAAAATTAAAAGGAGGTTTAACCTCCTTTTAAAATTATGACAAAGAAAAAGAAAAAATTTTATATCACCAGTAGTATTGCCTATACCAATGCTCCGCCGCACCTCGGTTTTGCCTTGGAAATGATTCAAGCTGATGTTTTAGCGCGTTATCACCGAATTTTAGGCGAGGAAGTATTTTTTTTAACGGGTACAGACGAAAATGGACTAAAAAATGCTCAAGCAGCAGAAAGAGCTGGTAAAACCCCTCAAGAGTTTGTTGATGAGATTTCTGCCAAATTTAGAGAACTAACTAAACTTTTGAATTTATCAAAAGATGATTTTATTAGAACAACTGACAGAAAAAGACATTGGCCAACAGTCCAAAAGGCCTGGCTAGAATTAAAAGACAATGGAGATATTTACAGAAAGAAGTATAAAGGACTTTATTGTGTGGGATGTGAAGCTTTTGTTAAAGAGAAAGATCTATCAGAGGGAAAATGCTCTATTCATCAGAAAGAACCGGAGATAATAGAAGAAGAAAATTATTTTTTCCGACTTTCGAAATACCAGAAAGAGGTAGAAAAAATAATTAAGGAAGAAAAAATAAGAATTGTTCCTGAAGCCAGAAAAAATGAAATCTTAAGTTTTATTAAACAAGGAATAGAAGATATTAGCTGTTCAAGAGTAAAAGAAAATTTGAAATGGGGCATACCAGTTCCTGACGATGATACCCAGATAATTTATATTTGGCTAGAGGCTTTACTGAACTACATTTCAGCTTTGGGGTATGGCGAAGATGGGGATAAGTTTAAGCGATTTTGGCCTGCCGATGTTCATTGTGTGGGCAAGGACATATTTAAATTTCATACGTTACTTTGGCCGGCGATGCTATTTTCTCTCGGTTTAAAATTACCGGGAATAGTTCTAGTCCATGGATTTATCACTGTTGCTGGTCAGAAGATGTCAAAGAGTTTAGGGAACGTTATTGATCCTTTTGAGTTGGTTAAAAAATACGGTACTGATGCGGTAAGATATTTTCTTTTGCGGGAAATTCTGCCGACTGAGGATGGAGATTTTACTTATGAAAAATTTGAAGCAAGATATAATGCGGATTTAGCAAGTGGATTGGGAAATCTGGTGGCGAGGGTAATAACGATGGCGGGAATATGGAATTTTGAATCAAGAATTATAAATCAAGAATTAAAAAAGAAAATTGATAAAACTCAAAAAGATTATAAAAAAGCTTTAGAGGAATTTAAATTTAATGAAGCTTTGATTTCAGTTTGGGATTTGATTAGTTTTTGCGATAAGTACATAGAGAAAGAACGCCCTTGGGAAAAATCGGAAAAACAACAATTAACAATTAATAATTTACTATTTGCTATTGATAATATTGCTCAATTGCTGGAGCCGTTTTTACCCGAAACTTCAGAAAAAATATTTAAACAATTAAAAACCAAAAAGAGTCAGCCATTATTTCCACGAATTTGATTTATGTTAATCGATACCCATGCTCATGTAAATTTTAATTCTTATAGAGACGATGCCGACGAAGTAATTCGCCGGTCTTTGGATAATGATGTCTGGATGATAAATGTTAGCTCACAATATGAGACGAGTAAAAAAGCAATAGAAATTGCTGAAAATTATTCAAAGGGAGTTTATGCTGCCGTTGGGCTTCACCCGATTCATTTAGCTGAAGGAATCTTTAAAGTGAAAATTGACGAGGAAGAGACGGCTTTCCAGACCAAAAACGAAGAGTCAAAGAGTATTAACTCTTTTCCACCTTCGCTTTCGCTGCGCGAAAGCTCGGTTTTTGATTATGAAAAATACAAAGGCCTCGCTCAATCAAAAAAGGTGGTGGCGATTGGCGAGACAGGTTTAGACTATTATTACAGGCCAAAAACCAAAATCAAGCTCGAACAGTTTGAAAATAAACAAAAAGAAGTATTTCTGAAACATCTGGAGTTGGCTGGGGAACTAAAACTGCCAGTCATTTTTCATTGCCGGGCAGCTCACGATGATTTAATCGATATCCTAAATACTAGATACAGAATACTGAATACTAGACTAAGAGGCGTTGTCCACTGCTTTACTGGAACGTGGGAACAGGCAGAAGACTATATGAGGATGGGGTTTCACCTCGGTTTTAATGGAATAATTTTTAAATTAAATTTAGATGAAATAATAAAGAAAACTCCTTTAGGGAGAATCTTAATTGAAACCGATTGTCCTTATCTAACTCCAAGTCCAATGACTGGTCGTAACGAACCATTGTATGTAAAATATGTCGCTGAAAAAATTGCCAAAATAAAAAAATTGAGCTTCGAAGAAATAGCTAAAATCACAACTAAAAATGCCCAAGAATTATTTAAAATTATCTAACTCCTCCACTTTTTTAATTCTTCTTTCATGTCTGCCACCTTCAAAATCTGTTGTAAGCCAGATTTTGACAAATGAGAATAAATCTTGCCACTCAAATTCCTGAGCGCCCAAACACAAAACATTTGGGTTATGATGTTTCCTGGTGATTTCTGCCACTTTCTTATTATAAACAAGGGCAGCTTTAATTCCCGGAATTTTATTAGCAAGCATTGACATTCCTATACCGTTAGTACAAATCAATATTGCTCTTTCGTTTTCACCGCGGGCGACGCTTTGAGTAGCCGGTATCCCAAAATCTGGGTAGTCGCAGGACTCGGAACTATGGCATCCAAAATCTTTTACTTTCTCCCCATCTTTTTCTAATCTTTTTTTCAACTCTTCTTTAAAATTATATCCAGCATGGTCGCTGGCTAAAGCAATTTTCATATCTTCACCTTCCATTTTGGGCTAAAATTCATCTAAAATCAAGTTTACATCAAACTTATTTTTGGTTAAAATAACATAAACTATGGAAGAATAAATTATGATTACTTATGCTAAAGCAGGTGTAGATAGAAAATTAAGAGAAAAGGCAAAAAAATCTTTAAAGAGTTTTAAGTCAACTTTCAGATTGAGTAAGTATGGAAAGATAATAAAAACTCCCTTCAACCTTCTTTACCCTGTTGGGGAAGATATTTATCATGTAAAAACTTGTGATGGTGTAGGAACAAAAGTTTTGTTGGCTCAACTGGCAGATAAACACGACACAATAGGGATGGATGCTGTGGCAATGGTTGTTAATGATTGTATAAGGTCTGGTGCTAGACCAATAGCAATTACTGACATGATTGACATAAGGAAATCAGAGCCGAGGGTTTTGGGAGAAATTCAAAAGGGGCTGATTTTAGGAGCGAAAGAAGCTGGTTGTCCAATTGTTGGGGGAGAAATAGCTGATGTGCCAGAGCTCTTAAATGCCACTTATCACATAAATTGTGACTGTGTTGGTGAAGTGAAAAAACAGAAGATAATTACTGGGGAAAAAATAAAACCTAGAAATATTGTAATTGGTTTTCAGAGCTCAGGGATTCATTCTAACGGTCTCACTTTAGCCAGAAAAGTCCTTTTTAAAAAATGGGGCGGCAAATTTGATGCCCTTGAAAAGCCCAAAGGTTTTAAAAAATCCTTAATTTATGAGTGCCTTGAACCAACGAAAATTTATGTGAAACCCTTCTTAAAGATTGCTGAAAAATACAAAATCCTTGGCGCAGTCCACATTACCGGCGATGCCTATCTGAAGTTTAAAAAACTAATGAAAAATTTTGGTTTTGAATTTTCTAATTTTAAACCTCATCCGATCTTCAATTTGATCCAGAAAGTAGGGAAAATTAATTTAAAAGAGATGGCGAGTACCTTTAATTTAGGTTGGGGTTTCGCAATAATCATTGACGGGAGAGATGTCGAAGGAATATTAGACATGCTTAAAAAAGAAAAAATTCACGCTGAAATTATCGGGGAAGTAATTAAAGAAAAGAAAATCATCGTAAATTATCAAAATAAAAAGACAACTTTAACATGACGACGCATCGAATTGAGGTTGGTTTTAAGGAAGGAATTAGAGATGCTTTGGGAGAAAAGATAAAAAAGAGGGTAATTGAAGATTTAAATATTTCCGTTAAGAATGTGAAAACAATTGATGTTTATACGATTGATGCTGCTCTTTCAAATGAGCAGCTTAATTTTCTTGGCGAAAATCTTTTTTCTGACCAAGTAACTCAGGAATCTAGCATACAGGAACCATTGGCAAGAAATTTCGATTGGTTGATTGAAGTCGGTTTAAAACCAGGCGTGACTGATAATGTTGGCAAAACTACAAAAGAAGCAATAAAAGATATTTTAAAAATAGAATTTAGCGGAGAGGAAGCAATTTATACCTCAAAACAATATCTTATTTCTGGAGAAAAACTGAATCAAAAAGATCTCGAGCGGATTGCCCGAGATCTTTTAGCTAATGAATTGATTCAGCAATGGACCGTCATTGATTATAAGTCTTTTAGCGAAAAAAAATATTCTGTTCCCATGCCAAAAGTAAAAATTCCTCATCAGCCGACTATTAACTTTGTGGACCTAAATGTTCCCGATAGAGATTTGTTTAAAATTAGCCAGAAGAGGAAGTTAGCCCTAAATCTTGAGGAAATGCAGACAATAAAAGAATACTTTACCAGGCCGGAAGTTATAAAAGAACGTCGGGAAGTTGGTTTAGGCCAAGAAGCAACCGATGCCGAATTAGAAGCTCTGGGCCAAACTTGGTCGGAGCATTGTAAACATAAAATCTTTAATGCCAAAATAATTTATAAAAACGAAGAGGGGAAGCAAGAAATAGATAGTTTATTTAACACCTATATCAAAAGCTCAACTAAAAGATTAGAAAAAGAATTAGATTGGGTCGTTTCCACTCTTTGGGATAACGCTGGCGTAATTCGCTTTAACAAAGATTGGCTCCTATCAGTGAAATGCGAGACCCATAATAGTCCCTCAAATGAGGAACCTTATGGTGGCGCAATCACTGGAATTGTTGGGGTTTACAGAGACCCCATGGGTACTGGCAAAGGAGGCAGATTGATTTATGGCGCTTATGGTTTTTGCACTGGAAATCCTTTTTACAATGGCGATTTGAGACCAAAATTATATCCCAGACGCCTTCTCGAAGGAGTCCGCAAGGGAGTGGAAGACGGCGGAAATAAGCATGGGGTACCAACGGTTTATGGAATCACTTTTTTTGACGATGGATATATGGGGAAGCCGGCGATTTATGTTTTAGCTGCTGGTTTCATTCCGGCCAAAGTAAATGAGGAACCAGGTTTTCAAAAAAAAGCTGACCCCGGCGATTGGATAGTAATGGCAGGTGGCAAAGTAGGGATAGATGGGATTCATGGAGCAACTGAATCTTCAATGGAAGCTGGCGAGTGGATATCAGCCAGCCACGTCCAGATAGGGGACCCCTTCACCCAAAAGAAGCTCCACGATTTTCTAATCGAGGCCAGGGATTCAGGTCTTTATAAGGGCATCACTGATAATGGAGCTGGCGGTCTTTCATCGTCGGTTGGAGAAATGGCTCAGATTTCAAACGGCTTTGAGTTATGGTTAGATAAGGTTCCTCTAAAGTATTCTGGGCTTGACCCCTGGCAGATTCTCCTTTCCGAATCCCAAGAAAGAATGACCTTGGCCGTTTCTCCAGAAAGAATAAATGAATTTTTAGAATTGGCCAAAAAACACGATGTTGAGGCAACAGTTGTTGGTAAATTTACCGATTCCGGGAAATTTTATTCTACTTATCAAGATAAACCAGTCGCTTTTTTAGATATGAATTTCGTCCACGGGGGAGTTCCTCAAATGAAACTGGAAGCCGAATGGATGGACCCTGAAAAACGTGGACTTTCTGAACCCGAACTTGAAGAAATAACCGACCAAGCTTCATTTTTGAAGGAAATGTTAGGGCGTTTAAATATCTGCAGTAAAGAATATATTGTCAGGCAATTTGACCACGAAGTTCAAGGAACCAATGTGATAAAACATTTAGTCGGCAAAGATAGCGATGTTTATAGTGATGCCGTCGTAATTAAACCTCTCTACGATTCAAATGAAGGTTTGGCCATAACCGCTGGAATCAATCCAAAATATAGCCAGATTGATACCTATTGGATGACAGCTTTAGCTATTGATGAGGCAATCAGAAGAATTATTGCTGTTGGTGGAAATCTAAAACAGATAGCCCTTAATGATAATTTCTGCTGGCCAAGTCCTTTGTCTTCAGACTACAATCCACCCACCACCCTCCCGCCTTCGGCGGGCCCCTATAATCCCGATGCTAAATACAAACTCGCTCAATTAATAAGAGCAAACCAAGCCCTTTATGATTTCACCATGTCTTTTAAAACTCCTTGCATTTCTGGCAAAGATTCTATGTCAATGGATGGGACGATTAAAGGCATCAACGGCAAAGAACATCGGATTTCTGCTCTACCCACTGTTCAATTTTCTGCTGCTGGGAAAATAGAGGACATTCGAAAATGCATTACAATGGATGTCAAAAAGCCAAATGATCTGGTTTATATTTTAGGAATTACCAAAGATGAATTAGGAGGCTCGGAATATTATGAAATGATAGGAGAAATTGGTTTCAATGTCCCAAAAGTTGATGCTGAAGCAGCAATAAAACTCTACAATGCTTTAACTCAGGCGATTGAGCCAGATTTGGTTAATTCTTGTCACGGAATTTATAAAGGTGGCCTGGGCGTTGCTTTAGCTCAAATTTCCTTTGCTGGTGGTTTGGGTTTAGAAATTAATTTAGATAAAGTGCCAACCGATGGACTAAATAATATTGATAAAATATTGTATTCGGAATCGGCCAGTAGATTTTTAGTTACCGTTTCTCCGGAAAATAAAGAAAGTTTCGAGGGAATTATGAAAGACGATTGCTTTAAAGAAATTGGAAAGGTTAGAGATGATGAAGAATTTGTAATTTTCGCCAAAGGAAAGCCAGAAATTCAAGAAAACATCCACAAATTAAAAGAAGCCTGGCAAAAACCATTTAAAGATTTTTAAAATGGAAGTTAAAGTTTTAATTTTATATGGATATGGAATAAATTGTGACAATGAAACCCAATATGGGTTTAGTTTAGCGGGAGCAGACGCCAAAAAAGTCCATGTAAACGAGTTAATTAGCGGAGAGCAAAAACTTAAAGATTATCAAATTTTAGCTATTCCTGGCGGTTTTTCTTTTGGCGATGACATTGGAGCCGGAAAAGTTTTAGCAACCAAAATTAAATCCAATTTAGCAGAAGAATTTTCAGGATTCATAAAAGAGGGAAGATTAATTATCGGAATTTGTAATGGTTTTCAGGTGATGGTAAAATTGGGGATTCTCCCGGGGTTTGACAGAAACTATGACAGACAAGATGTAACCTTGACTTTTAATGATTCTGGCAGATTCGAAGATAGATGGGTCTATCTTAAAATAAACCAAAAATCTCCTTGTGTTTTGACGAGAGAAATTGAAAATATTTACTTACCAATCAGACATGGCGAAGGAAAGTTTGTTTCGAGGAATGAAGAAATTAAAGAGAGGTTGATTAAACAGAATCAAATCGTTGCCCAATATGTCGACAATAAGGGAAACTTAGCTAACTACCCTTGGAATCCTAATGGTTCAGAATTAAATGTTGCTGGAGTTTGCGATGAGACAGGAAGAATATTTGGTTTGATGCCTCATCCCGAAGCCTTTTTATTTGCCCAGAATCACCCTCGTTGGACACGTGAAAATATTCAAGAAGGTGCGGGAATAAAAGTTTTTGAAAATGCAATTAATTTTGTGAAAAAAGAGTTATGAATTACAAAAAATTTATTGAGGGAAAAATAAAAGAAATTAGAAAAATTGTTAGACAGGAAAAAGCAGTGAGCGTTTTGTCAGGGGGAGTAGATAGTTCAACAGTAACTGTTTTAGGGCATAAAGCTTTAGGAAATCGACTAAAAACTGTTTTTATTGATAATGGCTTAATGAGAGAAAATGAACCAGAGAATATTGTGAAAACTTTTAAAAAACTTAAGATAAAAGTTGAGGTAATAAACGCCAAAGATAAATTCTTTAGAGTTCTAAAAGGAAAAACCGACCCCGAAGAAAAAAGAAAAGCAGTTACTGAGGTTTTTTATAAAGATGTTTTCAAAAACATTGTTAGAAAAAATAAAATTAACTTTTTGTTACAAGGAACAATTTTAACTGATATTGAAGAAACTGTTGCTGGCATTAAAAGACAACATAATGTTTTAGCTCAAATTGGTATTAATCCTCAAAAAGAATTTGGCTATCAGATTATTGAGCCTTTAATTGAACTTCGAAAAGATGGGGTGAGAAAAGTCGCCAAACTTCTCGGCTTACCTGAGGCAATCCATCAGAGAATTCCCTTTCCCGGACCAGCCCTATCTGCCAGAGTAATTGGCGAAACTAATCCGAAGAGAATTGCTATTATCAGAAGGGTCACTGAAGTCGTTGAAAAAGAATTAAAAAACTCTGGCGCCTTTCAATATTTTCCAGTCTTGATGGAAGATAAAGCCACTGGCATCAGGAATAATAAAAGAGAGTTTGGCAACATCATCATCATTAGATGTGTTGAGAGTACTGATGCAAGAAAAGCCAAACCAACCAAGCTTCCTTGGAAAGTTTTAGAAAAAATTACTAAAAGATTAACTACAGAAATTCCCGGAGTAAATAGGGTTTGTTATGATTTAACTCCCAAACCGCCAGCAACAATAGAATATATCTAAAAATATGAGTTCCATTACTATCATTCTTGGTTCTATTTCAGATAAAGCCATCTTTGACACATGTAAGGCGGTTTTGGATGAATTTGGGATGGAATATGAGCTGAAAATAGCTTCGGCTCACAGAACGCCGGAAAAAGTTAGAGAAATTGTTAAAAATTCCGAAACCGATGTTTTCATTGCCATTGCCGGATTATCAGCTGCTTTGCCTGGTTTGATAGCGGCAGAAACAACAAAGCCGGTGATTGGAGTACCAGTGGAATCGAAACTCGGTGGGTTAGATGCCTTACTTTCCATTGTTCAAATGCCACCTGGCATCCCGGTAGCCTCGGTTGGTATTGATAGGGGAGAAAATGCTGCTTTATTAGCAATTGAAATTTTAGCCTTAAAAGATGAAGACTTAAAAGTGAAATTAGAAAATTATCGGAAAAAAATGAGAGAAAAAATTGAAAAAGACAATGAAGAAGCTAAAAATTGGTAAATAATATGGCCATTCATCCGATTGATTATCGATATGGATCAAAAGAAATGCGAGAGATTTTTGATGAGGAAAAAAGATTGGAACAGCAATTAAGAGTGGAGGCGGCTTTGGCCGAGGTTTTAGCTGAGATGGGGAAAATCCCAAAAGAAGCAGCCGAGGTTATTAAAGAAAAAGCAAACACTAATTTTGTAAAACTAGAAAGAGTCAAAGAAATAGAAGAAGAGACCAAACATGATGTGATGGCTCAGGTTTTAGCCTTAACTGAGGTCTGCGGAGAGGCCGGAAAATATGTCCATTTAACTGCTACCAGTTATGACATTGTTGATACTGCCCAAGCTCTGCAAATGAAAGAGGCGATGAAAATTTTATTTGAAAAAGGAAAAGAATTATTAAAAAATTGTTTAAATGTTTCTGAAAAGTATAAAGATTTAATAATGATTGGCCGAACCCATGGTCAACACGCCATACCGATTACTCTTGGCTTCAAATTCGCCAATTACGCTGATAAAATTGGCGAAAATTTAAAAAGATTAAAAGAAGATGAAAAATATATTTGTGGGAAATTTTCTGGAGCGGTTGGAAATTACGCCGCCCAAAAAGTTTTTGGATTAGGAGATGAATTTGAAGAAAAAATAATGGAAAAACTTGAGATTCAAGCAGCTGATATCTCGACCCAGGTTGTTCCGAGAGAAAATATCGCCAGGATAATCTCTGATTTAGTTATCTTTGCCTGCTCTATCGAGCAAATAGCCAAAGAGATTAGAAATCTCCAAAGAACAGAAATTTCTGAATTAGCCGAGCCTTTTGGCGAAAAACAAATTGGTTCCTCGACTATGGCCCAAAAAAGAAATCCGTGGAATGTGGAAAATATATGCAGTAATGTAAGAGTAATTAGGTCTTGCGTTTATCCCGTCCTGGAAAATATTGCCCTTGAGCACGAGAGAGACTTGACCAATTCAGCTTCTGAGAGATCAATTCTGCCAACGATTTTTGTCTTAATGGATGAAATCTTAATGAGGATGAATAAGGTAATAAGTGGCCTAGTGGTTTTCCCTGAGAATATGAAAAAGAATTTGGAATTAACTCGAGGAGGAATATTTGCCGAAGCCATTATTACTGAATTAGTCAAAAAAGGAATGGGTAGGCAAGGGGCGCATGAAATCCTGAGAGAAAGTTCAATGCGAACCTTTTCGGAGAGCCGCAATTTAAAAGAAATTCTTTTGGAAAACAAGGAAGTCTTGAAATATTTGAATCAAAACGAATTAGAAAAAATAATGGATTATCAGAATTACCTCGGCTTATCCATCGAAAAAACTGAGAAAATAATTAAAAAATGGGAAGATTTTAATTAAATGCAAGCTATCTCTCAAACCAATCTTCCTTTGGAATTAAAATCAAGGGGAAAGATTAGGGATATTTATGGATTAGGCGATGATAAACTGGTGATGGTGGCTACCGACAGGATATCAACCTTTGATGTAGTTTTGCCAAGTCTAATTCCATATAAAGGACTAGTTTTAACTAGCTTGTCTATATTTTGGTTTGAAGAAACCAAAAACATAATCGATAATCATTTGATTTTCGCTAATTTTGAAGATTTCCCTGAGGAGCTGAAGGGGCATCAAGAATTAAAAGGAAGGACAATGATTGTGAAAAAAGTGGAACCAGTTCCAGCAGAATGTGTAGTCCGCGGTTATCTTTCTGGCTCAGCTTGGTCTGCCTATCAAAAGAGTGAGCCAGTTTGTGGAATCAAATTACCTTCTGGTTTGAGAGAATCTGAAAAGCTTCCTCAGCCAATTTTTACTCCCACTACAAAAGCAGCCACCGGACACGACATAGCCCTCACCGAAGAAGAACTGATTGATTTAGTAGGGAAAGAGACCGCTAAAAAATTAAAGA
>Ga0315281_10007728_pt1 | contig 15093 bp, 13 predicted proteins | sample YL17G07_0_MG_FD_204540 | JGI IMG/M metagenome (GOLD analysis project Ga0315281, IMG submission 204540) | Sediment microbial communities from Yellowstone Lake, YNP, Wyoming, USA - YL17G07_0 | ecosystem: Environmental > Aquatic > Freshwater > Lake > Sediment | place: USA: Wyoming | collected...
GACCCTACGGCAACGCGTTTCCGCTCGAAAAGTTTGAAGGAAAGAATCTGGTGTTTGTCGCCGGCGGAATCGGCCTGCCGCCGACCCGCAGCGTGATCTGGTCGTGTCTCGACCAGCGGGAAAAGTACGGCAAGGTCACTATCGTCTACGGGGCAAGGACGGTTGCTGATCTCGTTTACAAGCACGAACTGGAAGAGTGGCAGCAACGGGACGACGTCGAACTGGTTCTGACGGTCGATCCCGGCGGTGAAACTGCCGACTGGAAACACAAGATCGGTTTCGTGCCCGCGGTGCTCGAATCGGCCAAGCCGTCGCCCGCCGAGAGCATTGTGGTGATGTGTGGTCCGCCGATCATGATCAAGTTCTGTCTGGTGAGTCTGGACAAGCTGGGCTTCGCGCCGGAAAACGTCTACACGACCCTTGAGAACCGCATGAAATGTGGTGTGGGCAAGTGCGGAAGATGCAACGTCGGACCGGTCTATGTCTGTAAGGAAGGGCCGGTCTTCTCGGCTGAACAAATCGCCCGACTGCCCGCAGGAGATATGTAAGGCTGCGCCGAACGCTCGGCACAGGCATGCTCAGTCCAGCAGTTCATCAAGCGTGCCGCCGGAACGCGTGTGTCGGACGAAAAACTCGACAAGCTTGCAGGTGATCGGCCCGGGGCGGCCCTGCCCGATGACCTGATCGTCAATCTTGACCACCCCGCGGATTTCTTCGCCGGTGCCGCAGGCAAAAACCTCATCGGCCCGCAGGAATTCATCTTTGGAAACGGGCCGTTCTTCGATCCGGACGCCGAGTCTCTCGGCGATCCCTTTGATGGCCATGCGCGTAATGCCCGGCAGGATCTGCGGGTCCAGCGGCCGAAGGATAAGTTTTCCGCTGACAATGGCGAAAACACTCGAAACCGCTCCCTCTGTAACAAACCCCTGATCGATAAAGATCGCCTCCGATGCTCCCTGTTTGTGTGCCGCACGTCGGGCCAGGACATTCGGCAGCAGGTTCAATGACTTGATATCGCACCGCTTCCAGCGGATCTCCGGATACGTGATCGCGGAAATGCCGTCACGGACCTTCTCGTCATTGTCGATCGGCGGTTTGATCATTAGAAGAAATTGCGGCTCCAAAGGCTCGGGAACCACGTGCGCTCGTATTGCACAACCACGGGTAATCTGAAAATAGACCAGGCAGTCAACCCGATCAACCGCATCAAATGCACCGAGAACCCAACGGCGAACCTGGCCGAGATCGACGTTGTCGATTTCTATTTCCCTCAGACTCCGTTCAAGGCGGGCCATGTGCTGCTCGAAACCCCAGAGTTGGCCGGCATAGCTGCGGATCACCTCATACACGCCGTCGCCGAAATGCAGGCCTCGATCGTGGGCGGAGACCTTAGCCTCATCGGCCGGGACAATCCTTCCCTGGATCATCATCAGAAGCACTTTAGCCTGATTCTTCTTTGCTACCGCCGATCGGTTCATTGCGTACACCTCCATGATTGAACCGTTGGACTATCCGTTACGCCGGTTCCTTTTGATTATTGCCGTTGCCTAAAAGGGCTTCGACGAACCGCTCCGGATCGAACGGTTCGATATCTTCGATCGTCTCGCCGACGCCGATAAACTTCACCGGAATATCGATCTGATCGCGAATAGCCACCACGATCCCCCCTCTGGCGGTGCCGTCGAGTTTGGCCAGGAAGATACCCGTCACCTCGGCAATCTGTTTGAACATCCTCGCCTGATTCAACGCGTTCTGCCCGGTGGTTGCGTCGAGTACGAGCAGCACCTCATGCGGGGCGCCGACAATCTGCTTGGACACAACCCGTCGGATCTTCTCCAATTCGCGCATCAGATGATCCTGAGTATGCAATCGGCCGGCGGTATCGATGATCAGATAGTCCGCTTGGCGGGCAACCGCTGCGGCGCAGGCGTCAAAGGCCACCGCCCCGGGATCGCTTCCCGGCTGATGCCTGACCAGTTGAACCCCGACCCGCTCCGCCCAGATCGAAAGCTGATCGATCGCCGCCGCCCGGAACGTGTCACAGGCTCCGAGGATCACCTTCTGACCCTGGCCGGCCAGAAATCCGGCGAGCTTGGCCACACTGGTGGTCTTGCCCGATCCGTTAATGCCGGCAATTAACACCGCCGTCGGACCTGAATCCGCTCTGGCCAGCCGACGGTCACAATCCGGCCAGTACCCTTTGAGAAAATCTTTCAGGTAAGGCAGAATCTCCTCAGCCGTCTTGATCTTGCCTCCGCGATAGGCTTGCTCGAGTTCGCCGATGATCTTTTCTGTGCTTGTTACCCCGATATCCGCCGTGATGAGCGTATCGTAAAGTTCATCCAGCAGTTGACGATCGATTTTCCGACCCACCGTAAGCACCGACGAGAGTGCCGAAGAGAGTCTTGAACGCGTCTTCGCCAGACCGTCCCGAAGTCGCTTGAAAAGTGAAATCGCCATCAGGCTTGATGCTCCTTGTCGTCCATAGGCGTGCTTTCGGGCTTATCAGGGGGGCTCCCGTGCATGGAGGGCGCAGACAATCTTGCGGACGCCGACTCTGCCGACAGATGCTTGACGATGGCGTCAAGCACGCCGTTGATGAACTGAGGGGATTCCGCCGTCGAATATTTCTTGGCAAGCTCAATGGCCTGATCAAGCACCACTTTGACGGGTACGTCCGCGCGATTCAATAATTCCGCCACCGCCAAACGCAGGATGGCACGGTCAACCAGGGCAATCCGCTGAAGCTGCCAATGCTTGACGGTCTGCGCGATCAGATCGTCGCTGCCCGTTCGGCTGTTCCACGCACTGTGGGCCAAGTCCGAAGCGAGCGTCTTGATCTCGCTCGATGCATTCGAATCGGCAATAAACGCCGGCACATCCGAGAGAAACTCGTCACCCTGGACGTCGAGCTGGGTTAGACACTGCAATGCCAAGGCCCGTGCTTGTGACCGCCAATCTACCGGCACCGTTGCTCCCTCAATACCCTCGGAGAGTTCGTCTTTTCACAAATTATCAATCTCGCAGCCGCCAAACGGCTGTGTCTCGACCAACAAAACCTTGTTCGGCCGATGAGCAAGTTTACCCGCGACAAATTGACCCTGCAAGCGCAGACCGGAGAAATGCATTTGGGGAAGGATGTGGGGCAGAACGAGATATTACGGATTCTCGCCCGACGCCCGCTTCAGAGACGAGTCCGCGAGCTGGACGTCAAAACCCAATCCGCTGAGTATCTTATCCATATCCTGGGCCGGCAGATCGCCGAATTCGATGACGGTATTATAAAACTCACGTCGGACCGGATACGTCTTTCGCAAGTGATCGAAATACCTGGAGCGCTGTTCCGGTTCGAGAACAATCAACTCGCGAAGGTTCCGGTCGTCAGCTTCGATGTCATAAACCCGCTTTATGATCTCGCGGATCGACGCCTGCCGTTCGCCGATCTGCTGATCGACGTGAATGAGCGGTACCGAAGGCGCGGGCATGATCACGCGGGGGTTCCATGCCGGTTCGACCCCCAAGAACTCGCAGACGGCGCGATAGATCCTCGCCGTCCCGTTGACCTTGCCGTCGAAACTGTAGCCGGCGATGTGCGGCGTGCCCAACGCCACCCGGCTGAGCAACTCAACGTCGATGGCCGGCTCGTTTTCCCACACATCCAGAACCGCGGTCAGTCGCCCCGACCACAGCTCGCGTCCCAGCGCCGATCCCAGCACCACCGGGCCACGAGAAGTATTAAGAAAAATCGCACCAGCCCGTAGCTGCTTGAGAAACTTCTCATTGACCATCTGGCATGTCGGCCATTTTCCCGTCAGTGTCAGCGGCACGTGCAGCGTCACGATGTCACTGGCGGAAAGCAGATCGTTCAATTCGATATACTCGCTCGAACCTGTCGCCTCCTTCATCGGCGGGTCGTTTGTGAGCACGTTCATTCTCAAGGCCCGGCACTTATCCACCACTTTGCTGCCGACGTTGCCCACACCGACAACACCGATGGTCTTTCCAGCCAGCTCAAATCCATCACGCTCAGCCAGGGTCAGCAGTGCGGCAACCACGTATTCCGCAACGGAATTGGCGTTGCTGCCCGCGGCGCTGGCAAAGCAAATTCCCGATTGGGCAAGGTGGTTTTCGTCGATATGATCGGTCCCGATGGTCGCCGTCGCTACCATTTTCACGTTCGAACCAGCCAGGAGCTGTTCATTCACACGGGTTACGGATCGGACGAGCAGCACATCCGCGCCCTTGACCGATGCCGAGGTCATCGACCTGCCGGCGATCAATCGAACACGTCCCAAGCCCTCGAAGGCTTCGCGAACAAAGGGAATGTTCTCATCCGCAACAATGTTGATCGAACCCAGCATTTTCTACCGCCATTTCAAGACGCGCCGGACCACAACTCAAGGCCAGGAATTATATCATACGCCCACCCCACTGCAAGCAGCGGCAGGAGCTATTCGAGCGTGATGATCTGGTTGACCATTCGGCCGCCGCCACGAACTTCGCTGAACCCGATGCGAAGCGCCTGGCCATGAAGCGCCTGCCAGGAACCAAGCACATATTCCCTCACCGCCGTCTGGCCGGGGCCAAGCTGTCGGATCGGACGTTCGATGCGTGGCTGTTGCGGAGCGACAAGAAACGCACGAAGATCGACCCACGACTTGCCCACATTTCGAATCTCTTGCGAAACGACCACCGTGTCGCCGCGCAGAAACCAGAGCGTGTGCATTTCCAGGTCGGAAAGATCGATCTCAAGCGGAACAAGCATATCCAATGTGAGAGTCTGGCGAGTTTCCAGCGTGAACCTCACCGTGATCAACTTTCCGCCGACCGGCGCGTTGGCCGGATAGCGAATCTTCATCGGCAAGACGATGGCCCGGCCGCTGGGCAACGCAAACCGCCCGCCAGGCGGGTCAAACATCCAGTTGCTCTCGCCGTAAAAACGGACCTCCCCGCTGATCCCCTGACCAAAGACGTTCGAGAACGTAAGTTCTGAAACGTGTGATCCCAATCGGCTATCCAGTTTGGCCGGAGTGAAATGCACTGACGACACAAATCGAGCCAGATCGGCGTCGATACCTTCGACAAACGCCAGACGATCGTAGGCAAGTTGCCAGCCCGGTGGAGCCATTTTTACAGGCAATTGCCTGCCCCACATATCGTAGGCCACCAGTTTCTCACCGAGTACAACCTTGCTGGAGATCGTCTCACTGCCATCGGAAAGCAAAACCATGACCGCCCCGTCTTTGCCGCTAAACAGCCAGCCACCGACGTCATCCGACAAACTTACCTGCCCGACATACGTCCGATCCGACAGCCGGCGGACCAGGTTTGCATAGACCGGAAACTCCGGCGTCGGTTCAACAACTGATTTTCCGTGCGACTGATCGCTCTGCCAAAGCCGTCCCACTCCGATCCGATCGAAGCCAAACCGCTTCGCGTACAGCACCCGCCTGCAAAAATCAACGAGAGAACTGGCCAGTTCAAACCGGTCAAGATCGGGACGGGGAAACACAAGCCACACACGTTGTCGGCTTTGTGCCCAAGGTTGAAGGAAATCTTCGTAACTCTGCGAAGTCAGCTCCTTCGGCAAGTGAATGATCAGGCCGTCCGCACCCAGGTCGGTCGGCGGATCAACCATGGCCGGCCAATTGGCAATCAGCTCGAATTGACCCTGAAACTGGCTGAACTCCGCCCTCAGGTTTTTTAAGACGGATCCGATCCGAGAATCCGGCATTTGCCAGAGGTCGTCCGTCTGGCCGAGCGCCCATTGATCAATACGATCGGCATGCCGGGATAATACCAACGACAATTCCGATTCCCATCCCTTCCGATCGGACGAGAATAGATCCCATATGCTCGGGTTCAGTAACCCCGTGGAAGCCACCAGATTGGCAGGCGTCCCCATGTAGGCGCCAATGACCCTGACCCCCGCGCGATTCAGCAGGATCGCCGGCGAATCCCCTGCATCCTGATCCGGTCCATCACCAGCCACGTTCATGCCCGCCCGCCAGATGGGTACAATGCCCCAAGATACCCCAAGCTGCGTGACAAGTTCGATTGTCTTCTCTGCGCTGATGCGGTCCGTGTCGCACAGTTCAATCCCGAACTGACCCGCGAGGAGGGGTTTGCCCGCCGCAACAGGTTCGACAACCGCAATCTGACGCTCGCGCATAACGATAACTTCTTTGTCGGACGTCACTTGCATCACAATCTTGTACGTCCCCGGCTTGAGACATCCAAGGTCGTGGTTGATCAGCGAGGGCGGCTCTTTCTTGCCCTGCAGGATTTGCTCAAGATGGGGAAGAATCCTGACCGTGTGGGGTAATTCCGTATAACTTCCTGTTACCAAATCGGTTATGGTAATCTTTGCCTCAAGGTCCTCCCCCGACGGATCGGCGACCAAGCCCTGCACGATGACGGGTTCATCCGCATGATAAACACACCTGCCCTCAGGCATCGCGAGTCGACACGACGGCAACCTGACGACCGCCAGATTGTCAACGTATATCCTGGCTTCAATGTCTTTCCGATAGCTCTTTACCGCTGGGGCCAATTCGCTCGGGATGCGGTCCTGCTGAACGAGAAAGATCGAAAGTCCGATAAAACGCCCTTCCGGATCATTGAACGGAAGCTCAAACTCAATGTGCCGCCATTCCGGGTCGCCGGCTTGGGAAGGACCGATCAACTGGCTGTATCTGCGGGTCTGCTCAAGCACTTTTCCAAAACGATCCATGTAAAAAGCCGTCAGGACCCCACGGGCGTATTTGAGTTGTTCAGTCTTGACGTAAGCACTTATTTTGTGGTCACTTCCCGGAAAAGCGGCAATGCGCCTTTCCAGAAATTCGTACCCCAGATTTCCCCCGTTCAGCCGCAGCTCGAAGCAGGGCTTGGGCTGGCCATGCTCTTCGTCGAGGCTGCCGATGGCATATTGTGGAAATCCTGCTTCATCAATCTTCCGCCAGAATCGCGGGGTCGGCTCCAGATTTCCTTCGGGCCGTTCGTCAAAATCAAACATTTTGACCACCCGCCGTATCAATATTGGCGGTGAGGCGTCCAGCCCGGAATCTCTGGTATCTGTCGGGGCCGCCGCTGACGCATAACTCGAAGAGAATACCACAGCGATGCAGACCGCCAGGTGTGCGCGTTGAATTATCGGTCTCATGTTGAGTTTATCGGCAGCTGGGGTTTTCCTGCTTAAGACGCAAAGCGGCCTTGCATCGACGCGGTCTGCCATAATAGAATGTCGCGCAAGCAGTTTTCGGCGAGCGCGACGACGAATGGGCGAAAACGATACCGGTAACAACAAGGCAGCATCACCTTCCTTATCGATATTCATGCGCGTCAAGTACATGACGATACGGGGAGCGATCCTCTGCCTGCGAAAGCTCCTGGGCCTGGACGGGCTGTATCGATTCGGACAGATCTTTGGATACTGTGAGTATCTGCTGCAATACAATCGCCACAGGCGCATCTACCGCCGCCTGGATCAGATCTATGACCCACCCCTCTCAAAAGCGGAGAAACGAAACATCGTCCGCGAGTTCTGCGTGCGGGTCCGCTGCGATAAGATGATTTACACGATCATCGACCGTATCGGCCGGCAGGAAATCCTGAACCGTCTCGAAATCGTCGGAAAGGAGCATCTCGATCGCGCCGTAGCCAGAGGGAAAGGCACGTTTTTCATGTTCAGCCACCAGGGATCACACCACCTGGGCGGAATTCTGCTCACCCTGGCGGGATATCGGCTCATCGCGCTGCGCGACCCGAATGAAAGCCCGCTGAGAATTTACATCCAACAGCAATTCGAAAATACATTTCCCGAATTCCGCGATCTGCGAATTACGCCGACCAATTCGTTTGTCAGGCCCTTTTTCGACGCGTTCCGCTCGAATGAAATCGTCGCCGCCGCTATGGACATTCGACGCGACCGCGGCAACGTACGCACGGTTCCCGTCAAATTGTTCGGCAACGAGGAACAATTTCTGTCCGGAATGACCCACATCGCCCTGCGCTGCCAATCCGTCATTGTGGTCGGGTTCGTGCTTTCGTTTCCGGGATATCGATATCAAGTCGCCTTTTATCCGTGGCTGACCGATCCGGAGCAGGCCGTTGACGACGACGATACCGTTCGCGACATCATGCAGAAGTACGCCAACATGATCGAAGAGCACATTCGAAAATATCCGTCTCACATTTCCAAGACCCGTTAGCGGCAGGAGGAACCTCGCCATGATGGCAAGAACCGCCGTTCAACTCTACACCCTGCGGGAGAACAATTATGAGAGGGCGGTTCGCGAACCGCCCCTACCGGTGAAGGATGCGGATGCAGCCGTTTTGCAAAGCGGGTGGTCCACTCACTCTGTAGGAACCAAACGCGTTGGCAGGAGTACCAGCACATGAAGAGATATATCGCGATGCTTCTCATCTTTTTTGGTCTGTGGGGATTTGAGTATATCACCCAGCAAGGGACGGAATTCACAAATGACAGAGCAAGCAGGATGGTCAGTACGGCTATCTTGGCAGGCATGACAACGGCAGGTCTTGGGCTTCTTTGCTCTGGAGCGAAAAAGGGATAGAGCAATCGCCAGGCAGGTCATCCGCCTTGTCGAAACTCGCCCTCGCCCTTTTTGGGCGCGGCGGAGATGGGGTAAATCCTGCTACGGACCCTTAGACCGTTCCTTCGAAGAAATCGGTATCAACCTTTTTGATGATGTACGTGTCTGATGGCGCAACACCAACATTGAAGTCAATCATCAACTCTGCCAATTCGTCCCCGGCTATGAGTCGGACCTTCACCGCTGCTTCCTTGGCCGCACGACATGCGCCTTCGGTAAAAGTGCCACTCGTGATAAATACTCCCTTGGTGGCTTTCTTCCGCATCAGGCTGCCAACAAACTTGTCAATCTCACCCGGGCCTACCGAATTATCCCACTTCTTTGCTTGGACATAGACCATGTCAAGTCCAAGCCGATCTTCTCGTATGACGCCGTCTATCCCTTCATCCCCGCTTTTACCAGTCACTTCTGCGCGATCAATCTGCCCGCCGCCGTACCCCATGGCGACCAACAAACGCATGACCAAATGCTCGAAGAATTTCGGCGTGCTATCGCGTATGCGACGCTGCGAATCGTCGGCGAGCGTGTTGCGAAGCTCTTCGTAAGCTGCTTCCAGTTGTTCCGCAGGTGTGACCTCGGGGGCAGCAGGTAATCCCGATAGTTCTGCAGAGTTCCCGGTCTCGGAAGCTTTCAAACCCTTTTTTGTCCTGAACTCTCGGTATTCGGGAAACTGGTCAAGGAAGTTGTTGTCGATGCGAACTGGGTTCTTCCCAAGCACCTCAACACCCCTCGGTGCAATCTTAAATCGGCCCCGGCCGGACTTTTCCACCAAGAGACTCTTGGTCAGATAAGTGATTGCCCAAGCCACACGGTTGTAGAAAAGTGTTTGCGCACCGCTCGGCAGCCGTAGCTCCTGATCCTCCGCCGAAATACCCATCTTCATTGTCAGTATTTCGATTGCCTCCGAAATAGTATGCTCTTGCCCATCGGAAGCAACCTGCAGCAACGGAAGCATAAACTCTTGGTATCCTGGCACACTCATATAGTTCTCCAATTTCGATTGCGAATGGAAGTCCTACCTCCCGTTCTCAGCCCACGGAGTTCGACGCAGCGGGGGCGCATGAAGTCGATATAGGCCTCGGTGGAGGCGTGGCGGTCCTCGAAGGCCCGTTTTTCCTTTGTTTCGCCCCAGAAAACTTCGTAGTTGCGGTTGGAATTGAACGGCGGATCGATGTAAATCAAATCGATACAGGCGTCGGGGAGTTTTTTCAACTGGTCCAGATTGTCCCCGCAGTAGATCACGCGCGTGTCGATGAGCGACGAGGGTTTGCCCGTCGATATCGCCGCTTGCGGTTTGCTGCGACGGTCCTGTTTCACTTTTTTACCCATAGCCGGCCCTTTGTGCATGACGCGAAACGAACAGGTTAAAAATAAAGCCCAAGACACACTTCGTCAAGGATGGAATCGGGCAGGGCGGGATGGTTTGCGGACGCAAGGGCGGTTCGCGAACCGCCCCTATCCATAAAAGGCTGCAGATTGTCAAGAGGCCTTCCCGGCATTTTCTTTTCTTTCCTCATTGTGAAGCCGGTTCGGAGGTCAAGGAGTCCTTGAAGTGTACGGACGGATAGGTAGAATGGCGGATAATTGACCCACGATGATCGTGGCTTAAGGGACAAATGGGAAATGTCAGATAAGGCGTCTGCTCAACATGATATCCCGATGCTGGGAACGGTGAAAGGCGAGTTGGCTTGTATCAGTGGTTACGAACGCTTGTCATAGGACGTGCCCGCAGTCCGTACGATCGGACCGTCTTCCACAAACTGTCGCTGATTGCCTTTGTTGCCTGGGTAGGCTTAGGGGCCGACGGTCTATCATCGTCCTGTTATGGGCCTCAAGAGGCTTTTGTGGCTTTGAGGGGCCATAGCGTGCTGGCTGTCTTCGTCGCCCTGGGGACCGTTTTTACGATTTTTGTCATCAGTACAAGTTATTCGCAGATCATCGAACTCTTCCCCACCGGCGGCGGTGGGTATCTCGTCGCAAGCAAACTTCTTTCGCCCACGTGGGGGATGATCAGCGGCTGTGCGCTGTTGATTGATTATGTATTGACCATTACCATTTCCATTGCCAGCGGCGCCGATGCCGTCTTCAGTTTCCTTCCAGTGCAGTGGTACGATTTCAAGCTGGGGTTGGCCATCGCGGCGGTATTGGCTCTGACCGTCTTGAACATGCGGGGGGCAAAAGAATCCGTATTGCCGCTGGTCCCGGTATTCCTGATTTTCATCATCACCCATGTTTTCTTCATCGGTTATGCCCTGGTCAGCCATCTGTCCGATTTTCCTGCCGTCACCCAGGCGGTCGTCATCGAAGCGAGACGTACCAGTGCCGAGCTGGGTCTCTTTGGAATGATCGTCGTCGTTCTGCGGGCGTACAGCATGGGGGCTGGAACCTTTACAGGAATCGAAGCGGTCAGCAATGGGCTTCCGGTCTTGCGGGAGCCGAGAGTTCAGACCGCACGGCGAACGATGCGATATATGGCGATTTCCCTGTCGTTCATGGTGCTCGGCCTGATGCTGGCGTATCTGCTTTACCGGGTTGAGCATCAACCGGGACGGACCCTCAACGCCGTTCTGTTTGTTCGCGCCACCGCCGGCTGGCCGACCGATTGGCAATACCCCGTTGTCCTGATCACCCTCTTGTCGGAAGCGGCGATCCTTTTCGTAGCCGCTCAGTCCGGTTTCCTTGATGGCCCGCGCGTCTTGGCGAATATGGCGTTGGATCGATGGATGCCCACCCGGTTTGCCATCCTGAGCGATCGGTTGGTGACCCAGAACGGCATCCTTCTGATGGGTGGTGCAGCGGCCATTACGATGCTCTGTACAAACGCAAGTGTCACCTTTCTGGTGGTTCTTTACAGTATCAACGTGTTTATTACCTTCACGTTGTCGCAACTGGCCATGGTTATCCACTGGTGGAACACGCATCAGCTATCCGCTCACTTCAAGAAGCTTCTGGTGAATGTAACCGGTTTGGTGCTGACCACCTTCATTCTCGTTTCCGTAACCGTCCTCAAGTTCAGGCAGGGCGGTTGGGTCACACTCATAATCACCGGTATGCTGGTCGCCGTGGCGGTATGCATCAAACGGCACTATGAACAGACTGGCCGACTGATGCGACGACTGGACGGCCTGGTTGCTGCTGCGGATTCTGCCGAAGAGGGGGCCGAGGAGGCGGCCCCGACGTTTGACCCGAGCGCGAAGACGGCGGTTCTCTTGGTCAACGGATTCAACGGTTTGGGCCTGCATTCCCTTTTTGCGATCTTTCGCCTGTTCGGCAAGTTGTACCAAAATTTCGTATTTGTCCAGATCGGCATCGTCGATGCGGGAAACTTCAAGGGTTACGAGGAGATCGAAGGTCTTGAAAAGCACATCAAGGACGAATTGGCAAAGTACGTGGAATTCGTTACGAAGCAAGGGTATTACGCGGAGTCCGTCAGCTCCATGGGCACGGACGTTGCAGATCAGATCACGCAGGTCGCCACCGGCGTCTGCAAGCGGTTCCCGCAGGCCGTGTTCTTTGCCGGCCAGCTTGTTTTCCCGCGAGAAACGTTTTTTACACGCCGGCTGCATAACTACATCGCTTTTTCCGTCCAGCGACGTCTTTACCAAGAGGGCGTACCTTTCGTCATCCTTCCTATTCGAGTCTGACGGCAGACAAGAAGTTGTTTCAATAATCCATCGAAACGCCGGCCTTTTTTGCTTTTCGATCCCCTGCCCGGTGCCGTAAAATCAGGGGTGATGAAAACCCAGGAATCACAATATTCTGAGTTGCATGCCGAGGTGCATCCGAACCCAGAGGTTTCGGCGGCCCAAGTCCGTCGAATCACCTGGATCGGCCTGTTCATTAATCTCGGCCTAGCCGTACTGAAATTCGCCGCCGGCATCATCGGGAGAAGCCAGGTCGTCGTCGCCGACTCGGTACATAGCCTCTCCGACGGCTTGACCGACGTGGTCATGCTGGTCGGGGTCCGTTTCTGGTCAAAGCCGCCGGACGAAAAACACCCCCACGGCCACCGTCGCATCGAAACGGTAATCACCGTGTTCATCGGTGTCGCTCTTGCAGCCAGTGCTGTCCAACTTGCTTACCATGCACTGGCGACACTCGAAGAACGGCATCTGCAGCGTCCTGCCTGGATCGCGTTTGCCGCAGCCGTTGTGTCGTTCATCACCAAAGAGTCCCTATATCGGTGGACCATGGTCGTCGGCCGGCGTGTCAAGTCATCCGCCGTGGTGGCCAATGCCTGGGAACACCGCTCCGACGCCTTCAGTTCGATCCCCGCCGCCTTGGCCGTCGCCATCGCCATAATCTGGCCGACCTGGTCGTTTGTCGACCATGTGGGTGCGGTGGTGGTTTCCCTGTTCATCCTGCAGGCGGCATGGAAGATCGTTCGCCCGTCGTTAGGACAATTGGTCGATGCCGGCGCCTCGAAAAAAGACTGCAAACAAATCGAAGCCATCGCATTGGCCACCGAAGGCGTCAAGCTGGTTCACGCCATCCGCACGCGGTTTATCGGCTCAGGCCTGCAGGTCGATCTGCACATCAAAGTCAACCCCGACATGTCCGTCCGACAAGGGCATGATATTTCCGAAAGGGTCAAACAAGCCCTCATCCGCCGCGGCCCGGACGTCATCGACGTCGTCGTCCACCTCGAACCGTATGAAGAACCAAGGTAGACCGATTTACGCTACCGGCTTATTCCCGCCAGATGGCCCATCGAAAGTGCCGATTGGATATTGAACCCGCCGCAGTTGCCCGCGATGTCGAGGACCTCCCCCGCAAAATACAAGCCTTTGACCAACCGGCTTTCCAGGGTGGCCGGGTTGATCTGCTTCAGCGATACCCCGCCGACCGTAACCATAGCCTGCTGCCAACTGCCGGTATTGGCCACCGGCAAGGTCAACGATTTTAACGTCTCAACCAATCGATGCCGGTTGGCCCGTGTCAGTTGAACCTTTCCGGCGGAGACCTCAACACCGGCATGTTTGAGCAGGCGATCCCGCAATCGACGAGGCAAGACCCTCAGCACCGCGGTCGGGGCCACATCGCTTTTCAGTTGTGCGTCCAAACTGTTTCTTTCAACCGCGGGCAGAAAATCGATCGTCACGCTGGATGATTTGCCGGCCTGCAGACAGCGGGCAATGGCCAAACTGGCATCAAGGATGACCGGACCGGAAAGGCCATGATGAGTGACGAGCAGCCCGCCGACGAATTTGCCCCGGCTCTTGCCGTCGGCGTCAACCTCGACCCCGACCTCCGGCGTACTTACCCCCGCCAGCCCTGTAAAAGGGTTTTCCGACAGACGGATCGGCCCCATGGCAGGCAGGGGAGCGACGATGTCATGCCCAAGCTGGCGGGCCAGGGCAAAGCCGTCGCCGTTGGATCCCGTAGCCGGATACGAATTGCCGCCGGCGGCGATAATAACCTTTCGCCGAGCGACAAAACGACCGTTGAAGGTGATAATCTCAAACGCGCCCGTCGGACCGAGGTCGAGCTGTTCGACGTGCTCATTGAAAAACACTCTGACCCGGGAGTCTTCGAGCAAGCGCGCCAAAGCGTCGACAAACGCACGGGCCCCGCCGTTGACGTAGAGACGAGAGCTTTCCTCGCAAAGCGATATGCCCAGTCCTCGCAAGAACTCAATGACCTGATCGCGTCCAAACGCCGCCAGGGCCGACCGAATGAAGCCGCCGTTTGGCCCCAGCGCTCGCAAAAAGTCATTCACGGGCAGCGTATTCGTGATATTGCATCGCCCGCCGCCCGACAGCAACAGTTTTCGGCCGACGATATCATTTTTCTCCAGAAGGGCCGTCGAATATCCCCGGCGAGCCGACATGGCCGCCGCCATCATGCCCGCAGGTCCTGCCCCGACGACCACACAATCAAAATCTCGTTCGCTCGCCATGGATTCATTTTACAATTCCGCGGCAGGAAAACACGCACGAACCGGAAATGTCGACATCATCCCCGATTGCATCGACCCTTTTGACCACACACGTCCGTGTAAAAAAGACGCGGTGGGACGGAAACGTTCCGCCCCACCGCAGGATGAGTTATAGTCGTCTGCGTAAAGGATTGTCAACTAAAACTCATGTATCGCTTTGTGTTCAGACGAACTTTTCTCGCCGTGTGTCGCGTCTGCCGTCGTCGACCGGGCGGACTCGTTTTTTCTGTCACGGTGAAAAAGGTTCGCAGACGGATGAAGGCCTTCCCGTGTGCTCTGCCTCGAAACCGTCGGCTTCCCACCGGCGAAGCCTTGGTTGCCCACAACGGCGCTGCCGCCCTTCGCTATTCTGACCAACACGTTCACCATCTCCATCAGTTCGACGGCCTGGGAAGAAAGTTCCTCGCTGGCCGCGGCAGATTCCTCGGAATTGGCTGCATTCGACTGGACGACTTTATCCATCTGAGCGACGGCGGTGTTGATCTGATCGATGCCCTGGGCCTGCTGGTCGCTGGCTGAGGATACGTCGCCGATCAGGTG
>Ga0315281_10007729_pt1 | contig 15091 bp, 12 predicted proteins | sample YL17G07_0_MG_FD_204540 | JGI IMG/M metagenome (GOLD analysis project Ga0315281, IMG submission 204540) | Sediment microbial communities from Yellowstone Lake, YNP, Wyoming, USA - YL17G07_0 | ecosystem: Environmental > Aquatic > Freshwater > Lake > Sediment | place: USA: Wyoming | collected...
TCTCGTTCGGATCTAGCCTCGCACGCAGCGTCCGCCTTCAGGCGGACGTCCGGCGAAAGCCGGACGCGACGACGGACGCTACGATTTGCCGGGATCGGCCACGTATCCGCGGCGGGCGCGGACTTTGTGCGCCGGATTGTGAGTCCTGACGCGCAGCGTGTGGAATTTGCCGTCGGCGCCGTGCGCGGGGGTGAAGCCGATCACGTACTGATGATTCAGTTCGTCCGCGATGCGCGCCGACGCGGCCGAGATCTCCGCGCTCGTCGCGACGACCTCGGTCCGGCCCCCGCTCTCGTCCGTGAGCTCCCGCAGGGTCGTCGGGTTCACCGCGCCGTTGATGGCGCGCTGATCGGGCGGATTGATGGCGATCGCATACACGAACGCCTGGCTCCGGCGCAGGGCGAAGCGGACGTCCTTGAGCATCGCGGTGCTGGCCGTATCGGCGCCGTCCGAGACGATCAGCAGCGCCCCGCGCTCGCGATTGCGTTTCGCGACCATCGGCATGCTGTCCATCACCGCGTCGTAGACGGCGGTGCCGCCGGTCGGCTTGAGGCTGTCGAGCGCGTCCCGGACGATCGTCGGCATCTGCGTCCACTGCGTGAGGACGTGCGGCTTGTGGTTGAACGCGAGGATGAAGAACTCGTCCTCGTGGTCGAGCTGCTCGAAGAGAAACCGGTCGACGGCGGCCCGCGCGTCGGCGATGCGGCGGCCGAACATGCTGTCGCTGATGTCGAGCAGCACGCCGAGGCTGACCGGCACGCGCTCGCGGGTGAACTGCGTCAGCGCCTGCCTCTCGCCGTCCTCGTAGATGTCGAAGTCGTCGCGCGACAGGTCGTTGACGAGGCGGCCGTCGGCGTCGCGCACCGACGCGGTGATGCCGGTGACGTCGACGCCCGAGCGGAACGTATGGGCGTCGCGAACCGGCGGCTGCTGCGCACGAGCCGCCAGGCCTGCAATCAGGAACGCACCCGCCGTGGCCGCGACAGGAAAGCGCATGCGCCAATGATAGGATCAATCCGGTGAGCCCTACCGCCATTTTGCCGGATCGGTCGCTGCAGGAGTCGCTGTCGCACGACGGCTTTGTCTTCGTGCGCGCCGAGGCGATGCGCCGTGCGCTCGAGCCGTTCGGGTCGCTCGACGACTGGGCGTCGTTTGCCGCCAGCTGGAACGACCTCGCGCTCGACGAGCACATGGCCGACGGCGGGCGCTATCGCCGCCGCCGCCACGCCGTGTTCGCCGCCGGCGCCGACGGCGCCATCGAGCGCCAGCCGCATCAGGCGCACTATCAGGAGCTCGACTACAACCCGCTGCACGGCGGCATCGCGCGATGGTTCGCGCCGGTGACGCCGGAGATCGGCGGCGGACAGTCCCTCGGCACGATCCTCGAGTTCAGCCGCGCGCTGTTCGGCCGGCTGGCGCCGCAGACGCCGCGCTGGAAGATCGAAGTCCATCAGTTCCGGATCGAGGCTCAGCCGGGCAGCGAAGGGCTGCCGACGCCGGAGGGCGTGCACCGCGACGGCGTGGATTTCGTGCTGGTGCTCCTCGTGAACCGCGTGAACATCGCGAGCGGCACGACGTCGATCCACGCGCTGGACGGCCGGGAGCTGGGCCGCTTCACGCTGACGGCGCCGCTCGACGCCGCGCTCGTGGACGACTCGCGCGTGGCGCACGGCGTGACGCCGGTCAACGCCATCGACGCGGCGTCGCCCGCGTACCGCGATGTCCTCGTCGTCACCTTTTGTAGGGCGACCCTTTCAGGGTCGCCGACGCGGGCCTGAAAGGCCCGCTCTACGGATAGCAGATGAGTAACCGGGTCGAGATCTACGACACGACGCTTCGGGACGGGAGCCAGGGCCTCGGCATCTCGTTCTCCGTCCTCGACAAGCTCCGGATTGCGGAGCGCCTGGATCAGTTCGGCGTCCACTACATCGAAGGCGGCTGGCCGGGGTCGAACCCGAAGGACATCGAGTTCTTCGAGGAAGCGAAGCGAAAAACGTTCAGGAACGCGCGCCTGGCCGCGTTCGGCGCGACACGCCGCAAGGGCGTCACCGCGGCGGGCGACGATCAGGTGCGCCTGCTCATCGACGCGGACACACCCGTGGTGACCATCGTCGGCAAGACGTGGCTGCTGCATGTGAAAGAAGTCCTGCAGACGACGGCCGACGAGAACCTCGCGATGATCGAGGACACGATCCGGCATCTGAAGCGGCATGGCCGGTTCGTGGTCTACGACGCCGAGCATTCCTTCGACGGCTACAAGGACGAACCCGCGTATGCGCTGGCGACGCTTGAAGCCGCCGAGCGCGGCGGGGCGGACGTCGTCGTGCTGTGCGACACGAACGGCGGATCCATCCCGGGCGACGTCGCGGAGATCACGCGCGCGTTCCGCGGCCGGCTGAAGACGACCCTCGGCATCCATACGCACGACGACATCGGCCTCGGCGTGGCGAACGCGCTGGCGGCGCTCGACGCCGGCGCGACGCACGTGCAGGGCACGATCAACGGCATCGGCGAGCGCACGGGCAACTGCAACCTGACGTCGGTCATCCCGAACCTCGCGTTCAAGTACCAGCGCGACTCGATTCCACAGGAATCGCTGGCCACGCTGAAGGAGATGTCCCAGTTCGTCGACGAGATCGCGAACATGCGCCCCAATCCGCGCCTGCCGTGGGTCGGCGCGGCGGCGTTCTCACACAAGGGCGGGCAGCACGTGAACGCCGTCCAGAAGCTGCTCCGCAGCTACGAGCACATCGACCCGGCGCTGGTCGGCAACAGCCGCCACGTGCTGATGAGCGAGCTGGCCGGCAAGAGCAACATCATCATGAAGGCGCGCGAGCTGGGCTTCGACGTCAGCAAGGAGACGCCCGAGCTGAACGCGATGCTCAAGAAGGTGAAGCAGCTCGAGCACGACGGCTACGAGTTCGAAGCCGCGGATGGCTCCCTGGCGCTCCTGATTCAGCGCGAGCTGCGCCACGAAACGAAGCCGTTCGCCGTCGACGCGTATCACGTGTCGATGCGGTCGGGCGCAAAGACGTCGGTCTGCGAGGCGACCGTGAAGGTCGTCGTCGGCGACGACCACGCGCATACGGTCGCCGAAGGCGATGGGCCCGTCAACGCGCTCGACGGCGCGCTCCGCTCGGCGCTGCTCAAGTTCTATCCCGATCTCGCGTCCGTCCGCCTCACCGACTACAAAGTCCGCATCGTCAACCCCTCGTCCGGCACGGCCGCGGTGACGCGCGTGCTCATCGAGAGCAGCGACGGCGCGTCGTCGTGGACGACGATTGGCGTCAACCCGAACATCATCGAAGCCAGCCTGCAGGCGCTCGTCGACAGCCTCGAGTACGGCCTCAAGCGCCGGGAATTCATCGGTGGGGCGGCCCGTTAGCAAGTGGGGCGGCCGGGGGCGAACGCGAGAAGATCGGACGAACGAACGCGGCTCAGCTCTTCGGCTTGAAGTAGCGCGCGATTTTCCCGTGCGCCTCGTCTGAGCTGTACACGACGATCTTCGTCGTTCCCTCCGGAGCCGTTTTCAACGCCTGGCCGGCATCGACCGCCGGCCGGTCAATCAGCTGCAGCTTCTCAGTTGTCCCGTTGCCGTAGCGGATCGTGATCTCTCTGTTGCCGCGATTGATATCGGTGACGATGCCTTCCGTCACGTTATCCACGTTGTAGTGGATGACGACGGTCGTACCCGGCGTCAGGTCCGCCAGGGGACCCTTGTCTTCGCGAGTGATCGCATCCTTGACGGCGACAGCGGCTTTGTCAGCGGCTTTCTTCTCGCCTTTGGCGGTCTCTGGCGTGACGATCGTGCCGGTGACGCCTTGAATGGCAGGCGGCCTTTGCGCGTATAAGGCCGGCGTGAGGGAAAGCGCGACGATGCCCATGAGCGGGATATGGGAAGAGATGCGCATGCCGGTCCTCCGTTAGTCACCACTGGGTGTTGCATAGGGCGGGCCAGGCCGTAGTCACCTAACGAATACGGTACGTGACGCCGACCGTGGGCCGCGCGACAAAATAGCCGGGCCCCAGAATCATTCGAAACTCGGGCACCACGTCGAGGCGCTCGGTTGCCGGAATCACGAGGCCGATACCGACCTGCGGACCGCCCTTGCTGGTTTCCGTCCACTTTTCGGTCGACGTCCGAGCGCTGGTCCAAGCCTGGGCGAGGCCGACCAGTAGGTACGGATGAACGCCGGTGCCGCCGAAGCGTCGAAGGGCGCTGACGGCGGCAATCGCGTCCCGGAACTCGCCCACCTCGACGGCGCCATACGTGATCGTCGTGCCCGTTTGTACGGGCGTGAACATGCTGCTCGGGATGAAGAGACGGCCCGACGCATTCCCCGGCATCCAGACGTCGACGTCAACGGCCCAGTGCTCGGTGAGAAACACATCCACGGACCCGCCTGCGCCAAACGACCGTCCGTCCGTCGGATCGCTCCAGCTGCCGTATCCGCCGAAGCGGCCCGAGACGAAGATCGGATGTGCGCGGGTTGAGGTCGACGTTGACGTCGCGCGCTGCGGCAGCAGTAACGTGAGCGAGACCGCTTTCGTGGTTGACGTGAAGATCGGCGTCACGATCGGTACGAACGTCGATGGCTGAGCCGTGCCGTCCGATGACCGATAGACGACGATCTGCCGCGGGATGAGGCGGCCAACGATGGCGCCGACGAGGGCGCCGCTGATCGTGCACGCGGCGTAGTCGCGCCGGCCAGTGCCGTCCCGGCAGGCACCGGCGGCTGAGGTCGCGACGCCGAGGGTGACGCCTGCCAGTGTGCCAAGGCCGAGATGACTTCCGCGCCGTGTGACTTGGAAGACTCTCTGCGCGGGGATCTCCTGGCGGAGGCCGCCGTCCACGATCGAGATCGACGACGCTGAAGACGCGGCGAATCGTCCTTCGGTTTCGAGTCCGCTTGTCTCGAGGATGTGGATCCTGTCGCCGGCTTTCAGCTTCATCCAGAGATCGCGTGATTCCGTGATTGGGTCAGTTGGTGAGATGGCGAATGCTGAATCGGGGCTGACGCCGTAGACAAGGCGGCGTCCTGGAATCGCTTTGTCAATCAACGCGCCGATGTAACCGCCCAGCGCTGCGCCGGCCAGTGCCGACAACGTGACGGCGCCGGCGCAGTGGGGCGAGCAGGACGCGCCCGCGCCTCCAGCAAAGCCGAACGTGAAGATGGCCGCGCCGATGGCGGCGCCATCCCAGAGCGAATCGGGTTTCTCGACGCGGCCGATGTCGCGGCGCAGGACGTCACGCTCGCCGCCGCTCGTGAGCACGCGCAGCGTGTCGGGTGAAAGGGCGGTCAGCCTGCCGGAAATTTCGTGGCCCTGGCGGTCGGTGATGAAGATGGTGTTGCCTGGTGAGATGCGTCCTTCAAGATCCTGTGCGGCTAAAGGTGCGGCCGCGAGGATACAAATAAGGATGGCGACGGCGGATTGCAGGTTCATGGCGTCCCTCCCGCATTCGAATGCGAAAGCGAGCGATGAATCGGGTCAGGGTGTGCCGGGTGTCGCCGATCCGGCCAGCCAGGCTTTGCCTTCGGCGTAGACCCGTTGCACGTCGGGGCCGCGCAGGCCCGGCATGTCCATCTTCACCGTGAAGCCGTTCTTGCTCTGGAGGTAGCCGAGGTGCTTGTAGCCTTCGGGGAACGTGGAGAGGAAGGCCTGATCGAGCGTCAGCGTCGCCGACGGATCCACCACGTCGAGGCGGTCCTTCTCGTAGATCGGCTGCCGGCGCACGATAGCCCATTTGCCGGCGCGCTGTTCGAAGAAGTCGTAGAACCGGCCCCAGCAGGTGACGTCGACCGCGACGCCGTCGAGCGACGCGCGCTGGAAGATGTTCATCTTCACCTGCGAGATCGCGCGCGTCCCGCTGATGTCGCACGACCAGCCGTTGAGCGCGTGCAGGATGTTGACGCCGCGCTCGAACCCGTCCTTGCTGACGCGGATGAATTCGGTCGCGGGGCCCTGAAACCACGTCGCGGACATCCAGCCGTTCGAATGCCAGACGGTCGCGAATCGCTCCCAGTCGCCGGCGTCACGCCAGACGACCCAGTTCTCGACGCATTCACGGATCGCCAGTGCGTCGAGGTTCATGTTCTGACAACCTGATTCCGCAGGATCCCAATCCCTTCCACCTCTGTTTCGACCATGTCGCCGTCCTTCAGGAATTCCTGGGGCGTCCGTCCGAGGCCGACGCCTTCGGGCGTGCCCGTCGCGATGACGTCGCCGGGCTCGAGCGTCATGCCTTGCGACAGCTCCTCGATGATCACGGCCACCGCGAAGATCATGTCGGCCGTCGTCGAGCTCTGCTTCTGCACGCCGTTGACGCGGGTACTGATCTTCTTCGACTGCGGATCGCCGAATTCATCCGCCGTCACGACGACCGGGCCCATCGGACAGAAGCCGTCGAGGCTCTTGCCTTTGAACCACTGCAGGTGCCGCACCTGGACATCGCGCGCGGACACGTCGTTGATCACCGTATAGCCGAAGACGTGCTCGAGCGCCTTCGACCGCGTGATGTTCTTGCCGCCGACGCCGATGACGACGCCGAGCTCGACCTCGTAGTCCACCTGTTCCGTGATCGTGGAATCCCAGGGGATCGGATCGAATGGTCCGTTCACGCTCGTCGGCGACTTGGTGAAGAAGACCGGGTGTTCAGGGATCTTCATCTCGCGGCCGCGCGCCTTGGCGCTTTCCATGGCGTGGCTCGAGTAGTTCAGCCCGAGGCAGATGATGTTCTTGGCCGGCCGGCTGATTGGCGCATGCCACCGGACGACGCCGGCGGCGAACTTCGCGGGCGCCGGAATGTCGCCGGCCGCCGCCTGGGTAATCCGGGCGGCCAGCCGGCCCCAGGCGTCGGGCCCTTCGCGAATCAACTCGGGCAGCGAGCGGGGCAGTGAGCCGGCCGGAGCGCCAAGCAGCGCCCGGATGTCGAAGATCGTGTCGGGCTTACTGGTCAGGACGGCGCCGAGCCGTTCTGTCGGGTCGGATTTGAGCGAAAACGTGGCGTAGCGCATGCGGCAGACACCATAACACGAGAAATTGGATCCGACGCTAAGCGGCGTGCTTTCATGACGTTCACTTGACTGCGGCCCCTGCTATACTGCGACGGCTGGACTGACATTTCTCTTTGTATGCGGTTCGGCCCTGACGCATGACTTTAGGAGGCTCAATGAGGCGCGTGTTCGGCTTTGTCTGCGGCGTGTTCGTCCTTCTGCTGGCCAGCTCAAATGCATGGGCCCAGGCCGGCTCCACGGCTCAAATCAGCGGCGTCGTCAAAGACTCGAGCGGCGGCGTGCTGCCCGGTGTTGACGTCACCGCCACGCAGACCGACACGGGACTCAAGCGCAACGCGGTCACCGATGCGGCTGGGTCGTTTGTCCTGCCAGGCCTCCCGCCTGGTCCGTATCGTGTCGAAGCCATGCTGCAGGGCTTCCGGACATTCCAGCAGACCGGCATCGTGTTGCAGGTCGGCGCGAGCCCGGTCCTCAACGTGACGATGTCGCTCGGCCAGGTCGCCGAGACGATCACCGTCCAGGCCAGCACGCCCCTCGTCGAGACGTCGAACCTCGGCGTCGGCCAGGTGATGGACAACAAGCGAATTCTCGAGTTGCCGCTGAACGGCCGCAACCCAGCCGACCTGCTCGCGCTCCTGCCGGCGGCGGTCCCGCAGCCCCAGAACAACGCGACCAGCCGCAGCATGGGCGGCAGCAACGGCGGCATTGCGTACTCGTTGTCTGGCGGTCTCTCCTTCGGTGTGTCGTACGTGCTGGACGGCGCGACGCACAACAACCCGTACGACAACCTCAACCTCCCGCTGCCGTTCCCCGACGCGCTCGGCGAGTTCAAGGCCGAGACGAGCGCGCTCACGGCGCAGAACGGCATGCACTCGGGCGGCGCGGTCAACGCCATCACCAAGTCGGGCAGCAACCAGTTTCGCGGCGACGGCTTCGAGTTCTTCCGGCATCACAGCATGAACGCCACCGATCCGTTCGCCTCGAAGGACGCCGCCGGCAACCGCAGGGACGACGGCCTGAGGCGTAACCAGTACGGCGGCACGGTCGGCGGCCCACTGGTCAAAGACCGGGTGTTCTTCTTCGCCGGGTACCAGGGCACGAACCTGCGTGTGAACCCGACGGACAACAGCGCCTTCGTGCCGACGGCCGCGATGCTCGCGGGCGACTTCACGGCGTTCACGTCGCCGGCGTGCAACGGCGGCCGGCAAATCACGCTGGCCGCGCCCTTCGTCGGCAACCGGATCAGCCCGACGCTGTTCAGTAAAGCGGCGCTGAACATCTCGGCCAAACTGCCGACGACGACCGACGTGTGCGGCCGTGTCCAGTTCGGGCAGCCGGCGGCCACCGATGAGTGGCAGCAGGTGACCAAGGTCGACTACCAGCTGAACAACAAACATCGCGTCTTCGGCCGGTACATCGGGACCAGCCAGTTCACGTCGCCGCCGTTCAGCTTGCCCGAGGCCAACCAGAGCCTGCTCGTGACCCGCACCGGCGGCCGCGACAACCTGGCCACCACGATGACGGTGGGCGAGGACTACGTCATCAGCCCGACCACGCTCAACAGCTTCCGGTTCGCGTTCAACCGCACGGCGATCTCGCGGACGAGCACGGATTTCTTCTCCGCGCCCGAAGTGGGCATCAACATCTACAGCTACATGCCGCACTACATGCTGCTGACGATCACCGGCGGCTTCCAGCTCGGCGGCGGCACCGAGAGCCTGTCGACGTTCACCACGAACGCGTTTCAGTTCAGCGACGACGTGACCATCGTGCGCGGCGCCCATCAGTTCGCGATGGGCCTCAACGTGTCGCGATGGACGTCGCTCTCACTCGCCAACGTCCGGTCGCCTGGGCAGCTATCGATCGACGGCACGCAGACGGGCCTCGGCCTGGCCGACTTTCTGACGGGCCGTATGGGCGTCAACGCGCTTGTGCAGTCGGCGCCGAACACGCTGGACATGAAGCAGACCTACGTCGGCACGTACGTCCAGGACACGTGGCGTGTCGGGCCGAAGGTGACGATCAGCGCCGGCGTGCGGTGGGAGCCCTTCCTGCCGCAGCAGCTGCAGAACGGCGCGGTCTACCAGTTCGACCAGACGCGGTTCAATCAGAACATCCGCAGCACCGTGTTCCCGAAGGCGCCCGCGGGCCTCTTCTTCCCGGGCGACGCCGGGTTCCCGACGCAGGCCGGCATGAAGACGCAGTGGGGCAACGTCGGCCCGCGCGTGGGCCTGAGCTGGGATCCCAAGGGCGACGGCAAGACGTCGGTGCGCGCGTCATACGGCCGGTCATTCGAGTTCGTCAACGCGCAGTTCCATCTGAACACGTCGGTGGCGCCGCCGTGGGGCTCGGAGATTCGCATCAACAGCCCGTCGGGCGGGCTCGACAACCCGTTCATCAACAGCGCGGGCCAGACGAACATCTTCCCGGTGACCTTCGACCAGAACGCGCCGTTCTCGCTGAACGGGCCGTTCCTCAGCCTGAGCAACGACATGGCGGCGACGCGCGTCGACCAGTGGAACGTCACACTGGAGCGGCAGATCACGCCGGTCTGGTTCGCCTCGGCCGGCTACCTCGGCAGCAGGACGAGCAACATCTGGGAGTCCGCGCCGCTCAACAACGCCGTGTTTCAGAACGTGGGCACGGCGGCGCCGAGTGCGGCCAACATCAACGCCCGCCGTCCGATGACGCTGGCGAATCCGGCACAGGGTCAGTTCTACGGCCCGCTCGATCTCTACGTCACCGATGGCAAGCAGAGCTACCGCGGCATGATCCTCACGCTGCGTCGCACCTCGGCGCGCACGAGCCTCGCGGCCAACTACGCGCTGTCGCACTGCTACGGCTCGCCCGACGGCGGCGGCGGCGGCACGACCAACGTGTCGGCGGGCTACAACATCCCGGCCAACCCGGGCTTCGACGACGGCAACTGCACGGCGGATCGGCTGCAGAACTTCTCAATGACGGGGAGCGTTGAAACGCCGCGCTTCGAGAGCCGGGCCATGCGCGCAGTCGCCTCCAGCTGGCGGCTCGTCGGCAGCTTCCGCGCGACGACGGGTTCGTGGCTGACGATCGCGACCGGCGTGGACCGGGTGCTCAACGGCCAGGCGGGCACGCAGCGTGTCAATCAGATCTCGGACAACGTAATGGCGGACGCGTCGACCAATCCGGCCAATGGGTTCATCCGCTACCTCGACCCGGCCGCTTTCGCGCAGCCGGCGCTCGGCACGCTCGGTACCATGGGCCGCAACCTGATTCGCGGACCGGACACCAAGAACCTCGACATGGCGCTCACGCGGTCGTTCAGCATTGGAGGGACGCGGGCCATCGAAGTTCGCCTGGAAGCGTTCAACGCCATGAACTGGTTCGAATGGGGCAACCCGAACACCTCATTCGCGGCGGCGACGTTTGGCCAGATCAGCAGCTCGCTGTCGCCACGCGTGCTGCAGCTGGCGACGAAGTTCACCTTCTAAGCACGAAGGACACGAAGGGCTTCTCAATGCACGAAGGGCACGAAGTCGAATATGCGTAAGTTGATCGTTGGCGTTGGTCTGCTGGCGATGCTCGCCGCCGGCAGGCCGGTGTTCGCGCAGATGGATTTTTCTGGCGAATGGGCGCCGGTGCAGGACGAAGACAACACCGGCAACCCGTACGTCGGCGAATTCCTCGGCATCCCGATGAGCAGGGCGGGCTCGCTCCGCGCGCAGGCGTGGAACGCGTCGCTCTACACGCTGCCCGAATGGCAGTGCCGGCCGCACGGCGCGATGTACATCTCGCGCGGTCCGTCGCAGGTGCGCATCTGGAAGGAGATCGATCCGAACTCGCGGCAGATCACCGCGTACCACTCCGAGTGGCTGCGGTCGGTCGACAACCCGCTCTACATGGACGGGCGGTCGCGTCCGCCGGCATTGGCTCCGCATTCGTGGATGGGATTTTCGACCGCCGAGTTCGTGGGCGACATGCTGAAGATCACCACGACGCACCTGAAAGAGGACTACTACCGCCGCAACGGCGTGCCCTCGTCTGATGAGGCCACGCTGACGCAGTACTGGATTCGCCGTGGCGACATCCTGACGTGGGTGACGATCGCCTACGACCCGCTCTTTCTCGCGGAGCCGATGATCCGCAGCAGCGAATACCGGTGGTCGCCGAACCAGCAGATTCCGGCCTACCCGTGCACGCCGGTCGAAGAGATCGACCGGCCGAACGGCGTCGTCCCGCACTATCTGCCTGGACAGAATCCGTTCCTGAAGGAATTCGGCGACAAGTTCCGGCTGCCGACCGAGGTGACCCTCGGCGGCCCGCAGAGCATGTATCCCGAGGCCGCGCGCAAGCTCGAACGCCAGATCAACGGCGTCAAATGAAGGGCTTAGGGCTGACGGCTCAGGGCTGGTTGCTCGCCGTTGGCGCGGCCGGGCTGCTTGCGACAACCCTCGGTGCGCAGGCGCCGGCCATCGAGGCGATCCCGGTCCGTGGCCACATCTTCCTCATCGGCGGCGCCGGCGGCAACATCACCGTCTCGGCAGGACCTGACGGGGTGTTCCTCGTGGACAGCGGCACCGCGGCGAATGCCGACAAGGTGATTGCGGCGATCAAAGCGCTGCAAGCGCGGTTGCAGATGGCGCTGCCCGCGGCGCCTCGCGCAGGCGCGGAGACGGCGACCGCGACGAACCTCGAGCCTTTCTATCGCACGCTGGCGCCGCCCAAGCCGATTCGCTACATCGCGAACACGAGCGCGCTCCCGGATCACACGGGCGGCAACGAGAAGCTTGCGCTGGCGGGCAAGACGTTCACCGGCGGCAACGTGACCGGTGAAATCGGCGGCGAAGGCGAGAAGGCCGCCATCCTCTCGCACGAGAACGTCCTCGCGCGGCTCGGCGACGCACAGACGAAGACGCCGTCGGCGGGCCTGCCGACCGACACGTACTTCGGCCGGACGCTCAAGCTCGCGTACTTCTTCAACGGCGAAGGCGTCGAGCTGCTCAACATGCCGGCGGCCGTCACCGACGGCGACAGCATCGTCCACTTCCGCGGGTCGGACGTCGTCTCGACGGGCGCGCTCTTCGACTTCACGCGCTTCCCGCTGATCGACATCGCGAAGGGCGGCAGCATCCAGGGCCTGCTCGCGGGCCTCAACCGGATGGTCGAGATGGCCGTGCCAGAGTTCCGCTCCGAAGGCGGGACGTTCTTCATTCCGGCGCACGGCCGCGTCGGCGACATCGCCGACATGACGTACTACCGCGACATGGTCACGATCATCCGCGACCGGATTCAGGATCTGATGAAGAAGGGCCGCACGCTCGATCAGATCAAGGCCGCCCGTCCGTCGGAGGACTGGGACGGCCGGCTCGGCAAGGACAAGTCGTGGACGCCGGACATGTTCGTCGAGGCCATCTACAAGGGCCTGCAGAATCCCGGAAGTAAGAAGTGAGAAGTAAGAAGTTAGAACTCATGACAGGCGTCCTTCTTCTCACGCTGGCGGTGCCGGCGTTTGCGCAGGGGCGCGGAGGCCGCGGCGCCGCACAGGCTGGCCCGCCGCCAACCGCCCGCGCCACCGCGCCGATCGATCTGGCGGGCTACTGGGTCTCGCTCATCGTGGACGAATGGCGCTTCCGCGTCACGCCGCAGAAAGGCGACATCGTCTATCTGCCGCTGAACGGCCAGGCGCGGCAGATCGCGAACGCCTGGGATCCGGACAAAGACCAGGCCGCCGGCCACGCGTGCAAGGCGTACGGCGCCATCGGTGTCATGCAGCGGCCTGGCCGCCTGCACATCACGTGGGACGGCGACAACGCGCTCAAGATCGAAACCGACGCCGGCACGCAGACGCGCACGCTACGCTTCCCTTCGACAGGCTCAGGGCAGGCGGTTGCCGCCGCCGCGGCGGGCGAACCGACGTGGCAGGGGAATTCGTCGGCGGTCTGGCAGGTGAACGGCCGTCCGCTGATCGACACCGGCGGCACGGGATTTGTGCCGATCAACCGCGTCCAGGGCGCGACGCGCGGCGGCCAGCTCAGGGTCACCACGACGAACATGAAGCCGGGCTACCTCAGGAAGAACGGCGTGCCCTACAGCGACAAGGCCGTGCTGACTGAGTACTTCACTCTGCTGCCCGGACAACAGAACGACACCTACATCTCGCTGACGGCATTCGTCGACGACCCGACCTACCTGACGGGACAATTCATCCGCACGTACACCTTTAAGAAGGTCGCAGACGCCACCGGCTGGGATCCCACTCCCTGCTGGCCCCGGTAGATCTCTTCATCTGGTGACTCGTCGATTTGGTGATTGATCGCGAAATCGCCGAATCGCCTAGGGGGAGTTACCGTGCGTGCAGGTGCGTGTCGAACCAGTCGACGCCTTTCCCGATGTAGTCAGGCAGTCGCTTATCGTCCGGCTCGAACCCGAAGTTGCGTCCGTGCCGGCCGCCGGGAACGGGAACAAACTCGACTCTGACACCGGCTTTCTTAAGGGCTGCCTGCATCACCTGTGACTGTTCGAACGGAACTGTGTCGTCCATGTCGCCGTGGAACAAAAGGAACGGCGCGTCGTCAGACGTGACGTAAGTGATGGGCGATGCCTCCGCGTAGCGTTTGTTGTGCAGAGGGCCCAGAAAGAGAGTCAGCGCCTCAACGCCCCTGGCTGTCTTAATGCGGGCGAGATCGAGCCCGGCATACAGGGCGACGACGGCCTGAACCTTCGAGGTCATGCGGTTGACGGGATCGGGATCGGCCGGAGCACCCGCGCCATCGAGCACACCCAACATGCTCGCCAGGTGCCCGCCTGACGAGCCACCCAAGGCACCAATGCGGTCAGGATCGATACCGAATTTCTTCGCGTTCGCCCGAACCCACCTGACAGCGCGTTGTGCGTCTTCCACCGCCGCCGGATACGGAAATCGTGGAGTGGAGCGGTGATTGATCGCAAAGACGACATACCCTGCAGCAGTCAGCCGTTTCGACCAGTCACCGATGACTGGCGACTCCTTCAGCTGTCGAGCGTCCAGCCCAAGCGGCGCCGTCCATCCGGAGCCTGCGATACAAACGATACTGCGGCCGTTCGGTCGCTCAGGGTAATGGACGTCCATGAGGAGTGCCAAGCCAGAGTGCATGCCGTAGACACTGTTCGATTCAACCCGAGTCTGTGCTTGTGTGGTTGCACTCCAAGCCAGTACGACGAGTAGGCAGATCAGGCTTCGTCGCGGTTGCTTCAAACGTCACCTCCAGAACCAGATCGATTCCACCAACGACTGGGCGCTCGCTTCGGACCGGCTCGACGGCCGGATACTAACACGGCTCTTACGAGCTATCTCCGCGCTCCTGTGCCGGTGTCGCTCGCAAGCCAACCGTCAATCCTCGGCGGGCACGATCGCATCAACTGCGGGCCGCAGGTCCTCATCGCGGCGATCACGGTCACCGCCATCCGTGGCGCACTGATAAACCGGAACGCTGATCGCGTGCGACAGATGCCCATGAGAACACCCGTTGATCGCCGCGGTAGCGGTAGGGTACGGACCGAAGGACCGCAGTTCCGGCGAGGATTGTCCGCGTTGGCGGCGAGCGATGCCGGTGCGGGAGCGCTCACAAGTCGTCCGCCTGAAGGCGGACGCTACGTACGAAAAAAAGGCGGCCCTGAAAGGGCCGCCCTACGTACTGCGATTACCAGATTACCCGACTATTCAGTTACTCGATCGGATTACTGGCCGCCCTGTTTCTCGAACGTGTCGCCGCTGGCGTTGAATGCGGGCGCGACGGCGCCGCTGGCCTTTTCGGCGGCGGCGAGGGTCGGACCGGAGTCGCCGCGCGGGAGCGTGCTCGCGCCGGTGCGCGTAAACGCCTTGGCGACGTTGACCGTGCGATCGAAGAGGACGCCGATGAAGCTGTTGCTCATCTCGTCCCAGTTCTGGGGGCCCCACACGACCTTCTTCGTCGGATCCGGGTTGAACCGGTTGGCCGGCGAGTTGTCGAAGTGCGTGATGAAGCGGAGCTTCGTGCCGGTCGGGAGCGGGACGGCTTCGGCGAACTGATAGCCCATCTGCCACTCGAAATCGAATTTGCCCTTCAGCACGGTCTTCT
>Ga0315281_10007730_pt1 | contig 15091 bp, 15 predicted proteins | sample YL17G07_0_MG_FD_204540 | JGI IMG/M metagenome (GOLD analysis project Ga0315281, IMG submission 204540) | Sediment microbial communities from Yellowstone Lake, YNP, Wyoming, USA - YL17G07_0 | ecosystem: Environmental > Aquatic > Freshwater > Lake > Sediment | place: USA: Wyoming | collected...
CGGACCACCTGAGTAACGCGAGCAACGCCTAATTGCGTGAACCCGGGCCTTCCACGGCCCAAGGCTAAACACTCTCAAGCGACCGATAGTGAACAAGTACCGTGAGGGAAAGGTGAAAAGAACCCGGAGACGGGAGTGAAATAGAACATGAAACCGTGTGTCTACAATCTGTCGGAGGGCTATGGCGGAACCGCAAGGAACCGCAATGCCCGACGGCGTGCCTTTTGCAGAATGATCCGGCGAGTTGCTACGGCGCAGCAAGGCTAAGTCCATCAAGGACGGAGCCGCAGCGAAAGCGAGTCCGAACAGGGCAACCATAAGTTGCGTCGTGCAGACCCGAAGCCAGGTGATCTACCCATGACCAGGATGAAGTTCACTTAACAGTGAATGGAGGTCCGAACTGGTTTGTGTTGCAAAACAATCGGATGAGTTGTGGGTTGGAGTGAAAAGCTAATCGAACCTGGTGATAGCTGGTTCTCCCCGAAATAGCTTGAGGGCTAGCCTTGTCGGTATGCTGCCGCAGGGGTAGAGCACTGAATGGTTTAGGTGCCTTAACCGGCTTCCAAAGCCAATCAAACTCCGAATACTGCGTCAGTCTCGACAGGAGTCGGACTACGGGGGATAACCCCCGTTGTCAAGAGGGAAACAACCCAGATCGTCAGCTAAGGTCCCAAATTCTGTCCTAAGTGGGGAAGGATGTGGGTTTGCTCAGACAGCCAGGATGTTGGCTTAGAAGCAGCCACCATTTAAAGAGTGCGTAACAGCTCACTGGTCGAGCGAGCCTGCGCCCAAAATGATCGGGGCTCAAGGACGGAACCGACGCTGCGACTGTTCAACCTCCGCAAGGCGGTTGGACGGGGTAGGGGAGCGTTCTATGCAGGCTGAAGCATGACCGTAAGGACATGTGGACAGCATAGAAGTGACAATGCCGGAATAAGTAAGCGATAAACAGGATGAAAATTCCTGTCGCCGCAAACCTAAGGTTTCCTTGAGCAAGGTTCATCCGCTCAGGGTTAGGCGGGAGCTAAGCCGAGGCCGAAAGGCGTAGGTGATGCACAGCCGGTCAACATTCCGGCCCCGCCTCGTGGTCGTTAACAGCAATGGGGTGACGCAGGATGGTAGGTCGGGCCAGGTGTAAGGCTTCTGGTCCAAGCTTGGATCTGGTATGAACTCTAGGCAAATCCGGAGAACGTCCCTTTAATGGGAGCCAGGTTAAGCGAGTGCGAGGGCGTGATGAGCGCTCGAAGCCGCCGATCCAACACTGCCAGGAAAAACCTCTAGTCAGACCACGGGGCGCCCGTACCGCAATCCGACACAGGTAGGTGTGGAGAAGATCCTAAGGCGCTCGGGTGATCTCTCGTTAAGGAACTCGGCCTGATCGCCCCGTAACTTCGGGAGAAGGGGTGCCTCCGTACCGTGCCCGTAAGGGTGCGGGAAGAGGTCTCAGTAAAGAGGGCCAAGCGACTGTTTAACAAAAACACAGGTCTCTGCGAAGTCGAAAGACAACGTATAGGGACTGACTCCTGCCCAGTGCTGGAAGGTTAAGGTGAGGGGTGAGCCCGCCGCAAGGCGGGGGTAGCTCTGCTCGATCCGAAGCCCCAGTGAACGGCGGCCGTAACTATAACGGTCCTAAGGTAGCGAAATTCCTTGTCGGGTAAATTCCGACCTGCATGAATGGAGTCACGACTTGGTCACTGTCTCAACGAGAGGCCCGGCGAACTTGCGGTGCCTGTGAGGACACAGGCTACCCGCCGCTAGACGAAAAGACCCCGTGGAGCTTTACTGCATCTTGGCACTGAAACCTGGGTGAGCATGTGTAGCATAGGTGGGAGGCTTTGAGACCCGGCCGCTAGGTCGGGAGGAGCCAACAAGTGAAATACCACCCTTGGTCGCATGGGTTTCTAATCTCGAGCCGTTAGCCGGCCGGGAGACACTGCCTGGAGGGTAGTTTGACTGGGGCGGTCGCCTCCTAAAGAGTAACGGAGGCGCCCACAAGGTTCCCTCAGCGCGGTCGGTAATCGCGCCAGAGAGTGCAAGGGCATTAAGGGAGCTTGACTGCGAGACGGACATGTCGAGCAGCTGCGAAAGCAGGGCCTAGTGATCCAGTGGTTGTGTGTGGGGACGCCATTGCTCAACGGATAAAAGCTACCCCGGGGATAACAGGCTGATCTCCTCCAAGCGTTCACAGCGACGAGGAGGTTTGGCACCTCGATGTCGGCTCATCACATCCTGGGGGTGAAGTAGCTCCCAAGGGTTGGGCTGTTCGCCCATTAAAGTGGTACGTGAGCTGGGTTCAAAACGTCGTAAGACAGTTTGGTCTCTATCTGCGGCGGGCGTTGGATTCTTGAGGGGATTCGTTCCTAGTACGAGAGGACCGGAATGAACGGACCTCTGGTGTACCTGTTGCACCGCCAGGTGCAGCGCAGGGTATCCACGTCTGGACCGGATAAACGCTGAAAGCATCTAAGCGTGAAGCCGACCCCAAGACCAGGAATCCCGTCCGTGTTGAACGGACCTGAAGAGCCCTCGGAGATTACGAGGTTGATAGGCCAGAGGTGTAAGGTTCGTAAGAATCTAAGCCGACTGGTACTAATCGCTCGTGCGACTTGGCTGCCTCCTTCAAAGCTCTGTCTTGCAGAAGATTCCCCGGTGGCTTGAGCGGAGGGGAAACACCCGTTCCCATTCCGAACACGGAAGTTAAGCCCTCCAGCGTTGATGGTACTGAGGGGTAACCCCCCTTGGGAGAGTAGATCGCTGCCGGGGTTTTCTGCTGTCTTGCCTCTGTTTCACCGGCGTCTTGTCTCCTTCCTCCGTTTTGCGGGATGCTGATGCCAGCCATGACGCCGAAACAACGCATGGAAGCCGCGCTGTCAGGTGGGCCGCCGCCCGACAAGGTGCCGGTCTGGGAGCTGGGGTTCTACTGCATCGACGCGGCGACCGGCCGGGGGCCGGGCGAAGGGGATCCTTGAGTCGGGCTTGGAGGCCGCGGCGAAGCTCCGTGACGCCGGGTGCGACGCCGTTTATACCGCCTCCGACATGGCCGACAACCGGGGCCCGTTCTTCCGCCCCGAGCAGATGGACCGGTTCATCCTGCCGTATCTGCGGAAGTGGGCGGCGGAGGTGAAGCGGATGGGTCTGTGGGCGATCCTGCACACGGACGGCAACCTTCACCCCATCATGGATGAGCTGGCGGACAGCGGGGTCCACGCCATCCAGGCAGTCGATCCCGTCGCGGGGATGGACATGAAGCGGGCACTGGGCCAGACGCGCGGCCGCGTTGCCTTGTGCGGAAACATCGATTGTGGTCTCCTGCTCACGGGGCCGGAGAAGAGGATCTACAACGCTACGGTCTCCCTCCTGGACACCTGCAAGGGGAGTGGAAGACTGATCCTGGGCGCATCCAACACGATCTTCCGGGAGACGCCCGCCGCGCACTACGACGCCATGCACCGCGCGTGGGTCGACCACGGACGCTACGGCTGAGGGCGGCGCAGGACGGCAGGAACGATCAGCGGCGGTTGCGCTGGAGCGGAGCGCAGTCGGGGCAGGCCGGGTCGAAGGCGAGCGTGAGGTGGCGGAACGAGCCGGCGGCGCCGTCGTACAGGAGAAGATCGCCGCGCAGGGGCTTGCCGAGCCCCGTCAGTAGCTTGAGGACCTCCGTGGCCTGGATGGCGCCGATGACGCCGGGCGTCGCGCCGACGATGGGGAAGACGCCGGGTTCCGGTCCGGAGGGAAAGAGGCACCGCAGGCACGGGGTCTTGCCCGGATCGATCACGGTCACGCGCCCCTCGAATCCCTGGACCGCGCCGTGGACGAGCGGGATCTTCTTGCGGATCGCGCACGCGTTGAGCACGTACCGGGATGCGAAGTTGTCGAGGCAGTCGACGAGGACCGAAGCGCCGGCCGTGAGGGCGTCCACGTTCGCGTCGGTCACGTCTTCGGTGACCGGGTCCACGCGGACGTGCGGGTTGAGCGCGGAGAGGGTCGCGGCGGCGGAGACCGCCTTGAGCGTGCCGATCCGGTCGAGAGAGTGCAGGATCTGGCGGTTGAGATTCGAGAGCGCCACCCGGTCCCGATCGGCGATGATCAGCCGCCCGACCCCGGCGGCGGCCAGGTACAGCCCGACCGGGGACCCCAGCCCGCCAGCCCCCAGTATGAAGACCGTGGCGGCGCCCAGCTTCGCCTGCGCCTCATCCCCCCAGCCCGGGATCAGCAACTGCCGTCCGTACCGGTCGCGTTCCTCCTCGGTCATTTCCATCCCTAGACCTTACCAGTTTCCAGGCTCCTCACATGGGATTCAACCCAATTCGGGGTCAAAACACCCCGAAACCTGCTCAATTCACCCCGAAATTTGACTGAACTCCGCATCCCGGTGAAGATACACCTGTGCGAATCCTGCTCGTGAACCCCCGTCCCACCGTCTGGACCCCCCCCCGAGTGCCCCCTCTGGGGCTGGCCTACGTGGCCGCCGCGCTTCAGCGGGCTGGGCACCGGATCGGGGTCTGGGACGCCGTGGTCGACCCCCGAACGCCCGATTTCGCCGCGTGGGAGCTGGTGGGGGCGACGGCCGTGACCCCCCAGATCGGCGCGGCCTGGCGGGTGCTGGCGCAGGCGAAGGCGGCAGGGGCGAGGACCGTCCTCGGCGGCCCGCATCCCACCTGCCTGCCGGACGAATCCCTCCTCCAGCCGTCCGTGGACTTCGTGGTGCGGCAGGAAGGCGAGGAGACCCTTCCCGCCCTGGTCCGACGGCTGGAGGCGGGGGAGTCGCCCGCCGGACTGGCCGGGATCTCGTGGAAGCGGCCGGACGGGACGGTCGCGAACGAGCCGGATGCCCCGCCGATCGCCGATCTCGACGGACTGGCCTTTCCCGCCTACGGCTTCCTGCCGCCGCTCCGCCGGTACACGAACTCCCAGCCCCTGCTCAGCCGCCGGAGGCCCTCCCTCCCGATCGTGACCTCGCGGGGGTGCCCCTACGGGTGCGTGTTCTGCTACAAGGGCACGTTCGGGCGCCAGTTCCGGGGGCGGAGTCCCGAGAACGTGGTCGCGGAGTGGAAATGGCTGGTTCGCGAAATGGGCGCGAAGGAGATCGCGGTCCAGGACGACGTTTTCAACCTCGACGTTCCCCGCGCCATCGCCATCTGCCGGGGCGTCGTGCGCGAGGGACTCCGGATCCCCTGGGCCACTCCGAACGGGCTGCGGGCGGACCTGGTCACGGCGGAGCTGATGGAAGCGATGCGGGAAGCGGGCTGCGAGCGGGTGGCATTCGGAGTGGAGACCGGAGAGCAAAGGCTTCTGGACGCCCTCGGCAAACACGAGACCCTGGATCAGATGCGCGAGGCCTTCGCATTGGCCCGGCAGGCGGGCCTCAAGACCATGGGATTCTTCGTGCTCGGGCATCCCGGAGAAACGGCCGAAACGATGGAAGCCACGATCCGGTTCGCGATCGAGCTTGGGCCCACGTGGGCCCAGTTCACGATGGCGACGCCGTACCCGGGAACCAAGCTCCGCGAGGATGCGGTGCGCGACGGCACGCTCCTGGTTTCCGACTGGGAGGCCTACGGGCACTACACCGCGAAGCCGTTCCTGCGCCCGGCCGCCCTCGCGCCGGCAGAGCTCGAGCGCGGGATGCGGCGCGCCTATCGCCGGTTCTACCTGCGGTTGCCGTTCGTGCGCGAGTTCGGACTGGATCCGGCGTCCTGGCGGAACCTTGGCGCGGTCGTCCGCGGTGCCTGGCACCTTTTGGCAAGAGCGTGAGGCAACGAAGGCCCGACGTGGCCGGGCGCGCGGATTCCCTGGACATTTCGGTGATCATCCCGGTCGCCCCCGGCGCAGACGCCGGGCCCGCGATGCGCGCGGCTCTGCAGGGCATTCCGCGCGGGCTCCGGGCGGAAGTCCTGACGGTGGACGGCACGCACCCGTCGCGCCAGCGGAACCTGGCCGCGAATCGGGCCCGGGGACGCGTGCTCTGGTTCCTCGACCACGACGCCGTGGCCGCGCCGGAGACGGCCCGGCGCCTGCTGGCTGCAATGCGCGAGTTCGGCGCCGCGGTGGCCGGCGGTCCCAACGCGGCCACGCCAGCCCGAAGCTGGGTCGAAGCGGCGGCGGTGGACGCGATCGGATCCCCCCTGGGGTCCCCGCTGGTCTCCGCCCGCTACGGCTCCCGGGCGGTCACCGGGCCGGCGGGCGAACGCGACCTGATCCTGTGCAATCTCGCGATCGACCGCGAGGCGTTCCTCGCGGCCGGGGGATTCGACCCGAGGCTGTATCCCAACGAGGAGAACGCTTTGCTCAACGATCTCAAGCGCCGGGGTCGTTCCGCCGTCCACGTGCACGACGCCCTGGTGGTCAAGCCCCGGCCGGCCACCATCGGACGGTTCCTGCACGAGAGCTTCCGGTACGGGTGCGGGAGAATGGAGCAGATCTGGATCGCGGCGGCGCCGGGCGACGCAGTCTTCCTCGCGGCTCTGGTGGCAGGCCTGGGAGCCCTGGCCGCGTCTTTCCGGTTCCCCTGGATCCCCGGAGTCTACGCCGCCATCTGCGCGGCGGAGTCCCTGCGGATCGTGCGGGCGCGCGGGTCGGGGTCGCTCCCGGGCGCGGGAGTGTGCGCGAGCTTCATCATCATGCGGCACGGTGCCTACGGACTCGGCATGTGCTGGGGCGCGCTTTCCGGCTGGAGAAAGCGGCGATTGCGCTGGATTCCGATGCGGGCGACTCTCCGCCGGTGGGATTCCCGCGGCATGCGCCTCCAGGAAACGGTATCATGCAGGATCGGATCGATGGACCAAGGAGGCGCCGGCGAATGCCTGAGGAAAGGGAATGCTTGAGGTAACGGTCACGACGATTCGCCCCGGCAATCATATATCGATGGACCGGGGGATATGGGAGATCACGAACTACGAGCACGTGAAGCCCGGCAAGGGCGGGGCGTTCGTGCGAATCAAGCTCAAGAACGTGCAGACGGGTGCGGCCCTCGAGAAAACCATAGAGGGGAATGCCAGGGTCCAGCGAGTGGAGATGGAGGAGCATGCCGCGCAGTTCCAGTTCCGCGCCGGGGACAAGGCCACGTTCATGAACATGGAGACCTACGACCAGGTCGAGCTTCCCGTCAGCCTCTTTGCTTCCCAGGCGGGGTTCCTCAAGGGCGACATCGAGGTCAAGCTGCTCGAATGCGAAGGCAAGGTTCTGGGGGTGAAGTTCCCGACCAGCGTCGAGCTCACGGTCGTGGAAACGCCCCCGGGGGTGAAGGGCGACACGGTTTCGCGCGGGACGAAGCAGGCGACATTCGAGACCGGCCATGTGACGAACGTCCCGCTCTTCATCAACGTCGGTGACGTGGTCCGGCTGGACACGCGCACCGGCGGGTACGTCGAACGCGTCTGATGCAAAGGGGGTGGCCAAGATGAGCCGGAAGGCAGAGAGCGGAACGGGCGGCGTCACCGCGTCCGGGATGCAGGGGATCGACCTCAAGATCGTGAAGCGCCTGCTCAAGTTCATGCAGGACGCCGGGCTGACCGAGCTCGACATCGAGATGGAGGGCGTCAAGGTCCGGTTGCGCAAGGGGACTGCGGCCGAGAGCGCACCCGCGCCGATGCAGGCGGTCCCGCAGATGATGCCGTACCCCGCCGCCACGGCCGGCTATGTGCCCGCGGCTGGTAGTGGCGGGGCCCCCGGTACGCTCGTGGCTGGTGGTGGCGGGGTCCCCCTCCCCACCCCTGCCGCTGCCTCCACGCCCACGGCTGGTGGGGGTGGGGCCCCCGTAACCGCTCCACTGCCGGCGGCGCCGGCGGTGGCGGCGGGGCCAGTGATCAAGTCGCCGATGGTGGGCACGTTCTACCGCGCCCCGTCCCCGACTTCGCCGCCGTTCGTGAACGTGGGCGACGTGATCAAGGAAGGGCAGACGCTCTGCATCATCGAGGCGATGAAGCTCATGAACGAGGTCAAGGCGGAGCAGGTGGGCAAGATCGCCGGGATCCTGGTCGAAAACGGCCAGCCCGTCGAATTCGACCAGGTCATCTTCGAGCTGGAGCCGGCCTGAGGCCGATGTTCCGCAAGATTCTGATCGCCAACCGGGGCGAGATCGCCCTGCGCGTCATCCGGGCCTGCGCCGACATGGACATCCGCAGCGTCGCGGTCCACTCCACCGCCGACACCGAGAGCCTGCACGTCCGGTTCGCGGACGAGGCGGTGTGCATCGGAGCGCCCCTGCCGGCGCGGAGCTACCTGAACATCCCCGCGATCATCAGCGCGGCCGAGATCACTGACGCCGAGGCGATCCATCCCGGCTACGGCTTCCTGTCGGAGAACGCCCACTTCGCCGAGGTCTGCGAGAGCTGCAACGTGGCGTTCATCGGCCCGTCGCCGGACGCGATCCGGATGATGGGGGACAAGATCGAGGCCAAGCGGCTGATGCGCAAGATCGGGGTGCCCGTGATCGCGGGCAGCGAGGGGCCGGTCGCGGACGAGAAGGAAGCCGTCAAGATCGCGCGGTCCATCGGCTACCCCGTGATCATCAAGGCGGCGGGCGGCGGGGGGGGCCGGGGCATGCGCATCGCGCATACGGACGTCTCCCTGTCGAGCGCGTTCCTGACCGCCCGGGCGGAAGCCGAGGCCGCCTTCGGCAATCCCGAGGTCTACCTCGAGAAGTACTTCGGGGAGCCGCGGCACGTCGAGGTCCAGATCCTGGGAGACAAGCACGGCCAGGTCGTCCACCTGAACGAGCGCGACTGCACGATCCAGCGCCGCCACCAGAAGCTCGTGGAGGAATCCCCGTCGCCCGTGGTCACGCCCGAGATGCGGAAGGAGATGGGCGCGGCCGCGGTCCGGATCGGCCAGGCGGTCAAGTACACGAACGCGGGGACGGTCGAGTTCCTCGTGGACCGCGACGGGAAGTTCTACTTCATGGAGATGAACACCCGCCTGCAGGTCGAGCACGGGGTTACCGAGATCGTTCTCGGCATCGACCTGGTCCGCGAGCAGCTCCTGATCGCGGCGGGGGAGAAGATGAGCCTTCCCTCCACGGCGCTGGGCATTCGCGGGGCGTGCATCGAGTGCCGGGTGAACGCCGAGGATCCCGAGCACAACTTCGCCCCGTGCCCCGGCCGGATCCAGGCTCTTCACCTCCCCGGGGGGCCGGGTGTCCGGGTGGACACGCACATCTACGATTCGTACACGGTGCCGCAGTTCTATGACTCGCTCCTCGCCAAGGTCATGACGCACGGGAGGAACCGTGACGAGGCGATCGCGCGCATGTACCGCGCTCTCGGGGAGTTCGTGATCGAGGGGATCAAGACGAACATCCCGTTCATGCGCGAGGTCATCAACAGCGAGACCTTCCGGCGGAGCGTGTACTCCACCCGGTTCCTCGAGCATTTCCGGCTGACCGAGGTTTAGCGAGCGTGGGTAAGAGGGAAGTCGGCAGAATACTGCGGAAGAGGGACACCGACGGAATACTGCGGAAGAGGGACACCGACGGAATACTGCGGATGGTCGACGCCAACCTGAACCGGGCCTCCGAGGGACTCCGGGTCGCCGAGGACGTCCTCCGGTTCGTCCGCGGCCATGCCGCCCTGAGCGGCGAGGCCCGCGCCCTGCGCCACGGACTCCGGCGGGCTGTCCTGACCGTGACCCCCGCCGTCCGGCTTCTCGCCGCCCGGGACAGCGCGCGCGATCCCGGCCGGACGCGCTGGCGCGCGGATCGGAGATCCGCCACCGACCTTCTGTTCGCGAACCTCCGCCGCGCGCAGGAAAGCGCGCGCGTGCTCGAGGAGGGCTTAAGGATCGCGGGACCCCCGCGGGCGGTCCGGGCCCTCCAGGCGCTCCGGTACCGGATCTATTCGCTGGAGCGCGCCGCCGGCCGCGCCATTGGGCGGCGGAAGCGGTGAGCGGCCGCGCGGGCTCCGCGATCCTGCGCCAACTCGAAACGACCGGCGTCTGCGCGATCCTGGACTCCTCCGTCGTTGCTGCGGGACGTCTGGGTCCGGTCGCAAGGGCACTGCGACGAGGCGGAGTACGGGTCTTCCAGCTGAGGATGAAGGGGGCCCCGGATCGCGCGATCCTCGAAGCGGCGGCCCGGGTGCGACGCATGATCGGCGGAAGATGCGCTCTGGTGCTCAACGACCGGTGCGACCTGGCGGCTGCCGCCGCGGCGGACGGGGTCCACCTGGGGCAGGAAGACCTGCCGGCGGCGGCGGCGCGGCGGCTCTTGGGCGCCCGGGCCATCATCGGCCTCTCGGCGGGAACGCCGGCGGAGGTGGCCCGCGCGATCCGGGAGAGGCCCGACTACCTCAGCCTGGGCCCCGCCTTTCCAACGGGCACGAAACGGGACGCGGGGCCCGCCTTGGGGGCCGCCGGGTTCCGGCGGCTGGCGGCGCGGGCAGGCAGGCGCTGTCCGCTACTTGCAGTGGGGGGTATCCGCCCCGATAATGTGGGGGACCTGATCCGGTCCGGCGCGAACGCGGTGGCGGTCGCCTCGTGGCTGATTCGAGCGAGGGCGCCCCGGCGTGCGGCCCGGCGGTTGATGGAGGCGGTGCGCGCGGCCCGCGTGCGGGGGACGCGAGAATCGCCCGGCATCCAACGGGGAAAGGGAGGCAGCTGATGGAGATTGTCAACTCGATTCTGATCTCCGCGATGGTCATCCTGCTCGTGCTGGCGATCGGCCAGTTGCTCAAGGAGACTCAGAAGCTGAAGGAGAACGCGGGGACGCTGGCGGGACTCGTGATCTGGCTCCTCGTGGTGGTGGCCATAGGGTTCCAGGAACTGCCTTGGCTGAGGAAGCTGATCGAGAAGAAGCCCTGAAGGAGGTTCACGTGCGCATGGAAAGCCGGTTCCGTCGTCACGGGCAGGGGGGGCAGAGTCTCACCGAGTACGCCCTCATTGTCGTCCTGGTCGCGATCGTCGCCCTCGCGGCCGTGAAGCTTTTCGGGAAGCAGATCAAGGCGCTCTTCCAGGGAGCGTCCAGGGAGATCTCGCAGAGCACGTCGGATACGCCCGTCCGGGTTCCCTGACGCCGGGACTCATCGGCCCAAGTGGAACCTGCCGGGACCTGACATGCCCCGGAGCATCGAGTTCATCCGCGACCTCTTCTTCCTGGCCATCCTCGCCGCCAGCGCGATCACGGATCTTCGCCAGCGCCGGATCCTGAACGCCCTCACTTACCCCGCGATCCTCGCGGGATTGCTCCTGCACCTCGTCGAAGGCGCTGACGCCTTCGCGAACGCGGCCTTCGGCGCGGCGACGGCCGCCGCGATCATGTTGCCCCTGTGCTGGGTGGGCGGGATGGGGCTCGGAGACCTGAAACTGCTCGCCGCGGTCGGCGCGCTCGAAGGGTTCCGGGTCGGCACCGCCGCCCTCGTGGACAGCGCGCTCGCGGGCGGCGCGATCGCGATAGGAGTCACCGCGTACCGCGGGACCCTGGGCATCACCATGGTCCGTGCCTTCAGCGTCCCGCTTCGCCTCGTCCGGTCGGCACGCAGTCGCCGTGCGTTCCGCGCCGCGAGCCCCGCGGACACCATTCCATACGGGGTCGCGATCGCGCTGGGCGCGGCGGCCGCGTGGTGGCTCCGGTGGCCCTGGTGAACCGCGCCGACCGGGGGCAGTCGGCCGCCGAGTTCGCCCTCGTCCTGCCCGCGCTCACGTTCCTGATCCTCGCCTGCCTGCAGGCCGGAATGCTCGGCTATGCGTCCGTGGTGGCGCGGTACGCCGTGTTCCGGGGTCTGCGCGCCGCCGCTGTCGCCGCGCCGCAGGACCGGGCGCGGAGCGCCAGGATCGCGGCCCTTGCCGCGGTCGCCTCCGCCCCCGGCCTCACTCCGGCCGGCCTCGAGGTGCGGGAGGCTCCCGTCCGGTTCCCGGCGAAGGCGGCCCAAGTCCCGCGGCTCGAGGTCGCGGTGCGCGTCGGGGCTCCCCGGTTGCTTCCCGTGCGGTCCGCGTGGACGGCGGAAAGCCGGGCCGTAATGCCCATGGAGCCTGCGTGGTGACCGTCCGGCGCGGGGAATCGGGACAGGTCCTGCCGTGGGCCGCCGCGGGACTCGTTGCGGCCGCCCTCGTGGCGCTCCTCGTCGCGAGGGTCGCGCACGACCGCTACGACCGGGTCAGGCTCCAGACCGCCGCGGATGTGACCGCCCTCTCCGCGGCCGCCTCCTACGCGCGCGGCCTGAATATCGCGGCGGCGTCCAACCAGGTCCTGCTTGCGGCGTCCGTCACCGACCTCGCGCTGAAAGCGCTCGGCGTGGGACTGCTGCAGAAGGTGGCGGGGCGCGTCGCCGCGGACGCCGGGATCCTGCCCGCCGCCAGCGTTACCGACGCCGTGATCCAGCTCCAGGACCTGTGGGCGGGCACCTATGCCCGGAGCGGCTCGTCCGGCCCCGCGGGGTTCGCGTCCGTCATCATGGGTCTCACCGCCGAACGCGTGGGGTTCGCCAACGGCCTTCTCGTGGCGCCGATGTGGAACGACCGGCGCGGCCCCGGCGCGATAATGCCCGACCTCAACCTGCGGAGGGCGACCGCAGCCGATCTCGCGGTCGCCCTAGGGGGCGGCGAGCGCAAGGTCGAACGGATCCGGGTCCGGGACGACGAGGGTCGCTGGGTGGAACGCAGCCGGGTCGTGGATGTCGCGGCGGCCGGGGGAGGGGCGCGATCGCGGGTTGAATCGGTGGCGACGAAGGCGCTCAAGCTCCTCGACTTTCCCCTCCCCCTCGTCGAGCGCGAGCGCGTCCACTGCGTCGTCGTGGTCGGCCGGCCGCTCGGAGCCGCGGCCTCGGACATCTCGCGAATCGCGGTGGCGAAGGCGGAGGTGGGGCAGGGAGAGGTATTCAACGCGGCATTCGGCAACCCGGCCTACGACGTCCGGCTCGTGCAGGCTCCCGCCGCGCTGGCCGAGGACGCGGGGGTTCTCCGCCTGCTGGCCTCTCCGACGGGACTGCGTGACTTCCTCGTCCGGTCGGCCGCGACCATGCTCGCGGACTACCTGCGCGCGAATCTCCAGGGCCGGCTTCTTGGGCGGCTCGGGGGATCCTGAAGGCGCATATGGTCGCACCGTTCCTCTTCCTTGCGACCTTCGGCGCGTGCCTGCTGACATGCTGTCCCACGGTCTCGTACGACGACACGGGGGAGTTCTGCGTGGCGGCGCTCCAGCTCGGCGTGCCCCATCCGCCGGGCTATCCGCTCTACGTCCTGATCATGGGGCTCGCCCGGCGTTTCCCCTTGGGTTCGTTCGCCTTCCGGTTGAACATCCTCGGCGCCGTCTGGGCGGGATGCGCGGCGTGCCTCCTGCTCGCGCTCTGGAAGCGAACGGGACGGGGGCACCGCTTTGCCGGCGCGGCGGCCTCGCTGGTCGCCGTTCTCGCGACGGGCCCCTGGAGCCAGGCGACGACGGCCAAGGGCGGCGTCTACGTGCTCAACGCGGCGCTCTGCGCCGCCGTCCTCCTCGTCCCCGGCTCGGGGCTCGGAGGATGCGGCCGCGCGGCGGCGGCGGGGCTTCTCGTCGGAGTGGCCCACGCGAACCACTGGATGACGGCCGCCGCGCTCCTGCCCGCTCTCGCCGTCATGCTGGTCCCGGGGCGCGCCCCGGGGCGCCGCGTCGCGCTGGCGGCGGGCTGGTTCACGATCGGGCTGTCGCTGTACCTCGCACTGCCCCTGCTGGCCGCGCGCCACCCGTTCCTGAACTGGAGCTCGACCGACCGCGGATCGGGGTTCGCCTTCTCGATCGGCCGGAAGCAGTACCTGGGCGACCTGGCGACCGAGACGCAGACGCCGGTCCGCGCCCGGCTGGAGGCGATCCGCGACGCCCTCGCGGGCGCGGCGCCCCCGGTCGCGTTGCTCCCGCTCGCGGCCGCGGGAGCCGCCGCGATGGCGCTCCAGGCCCCCGTCGTCGCGGCGGCGGCCGGCGCCTCGCTGGCCGCCCTCTACGGCGGCATCCTCGCGTACGGTCCCCTGCGCGCCGGTGCGCCGTGGTACTTCGATATCTTCTCCGTGACGGGAACGATCCTGCTCGCGTGGCTGGCGGTCGCCGGGCTCTGTTCCATCGTCCGCCTGGTTGCGGAGCGCCTCGTCCGCGCGCGGCCGAGCAGTGCCGCCTGGGCGGCCGCGAGTGCCGCCGTCCTGGCGGCGCTCGTGTTTATGCGCGCCGAAGGGCCGGCCCGCTGGAACGCGTGCGACCGGTCCCGCGAATATCTTGCCTGGGACGTCGCGGTGAATCTCGACGACGAGACCGCCGGCCGGTCCATCCTGTTCGCCAACAGCGACTTCATCGTCTTCGGCAACTGGTACCGGTGGCTTGTGGAGGGAGAGCGGAGCGGGGCGGCCGTGGTGCCCGCGCCCCTGCTCCCGATGGCATGGGTCCCGCGCTCGTTCGTGGCCGCGGTGCCGGGACTCCGGGCTCCTCTTCCCGCGCCGCACGTGGGGGCGGAGGCGATCCCGGCGCTTTTGCGCGCGTGGCAGGAGGGGAACTCGCCCCGGTTCACGGCGTACACCTTCATCACGGACGCCGCGCGATCCGCCTGGCCCGAAACACCGCCCCGGACAGGCGGTCCTCCGCCCGTCCGGCTGGTCGAGCATGGCTGGGTCTACCGCGTGGTCCGGGGAATGGCGGCCAGGACCGCCGTCGGATCGGCCAGCGGGTGGCGTGCCCTGCGCCTGCGCGGGATGCTGGACGGCGAGATGACGCGCGAGCCGCGCAAGACCGCGACGATCCAGCCGATCGCGTTCAGCGGCCTGCTTACGATGGCGACGGCGGCCGGCGAGGCTGCCGGAGTCTCGGGGCCAATGGGACCCGAAACTCCGGGGCGCGTCGCGCGACGTTTGTTCGCGTCCGCGCGCGCGGTGGCGGGGGGGAACGCGGACCTGGCGCGCGTCGAGGCGGGCCTCGGTTCGCTGGCGGTCCGGGAGGGGCGGATGGAAGAGGCGGCCCGGCGGTTCGAACGAGCCGCCGATCTGGCGCCGCCATGCCCGTCCGCGCTCATGAACCTCGTCGTCGTCCGGCTCCGGATGGGCCAGGAGCGACTCGCGCGGGCCGCCGCGAAAAGACTGGTTGCAGAAGCGCCCGCAAGCGAGGAAGCGCGCGCCGCCAGGGGGCTCCTGCCGAGGCTTGAGCAAAAGC
>Ga0315281_10007731_pt1 | contig 15090 bp, 18 predicted proteins | sample YL17G07_0_MG_FD_204540 | JGI IMG/M metagenome (GOLD analysis project Ga0315281, IMG submission 204540) | Sediment microbial communities from Yellowstone Lake, YNP, Wyoming, USA - YL17G07_0 | ecosystem: Environmental > Aquatic > Freshwater > Lake > Sediment | place: USA: Wyoming | collected...
ACCGGCGAGAACGGCAGGATCAAAAACCTCATCGGCAGCGGCGCCGAAGTCGTCGCCCGCGCGCTCGACAAGAACGCCGAATTCGAAGCCGACCGCATCGCAGTGGTGCTCGCCGCCCGCGCCGGCTACGACGCCTGGGGCCTGCCCGAGGTGCTGCAGCAGATCGGCCGCTTCGCCAGGGACGACGGCAGCGTGGCCTTGCTGTTCAAGACGCACCCGCATCCGGACGAGCGGCTGGACAGGCTGGGGGCGGCCATGAACGAGCGCTTCGACAAGGCCAGGGGGCAGGCGCTGGCGGGCAGGTTCTACCGCATCAAACAGTAGCAAACCCGGCTGCGGTCGACTAACCCATGTCGCCCCGGTACACTAACAACCCTACATCAACCCTACCCTTCGGAAAGTTATGGCTGCGGAAACGAACATGGATTATCTGGTGATCACTGCCTCAGGCGAGGACAAGGTGGGTCTGGTCGAGAAGTTTTCGAGCAAAATTTCCGAGACCGGCTGCAACATCGAGCAGAGCCGCATGGCGGTGCTGGGCGGGCAGTTCGCCATCATCATGCTGGTTTCCGGGGCGTGGAACACCTTGTCCAAGCTGGAAGGGCAGCTTGCCGCCGCGGGCGAGCAGCTCGGGCTTACCATCGTCCACAAGCGCACCAGGGAGCGGGAGCGCCCGCTCCCCATGGTGCCCTACCTGATCGAGGTGGTCGCGCTGGACCACCCGGGCATCGTGCATAGCCTGGCGCGGTTTTTCTCGGCGCGCGGCATCAACATCGAGGAGTTGCAGACCGACACCTACCCCGCGCCGCACACCGGCACGCCGATGTTTTCCGTGCAGCTGACGGTGGGCATTCCTGCCGAGACCCACATCCCCACCGTGCGCGCCGATTTTCTCGACCATTGCGACGACTTGAATCTCGACGCGACGTTCGAGCCGGCCCGGGCATGACGCCGCCGGCAGCCAGGGAAGTTGCCACCCTCGGCGGCGGCTGCTTCTGGTGCCTGGATGCGGTGTTCGCAGCGCTGGCCGGGGTGGAAAAGGTGGAGTCCGGCTACACCGGCGGGCATGTGGCCAACCCCACCTACGAGGCGGTATGCAGCGGCACCACCGGCCACGCCGAAGTGGTGCGGGTGACCTTCGATCCGGCGCTGATTTCGTACCGGGAAATCCTCGAAGTGTTCTTTGCCATCCACGACCCGACCACGCTGAACCGCCAGGGCAACGACCGCGGCACGCAATACCGCTCCGCGATCCTCACTTCCTCACCGGAGCAGCAGGCGGCCGCCGAACAGATGATCGCCGAACTCGACAGTGCCAAGGTCCGGGATGCGCCCATCGTCACAGGGGTCGCTTCCGCCGGCGTTTTTTACCCCGCCGAGGACTATCATCAGGATTACTACAGCAACAACCCCCAGCAGCCCTACTGCCGGGCGGTGGTCGCGCCCAAGGTGGCGAAGGCGCGCGAAAAATTCGCGGCCCAGCTGAAGAAATAGCGTTCCAACGGACACATCATGAAAACTCTACCCGAACAAGACTCCGATCTTTTTGACAAGGTTGCCGAGGAGGTGGTCAAACTGGGCAATGGCTTCGTCGACGACAACCCGGAAGCGGACCCATGGGACGTCGCTTCCGGCGTTCTCGCCGGCGCCGTGCACTTCTGGCTGTATTCGCGCCAGCCGTGTGGCGATCCCACCTGCGAATCCTGTGACGAGATCAGCACGGCGGAACAGCGTCTGCGGCTGCTGCTGGAAGAGGTGCGGCAATCCGCGGAGGAGAGCGACTACTACCACACGCCGAACGATGCCAACGTGGGCAGGGCGTAGGCCCGGTCCACAGCCGCAAGAACCGCGCCGGACGGGGCCATCCCATGAAAGGCATCCAGCTTGAGCAAACCATCGCGGTCGGCGAGCATTTCGTTCTGATCTACGCGCCCCGCGCAAAACGCGGCCGCTTCCCGGAAAACTGCGTGGAGATCGTTCCCACCGAGGAAGCAGCCCGGCAGGGCGCCGATCCCGGCAGGAACATCCATGCCGCCAAGGTGCTCGGCCCCTCGCGCTCGTCAGAGGGGTTCCGCGTGTTCTACATCGTCAACTGGCTGACCTGACCAACCGGGAGCAACCCATGCACACGCACAACGCCGCATCCATACTCGAACTGGCAAACCGCGTCTTCGCCGACCCGGCGCAAGCGCAGGACTGGCTGAGCCGGCCCAGCGTCCAACTGGGCGGGCGCACGCCGCTGGAAATGCTGGACAGCGAGGCCGGGGTGCGACGGGTGGAGGAGTTGCTGGCACAGATCGACGACGACGGGCGGCTGGGGATAGGCTAGCAGCCTGCTAATCCCACAACCACGCCGCGCCCCGAACGCCGCTGGAATCTCCATGTCTGTTCCGGAGCAGCTGCGTATCCACCCGGTCGGAGAAAACCCAGCGTCCCCACAGCCCTGGGACATTCTCATAGAGCCTCTCGATGTTGGACATGCCGCCGCCGAGCACGATTGCGTCCGGGTCGAGGATGTTGATGACGTGGGCGAGCGAGCGCGCCAGACGGGTTTCGTACTGCTGCAGCGTGAGTTCGCAGGCGCTGTTGCCCCCGGCCGCTCGCGCGGCGATGGCTTGCGCGTCCAGGTTCTCTCCGCTCAGGCGCTGGTGCATCTGCGCCATGCCCGGCCCCGACAGGAAGGTCTCGATGCAGCCCTGCTTGCCGCAGTAGCAATCGGGGCCGGGCAACTCGTCCGCTTGCGGCCACGGCAGGGGGTTGTGCCCCCATTCACCGGCGATGGCGTTGGCGCCGGCGAGCACACGCCCGTGGACCACGATACCGCCGCCCACGCCGGTGCCGATGATGACGCCGAACACCACCCCGGCGCCCGCCGCCGCTCCGTCCGTGGCTTCGGACAGGGCGAAGCAGTTGGCATCGTTGGCGATGCGCACCGGCCGTCCCAGCAATGCTTCCAGGTCGCGCTGCATCGGCTGGCCGTTGAGCACCACCGAATTGGAATTCTTGAGCAGCCCGCTGGCCCGGGAAATGGCGCCGGGCGTGCCGATGCCTAGCGAACCTTGCTGCCCGAGTTCGGCCTCGGCCGCGCGCACCAGTTGCGCGATCTGCGCCAGCGTGGCCCGATAGTCGCCCCGAGGCGTGGGCACGCGGCGGCGCAGCAGCTGGCGGCCGCAATCGTCCAGCGCAACCAGCTCGATTTTGGTGCCGCCAAGATCGATGCCCAGCCTCATTGCTTTGCCCCCGCCAGAAAGTTGTCGCACATCCTTCCATGCTACCGAAGCGCCGGATTGGCGGCTATCATTAGAGCAGAATGATTTCCGATGCAAATGGGAAGGCAATATGGTTTGGTTTAAAAAGGAAATGGACTACGCGCGGGAGAGCCTGGAAGAGGCCTCCGAGTCGGCCATCGAGCGCGCCGGTGAGAAGCTGGGCGGCGTGGTGCGCGACGGCATCGCCGGGGCCAGCGGCGAGTTGCGCGACGTGGTCGTGCATGCAAGCCAGGAAGTGGACGACAAGCTCGACAAAATTTCCGCGGAACTGCACAACCAGCGCAGTTTCACCAAGACAGACATCAAGGAGATGGTGGACTACGCCGCGGACAAGCTGGGCGCCACCATCGACGACCGCGTACACGTCATGAAGGCGGAGATCACCGCGCTGGTGGAAGACAAGGTCGAGTATCTCAAGTCCGAGGTGGACTCCTTCTTCATGCGGCGGCAGCAGGATCTGGCGCGGGAACGCAGGCGGCTGATGGCCAACATCCTGATCGCGGTCGGCGCTTCTGTCCTGATGGCGGTGGTGTCGTTGATGTACCACCGCATGGGGCAATACCAGTTCGACCCATACACCGTGTTCCGCATTGTATTCGGATCATTGGTCGGTGGCTGGGGCGCGTATCTGCTGTTCAGCTTCTTCCGCAGATACCGGCGCATGTCGGAGCACGAAAAGGACGTGTTCTACGTCAGCATGCGCTATTGGGGCGTGCTGCACCCCGAGAGCGTGTTCGGCCAGGTGCTGCTGTTGCTGCTGCTGCTTGTGCTGGGTGCAACGCTATTGTTCCCCGAAGAAGTCGCGCGATTGTCGGGCAGCGAGATGCTGGTAAGGTGGGCGGCCCAACTGCGTGGTGTCAAGTGAGTTGTGCAACTCAGATTGGCGCTTGCAGCGCTCCCAGGTCCCAGCGTGGCTTGACCGTGTAGCCCCTGTCGCGCGGCGCGGCATGTTTCAGACGCATCGCCCCGGCATAGGCGATCATGGCGCCGTTGTCGGTGCAGAATTCCAGTTTTGGGTAGAACACGCTTAACCCGCGTTTGGCGGCGCTGATGTCGAGTTTCTCGCGCAGCTGGCGGTTGGCGCCGACGCCGCCTGCCACCACCAGTTGGGTCAGGCCTGTTTGCTCCATGGCGGTGAGGGCCTTGGCGGCCAGCACGTCGACCATGGCTTCCTGGAAGGCGAGGGCTATGTCGGCGCGGACTTGGTCATCCATGGCTTGTTTGTGCACCATGGTCAGCACCGCGGTTTTCAGGCCGCTGAAGCTGAAATTCAAATCCCCGCTGTGCAGCATCGGGCGCGGCAGCTTGAAGCGTCCCGGTGTGCCTTTTTCGGCGAGCCCGGATACCGCGGGTCCGCCGGGGTAGCCCAGCCCCAGCAGCTGCGCGGTTTTGTCGAAGGCCTCGCCTGCGGCATCGTCCACGGTCTCGCCCAGCAGTTCGTAGCGGCCGACGCCGCTCACTTGCATCAACTGTGTGTGCCCGCCGGAAACCAGCAGCGCCACGAAAGGGAAAGCGGGCGGGGCGTCGGATATGAGCGGGGATAACAGATGTCCTTCGAGGTGGTGCACGCCGAGCGCGGGAACGTCCAGCGCAAAGGCGAGCGCGTTGGCGACACTGGCGCCAACCAGCAGCGCGCCTGCCAGTCCCGGACCCTGGGTGTAGGCGATGGCTTCGATATCGCCGAGCCGGCAGCCGGCCTGTTGCAGAATCTGCCGGGTCAGCGGCAGGATGCGGCGGATGTGGTCGCGCGAGGCGAGTTCCGGCACAACCCCGCCGTACTCGCCGTGCATGGCCACCTGCGAGTGCAGGGCGTGCGCCAGCAGTCCGCGCCCGGTATGGAACAGCGCGACGCCGGTTTCATCGCAGGAGGTTTCGATGCCCAGGACCAGCATGGTTCGTTCTCGGCAAAAGCCGCCATGATAGCCGGTTTGCCGGGGGCGGTAAATTTGACTGGCTGCAATGCTATGAAAAGTCGCCGCGGCTTGGTATAATGCGCGTTTTTTCCGGTTTAGAGGACTTTACCACCAATGGCCAACATCCGCGTCAAGGAAAACGAGCCGTTTGAAGTCGCCATGCGGCGTTTCAAGCGCACCATCGAGAAAACCGGTCTGCTGACCGAGTTGCGTGCGCGCGAGTTTTACGAAAAACCCACTGCCGAGCGCAAGCGCAAGCTGGCCGCCGCGGTCAAGCGTCATTACAAGCGTCTGCGCAATCAAACGTTGCCGCCCAAGCTGTATTGAAATCCCACGCGCAGTTCCGTCAGGAATTGCGCGTCGTCCTGCAAGGTTGCTCCGGCCTCACCCATGAACCTCAAGCAACGCGTCACCGAAGACATGAAGGCCGCCATGCGGGCCAAGGATGCCGTGCGCCTGTCGGCGATCCGGTTGCTGCTGGCTGCGATCAAGCAGCGCGAGGTCGACGAGCGTATTGAGCTTTCCGACACCGATGTGATCGGGGTGATCGAGAAGATGCTCAAGCAGCGCCGCGACTCCATCACGGCGTACGAGGCGGCGCAGCGGCAGGATCTGGCCGACGCTGAAAAATTCGAGATGTCGGTGCTCGAAGCCTACATGCCCAAGCCGCTCGGCGATGCAGAAGTGCTGGCGGCTGTGGAGCAGGCAATCGCTTCCAGCGGCGCTTCCGGGATCAAGGACATGGGCAAGGTGATCGCCGCCCTGCGGCCGCAACTCGCCGGCCGTGCCGACATGGGCAAGGTGTCGGCGCTGGTCAAGGCCAAGCTGGGCGGCTGATCGGTTTTTCCCGCCAGTTTCAGTTCCGTAGCCATTCGTTTCAACGCCGAGAGGTCCGTCCAAGGTTATGATTCCCAAGGACTTTATCCAGCAACTGCTGAATCGGCTGGATATCGTCGACGTTGTTGAGCGCTACCTGCCGCTGAAGAAAGCGGGCGCGAATTATGCCGCCTGCTGCCCCTTCCACAACGAGAAATCCCCCTCCTTCACGGTCAGTCCGGCCAAGCAGTTTTACCATTGCTTCGGCTGTGGCGCCCACGGCACGGCCATCAGCTTTGTCATGGAGTATGGCGGGCTGAGCTTTGTCGAGGCGGTCAAGGAACTGGCCCAGATCGCCGGCATGGCGGTGCCCGAGGAAAAGTTTACCGCCCCGGCCCAGCCGGGCGCTGTGGCAATTGAAGATCTGCGCGAAATCATGCAGCGCGCGACGCAGTTCTACCGCGACGAACTCAAGCGTTCCGAAACCGCCATCGCCTATTTGAAAGGGCGCGGATTGTCCGGCGAGATCGCCGCGCGTTTCGGCATCGGCTATGCGCCGCCCGGATGGCAGAACCTGGCGGCGGCTTTTCCCGACTATCAAGCCAAGGGGCTGGTGGACGCGGGGCTGGTGATAGAAGGCGAGGGCGGCAAGCGCTACGACCGCTTCCGCGACCGCATCATGTTCCCGATCGTGAACACACGCGGTTTCGTCATCGGCTTCGGCGGGCGCGTGCTCGGGCAGGGCGAGCCCAAATATCTGAACTCCCCGGAAACTTCGCTGTTCGAAAAGGGCCAGGAGCTTTACGGAATGTTTCAGGCGCGCAAGGCGTTGCGCGAGGCTGGCAGGGTGTTGGTGGTGGAAGGCTATATGGACGTGGTGGCGCTGGCGCAGCATGGGGTCGGCTATGCTGTGGCGACCTTGGGCACCGCGACCACGCCGGTGCATGTGCAGAAGCTGCTGCGTCAGAGCGATAACGTGATTTTCTGCTTCGACGGCGACGAAGCAGGCCGGCGCGCCGCTTGGCGGGCGCTGGAGAACAGTTTGAGCTTGGCTGCGGACGGCAAGAACATGGCTTTCCTTTTTCTGCCGCAAGGCGAGGATCCGGACAGCTTCATCAGGCAGCATGGCAAGGAAGCGTTCGAGGCCATGCTGCAGCAGGCGCTGCCGCTGTCGCAGTTTCTGCTGCGCGAACTGACCGGGCGCGTGGACATGCAGATTCAGGAAGGGCGTTCCACGTTCCTGCAGAATGCCAGGCCGTTGCTGCTGCAGATTGCCGCGCCGGCGCTGAGCCTGCTGCTGCGCAAGCGCATCGCCGAACTGGCGGGCGTGAGCCAGGCCGAACTGGAAGAGCTCTACCAGATCAGGCGCGTGGCGAAAAAAGGCAGTGCCCCGCCCCGGTCGCCGCGCAAGGCCGCGCTGCTTCCGGTACGCAAGCTGTTGCTGTGCGTGCTGTCCCAGCCGGGCCTGGCGGGCGGCGTCGACCGCGCCTTGCTGGAGGGGCGCGATGCCGAGGAGGATACGCTGCTGGCGCTGCTTGAATTCGCCGCATCCAACCCTCAAGTTACTCATGCTGCCCCCATCCTTGAGCATTTTCGCGGCACCGCGCGCGAGGCGCTTTTGCAGCAGGCGGTCGGCGAGATTTTTCACTTGGGCGATGCGTTTGATGTGCCCGGGGAGTTTGAGGGAGCGCTGGCGCAATTGCGCGAGGCTGAGCGCAACAGGAAAATCGACGAGCTGCGCAACAAGAACCCGGCCGAAATGACTGGCGAAGAGAAGAGGCAGTTATTGGAGGCGGTGCGCAGCAAGAAGATCGATGTGCTGCGCAGCAGGAGCGAGAACGAACCTGGCGGTGAGGCATAGCCGCAAGCGTGCAGGCGCGGGAAAGTCAAGAAACCGCAGCCTGCTTGGTGTATAATCCAAAAATTTTTGACGCAATCTTTTTCATAGAGCAGGAACTTAGGAATGGCGACGGATCACGAAAAGTCTGAAGCGCGGTCGACTGACGCCGAGGCGCGTCGGCTCCGGTTGAAAACCCTGATTGTGCTCGGCAAGGAACGGGGCTTCCTCACCTACGCCGAAATCAACGACCACTTGCCGGACGACATGCTGGATGCCGAGCAGATCGAGGGCATCATCAGCATGATCAACGACATGGGCATCGCCGTCTACGACGAGGCGCCCGATGCCGAAGCCCTGCTCATGGCCGAAAGCACGCCGACCGTGGCGGACGAGGACGTCGTGGAAGAAGCCGAAGCGGCGCTTTCCACCGTGGATTCCGAATTCGGCCGTACCACCGATCCGGTGCGCATGTACATGCGCGAAATGGGCTCGGTGGAGTTGCTCACGCGCGAGGGCGAGATCGAAATCGCCAAGCGCATCGAGGACGGCCAGAAGCACATGATCCAAGCCATCTCTGCCTGCCCCACCACCATCGCCGAGATTCTCGCGCTGGCGGACAAGATCGAGAAGGACGAACTGCGCGTCGACGAGCTGGTGGACGGGCTGATGAACGCCGAAGGCTCCGAAGACCTCGAAAAACTTGAAGCAGCCGAAGAAGTCGAAGAGGCTGATCTGGGCGACGAAGAAGAGGACGAAGATGCCGGCGCCGCGATCGCGGCCGCCAACCTCGCGCAGCTCAAGGCCGATGCTCTGGAGCGTTTTGCGGTGATCCGCGGCGCTTTCACCAAAATGCAGCAGGTGCTGGTGAAGAAGGGTTCAAAAACCAAACAGTACAAGGATTTGCAGGAGCAGATTTCCGGCGAACTCATGGCGATCCGCTTTTCCGCCAAACAGGTGGAGAAACTGTGCGACAGCCTGCGCGGGCTGGTTGAGAGCGTGCGCGGCTATGAGCGCAACATCATGGAGCTGTGCGTGACCAAGGCCGGCATGCCGCGCCAGCACTTCATCAAGACTTTCCCCGGCAACGAGGAAAACCTGGAGTGGGTGGTGGAACAGATGTCCACCAGGAAGCCCTACAGCGAAGCGCTGGCGCGCTACCAGTACGGCGTCATCGAGCAGCAGCAGCGCCTGCTCGACATGCAGGCGCGCGTGGGCATTCCCATCAAGGATATCAAGGAAATCAACCGCCAGATGTCCACCGGCGAGGCCAAGGCGCGCCGCGCCAAGCGCGAGATGATCGAGGCCAACCTGCGCCTGGTGATATCCATCGCCAAGAAATACACCAACCGCGGCCTGCAGTTCCTCGACCTGATCCAGGAAGGCAACATCGGCCTGATGAAGGCCGTGGACAAGTTCGAATACCGGCGCGGCTACAAGTTTTCCACCTACGCCACATGGTGGATACGCCAGGCCATCACGCGGTCCATCGCGGACCAGGCCAGAACCATCCGCATCCCGGTGCACATGATAGAGACCATCAACAAGATGAACCGCATCTCCCGCCAGATTCTGCAGGAGACCGGGCAGGAGCCGGATCCCGCGCTGCTCGCGGTGAAGATGGAGATGCCGGAAGACAAGATCCGCAAGATCCTGAAGATTTCCAAGGAGCCCATTTCCATGGAAACGCCCATCGGCGATGACGAGGACTCGCATCTTGGCGACTTCATCGAGGACCAGGCCACCATGGCGCCGGTCGAGGCGGCCGTCTACGGCAGCCTGCAGGGTGCGACCAAGGACGTGCTGGACACCCTCACCCCGCGCGAGGCCAAGGTGCTGCGCATGCGTTTCGGCATCGAAATGAACACCGACCACACGCTGGAAGAAGTCGGCAAGCAGTTCGACGTCACCCGCGAGCGCATTCGCCAGATCGAAGCCAAGGCGCTCAGGAAACTGCGCCACCCTTCGCGCTCCGAACGTCTCAAGAGCTTTCTTGACACGGAAAGGTAACTGCCGCTCTAATAGCCGGCCGGCACGGGGCCGGCCGGTTTTGTTTCAACGGGCCCGTAGCTCAGTTGGTTAGAGCAGAGGACTCATAATCCTTTGGTCCTCGGTTCAAGTCCGAGCGGGCCCACCAACAAACAAGCGGCTGATCCCAGCCGCTTTTCTCCATAGGCACATGAAAACAACACAAGCGGGAAAGGCCGGCGGCCTGGTCTATTCCACCGGGCACGGGAAGATGTGTCCAGCCTGCAGCAGGCCCGTTAACGGATGCGTTTGCAGTCGGGCGAAATCAGGCCCGGCGACCGACGGTCCGGTGCGAGTGCGCAGGGAAACCAAGGGGCGCAACGGGAAGGCGGTCACGGTGATCGCTGGCTTGCCTCTCGGCTCTGCTGAACTAGCGGAACTCGCCAGGCAACTCAAGAAGAAGTGCGGGTCCGGCGGCACTGTCCAAGACGGCGCCATCGAGATTCAGGGTGACCATTGCGACGCCCTGGTGGCAGAGCTGAAGAAACAGGGCTGGGCGGTCAAGCGTTCGGGCGGGTGACGCAGTGGTGGGGCATGTCCCGGTTCCCGCTCCTATAGCAATACCTCTTGCGACACGCCCATGCTGCTCAACATGTTGCGCAGATTTTGCAGGGCTTCCATTTGTATCTGGCGCACTCTTTCGCGGGTGATGTTGAGACCGTTCGCCAGCGTCTCCAGCGTGTTGACTTCCTGGCCGTTGAGTCCGAAGCGGCGTTCCACCACCCAGCGGTGCTTGTCGTTGAGCTGGTTCAGCCAGAGCTGGATAAAGGCTTCCACCTGTGCCGTCTGCAGCAGTTCGTCCGGCATCTGGCATTGTTCGTCGGGGATCGCCTCGCTGATGGTGAGGCCGGGATCGATATCGAGCGGCGCGTCGAGCGACACCAGGCGTTCGTTGAGGCCGAGTATCCTGCGTACATCATCCACCGGTTTTTCCACGAAATGCGCCACATCCGCGATGCTGGGCTCCCTTTCGCCCTGGCTTTCGAGGTGCCGCCAGGCGCGTTGGCAGACGTTCAATTCCTTGATTACGTGTACGGGCAGGCGCACGGTGCGCGACTGGTTCATGATGGCGCGTTCGATGTTCTGCCTGATCCACCAGGTGGCATAGGTGGAGAAGCGGAAGCCGCGTTCCGGTTCGAATTTATCCAGGGCGTGCATCAGTCCCAGGTTGCCTTCTTCGATCAGGTCCAGCAGCGGCATGTTGCGGTTCAGGTATTTCTTGGCGATATTCACTACCAGGCGCAGGTTGCGCTCGATCATCTGCTGCCGCGCATCGAAATCGCCGAGCTTTACCCGCCGTGTCAGCGCAAGCTCTTCCTTCGAAGTGAGCAGCGCATGCTTGCCGATTTCCCTGAGATAAATTTGGGTGGCATCGCACTGCGCGTCCTCCAGATAGGCGTGCTCGCCCGGAAATGGTCCAACGGGCGGCGTGGCCTCCACCACCACGTCCACGGCGGTAAGACCTTCTTCGAACTCTTCACTCCGATAACCTTCATCCAGCATGATCGCGCTCCCTTTCAGATGTTGACGCTTCAACCGAGCTGCAAAATATTGTTTTTTACCGCCCCCGCCGGGCGGCTCTTTGTCGCCTGCGATTTATCAAGGCTGAGCCTGACCTCGGCCTTGTGCACTGCATCAATCAGTTCCAAAGCCAAGCAACGCGCCTGCTCCGGGCTGACGCAAATCACCGGGCCGGTGGTGCCGGAAAGGCTCAGCAGTACGTTGTTGCGGCCCTGGTTGTCGCCGGCCAGTGATACATCGATGCTCAGGTTCCGATTGACGGCGATCATTTGCCATCGCTCCTGCTTGAAGTCCCTGGTTTGCCGGGGGCCAGCATGGCGCGCCGGGAGGGGCGCCCGTGGCCTGAGGTCGATACCGGCCGGGAATCGGCGTTGCGTGCTGCCGGATGCTGCGCGCCAAAGTCCGCGAGCAGGGTTTCCAGAGGGGTGGCGGTAGGCGTGTACCAGGCGTATTTCGGCTTGTAGGCTTTGCATAGCGCGAGCCCTCTTTGCTGCTCGGCCCATGCCAGGAAGTCCGAGATCACGCGCGACGGATCGCCGATCCTGGCAAGATTTTCTTGTAGCAGGTATTTGGTGCTGGGCATGATTTTGATCCCTCTTTTTGGCCGCACACATTTGTATCAAGGCTTTCAGCCGAGCCTTGTCTTGTGTCCAAGAATAGGCTGACAGCACAAGAAAAAATGTCACTGCACAGTGATTCGCTCTGTAAAGGCGGGCATGGTAGGGGTAAAGGAATCTCTACATGACCTTGCAGCAGAGACCGCCGCCAATAGCAGGACGGAGGTGCTGCGGGGGCTGTGGCGCTTACTGGAACAGTTGCCTGGAGAGGGCGTACTGGATCAATTCGGCATTGCTGCCGACGTTCAGTTTGCGCATCAGACGGTGCTTGTGCGTGCTGATGGTGTTTGGGCTGAGGGATAGCTCGGAGGCGATCTGGTTGATGCTTTCGCCGTCGACGAGAAGACGCAGTACCTGGTGTTCCCGGTCGGAGAGTGTTTCGTGCAGAGGTTTTTCCGTGAACGGATCGAGTTCGTAGGCAAGCTTTTCGGCGAGCACCCGGCTGATGTGCTTGCCGCCGGCGGCCACCCGGCGTATCGCGGAAATCAGCAATTCCGGCGCGCTGCCCTTGGTGAGGTAGCCGGAGGCGCCCACCTTCAGGGCGCGTATGGCGAACTGGTCTTCCTTGTGCATGCTCAGCACCAGCACGCGCAGTTCCGGCCTTTCGTCCTTGATGCGCTTGATCAGGTCGATGCCGCACAAGCCCGGCATGGTCATGTCCAGCACCACGACGTCCCAGTGGTCGTGGCGGATCCTGTCCAGCACTTCCTGGCCGTCCGCGGCCTCGCCGGCGACCACCATGTCGGTGGTCGCCGAGAGTACCTGCTTGAGCCCCTCGCGCACGATGGCGTGGTCGTCGGCGATGAGGATGCGGATCATGATGCCGCCGCTTCCACGGCCGTCGGGATCGATATGGCCAATGCCGTGCCGCGACGGGGACCGCCCTCGATGCGGAGTTCGCCGCCCAGCATGTGGACGCGCTCCCTGATCCCCACCAGACCGAACGAGGCGGCCTTTCTTGTCTCCCCTTGGGCGATGCCGATGCCGTTGTCGGCGACTTCCATGACCAGTGTGCCGTCCGCCGCGTGCAGCGCAATGTCTACCCGGCTGGCGTGGGCATGCCGGGCGATGTTGGTCAGCGACTCCTGCAATATCCGGAAAACCGCAGTGGCGCGGTTGTCGTCCAGGATGATCTCGTCATCGCCGATCGCAAGCTCGCAGGCGATTCCGCTGCGTTGCGCGAATTCCTGCACCTGCCACTCGATGGCCGGCACCAGTCCCAGGTCCAGCACCGCCGGACGCAGGTCGGTGGCGATGGTGCGCACCGATTCCATGGTGGCGTCGATCAATTCGAGGATGGAGCGGGTCTTGTCGCCGAGGGCGGGATGCAGGTCGCCAAGCCTGGTGTTGAGCATGGCAACCTCCAGCTGCAATGCGGTCAGCTTCTGCCCCAGTTCATCGTGGATTTCCCGCGCGATGCGCTTTCTTTCCTCCTCGCGCACGGCTTCGTGGTGGGCGGAAAGCTGGCGCAGCAGTTCCCGCGACTGACGGAGTTCCTCCGTGCGCTTGTGCTCGGTTACGTCAAACAGGGTGGTGCGGCTCTTCACGAAATTTCCATTGGCATCCCGCTGCGCCGTGGCGTGGAGCACTACGGGCATGAGGCTGCCGTCCCGGCGCAACAGATCGAACTCGATGTCGCGTGCCCAGCCGCGCTCCCTGAAAAGGGGGAATTTCGTGCGGAACGTCTCCAGGCCGTCGGCGGTGAGCAGGTCGCCGAAGGCCATCCCCCCGAGGATTTCCTCGCGGCTGTAGCCGAGCCAGGAGAGTTCGGTGTCGTTGATCTGGATGAACCTGCCGTCGGGGTCCACCGAGTGGTAGCCGCACGGCGCGTTGTTGTAGAGATCGTCCAGGTCGTCCGCATGCTGCTGGAGCGCCTGTTCCACCCGCTCGCGTTCGCCGAGTTCGCGGCGCAGTTGCTCGTTCGCCCTGGTCAGCGCGGCGGTGCGTTTGGTCACCAGTTCCTCCAGGTGGAAGCGGTGCTCCCTGAGCTCGTCCTCCGCCCGCTTGGCGGCGCTGATGTCCACCAGCAGGCCTTGCAGGAACAGCGGGGTGCCGGAATTGTCGCGCACGACACTGGCTTCGTCGCGGAACCACAGCGCCTGCCCGTTGCGCGCCAGCAGCCGGTATTCGCAGCGCAATGGGGTGGTGCCGTGGCGGGAGCGCGCGAATTCTTCGGTGACGCGCAGCCGGTCCTCCGCATGTATCCGCTTGAAATGGGCGTCCGGGTCCGCCAGCCATTCTTCCGGGGAAAAGCCCAGCGTTCGGATCTGCGGGCTGATATAGAGCAGCCGGGCGTTCTCGTCGAGCGTGGAAACGTAGATGATGGCCGGCATCTGCTCGACCAGGCTGCGGTACTTGGCCTCCGCCTCGCGTTTTTCCGTGAGCAGGCGCTGTTCGCGCAGCACACGCAGGATGATCACAGGTACCAGATCGAGATATTGCCGCTGCGCGTCCTTCACCAGATAGTCGCGCGCGCCGCGTTTCATGGCTTCCACGGCGATAGCGGCACTATCCGCTCCGGTGAGCTTGAGCACCGGCACTGCCACGTTCCCGTTTTTGTCGGCCAATGCGCTGAGGAAATCCAGGCCGTTCATGTCGGGCAACTGGTAATCGAGCAGGATGCAGTCGGGCGGTTCTGCGCGGACGAGGCGCAGGCCTTCCGCGCCTGTCCCGGCTTCGGACAGCACGAACTCGCAATCGGGGTTGTGCGCCAGGGCGCGGCGGCAGGCCATGCGGTCGACTGTGTCGTCGTCGACGATGAGAACGCGGATGCGGGGCTTCGTCATGGAGGGAGTTGCCGTTGTCGTTGTGGTTTGCAGTTGATCCGAACCTCGAACCGATTATAGGGACTACGGGTGGGCTGTCAACACGGACTGCGGAACGGGAACAAAAGTATCCGCAACGGCGCTACAATGAGCCTAACCCGCGAATGCACAAGAACAGGAACCGATATGCCGACCAAACCCTTGCGCCACGCGCCTGACCCCAGCTTCACGCAGCTTCCCGCACTGGGAACCGACCCGGCTTCGCTGCTCGATGGCGTGCGCCGCTATTACAGCCACACGCTGGGCCGCGACAAGCATTGCCGC
>Ga0315281_10007732_pt1 | contig 15085 bp, 14 predicted proteins | sample YL17G07_0_MG_FD_204540 | JGI IMG/M metagenome (GOLD analysis project Ga0315281, IMG submission 204540) | Sediment microbial communities from Yellowstone Lake, YNP, Wyoming, USA - YL17G07_0 | ecosystem: Environmental > Aquatic > Freshwater > Lake > Sediment | place: USA: Wyoming | collected...
TCGAGGTGGTTCACATCGCCCAGTTCCTGGCCGGACTGATCCGGGACGGAAGATTGGCGATCAAGAAGCCGTATGCGAAGAAAGTGACGTTTCACGACCCGTGCTACCTCGGACGGCACAACGGCATATACGACGAGCCGCGCGCGATCCTCAAGGCCATCCCCGGCTTGGAGCTGGTCGAGATGGCCAACTCGCGGCAAGACAGTCTGTGTTGCGGCGGCGGGGGCGGCCGCGTATGGATGGACACGCCCAAGGGCGAGCGCTTCTCCGATCTCAGGCTGGATCAAGCCGACGAAGTCAACGCCGAGGTGCTGGCGACCTCCTGCCCGTACTGCATCACCATGTTCGAGGACAGCAGGCTCGGCCGCGGGAACGAAGACTTCGTGAAGATCAAGGATGTAACCGAGATTGTCCAGGAAGCGATTTGACGGAATCGAGGCCGCGAGAAGAGGACGATTGGAAGTGGAAACACAGCGTGACAATGCAGACGTCATGGTGGTCGGCGCAGGGATCAGCGGCATCCAGGCCGCCCTGGATCTGGCCGCGTCCGGATACCGGGTCTATCTAGTCGAAAAGTCGCCGACCATCGGCGGCAAGATGGCGCAGCTCGACAAGACGTTTCCGTCCAATGACTGCTCCATGTGCATCGAGTCTCCCAAGTTCATCGAATGCAGCAGAAATCCCAACATAGAGATTTTGACCTACACCGAAGTTGAAACCGTCGAAGGGACGGCGGGAGACTTCAAGGTAACGCTGGTCAAGAAGCCCAGATACATCATCGAGGACAGGTGCAGCGGCTGCACCACCTGCGCGGAATATTGTCCGGTGCAGATGCCGGACCCGTTCAACCAGGCCTTGTCGCTGAACAAGGCGGTCCACATCTATTTCGCCCAGGCGATTCCTCTGGTTCCCTACATCGACGAGAGCTGCCTCTATCTCAAGGAAAAGAAATGCCACATCTGCGTGGGCGTCTGCGAGAAGGATGCGATCGATTTCAACCAGGTGGCGGAGAAGCTGGAAGTCAAGGTCGGGGCGATCGTTCTCGCGCCGGGCTACGCCGCGTTCGACCCCGGCCTGAGGGGCGACTACGGTTACGGCAGCATGGAAAACGTGGTCACCAGCCTCGATTTCGAGCGCCTGCTGTGCTCCACCGGACCGCACGAAGGCGAGATACTGCGCCCGTCCGACAAGAAGCACCCGCACAAGGTGGCCTGGATTCACTGCGTCGGTTCCAGGCAGGTGCTCCCCGGCGGCAACAGCTACTGCTCGGCGGTGTGCTGCACCTACATTCAGAAACAGGTGATCGTGGCGAAAGACCACGACGCTGATCTGGAATGCACGATATTCCACAACGACATTCGCTCCTACGGCAAGGATTTCGAGCGCTTCTACCAAAGGGCGGAGGCGTTACCCGGGGTTCGGTTCAAACGAAGCTATGTATCGATCGGAAGGCAGATCCCGGAAAGCAAGAACGTGACGATACGCTATGCCACCGACGACGACGGGGTAAAGGAAGAAGAGTTCGATCTGGTGGTGTTGGGCATCGGCTTGAACCCTCCGGCCAACGTAAAGGGGCTGGCGGCGGTTTTTGGCGTCGAACTCAATGCCCACGGCTTCTGCAAGACCGATCCCGTCAATCCGATGCAGACCAGCCGTGCGGGGATTTTCGTCAGCGGCGCGTTCCACGGGCCGATGGATATTCCGGAGTCGGTGGTGACCGCCAGCGGCGCGGGCTCCCAGTGCGGCGAGCTGCTCGCCTCGCGGCGCGGGCAGATGGCGAGAGACAGGGTGTATCCGGCGGAACGCGATGTAAGCGGCGAGGAGCCGCGGGTCGGCGTCTATGTGTGTCATTGTGGAGCCAACATCGGAAGGGTGGTGGATGTCCCTTCCACGGTCGCGTACTCCATGACCCTGCCCAACGTGGTTCACGCCGAAGAGAGCCTGTTCATCTGCTCCACCGAAGCGGCGCAGAAGCTGGCGACATCGATCAAGGAGAAAGGCCTCAACCGCGTCGTCGTCGCGGCCTGCACCCCGAGGACGCATGAACCCTTGTTCCGGGACACGCTGCGTGAAGCCGGAATCAATCAGTACTTCTTCGACATGGCGAATATCAGGGAGCACTGCTCCTGGGTTCACTCCAGGGAAAAGGAAAAGGCCACCAAGAAGGCCAAAGACATCGTGCGCATGTCGGTGGCGCGGGCATGCCATCTGGAGCCCTTGCAGGAATACAAGCTGCCCGTCAACAAAAAGGCGCTGGTGGTCGGCGGAGGCCTGGCCGGCATGACCAGTGCGCTGTCCATCGCCCGCCAGGGACACGAGGTGTATCTGGTGGAGAAGCAGGCAGACCTGGGGGGAATGACACGCAGAATGCATTACACCCTGGAGGGGCTGGATGTTCGGGCCTATCTGGGCGATATCGTGCGCAAGGTCTACCAGCACCCGCTGATTCATGTCTATACCGACGCCACCATCATGGAGGCTGCCGGCTTCGTCGGGAATTTCGAGACCAAGCTCAGGACCGAAGGAAGGGTCGTAGAAATCAAACATGGAGCAACGGTCATCGCCACCGGCGCCGATGAGCACAGGCCGGCCGAGTACCTCTATGGGAAAGACCACAGGGTGATGACCCAGCTCGAGCTGGAGCAGAAGATCGCGCGCGGCGAGACGGGGCTGGATGGCTCCGGCAGCGTGGTGATGATCCAATGCGTCGGCTGCAGACAGGCGGACCGGAACTACTGCGCCAGGATCTGCTGCGGCCAGGCCGTCAAGAACGCCCTGAAGATCAAGACGGCGAACCGCGGGACGGAGGTCTACATTCTGTTCCGCGACATGAGAACTTACGGGTTCATCGAGGATTTCTACCGCGAGGCGGCGGACCAGGACGTGAAGTTCATCCGCTATGAAGCGCACGACAAGCCGCAGGTGGAGGCGGTCGACGAGGAGGGCCGGCCGGTCTTGCGTGTGACCGTGCCCGATCCCATTCTAGGCAAGCGGCTCGCCATCGACGCCGATCTGCTCGCCTTGTCCGTAGCCGTCGTCCCTGCGGCGGGCAGCCAGGCAGTGGCGCGCCTGTTCAAGGTCGCTACCGGCCCGGACGGCTTCTTCCAGGAAGCCCACGTCAAGCTGAGGCCGGTGGACTTCGCGGTCGACGGCGTCTATCTATGCGGAACAGCCCACTATCCGAAGCACATAGCGGAGTCGGTGAGCCAGGCGTACGGCGCGGCGGGGCGGGTGGTGGCGCTGCTGTCGCAGGATACGGTCACCGCTTCCGGCTCGGTGTGCAATGTCGAGGAGAGCGATTGCATATCCTGCGGGGCTTGCATCGAAGCCTGCGCGTACGGCGCCATCGAGTTCTGCGATACGCCCAAGAGCAAGAAGAAGGCCAGGGTCAATCCCGTCCTGTGCAAAGGCGATGGTCTGTGCACGACGAAGTGCCCGAAGGGGGCCATTTCGCTGCAGCACTATACCGATGAGGAGATCCTGAGCCAGATCGACGCGGCGTTTGCAGAAGCGTAGACGCACACCAACGGACCGGGCAGGAACGAAGCGACAGGAGCGAGCGTAGCGTGAGTACGGAACTGGAGTTCAAACCAAGGATGCTGGGCATCATCTGCAACTGGTGCTGCTACGGCGGGGCGGACCTTGCCGGCGTTTCCCGCTTTCAGTATCCGCCGTTCATACGGCTGGTCAGGGTGATGTGCTCCGCCCGGGTTGACCTGACGCATATATTTCGGGCGTTCTCCAAGGGGCTGGACGCGGTGTTCGTCGGCGGTTGCCATCTCAACGACTGTCACTACGTCACCAACGGCAACTACGATGCGCTGGGCACGGTGCACCTATGCAAGAAATTGCTGAAACACATAGGCGTGAATCCGGAGCGGCTGCGCCTCGAATGGGTGTCCGCCGGCGAGGGCATCCGTTTTGCCAACATCATGAATGAATACGGCGCGCAAATACAGAAGCTCGGGCCTCTCGGCAAAGACGAGGGCATGGACCGGAAGGAACTGAAGTTCCAGCTGGACGCGGCCGCAAGGCTCGTTCCCTACATCAAACTGGCGCAAATGGAGAGGCTGCGAGTCCCGCTCAGAACGGAGGCGGCGTACCACGCGTTCTTCAGCAGCGAAGAGTTCGACCGATTGTTCGACGAACTGATCCTGGACAAACTCGCGCTAAGCCAGATCATGTCGCTTCTGGGAGAGAAACCGCGCTCGACCCAGGAGATCGCGGAGACACTGCGCCTGAGCTCGTCTGCGGTGTCGCACCACATGAAGAACTCATCGAAGCAAGGATTGATCAAGTACGACGTGAACCGCGGCTGCTATTGCCTGGCGTAGAGCCGGGCGCGCGGAGCGTCGATCAGGGGAAGCTAAGCGGCAGGAAACGGCAATGGCGATGGAGACAATCGACCGAATTATCGACAGGCACCATGGCGAAGCCAGTTCGCTGATCCAGGTATTGCTCGAGATTCAGAACGAACATCACTGGCTCCCCCGGGAAGCGCTGGAGAGAGTCGCCGAAAGGCTGCAGGTTCCGCTAAGCAAAATTTGGCACATCGCCACTTTCTACAAGGCCTTCAGTCTCGTTCCCAAGGGACGCCATGAAGTCCATGTCTGCGTCGGTACCGCCTGTCACGTTCGCGGCGCGACGCGCGTCCTCGACACGCTGAAGGATGTGACCGGGATAGCGCCTGGCGAAACGGACCAGGAGATGAAGTTCAGCCTGGAGACCGTGAACTGCCTCGGCTGCTGCGCCCTCGGACCGGTGATGGTCGTCGACGGGAAGACCCACGGCAAGCTTTCCCGGTCTGCCGCGACCAAAGTGATGAAACGCTATGAGTAGCGTCGTGGCACGCCTGGCGTCGCGCCAAGAACTGGAACAGCTCAGGCAGGACCTGGCGTCGCGGCGCAAGCCCGACAAGCTGTCGGTCTCGGTATGTGCGGGCAGCGGTTGCGTCGCCTGCGGCGCGGGCGAAGTCACTTCCGCCTTCGGCGATGAAATCGAGAAGCAGGGCTTGACCGGCCAGGTGGATATCAGAAACACCGGTTGCCACGGCTTCTGCGAGAAAGGCCCCATCGTCGTCATCGAGCCCGAGGAGACCTGCTACTTGCAGGTAACGCCGCGCGACGTCGCGGAACTCACCGCTCGGGGATTGAAGGAAAAGAAGACCGTGGAGCGTCTGCTTTACGCCGACCCGGTCACCGGGGAAAAGACCACCAGGGAATCCGATATTCCCTTCTACAAATACCAGAAACGGCTGGTATTCGGTCCCAACCGGAAGATCGATCCGCAGGCCATCGAGGACTACATCGCGATCGGCGGCTACCGGGCTCTGGCCAAGGCGCTGTTCGAGATGACGCCGCAGCAGGTCATCGATGCGGTGAAAGAATCGAAACTGCGCGGGCGCGGCGGCGCGGGTTTCCCGACGGGCGTGAAATGGGAGGCGGCGCGCAACGCCGCGGGGGCGCAGAAGTATGTCGTGGTCAATTGCGATGAAGGCGATCCGGGCGCCTACATGGACCGGTCTCTCATGGAAGGCAATCCGCATAGCGTAATTGAGGGCCTGATCATCGGCGCCTACGCGATCGGCTGTCACGAGGGTTATGTCTACGTTCGCCAGGAGTATCCCCTTGCGGTGAAGAATCTGGACATCGCCCTCAGGCATGCCGGTGAACACGGTCTTCTGGGCAAGGACATCCTCGGCTCCGGTTTCGAGTTCACGGTGAAAGTGCATCGAGGCGCCGGCGCCTTCGTTTGCGGCGAGGAAACGGCTTTGCTCATGTCCCTGGAGGGATGCGTGGGCGAACCCAGACCCAGGCCGCCGTATCCGGCCGTGAGAGGCCTCTGGGACAAGCCGACGAACATCAACAACGTCGAGACCTGGGCCAATGTTCCCTTGATCATCAATGATGGCGCCGCGTCCTTCGCTTCGATCGGCACCGAGGGCAGCAAGGGCACGAAGATCTTCTCCCTGGTGGGCAAGATCGCCAATACCGGCCTGGTGGAAGTTCCCATGGGCATCAGCCTGAGGGACGTCATCTACAAGATAGGCGGCGGCATACCCGGAGGCAAGAATTTCAAGGCGATGCAGACCGGGGGACCGTCCGGAGGATGCATCCCGGAGAAACTGCTGGATCTGGAAGTCGGTTTCGACGAACTCACCCGGGCCGGCTCGATGATGGGTTCGGGTGGCTTGATCGTGATGGATGAAGATACCTGCATGGTCGACATCGCTAGGTACTACATCGACTTCCTCACGGAAGAATCGTGCGGCAAGTGTGTCCCGTGCCGGGAAGGCCTGAGGCAGATGCTCAGGATTCTCACCAGAATCACCGAAGGCAAAGGCAGAGAGGGCGACATAGAAACCTTGCAGCAGCTGGCGGAGACGGCGATCGAAGCATCCCTGTGCGCCTTGGGCAAGACCGCTCCCAACCCGTTGCTGAGCACCTTGCGCTACTTCAGAGACGAGTACGACGCGCACATCAAGGAGAAAAGATGTCCGGCGCTGTCCTGCAAGGAACTGATCGCCTACTACATCGATCCGGCCAAATGCACGGCGTGCTTGCTCTGTCTCAAGCAGTGCCCGACCAACGGCATCGACGGCGGCAGGAAGAAGATCCACGTGATTGACCAGGAGAAATGCACGAATTGCGGAACCTGCTTCGAGGTGTGCCCCGCCAAATATGGCGCGGTGGTCAAAATATCGGGAGAGCCCGTGCCGCTTGCGCTCCCCGAGGATGAACGCATGCTCGCATAAGGGGCGCAGCCGATGGGTGAGATCCTGTTGCGGATTGACGGGAAGGAAGTCGCAGCAAGAGAGGGGATGACGGTCCTGGAGACGGCCAGGAGCGCCGGGATATCCATACCCACGCTTTGCCACGACGACCGGTTGGAGCCTTTCGGCGGTTGCCGCATCTGCCTGGTCGAAGCGGAGGTGCGCGGGGTCGAAAAGCTCGTCGCATCCTGTGCCTACCCGGTAGAGAAAGATCTCGTGATCAAAACCCGGTCCGAGAAGCTAGGCAGGATTCGCAAGACCATTTTGGAACTCCTGCTGGCGCATGCCCCGGATTCAGCGCAATTGCAGGACCTGGCTCGGGAGTATGGCGCGGACCGGGACCGGTTTGAGAAGGACGCCTCATTCTGCATTACCTGTGGTCTATGCGTCAGGTACTGTTCCGAGGTCAAGAAGCAGGATGCCGTAGGCTTCGTCGATAGAGGTGTCCGCAAGGAGATCAGTTTCATTGCCGAGATCGCAGCCAGGGAGTGCAACGCCTGCAAGGAATGCTTTCCGCTCTGTCCGACATCCTACCTTCAAGCGGCTTTCGTGCTGGTCGAAGCCCTCGCATTTCCATCGGCTTCGGCGAAACCCGTGCAGGCGGCGGGCTAAGAAAGGAGAACACCATGGCGGAACGCGCACAGGCAGGCCCCCTTTCCGGCGTCAAGCTGCGCCGGCTCGGCGCGCAGGATCTCGATGCGGTGGTCGAGATCGACGCGCAGATCACTGGACGCTCGCGGCGCGCCTATTTCGAGCGCAGGCTGCAGGCGGCGCTGCGCGCGCCGGCTTTGCACATCCAGTTCGCGGCCGAGGAGGACGGCGTGCTCGAGGGCTATGTCCTTGCGCGCAAACTCGAAGGTGAATTCGGCCGCGTCAAGCCCGCCCTGCGGCTGGAGGTGATCGGTGTGCGTCCGGGCGAGCAGGGCCATGGATACGGCGACGCCATGCTCGGTGCGCTGGAGGCGGACGCGCGCAAGCGTGACATTTTCGAACTGCGCACCCAGGCAGGATGGAAAGATCACGCCATGCTCGGTTTCCTGGACCACACCGGTTTCGCGCTCGGCACGAATCAGATCCTCGATTGCGACATCCGCAGAGGGCGCGTCGACTGCGGCGATGCGGAAAAAGTGCTGGCGCCCGAGCACCATCGCTCGAGCGCCGAGATCGACTACGGCGAGCCTCAAACCAACGATTTCGAGGCGCTTGCGCGCGAGCGCGCCGACGTGCGCTCGCTAACGCGCGCCGACCTCGACGAAATCGCGCGCATCGACCGGCACATCATGGCGCGGGACCGCAGCGCCTATATCAGCCGCGTTGTGGACGAAGCCATGCACGATTCCGCGATTCGCGTCTCGCTCGTGGCGTGCCAGGACGGATCTGCCGCCGGCTACGTCATGGCCAGCGTCGACTTCGGCGATTTCGGGCGCACTGAGCCGGTAGCCGTTCTCGACACCATCGGCGTCGATCCCGGCTTCGCCGGCGCGGGCATCGGCAGCGCACTGCTGGCGCAGCTGTTCGTCAACCTCGATGCGCTGCGCGTCGAGCGTGTCGCGACCGTGGTCGAGCGCGATAATTTTGGACTGATCGAATTCTTTTACCGCGTCGGCTTCGCGCAGAGCCAGCGGCTGGGATTTGTCAAACACCTGGCTTGAGTCAGCGGACGAAACGCTGGCCGATCACCATCGGGCGCTGAGGCCGCGCGGCGGCCCCGTATGTACTTGCTCGCTGTAGACACACCACTGCTCCTGCAAAGCCTAGTGGTACGCCGCCTTGTGCCAGGCGAGACGCCAGGAATAGTTAAGGCCGATATACAAACGCCAAGCGAGATAGAGTCTGCGGGCCATGAACGATGTCCTCTTATGTATGATCTCCGGACACGACATGCACAATCCGTGCCCGGGAAAGCCTGCTCGCGCGCCGCACCATGAAAGCGGGAATGGCAAGACGCAGCGAAAGCCATGGCGTCACCGCGGAAACCTCATTCACTCTGGGCGCTTCCGTGAATGAGCTCATGCCAAGTATTCAAGCATTCTGATGCGGCAATGCATCACCTAACGATGATTCTGGACATGCGGAAGACCACCGCCGGGCAAAGCCGCGCGAACGGTTGACGGCAATTCGACGAACTGTCGAAGCGGTGTCGATGAATCCACAGTTGCGATCAAGCAGGACTCCTGCGGACCCGGTCCGCCCGTCGCGCGGATGCGCAATTCGCGCCGGATTCCCCGCAGTTCGTCGCACAGCCCTCGAAAACCCGAAGCGTTTCTACTACAGTGCATTCCAAGGCGCAGGTGCGCCGCTTGACGGGAGAAGACAATGAACGCAGTGATGGCAACAAGCAGAAAAACCAAGCGCATGGCGGGTCTCGCGGCGCTCGTGGCGACCTTGTTCACCACGGCCGGAACGCTGACGCTGGCCGAACATTACGCCCATACGGGCAAGGCCGGGCGCAACGACATGGCCACAACCGAAGCGGCTCAGCACGCTGCGCCGGCAGCGGGCCGGCACGCGGAAAACGGGCAAGCCGCCATCCAATCGTAATCATCGGTTTGCCCGGATGCTGTCCAACCGGAGGAAAACAACCATGCCTGCTGCGGCATTTTCGGTTCACGCACTCGCCGCGCTGTTGCAACGCGCGGCTTTCGTCATCACGCTATGCGCGGCAACCGGCGCGTCTTCCGCGGCCCATGCCTGGGAGTGGAACTTTGGCCTGTGGAAATCGGTATCCGGGTCGGGCACGATCAAGTCGGAAACCCGCGCCGTCTCGGGATTCACCGGCATTTCCCTCGCCGTTAACAGCTTGGTGGAAATCCAGCAGGGCGACACCGAAAGCGTGACCATTGAAACCGACGACAACCTCCTGCCGCTCATTGAAACCGTAGTCGAAAACGGCACGCTGCAAATTCGCCCGACGCCGCGCAATACTTCATTCACGACCAGAAAAATAAACATCATCGTGCAAGTAAAGACCGTCGATCGTCTGGCCATTGCCGGCGCGGGCGACATGCACGCGAAGTCGCTCAAGGTTTCGGCGCTGAAGACCAGTATCGCCGGCTCGGGCGATATTCGGATCAAGTCGCTCGACGCGGGCGCCCTCACCGTGAAGATTGCCGGCAGCGGCGATTTTGCCGCGGCAGGGCGCGCCGCGAGCATGGATGCCCGCATTGCAGGCTCAGGCGACATCAAGGCCGGAAACCTGGACACCAAGACGGTGGAAGTCAGCATCGCCGGTTCCGGCGACGCAACGGTCTGGGCGCGTGACTCGCTGAAGGTGAAGGTCGCCGGATCAGGAGACGTCAAATACTATGGCGACGCGGCGGTGACGAAATCGATCGGCGGCTCGGGCTCGGTCAAGCGCCTGGGCGCGGCGCCTGCGGGCTCCTGACTCCGCTCAAGACCGCTAGTCGACTATTGCCGCCGGCTGCGCCCAGCCGGCGCGGCTGCTAGAATCCGCGTCGACCGGTCTTCTGCCGCAGGAAAAACATGGATCTGACGAATCTCACGCTCGCCGAGCAGGCCGCGTTGCTGCGCCGCGGCCAATGCTCGAGCCGCGACATCATCGATGCGCATCTGGCGCGCATCGGGCGTCTGGACGGCAAGTTGCACGCCTTCATCGAGGTCTATGGGACCGAGGCGCGCCAGCTTGCAGACGGCGCAGACCAGGCGCGCGCGTCGGGCCTGCCGCTCGGCCCCTTGCATGGACTTCCGATCTGCCTGAAGGATCTTTGCGACATCGAAGGCCGCATCGGCACCATCGGCTCGCGCATGTGGGCGGACCGCCGCGCCACTGCGACCTCGGCCAGCGTCGAGCGGCTGCTCGCCGCGGGCATGATCCCGCTTGGCAAGACGCACATGGTCGAGTTCGCTTTCGGCGCCTGGGGCACCAATCCCATGATGGGCGTGCCGCGCAATCCCTGGGACAGCGCCACGCACCGCGTGCCGGGCGGGTCGTCGAGCGGCGCCGCGGTCGCCGTGGCGGCCGGACTCGCGCCAGCGGGCATCGGCAGCGACACCGGCGGTTCGGTGCGCATTCCTTCGGCGTTCAACGGTTTGGTCGGCCTCAAAGTCACCTATGGCCGCATCAGCCTGCACGGCACGGGATTGCTCAGCTGGACGCTCGATTCGATCGGTCCGATCGCGCGTTCGGTGGAAGATTGCGCGGAATTGTTGCGCGTGCTGGCGTCGCCGGATGCGCGCGATCCGGCGACGCTGGCGCAGCCGATCCTCGACTTGCCGGCGGAATTCGCAGCCGATGGCCTGCGGCATTTGCGCATCGCGCTGCCCGAGCGCGCCCAGTTGCCGCAGTTCATGCACCCCGCGGTAGTGGAGGCCTGGACCGGCGCGGCGCGTCAGCTGGAGAAACTCGGCGCCGCGATCGTGCCGGCGCGCCTGCCTGACTGGTATTTCGAACTGGCGAGCAAGACCGGGTCGATCATCGCTTCGGAAGCGTTTACTCAGCACCGGACCTGGATCGAGGACCCGACCCAGCCGATCGGGGAAGCGGTGCGCGCCCGCATCCTCAGCGCGCGCAACCTCGCGCCGGGCGAATACGCCGAAACGCTGCGCATGATGGCGGAACGGCGGCGCGCCTTCGGCGAATGGTTCCGCCGCTTCGACGCGATCCTGCTGCCCACACTCGCCGTGCCGGCGCCGCCGCTGGACACGATCGACGAAACCTCCCCCGTGGCCGGCTACTTCACGCGTCCGGTGAATTACCTCGGCCTTGCGGCTCTGGCGCTGCCCGCCGGCCTGCATGAGGGCTTGCCGCTCAGCATTCAGATTATCGGCAAGCCGTTTGCGGAGCGCCAGATTCTCGAAATCGGCAAGGCCTACCAGGACGCGACGGGCTTTAACCAGTTGCGGCCGGATGTTTCGGGTTTCGCAGCTTAGAACGTCCAGGGCGCGCGTTCGTATTAGGCCCAACCCCCCGCGCCCCGGCGATGACCTGGATGGCGTAGAGGGGTAAAATCGCCCGCATGAACGCCGTTGCCGAAATCAGGGACATCAAGCTCTACATGCGCCAGCTGGGCGAGCAGGCGCGCGCCGCATCGCGCTTGCTTGCGCGCGCGGACACCTTCACCAAGGATAGTGCGCTGGTCGCCGCCGCCGCCGCGATACGGCGCGACGCCGCGCGCCTTCTCGCCGCCAACGCCGAGGACCTCGCCGAGGCGCGCGCCGAGGGCCTCGAACCGGCGCTGCTCGACCGGCTCGCGCTCAACGCCGCCGGCGTCGAAGCCATGGCCGAGGGTCTGGAGCAGATCGCGCGCCTTACCGATCCCGTTGGCGCCGTCACCGAGTTGCGCGAGCGCCCGAGCGGCATCCGCGTCGGCCGCATGCGCGTGCCCCTGGGCGTGATCGGCATAATTTACGAGTCGCGCCCCAACGTCACCGCGGATGCCGCGGGGCTATGCCTCAAATCGGGCAACGCCGCCATTTTGCGCGGCGGCAGCGAAGCGCTGCGCTCCAACCGCGCCATTGCCGCCTGCCTGCACGAGGGGCTCGACGCGGCCGCGCTGCCGCGCACGGCGATCCAGGTGATCGCGACCACCGACCGCGCCGCGGTGGGCGAGCTGCTCACCATGAACCAATACGTCGACATCATCGTGCCGCGTGGCGGCAAAGGCCTGATCGAGCGCGTCATGATGGAGTCGCGCATCCCGATGATCAAGCACCTGGACGGCGTCTGCCACGTCTATATCGACGATGCGGCGGACCTGGACAAGGCGATACGCATTGCCGACAACGCCAAGACCCAGCGCTACGGCACCTGCAACACCATGGAGACGCTGCTGGTCGCCGAAAGCGTGGCGGCGAAGGTGCTGCCGCCGCTCGCGAAAATCTATTTCGACAAGGGCGTGGAGCTGCGCGGCGACGCGCAGTCACGGAACATCGTGCCCGCGATCAAGCCGGCGAGCGAGGACGACTGGTACACGGAATATCTGGCGCCGATCCTGGCGGTGCGCGTGGTGAAAGACATGGACCACGCGATGGAGCACATCGCGAAGTACGGCTCGGCGCACACCGACGCCATTGTCACCGAGGATAAGGAAAAAGCACAACGCTTCCTGCGCGAGGTCGATTCGAGCTCGGTGATGGTCAACGCTTCGACGCGCTTCGCCGACGGTTTCGAGTACGGCCTGGGCGCGGAAGTGGGCATTTCCACCGACAAGCTGCACGCGCGCGGGCCGGTCGGGCTGGAAGGGCTCACCTCGCAGAAGTATGTCGTGCTCGGCGACGGGCAGATCCGGACATAATGCAGCTCGTCTGGTATTTCGATTTCATTTCGCCCTACTCGTACCTGCAGTTCGAGGCTTACCCCGAGCTGATGCAGACGGCCGAGCTGCGTCCGGTGCTGTTCGCCGGCCTGCTCAACCACTGGGGCGGCAAGGGGCCGGCGGAGATCCCGGCGAAACGCCTCCAAACTTATCGTTACACCTACCGGCAGGCGGGACAGCACGGCATCGCCATGACTTATCCGCCGGCGCACCCGTTCAATTCGATCCACGTGCTGCGCCTGGCGCTGGCGCTCGAATGCCGCTACGAACCGATCAAGACCCTGTTCGAGTTCATCTGGAAAGAAGGGCGCTCGGTGACGGACGAGTGGCCCGCCCTGGTCGCCATGCTCGGCCTCGAGGCGGCCGCCGCCGATGCCATGATAGCCGCGCAGCGCGTGAAAGACGCGCTCGCCGCGAACGGGCACCAGGCGATCGATCGCGGCGTGTACGGCGTGCCGACCTTCGACACCGGCAAAGAACTGTTCTGGGGGCTGGACGCCACCGACATGCTGCTCGATTATCTGGAAAACCCGGGCGTGTTCGATGAGCCGGAAATGCGGCGCATCGCCAATCTGCCCGTCGGCGCCGCGCGCAAATTTTGAGCGCCTTCAAGCTGAACGCCGCCAACAGCAAGGTCATCGGCATTCTCGGTGGAACCTTCGATCCGGTTCATCTGGGCCATGTGGCGCTCGCCGACGCGGCGCTCGCGCAACTGCCGCTCGCCGAAGTACTGTGGCTGCCCTCGGGCAGCCCCGGCCATCGCGCCGCGCCCGAGGCGAGCGCGCGCGACCGCCTGGCGATGCTCAAGCTCGCCACCGCGGGCCGCGCGCAGTTTCGCATCGACACCACCGAACTCGAATCGGCCGAGCCCACCTACACCGTGCACACGCTCGCGCGGCTGCGGGCACAATTCGGCAACGCGCAGCCGCTGGTTCTGCTTCTGGGCAGTGATTCTTTTCTGAGCCTGCCGACGTGGCTGCGCTGGCGCGAGCTGTTCGACCTCGCGCATATCGCCCACGTCAGCCGTCCCGGTCATCGCGCGAGCGACGGCGGACCGCCGCCCGTGCTCGCGGCCGAGATCGCGCGGCGCGCGGCGCGCCCCGAACAGCTGGCCGCGAGCGCGGCGGGCAGAATCGCGAGCTTCGACATGCCGCCGCTGGAGGTGTCCTCATCGGAGGTGCGCGCAAGCCTTGCCGCCGGCGAGGACACGCGCGGTGCACTCGCGGCCGCGGTTCTCGCCTATATTCAGTCGCAGCATCTTTACTTAAAGGAGAAACGCAAACCCTAATGGATATCCGCAAAATGGAAAAAACGGTGGTTACCGCACTCGAAGACATCAAGGGCCGCGACATCGTCGTGCTCAAAGTCGCCCATCTCTCGCCGCTGTTCGAGCGCATTATCATCGCCAGCGCCGACTCAACGCGCCAGACCAAGGCGCTCGCCGACAATGTGGTGCAGAAGCTAAAGGCGGCCGGCGCCCAGGTGCTCTCGGTGGAAGGCGCGCAGACCGGCGAATGGGTCCTGGTCGATCTCGGCGCCATCGTCGTGCACGTGATGCAGCCGACCATCCGCCAGTACTACAACCTGGAAGAACTGTGGGACCAGCCCGAACCGAAACGGCCGCGCGCGCGCAAGAAACCGGCAGAAGCGCGGCCGGTCGCGCGGTGAGAGCACGCGCAGGCCCCGAATGAAACTCCTCATCGTCGCGGTCGGCGCGCGCATGCCCTCCTGGGTGGTCGAGGGCTACCGCGAATACGCGAAGCGCATGCCGCCGCGCACTGCGCTGGAGTTGATCGAAATCAAGCCCGAGGCGCGCACTTCCGGAAAGACCGCGGCGCAGATGCTCGCAGCCGAGGCCGGGCGCATCCGCGCGGCACTGCCCAAGGGCGCCCGCGTGATCGCAACGGATGAGCGCGGAAAGGACATGAGCACGACCAGCCTAGCGCTGCAGCTCGAGGCCTGGATGCAGGAAAGCGCGCCGCTCGTGTTTCTGATCGGCGGCGCCGACGGCCTGGACGCCGCCTTGAAAAAGGATGCC
>Ga0315281_10007733_pt1 | contig 15084 bp, 11 predicted proteins | sample YL17G07_0_MG_FD_204540 | JGI IMG/M metagenome (GOLD analysis project Ga0315281, IMG submission 204540) | Sediment microbial communities from Yellowstone Lake, YNP, Wyoming, USA - YL17G07_0 | ecosystem: Environmental > Aquatic > Freshwater > Lake > Sediment | place: USA: Wyoming | collected...
GGTTGTTCGCTATCGGCGAGTGGCGGCAGGAGCGTGGCCGCCGCGGACCCTGGAGACCTCGACCAGATCCTCGACAACTTGATCGACAACGCCATCCACTACGCCCCCGGACCCATCGCCATCGCGATTCGGAGGGAAGCCGGGCGCATCCTGCTTTCGGTGACGGATCGCGGATCGGGTATCCGACCAGAGGAAGTCGACCTAGTGACGGAGCGTTTCTTCCGCGGCCGAGGGACGAAGCCGGGGGGTTCGGGACTGGGCCTCGCCATCGCCCGCGAGTTGGCAGAGCGATGGGGTGGGCAGATCAAGGTTGGCAGCGGCCCTCAGGGAGGGACCCGCGTGGAGATCGTCCTTCCGGCCGCCAGCGGTTTGGTCGGCAGCTAGCGTGTCTTTACCTGCTCTTAAGCAGGGAGAGCGTACGTTCGTTCGGTGATGAAGCGCTTCTTTGTCGGTGCTGGCTACGGGGTCGTCGGCCTCGCGGTTGCCATGGCGCTGACCATCGGGGCATATGCCGTGGCGGGACAGGATCTTTCCCGGCCGGCGAACCCGGTCGGCGCCGGAAAGGATCTCGGCCCTGCCAGGACATCGCTGCCTCGCGGAAGCGAGAAGAGCACGGCACGCCAGGCCCGACTCGGCCAGCATCGTCAGGATCAGCGCCAGCATCAGCGTGAGCTAGCGCAACGACAGCAAGAGCGATCTCAGCCGACCGGTTCGGTCCCGAGAGTTCCTGAGAGCGGCGATCCTCCGGCGAGCTCGACCGACCGTGCCGTGTCTTCCGCCAACCCCGCGGGCCCGACCAGCTCGGATACGAACGGTTCGGACGGCCCCGGCGGCAGCTCGGATACGAACGGTTCGGACGGCCCCGGCGGCAGCTCGGATACGAACGGTTCGGACGGCCCCGGCGGCAGCAGCGGCGGCTCGGACGACTAGCCCACGCGAAGCCACGTAGAACTTACATCGTCAGTGGGGCTAGGCTGACCTGATGGGCAAGGTACTCGTAGGGACTTCTTCCTGGACCGACGAGACCCTGGTCAAGGAAGGCGGTTTCTATCCCGCCGATGCTCGGACAGCAGAAGCGCGCCTGCGCTACTACGCAACGCAGTTCCCTCTGGTGGAGGTCGACTCGACCTACTACTTCCCCCCGAGTGAGCGCAATGCCGAACTCTGGATCGAACGCACGCCGTCGGATTTCACCTTCAACATCAAGGCGTATTCGTTGCTGACCAACCATCCGACGCGGGTCGACTCTCTCTACAAGGATCTGAGGGGAACTCTGCCACCGGACGTCGTCGCGGCCGGGCGCAACCTCTACCGCGAGAACCTGCCGGACGCGATCGTCGAGGGGGTGTGGGAACGGTTCCACGACGCGCTCATGCCGCTGCACTCCGCCGGGAAGTTGGGAGCGGTGCTGTTCCAGTTCCCGCGATGGTTCGTGATCGGGCGCAAGTCGCGCGACTACGTGATGGAGTGCGCATCCCGGTTGCGCGACTACCGGATCGCGGTCGAGTTCCGCCATAGGTCCTGGATGAGCGAAGAGAACCGGGAGGAGACGCTTGCCTTCCTTGCCGAGCACGAACTTCCGTTCGTCTGCGTCGACATGCCGCAGGGGTTCGAGTCGAGCGTTCCGCCCATCGCGGCAGCGACCGCAGGTGACCTCGCCCTCGTGCGGTTCCACGGTCGCAACTCGAACGTTTGGGATGCGAAGGGCATCACGGCGAGCGAGCGTTTCCGCTACCGATACTCGGAAGAGGAGCTACGAGAGTGGGTTCCTCGCGTGAGATCGCTGACCGCGCAAGCCGGGGAGACTCACCTCCTTATGAACAACTGCTATCGCGACTACGCCGTGAACAACGCTCGAGAGCTACGGCAGCTGCTGCTGGAACTCTAACTTCCCATCCAGTGCAAGATGATCCTGATGCCGCCGTACCCGGCCGCGACGAACAGAGATGCGGCCACCACGACGGCCATCACCTTGAACCAGGACCGGTTCTGGATCCTAAGCGCGTCCATCTCGTCGGTGTCGTCCGGGCGCACCCCGTCGAAGACATCGAGGGCGTCCAGGAAGTCGCCGGGCTGAGCATCGAGGTCATCCACCAGGGAAAACTACTTGCCTTCGGGCGTCTTGCGAAAGGCGCGGAGAGTGCCGACCGAATCGAAGCCCAGGCGGGCGTAGAGGGCCTTGGGCCAGTCGTCCTCGTCCGCAACGATGAAGACGAAGTTGTGGTCTTCCCCCAACGCGGTGTCCACGGCCGCCCGTACCACGGCACGAGCCAGTCCGCGGTTGCGGTACTCCTCGAGCGTGGCAACATCCTCGACCTGCGCGGTCTCACCGTCCGAGTAGAGATCGCAGTAGGAGACTATCCTTCCGTCTATGCGGGCACCGAAATGGCGGAGATGAGTCGCCTCCGCCTCGAGCGGACGGCGGTCCAGGAGTTGCTGCACCACTTCTTCGGTCGTCGCGAAAGACTCCAGCCGGGTCTGCGTCTCGACCGTGGGCCGCAGTTCCTCCCACGAAACCTGTTCGGCCACAGGCTCCGAACGCCGGTCGGGCTCGCGTCTCAGGACCATGTAAACGGTGCGGAAAGACCCCCAACCTGCCGCCAGGAACCCGGGGGCCAGGCGGAGGGCCTCTCGCTCGTCATCGACATCGATCTGTCGATGCGTGTGCCCGGCGCCGCCGAGGAGACGATCGGCTTCCGCGATGAGCGCATCGGCCGTCGCCGACCGAAGGGAGGCGTCGGCCCTCAGGTAGTTGAGGTCCCAGACATGCGAGAGGTTCGAGTTGAAGAGAGCGGTTCCCCACTCGAACGGCTCCAGACGAGTTGTGCATCGTTCGCGGATACCGTTCTCGAAGTCCAAGGCTCGGCGTAGATCGACCTTCATCGCCACCGAGGCTACCGCGAAGCGTGGCGCACGCCTGCGGTAGGCTCGGATGATGTTCTCCGGGAAGACTTGGAAGGTGTTCACGGTCGGCGGCGTGCCCGTTCGCGTGGACACCTCCTGGATCATCATCACCGTGTTCCTGGTGTGGACACGATGGGCGACCGCGACCGACGCGGGTGTCGCCAACGCCTCCGCCTTCGGACAAGCGATGCTCACCGCCGGTCTGTTCTCTCTCTCGATACTCGGCCACGAAGGAGCACACGCCGCAATGTGCAGGCTCCGCAACATCCACGTGGAGGCCGTGACGCTAGTGATGTGGGGTGGCTACACGACCGCCCACACCGAGGACAAAGCGGCCAAAGAGGGATTCCTGGTCGCCGTAGTGGGCCCGCTCGCGAGTCTCGCCATCGGAACCGTGATGATCGCTGCCGGCGACGCGGTAGGCGCATCGAACCAGATGCTGGGTGGGACGGTTCGATTCATCGGAACCGTCAACATCATGCTCGCCGTGTTCAACATGATCCCTGGCTATCCGATGGATGGCGGCCGCGTACTCCGCGCGATCGTGCTGGGCATCAGCAAGAACCAACTCACCGCCGCCCGGGTCTCGGAAGCCAGTGGCCAGATCGTCGGCGGGCTGCTCATGGCGCTCGGCGTGATGTCGTTCACCGGACAGGTCAGTTCACCCATCAGCGGGATCTGGGCGGTCTTCCTCGGTCTGATGATCCTGCAGTCGGCACGTGGCTCCGTGCAACGCGAGCGGCTCAAGATCCTCCTGGAAGGCGGACTCGTTTCGGACGCGATGTCGCCGCCGCCCACGTCGATCCCGGCCGCCATGACCCTTTCGCAGGCGCTGGACCAGTATCTTCGCGGACGCGAGACCGAGGCGTTCCCGGTGGTCGAAGGTCAACGACTCGTCGGGCTGCTCTCGTTCACCTCGGCCGCCACCGTCGGGCAGCACGACCCGATGCGCCCGGTGCGCGACGCGATGACGGGACTCGGGGAGATTCACACCGTGCAGGAGGACACCCCTTTGAGCCAAGCCCTCCAGGAACTGAACGGGCGTGTTGGTCTCGTGCTTCGAGGCGAAGACCTGGTCGGCACCTTCGGTGCAGCAGACGTCCAGCGCTACGCGACGGCCAGGGCGGAAGGGATCGCGTCGCGGGCACCCGGTCCACCGCCGCTTCCCCCCGCGCAGCCCGGCTGGACTCCCCCCCGGCCCGACGTTTGATGGCGAGACGGCTCCCGTGTATGCGGTAGCGGCGCTTGGGCGGCCGTTTGAAGGATCCGTGAGGCGGCGGGCCCGTTCCGTGCGTGTCGGCGTCTGGGACTAGCATCTAGTCCGTGCCCCTCGAACCGGACCTCCATCAACGGAAGATCCTCGAACACTCCGCCGGTGCGCTTGTCGTCACAGGCGGGCCGGGCAGCGGCAAGACCTGGGCCCTGCGGGAACGTTTCGCGCGGCTGATCGAGGACGGCGTCGATCCAGAGAAGGTCGCGCTGTTCACGCTCACCCGTCGCGCCGGCCGTGACGCGCGCGACCAAGTGGCGCGCCGCCTTGGCAGGTCGGTGTCCGACCTGTGCATCTTCAGCGTGCACGGCTACGCGAACAGCTTCGTGGCCGAGAGGTGGTTCCACGAACTGGGCTATGGCACACAGCCGAGCGTCCTGTCCGCGCCCGAGCAGTATGCGCAGGTCGCGGGGGCGTTGGCCGACGAGAGCGACGCCGATTGGCCGCAGCTCGGTCATCTCCGTGGCGTGCGAACCTTCGGTCGTCAGGTCGCCGATCTCATGCTCCGCTGCCAGGAACGACTGCTCGACCCGGATGACCTCGACGCCGGTGCCGGGGCATCGGGACGAACCGACTACGCGGAGATCGCCTCCTTCTACCGCCGCTACATCAACGCGCAGGTGTCGTCGGACGAGGTGGACTTCGGCGGCATCCTTCAGCAGACCGCCCGGCGGTTGGAAACGGGGGTTCCCGACGGCGAACGGTTCGAGCACGTGCTGGTCGACGACTTCCAGGACGCGACTATCGCGGCCGGTGCCATCGTGAAAGCACTGGCCGCCGCCGCGACGAGTGCCGTGTTCGCGGCAGATCCTGCGGGACACGTCTTCACCTATCAAGGTGGCAGCCTGGAACCGCTGCGATCGTTGCCGGATGTCTTTCCCTCGCTCAAGTCCATCGAGCTCACCGCGAGTCATCGACTCGGCCCGGATGTCGCCGCGCTGGCCGCGCTCACGGATCCGATCGCCGCGGGTCCGATCGCCGCGGGTCCGGACCCAGGCGACGATCGCGGCGGCGGCGCGTCGAACGCGCACTTCCAGGCGCGGCTGATGGTCCACGCGGGCGAAGAGGTCGAGGCGGTCGCCGACGAGATACTTCGGCTGCGCGTCGACGAGGACATCCCCTGGTCCGAGATCGCGGTCGTGATACGCAGGTACGGCTCCTACCTGAACGGCCTCCGCCACGCCCTGGCACGCCACAACATCCCGTTCACTGTGGTCGCCGAGGAAACGGCTCTGCCAACGGAACCCGCTATCCGCCCAATGATCGACCTGCTGCGGTACGTCTACCGGCCCGCGCTTCGCGACGGGTTGCTCGAAACCGTGCTGACGTCACCGCTCGTCGGGCTCGACCCGCACGAGTTGCGGCGGCTGCGTCGCGAGTCGAGAGCCGCCCACATGCCGATGCTCGACCTCGTGCAAGGGATCAGCTCCCAGAGGCCCGAAGAACCGGAGTTGGCGGCCAAGATCGGCGGCTTCCGCGAACTCGTCGCTGACATACCCGCACTCGAGAAACGCGTCGGGCCGGACGGGCTCATCTTCGAACTGTGGACACGTCGGCCCGACGCGGCCGAACTCGTCGCTTCCGAAGAACCGTGGGCCAGGCGCGCACTCGATGCCATATCGGCGTTCGCCAACACGATCTACCGCTTCGCCGAACGGCGTCCAGACGCGTCCATCCAGGACTACCTCGAAACACTCGAGGCCGTCGATTTCGCACCTGATCCCTGGATACCTCCCGAAGAGCGCCGGCCCGACGCGGTCCGCGTCATCTCCGCCCACCGAACGCAGGGCCTTGAGTTCGAGGCCGTCCTGATCCCGGGTTGTCTCGAAGGCGAGTTCCCGAGCTTGTCCCGCGGAGACCCGTTGGTGTCCATCGACCGTCTTGTCGATCTCAGATCGCCGTCGGAACGGCTGCGAGCGCGTGCGGCGGAAGAACGCGCACTGTTCCGCATGGCCGTATCGCGCGCGAGACGCCGAACCGTCCTCTTCGCCAGCGCCTCGCCGGGCGGCGGGAACCCGCGCACCCCCTCGCGTTTCGCGGCGCGCCTGGGCCTGGAATGGTTGCCACCGGACGACACCGGCCCCAACCCCGCGTCGCTCAGATCGATGGAAACCTCTCTGCGGCGCCGACTTGCCGACGAACGGGAGACGCCAGAGCGACGGCTCGCCGCAGCAGCCGCCCTTCCCGCAACCGGGGCCCGGCCCGAACGCTGGTGGGGCCGCCACGACTGGACCGATCCGGACGTCGCGCTTCATCCGGACGACACCGAGTACAGGACCAGCTACTCGCGCATCTCGCCGATGGAGAACTGTGGCCTGCAGTACCTGTACGCCCAGGAACTCGCGCTGGACAACGAGACATCACATGCGATGTGGGTCGGCTCCCTCTTCCACAGCATCGTGGACCGAGTACAGCGAGGTCTGATCCCGCATAGCGAGATCGCCATCCTCGAGACCTTCGAGACCGAGTGGGATCCAGCGAGATTCGACAGCGGTGTTGTCGAACGGCAGCGGTATCACGATATGGAGCAGATGTTGCTCACCTGGCTCGCCGCCGACTGGGGTACGCCGCTTCGATCAGAGGTCGGCTTCGCGTTCGAGCTTCCCGGCGCGACGATGCGCGGCAAGATCGACGCCATCTTCCGGAACGACGACGGCACCCTGCGCATCGTGGACTACAAGACATCGCGTTACGCCGTCACTAAGGCCGAGGCCCAGGAGAGCCTCCAATTGGCGAGCTACTACCTGGCGGTCAAACGCACGCCGGAGCTGTCGGCGCTCGGCGAGCCGGGTCTCCTCGAACTCGCCTATCCGGCACAGCCCTACAAGAGAGGCGGCTTCGCGACCAGATCCGCCGATCCGAGCCAGGCAGAGGACTACGAGGGAGAGAGCACCGACCGCCTCACAGAGCTGATAGCCGCGGTACGCCGGGAGGATTTCGAACCCGAACCCGATGCCGACTGCAGATACTGCCGATTCACCACCATCTGCCCGCTCTATCCGGAGGGTACCGAAGCGCCCGTGGGACCTGGCCTCGAGGGGGCCAGCCGATGACAGGCGACGCGAGGCGCTCGGACGAGGTCCCGTACGGACGGGCGCCTCTCGAGATCCAGCGGGCCATGGGGGGCAGGCCCCCGACCGTTCAGCAATGGCGCGCGATCTCGCACCCGCCCACCCCCTGCAGCATCGTTGCCGGCGCCGGCTCGGGCAAGACCGCTGTGATGGCGGCCAGGGTCGTCTATCTCGCCCTGGTGGCCGAGGGGCGCATCCCCGCGAACCACGCGGGAGCGTTCCCGTCCCAGGTTCTGTGCCTCACCTTCACCAACAAGGCCTGCGAGGAACTGACGAACCGCGTCCGAAGGGCCACAGCGGATCTGGGTTTTCCCGAAGGCGAGGAAGCGACCGTCCTCACCTACCACGCCTTCGCCGCGCGACTGCTATCGGAGTACGGGCTGATGGGCGGCATCGAGCCGGGTGCGCAGTTGCTCCCCGACGCGCAGAAGTGGCAGCTCGTCACGGAGTGCGTCAAGGACATGAAGTTCGACCATGAGGAGGTGCGCAACGAGAGGTACCTGGTCCCGAAAGTCCTCGGGCTCTCGGACTCATGCCAGAACCACCTCGTCGACATCGACGCGCTGATCGAGCGCTGCCTGGTGGACGCGCGCGACGCGGACGAGGACATCCGTGAAGCGGCGCAGAAGCGTGGCGAACTCGCACAGGTAGCGAAGCGCTATCAGCAGGAGAAGGCGAACATCCACGCCATCGACTACGGCGACCAGATAAGCATGGCGGTGCGTCTCACGCGCGAGTACCCCGAGGTGGGGGGGCGATTCCGCGAACGCTACAGCACGGTTCTCCTCGACGAGTACCAGGACACGAACTACGCGCAGGCCGTGCTGCTTCGGGAATTGCTGGGGCCCGGCTACCCGGTCACCGCGGTGGGCGACCCCGACCAGAACATCTACGCTTGGCGCGGCGCAAACCTGTTCAACATCCTTCGGTTCCCTCAGGATTTCCCTTCCGCCACGGGCTCGGCCGACCGCCAGCCGCTCTACGTGAACTTCCGATCCGGTTCGCGCATCCTGGCGGTTGCGGACGAGATCATCGGAAAGGTGCCGGAAGAGCGTCGGGCCGGCGACAAGGAATTGCGCCCGCATCCCGACCGCGGGGATGGCAGGGTGCTCGCCTTCACCGCCACCGACGAACGCGCCGAGGCGCTGAAGATAGCCGAGATGATCAAGGCAGAAGTCGGAGAGGACGAGGCGTGGGACCGGGTCGCGATCCTCTGTCGCAAGAAGCGCCTGTTCGGCCCGATCGCCGAGATCCTCCGCACCGAGGGTGTCCCGGTCGAGATCGTGGATCTCGGTGGTCTGTTGAAGATGCCCGAGATCGTCGACGTCCTGGCTTGGCTCCAACTGCTGAACGACCCCGCGCGCAACGTGGCCCTGGCGCGGATCCTGTTGGGACCGCGCTGGCGCATCGGATATCGCGACCTCGCGATCCTCTCCCGGTGGGCAACCGGCAAGAACAAGGCTCTGGAAGAGGAACTCGACGACGACAGCATGTCCACTTCCGTCCAGTTCTCGCTGCTCGAAGCCATCGAGCATCTCGACGAGGAACCGATGGAAGGCGTCTCCGCCGAGGGCCGGGGTCGACTCTCAGTCTTCCGAGACGAGTTCGCATCGTTGCGGCGCAGCGCGCACGGACCTCTAGGAGACCTGGTCGCCCGCATCGCCGAGCGCAGCGGCCTCATGCGCGAACTCGAGGCGGCCGAAACCTCGGCCGCCGACAACGCGCGACTCAACCTCTTGAACTTCGTGGACCACGTCACGAACTTCACGCCGGTGGTGGGCGAGACGTCCCTGTCGACCCTGGTGGACTATCTGCTGACGGCCGAGGATTCAGAAGACGATCTGGCGCCCGCGCAGTCCTCCGACTCGAATACCGTGAAGATGCTGACGGTCCACAAGTCCAAGGGCCTCGAATGGGACGTCGTGTTCGTTCCCGGCATGGCCGAGCGCGGAAATTCAGGGATGTTCCCCGACGTCAGCCGGCAACCCGATCCTGCGACCCAGGCTCAGACGCTCCCGTTCGAACTGCGGGGCGATCGTGACAACCTACCGCTGCGGGCCGACTACAAGGACACCAAGAGCTACAAGGACGCGCTCAGGGAGCGCGGCTTGGAGGAGGAGCGGCGCCTCTGCTACGTGGCCTTGACGCGCGCGCGCGATCTGCTCGTCGTGTCCTCCGCGTACTGGTACCAGGGTCCGAAGGCACCTTTCGCGCCGAGCGGCTTCTTCCAACAGATATCCGAACGGAACGACTGCGAGGTTGTCGCTGAAGCACAGTGCCCAGAGGAGAACCCCTTGATCGAGTTCCGTTCGCAGCGCGCACACGAGTGGCCGCCGCCGGGCCGCATCGACGATGAGAGCGAGCTGTTCCCCGACGGCTGGCACGACGCGGCAACCCTCGAGACCGATGACCTTCGACAGCGCGCCGAGTCGCTCGGTGCCGGAGTACTTGCCGGGTTCGATGGACAGTTGGCAGCGGACCTGGAACGCGCCGCCCTCATCGATTCCCGTACCCGGCCGACCTCAGCCGTGGTTCTGCCGTCGTCGCTCTCCGTGTCGGCGCTCGTTAGCTACGTAGGGTGCCCAAAGCGCTTCTACTGGACCAGTATCCGCCCGCTGCCCCGCAAACCGAACCCGAAGGCACGACTCGGCAGCGAGGTGCACAAGTGGATAGAGCAGCAGAGCCGCGGCCAAGCGACCCTCATCGACCTGGACGAGGTCGCCTCCCTGCCTGACATGGCGCCCGGCGAGAGCTTCGGGGTTCCCGACGCCGAACGGCAACTCAAGGACGCGTTCCTCGATAGCCGCTTCGCCGAGACCGCCCCTCTCTACACGGAGAGGCCGTTCATGTTGATGGTAGAGGGCCTGATCATCCGCGGCCGCATCGACGCCATCTTCGGAGAGCAAGACGGCGCATGGGAGGTCGTCGACTACAAGACAGGGAGGGTTCCCGGCCATGACTCCGACAGACTTGGCCTGCAGCTGGATCTATACGCGCTGGCATGCATGGATGTGTGGGGGAAGAAGCCTCGGGATCTAACTCTCTCGTTCTACTACCTGGCAGCGAACAAGATCAGCCAGCGCCGGGTTGACGACGCCGACACGATACGCGCGCGCGTTGCGACGATGCTGCGCGACATCGCCGCCGCCAGATTCGAACCGGACCCGAGCAACCACTGCCGCTGGTGCGACTTCCTGTCGTTCTGCGAAGCGGGGAAAGCCTCCCGGCAGGCCAACAAGCGATAGCCGCTCTAGACCCGACCGCCCGCGTTTTCGCCGGGTGTCAGACCTCACTACTAGTGTGACCGCATGCAAGGCACGGTGGTCCGTGCCTCCCCCGAACTGGCGACCGCTTTCCGCGGCCTGCATCCCGTTGCCGTGGCCTCGCTCGCGAGCAACATGTCGCGCCGCGGATTCGGTCGGGGCACATCCCTCTTCCACGCAGGGGATCGAGCCTCCCACATCTTCGTCATCGAGACAGGTTCGGTGAAGGTCTTCTCAGTAACATCGGACGGGAGTGAGAGCGTGGTCGCGATCCTCGGGCCACGCGAACTGGCTGGAGAGTTGCACGGCACGATCCAGACGACAGATGCCCTTGCGCTCGAGCGAGGAGCGGCCTTGGCCATCCCCGTAGGTCACGTGAGGCAGTGCCTAGAGGAAGCCGGAGCGACTCATCTCATCGTGGATCTATTGGCTGAGCGGCTGCGCAGGACAACTCTTACGCTCCACGGCGTGATCTGCGGCGACAGCCGGCAACGCGTCGCGGCGCGCCTGTGCGATCTCGCCGACCACCAGGGTCGGCAAACCTCCACGGGCGCCACCCGATTGGGTGTCCGCCTGACACAGGAGGATCTCGGGCGAATGACCGGCTCGTCGCGCGAAACCGTGAACAAGGTCTTGGCACTGTTCTCCCAGAAGGGGTGGATCGAGGCGAAGAACGGGCGCTACGCGATCACCGATGAGATCGCGCTCCGCGAACTGGCAGGTATCTAGGACTGGTCGGGTTCAGGCTCAGTGTCGTCCCACAACCCCGAGAACTCTTCTTCTAGGCCCGGGTCCGCGTCAGGAGCCGGCTCACCCACCAGTTCCCTGACAGCTTCTGGCTCGGCTTCCGGTTGGTTGGGGGTCGGCCAATCCTGGAGCACCGCCGGGTCCGGCCTTTCCTGCAGCGCCTCCAACCGATGACGATCACACAGCCGTGCGCGCCCCGACACCGGTGCGCCGCAGCGCTCGCACTGCCGGTCGCCTGCAACCTCCCAATGCTCGAGGTCTTGATCACGGAATCGCTCGACGCGCCCTTCACGTTCCAGCTTCAACAGATGAGCGAGCACCGTACGCGCCGCAAGCGGGTAGACCTCCGGCGGATACTCCTCGTAGATGTCGAAGACCATGTCGTCTACCGTCGACAGACCATCCTCGAGGGATGCGAGCACCTGCTGCTCACGGCGACCGCGATGGGCGACATACTCCTCGAGCTTGCCCTGGGCGTCGTAGACCACCGACCCGTGGCCCGGATAGATAACGCGCGAACGCAACTCCTGCATCTTCCTGAGCGAGCGCAGGTAGTGCACCAGATCTCCGTCGGGCGGGTCGATCAGGCTGGTCCCGCTCCCCAGTACCGAATCGCCGGTGAAGAGCGCCGACACCTGTCGAACGAAGAACACCATCGAGTCGTGGCTGTGGCCTGGAGCGAGGATCGCTTGCAGGGTGGCCCCACCGACACGCAGCTCATGACCGTCGCGGATCTGGCGGCCCCCTTCCGGCGGGCGGAAGGACAGGATCGGGGCGTCGGTAGATTCCGACAACAGAGCGGCGCCGGCCGCGTGATCTTCATGGTCGTGGGTCAGCAGTATCGCCGAGACCTCGCCGGCCTCGTGAGTCACGCGGTACAGATGCTCCGGATCATCGGGACCAGGGTCGATCACCGCGGCCGGGCCTTCGCCGACCACCCAGGTGTTGGTCCCCTCGAGCGTGTAGACACCGGGGTTCGGCGCGAGGATCCTGACGATGCGCAACATCAGATGACCTGTCCCTCTGGCTCGACCGCCGGGATATACGCCCCCAATACTTCTTCCACCGAGTGGCATCGCGCAAGGCCCTCGACAACCTTCATCGTCGGCCAGTACAGCAGACACCCGCCCGAGTTGTTTGCCTCCAGCAGGTCGAACGGCCTGGCCCACCACGCGTGGGTCGCTTCCCGTCCGTCGGGGACGGGGTCGAGGCCCCGAGGAGCCGCGACCGCGAAGAAACGCGCGTCGAATCGAACCGGCACGTCCTCGGGGGCGACCCAATGAGATATCTGGGGAAGTTGTTCCAGCGAAGGAGTCCCGCCCGGGAAGTCGGAGACGTACTCCGGTCCAGCCCCGCCACTCAACGATACGAGGCCTTCCGCCGTTGGCAGAAGTCCGGCTTCCTCCGCGAGTTCTCTTACCCCGCAAGCGCGGGCGGCTTCGCCCGCATCCAAGAACCAGCGCTCCGCCCTTTCTGAGTCCGCAGCGTCGACGGCTCCTCCCGGGAACACGACGAAGCCGGGCAGGAAGCGATGGCGGCCCGACCGGCGAAGGACGAGCACCTCGATACCGCGCGGTCCGGGACGCGCGGCGACAACGGTTCCTGCGGCTCTGAGCTCCCCGGGCATGGGCCGATTCTTTCAGGTCTCGCCGGGTAGCAGATACTGATTCCGTGAACCCTTCCGACATCATCCGCGGGCGGATCCTGGCGTCTGGCGCGATATCGTTCGCCGAGTTCATGGACACGGCGCTCTACGGACCCGGCGGCTTCTACGAAGACCCCCCCGTCGGTGAGGGCGGGCACTTCGTCACCAGCCCCCACGTGCACCCGGTCTTCGGCCTGCTCCTGGCGCGAGCAGTCACCCAGATGTGGGACGCGACGGGAGAGTCCGGCCCGCCGGCGATCATCGAGATCGGAGCAGGTGACGGAACCCTGGCGTCGCAGCTGCTGGCCGCCATCCCCGACGCCCACTACGAAGCCGTCGAGCGGAGCGCGGGCGCACGACGACAGCTCAGCGACAGAGGCATCCGTGCGGTTGGTGATCTTTGCGAACTGGCCCCTCCCAGAACCGCGATCGTCGTCGCCAACGAACTGCTCGACAACCTCCCTTTCCATAGGGTGCGGATGACGGCAGCTGGACTCGTGGAGTTGCTGGTCGACCTCGATCAGGACGGATTCGTCGAGAGCGAGGCCCCCTGCCCGCCGGGGATCGCGGAACAGGCGCGGGGCCTCAGCGAGAACCAAGAGGCCGCGGTGTGTCTTCGGGCTCTCGAGTTCGTCGGGGATCTCGCGCGCATTCTGGGCAGAGGCTATGCGCTGTTCATCGACTACGAGCGGGCACCCAAGGAACCTCGGGGCGGCGTGCACGGCTATCGGAGCCAGCGGATCACCGACGATGTCCTCGCCGATCCCGGAACCGCCGACATCACGGCCGGGGTGGACTTCGAGGCGGTAGCGCGCCGGGCTGAAGCGGAAGGCATGACCACTTTCCGACGAGTTTCACAGCGGCGCGCACTTCTTGCGCTAGGTTTCGACCGGTGGATCGACCAGGAGCGCGGCGTCCAAGCAGACCTGCTGAACCGGGGCGCCGGTCTCGAGGCGGTTCGAACCTGGAGCGGGCGCAACGCCGCTCACCTGTTGGTGGATCCGACCGGTCTGGGAGACCTTCGCTGGATGTCCATCGCGACGCGCGGACTCCCGTCCCCCCCTTGGGCGGACGACGCGCCAGAACTTGACGTCGACTGATAGGCGAGCGTACGGTCAGCACCGACGAGAAGCCGGGGACACCCACCGGCCGCACCCAGCAGGGAGCCGGGCATGACGAAGAAGAACCTAGCGATTGCAGTGTCCGCTCTCCTGCTCGCGACCTTCGCCCTCGCGCTGACATCGGCCGGAAGCCTCCCCCGAGCCGGCGCAGCGCGGTCCTCGGCCGCGAGTTCCTCCCATATCCGCTACATCCCCGGCCGAACGTGGCTCGGACAGACCCTGTTCGGGCAGAAGAACGACTGGGAGCCCGACGTGGCCGCCGACCCGACGGCGCCATACGTATATGTCGCGACCACGCGCTACGGGCGCGATAACGCCGCCTGTGGGAAGTGTCCGCGCCCTTCGATAGTGGTCAAGGCGTCTCCCGACAACGGGGCGACATGGGGACCGCCCACGTACATGTGCGTCTGTAGGGGCATCGGGTGGCAGGCCGACCCACAGCTCGAGGTAGCGGCTGACGGAACGGTCTACGGGGTGATACTGCAGGGCTCCGGGGGGCATGGGTGGGTCGAGGTGGAGGTCAAGTCCACCGACCACGGCGCCACGTGGGGACCGCCGGTAAACACCACCCCCGATCTCCGGAAGACGATCGACCAGCGGTCGGCCGACCACGGGTTCCTCACCATCAGCCCCGACGGCAAGGACCAGTACGTGGCCTTCGAAGGACGCCGGAACTGGGTCGTCGCTTCACATGACTCCGGAGCAACATGGGAAACGCCGGTCGAGACGAGTCTGCCCAGCGATCCCCTCAGGCGCTGGTACTACGACTTCAAGGGGGCGGTCACGGCCGGAGGGATCGTCAACATCGCTGCCTCGACCGTATCCAGCAAGCCCTACGCCGCGCACAGGGTCGTGTATCTGGACATGCGCTCGGAAGACAAGGGCGCGACCTGGACCCGAACGAGACTCGCGTCCTACAAGCAGCAGCCCGACTGCGCAAGCGTTGGGTGCCCCAGTGATCACTTGGGTGCCAATACGAACCTCGCCGCCGACGCGGGCGGCGATCTCGTGCAGGTGTTCGCCGGATCGAAGGTCAAAGCCAAGGGACAGGCGATCTACGCCA
>Ga0315281_10007735_pt1 | contig 15083 bp, 13 predicted proteins | sample YL17G07_0_MG_FD_204540 | JGI IMG/M metagenome (GOLD analysis project Ga0315281, IMG submission 204540) | Sediment microbial communities from Yellowstone Lake, YNP, Wyoming, USA - YL17G07_0 | ecosystem: Environmental > Aquatic > Freshwater > Lake > Sediment | place: USA: Wyoming | collected...
ATGCGTCCATCAGTTACCAGTTGATCAAGTATAGCTGGCGGGCTGATAAATACATGTGGTTTTACAGAAAGTCGCAGATTCCCAATATTCAAACAGCCCGCACGAAGTGTTTGCACAGCAACCCGCGGTGGAGTGGTCAGGTAAAAAACTTCTTCCACCTCAGGGTGGGCGGCCACAAAAGCGCTGAGCGTTTCTTGCAGTGCCATGTGATGATTGCCATCAGAGAACACCACAAGTTTGGCACGAAGCGGATCACCGTGAAGATCCAGGCATATATTGGAGCCCGCCTGTAAAAAGCGGGGTTCAATTTTCGCTTCAGGAAGGGCACCTTCGTAAGGCCAATTCAGGGCTGACATCAGTTAGTTACTTGCCTATCAAGCACAAAGGCACTGTCCACATGCTTGTAGAAGGGCCGGGTACAATTGGGTACGATATCAGCATCCATTAAAAGAAGAACATCCCTCGAACACCTAGCAAATAATAATTACCAGATAGCGAATTCTTACTGCCGCTTGTCGAACTAGATTCAGATTTTGTAGAGCCGTATTCACCTGTAACACTTAAAGAAACACTCTTGGTCACATCTTTAATCGCTTCAAGCCCTAGCGAATAGTCGACGTGAGAGGCAATTTGTGTCGTACCACTATAACCACTACCGGTATAGATAACATTAACATAAGGACGTACAGTAGCTGTGCTGCTTGCGTGATTTTCCAAACCCATTTGTATAACAGACAACGCGCCACTCTTGGCTGCACCTCCACTTGTTGACTGCTCTCCGGTTGCCGAATAACTAAAAGTAACATATGCATCACCCATTGCTACGGGGCGAATCACCGTTGCGCCAATACTTGATGACGAGGCAGAATTTCCGGCTTTTCCGGTGATACCCGCCTGGGTTACTACGCCATTGGTTTCAATCTGGGCAACGCCCGCATCAGATGAGGCTGACGCAGGAATAAATGTCCCATAGATTAACAATCCCATTGGGCCATTTTTTTTGTCGCTCAGAAGGTATCGGGCGCCAATTGACGGGTTAGTGGCACCTTCAGTTTTGGATGTATACACATAACTATTAGGGGCTGAAGTCCAGCTTGTCTCGCTGCTAGTTCTTGAGTAGCCTTGTGTGACAGCTAAATTTAAACGATCGGTAATGCCAAATAAATAGGCAGCAATTAAATATGATCCAGTGGATTTTGCTGCGTAGTCTAACGACGATGTGCTTGAAGAAGTTGTACCATTGTAGGTCACCCCTAAATACAAATAATTCAAATCCAATCGGCTGTCACCCGCATTTAATGAATCTGCGACACCGGTTTTATTGGCTGCGTATGCGGCATTTGCAAGCAAAAAACTTGAAAAAATTCCCACTATAATTTGATTATTGAAATTCATATCATCCCCTTATTGAAATAATTCAATCACAAAAATTGCGTTTAATCAGGTTAACTTCAGTCCTTGTCGAAGGTGCAGTGTATGCGGAGCAAAAACGATATGCCGAATGACCTAAAAGGCAATGGCACCAAAATCAATGCTGTTGGACTCCATCGATCCTGAACTTTTCAGAATTTCGATCACCACCTTTGGCGCTTGGCCCAACTCAAGTGGATTCACATTGTAATATTTATTTAAATTCAATGAATACAGCCGAAGTCCACACTTTAGCATCATCAACCTGACGCCCGAAGAAATACACGGGGCGATGGCCGTGCGGGCCGTTGTGAGGGTCGATATTGAGCGTACCGCTTACTTCACGCGGTGCGGGTGAGTCGCTCATGCGCTCGAAGCCGAGGAACATCTCCACACCCGGCAGATCCTTTTTCAGGCGTGCGGCTTCAAGCAGTTCTTCACCGGTAATTTCCCAGGTGAAAGTTGGGCAGTGCACAAAGGGATTACCTTTAAGCGGGTCACCTACTTTTACATAACCGTCGATGGTTCCCTCGATTTTGATCTTTGCGGTTTTGAGGTGCGATACATCAATTTCAATTGCATCCACGTCACCGTAGGTATCGCTCCTGAAGCCGATGGTGGTGGCACTCTCGCGCCAGCAGGTTTCTTCGCGGTGCTCGAATCCCAGTCCCTGGAAATCGTTGATTACCGCGTTGGTGATGGTGACCGTGCCCTTCCAGATGGCCCAGCGATAGCGATCCTTGACGCGTGCACCACCCCAGCGGAAGCGGACTTTGCGGTCTGAATAACCGAGTTCTTTTTGCAAATCGCGACGCCAGATTTCACCGGTGTGGTCAAAGGCCACGATCTCATCCCAGCCGCTGTCGCCGAGGAAACGATAGTCTATCGTTGCCGGGCCTTTGTGTTCGAAAGCGTCGCCCATGATGTGTTTGCCGCAACTGATCAAGCCATAAGTGCGCTCGCCCGTTGAGGCAAAGGTGTGGCGAGCGCGCAGGTTGGTGGCAATGTCTTTGCGTGTAAGTGAAGGTGAAATAACTCCGCTCATGCCGCCTTTGGTGCCAAATACCGCAGTGCCTGGCACGCCGCCGCCGCAACGGCCACGATGCTCGTCACCCGCCATCGAGGCGCCGATCTTGTAACCGCGCTCCATCGCTTCCTGATACAGCCAGCCGAAATGACCCCAACTGGAGCCGATTTCAATCAGTCGTTCCAGCTTGGGGTAGTGCCAGTCCAGTATGCAGCGTCGACCGCCCACATGAGGAATCAACAAGTGACCCTCGGGGTCTTTGGCATAGGCTGCCCACAGTTCTTCCAGCGGCCAGGCGCCGGGCTCTACACCGCCACCCTTGGTGTCTTCGTTCCAGTCAACAGAGCGCACATGCTCGCCGGTTTTTAAATATGGAAATTCCGGTTCATCGTCGTGGAGAAATACCACGTTATGGTCACCGCCCGCGCACGAGCTGCCACACCATTCGGTACCGGGATAGGCAACAAAGCTGCCGTCTGTGGTGATCTGGCGTATCAATTCAACCGTTTTTTTCCACTTCTCGGTGGTGATATTGAAGTCGTTGTGCGCGAAAGCCAGCACGTCGAGCCCGGTCACGTCGCGGCCATAGGTCAGGTTGTAGGTGGTGGAGTTGGTACCGATGGTGTCTTCCGAGTGCACGTGCAGATCGCAATAGAAAATGCGCGGAGAAAGCAGATTCTTGTCGACGGTGACATAAAACGTCTGTGGCTTGACCGTGGGGTGTTCCGGCATATGCGCGGTAATGGCGAGCTCTCCGGTCTGTTTGGTCGGAAGGTCTTCCAGCAACAGCACAGCCCAATTTTTGTCGGCCAGGTTGGCAGTTTTTTCGTATACAGTTTTGCCGTCCAGTGTTGCATTGATCGCCACTTTGTCCGGCCGGTTGCGGCAAGTGTTGCCCCATTCATCCTCTGCACGCAGTCGCAGCGGAAACTTTTCTCCGGCACGCACGATGCGTGAACCCGCCCACTGCAGTTGAGCCGGTACACCCGGCACGATCTGCACCACTATGTCGTCGCCGACTGCGGCAAAACGCGAAGTGCCAAGCGGATCCACATAGCAGCGAATCTTGAAATTTTCTTCCACAAAAGTTTGCACGCGAGTTCCCGCACCGCCGAAACGTCGGTCGCCGAGGCGGATGATGATGTGATCGCCTGCTTTCAGATAGCCATCGAAGGTGTCGACAATGATTGCTTTCTGGAAGGGACGTTCATGGCCTTTTTGGTCGAAGCGTACGCTGAGCTTTTGCACGGTGGCAGGACTCTGGCCGGGCAGGGTAGGGCTGGCGTGGTACTCGGCAGATATAAAGTTGGCACCTGCAGGTTCGGTATTCTGGAATAAAGCCCAGTCGGAATAAAAGCGGAAAGTGGCCTTAAACCACGAGCCATCGGCCATGCCGGAGGCGCCGAGAGTGTAGTCGATTACAACTTCCTGCCATGAACCCGCCACGATGGTCTCTATATTGCAACTGACCTTGCCAAGGAAAGGCATGTCTTTGGTAATGGCATACAAACCCGGTGGCGCGGTGTAGTCACCCAGTTTGCTCTTCAACTCCTCATTGCTCATTTTTTTCATAATTTTTCTGCCGATTTTCTATTAATGTTTAAGACGTCAAAAAGCCTGACCCCAAAGAGGGGTCAGGCTTGGATGGATTACTTGAAGGGCCAGGGCGCAGCAGGATCCCAAACGGGAATGCCCATATAGGCATACCACGGTGCCATGATCAGTACGCCGTATGCGATCGCGATCAGCACCGATACCCAGCCCACTTTGGCATAATCACTCATGCTGAAAGTGCCGCTGCTGTAAGCAATCACGGCCGCAGTGATTTGCGTGGGCAGGATATAGGCGAACGTGTCAGTGTCGGAAACCAGCATGGTAAACGCCACCGGATGCAGGCCCAGCTTGGGTGCCAGGGCCACCAGTATCGGTGCGAGCATGGTGATAGCCGCCACATTGGACAGCATGCCGAGACGAATGACATGCGTGCCCACCATCAGGATAATCAGTATCATCCACCAGGGGTGTCCCACTGCGAAAGGGTGAATAATATCCGACAACCATTGTGCAAGGCCCGATGAACCCATGGCAGCCGACATTGACAATGCACCAGCTAAAAGCAGGAAAGTACCCCAGATGGTGCGATCCTGAATCTCTTTCCACTTGAAGCCGAACAGGCCGGGGATAAACAGGATTGACAGGCCTATCAGTGCTGAATTGTGTGATTTTATTTTATGTATATCTTCCGTCACCCACATAATGGCGATAAAAGCGAACACAGCCAGTATCAGCCATTCAGTCTGGCTGGTTTTGGGCAGTTCTTTATATTGGGTCTGCACGCTTTCAAAACCGCCCTTGATGCCTACACTTCTGGTTTTGAAATAATGTTGTACCCACCACTGTGTCAGCACAAACATGCCGAGGTAAGGCCACTGCAGCTTGAACCAGTCAAAGTAGGAAAGATTCAGGGCAAGTTCGGATTCAAACAGACCTACCAGTACCAGATTAGGCAGGTGTGCGGTCATGATGCACATGCCGCTGATCATCGAGCCATACACCAGGGTCTGAATCACGATGGCTTTTTTGCCAGCCTGTTCTTCCGGTGTGTCGCCAAACAGCTTGGTAATGCCATTGACGACCGGCAATAAAGTGGCCGCACGTGCATTAGCAGCAGGAATAATAAAAGACAGCAGTATGTTTGCGCCAAACATGGCCCAGATTACGCCGTTGACTGTTTTTACTTTTACCTTGTGCAACAAGCTCAAGGCAATGCGTCTATCAAGGCCAGCCGCCTGCATCAAGGCTGCGAATAAAAAAGCTGCCAGACACAAGAAGACCACGGGAGTTGTAAAACCACTTGCTGCCTTGGGGAATTTGTCTACTGATCCGCCAAGAACCAGCAGCATAGGGATCAGCATGCCGGTAATACCCGCCGGCATGGATTCGAAAATCCACATGACACAAGCCCATACCACAACAGCAAGAGTTGCTTTACCTGCGAGCGACAAACCCTCAGGCTGGGGGATTACCCACAAGATCAAAAAATATGCTGCCCAGGCCAGAAAAAATCCCAGCAAAGACTTGGTGGGAGTCAGGCCGGTGGCAACAATGTTATCCTTGAATTTTGAGAAAAAACCAGATTGAGATATGCCGCTCATATTTATTTCCCTTATAACTTCTTATTTGAGGTTGGCGGCAGTTAGACTTATCAGTAATACACCGATAACTTCTTTGCCATCTTTTACAGGTGCTGCGATTTGCACGCTATCAATATCGGTGCTGGGATCTGGTTTTGATTCTCCTTGATGCCAAAGTTTTCCTTCTATCGGCTCGTCGAAATTGGGCGCACCCTTGCCGATGTATTTGGCCGGCATGGAAGTGTAAGCAACTCGGTGGCTCTTGTTCCCTGAAAGTACAATTTTGTTGATTCCCTTGGCATCCGCATTCATCCACTTCGTCAACAATTGGCCGGTTGCGTTGGTGATAAATCCGCTTACGGTGGGGTCGGATTCTTTAAGTTCCCGCCATTTGGCATTTCCCATACCACTGATCGGCCCCTGGGTGTTTGCATCTTTTACCGCTTTAACAATGGCCGGATCAGCAGCCCAGACGGCACTTTGTTTTTTGTAGGTGTCAATCTTCGTCTGCATCTTGGGCGTAATGTCTCCGGCGAGTGCCACATTAGCCAAAAAACCAAAAGTGGCAACAGCGCACCACAATGCACGTTTGATATAAATATTCATAATGTATCCCCTTTCAATATTCAAAATATTGGACCAAGCCAAATTGCTGATTGAGTTATAGCCAGTGACATGACTGGAAAGTCCACCTGAAGCCAACGATGGCGACATGACATTAAACTTTAAGTGCAGTACGATGTATGTCGGCCAGCAGACATATCACAATGGAATCTTATTTTTATGATTCAAATCAAGCCTGAAGACGATCTATTGACAGGCAGCCTGTCATTATTACCCTGGAATGTACTCGACCAATTGACGGCAAATCAACTTGGCGATCTCGACATGACAGGGGTTACGCGCAGGCTGAAAAAGGGTGATTATATTTTTCGCTCAGGAGAAGCTTCCGGTAGCGTCCACTTTCTTAAATCCGGCAAGGTCAAGATTTCACATATGGCATCAAGCGGCAAGGAGGTTATCCTGTGGTTTTGCTTTGCAGGCGACATTTTTGGCCTGGCTGAATCGATGCAATGCGGCGAGCGCGAAGTTAATGCCCAGGCTTGCGAACCATGTGAGGTTCTCAGTATTTCACAAAGCGGTTTTAAAACATTTTTATTCTCCCACCCGCAGGTCATGTATCTTTTGCTGCAGGTAATGACTTCGCGCTTGCGTTGCTTGAGCGATACGTTGGCGAATGTTGCAGGCGAGCAAGTGGGCAAGCGCCTGGCAAGACTACTGTTCTGGTTATGCATGCGTTATGGGCACGATGGAGGCGCGGGTGTAGTGCTAAATGTTAAGCTTACCCACCAGGAAATTGCCGATATGATAGGTACTACCCGGCAGACTGTGACTTCGCTCATGAACAATTTTAAACGCGAGGGTATTTTGGCAATTAACGATCACGTTATTCATATTGTGGACAAGCACAAACTGATGGGTTTGTTGAACTGATATATTCGACATTTTGCAGGCTTCATGGACGAAAGGGTTAGCGTGCCAAAAATTGTTGTTGCAGCCTTGTACAAGTTTGCCAAGTTGCCTGATTTTAAGGAGATGCAGCCTGGCCTGCTTGATTGCTGTATCAAGCAAGGGTTATATGGCACCTTGCTGCTGGCCGATGAAGGTATCAATGGCACAGTGGCCGGGTCTCAAGCAGGCATTGAAGGGCTGATTGTTTATTTGAGAGCGGATGCTCGCCTGGCCGATCTGGAACATAAAGTGTCCTATGCCGACGAGATGCCTTTTACGCGCATGAAGGTTAAGCTGAAAAAGGAAATTGTGACGCTGGGTGTGGAGGGAATTAATCCGAATGAGCTTGTGGGTACCTATGTGGCACCAGAAGACTGGAATGCGCTTATCTCGGATCCAGACGTGGTGCTTATAGATACACGGAATGGCTATGAGTGTGACATTGGAACTTTTCGGGGTGCAACTGACCCGAAGACAAAAACCTTCAGGGGATTCCCTGCATTCATCAGTCAAAATTTCAATCCTGAGAGGCACAAGAAAATTGCAATGTTTTGTACGGGCGGGATACGATGTGAAAAAGCCAGCGCGTTTATGCTCAAACAAGGCTTCGGGGAGGTCTACCACTTGCAGGGTGGAATATTAAAATATCTTGAGAAAGTACAGCGGGAGAAAAGCCTGTGGGAGGGCGAGTGTTTTGTCTTTGACCAGCGTATATCGGTAGGTCATGGTCTTGAGGTGGGAGAATATGATCAGTGTCACGGCTGCAGACATCCCGTTTCTCCCGAAGAGAAAGCATCTGTACACTACGTTGAGGGTGTGTCATGTCCTCATTGTTACAATTCTTTGCCTGAAGAAAAAAGGGTACGCTTTGCGGAGCGGCAGAAGCAATCTGAGTTGGCGTTTGAGCGAGGTGGGGTGCATATTGGGCAGGCAAGAAAATAATGTTTGGGGAAATTTTTAGGTATTTAAGATGCAGCATTTTTTATAAAAAGCATCAGGTTTAAGTGTATGCAATTGAATATAATTATTAAAGGAGGATATATGAATTGGTTTTATAAGATACTTTTGAAGTTTGCAGTATTTCCGTTGTTGGTATTGTCGATGAGTGTCGCCATTGCGGCCGAACCGGTGAGTAAATCAGCTTCGGTACAGCCCGATTCGAAGCCTGCCGAGCCATTGCCAGTGAAGCCTGCGGCGGTTCCGGCAAAGGTATCGGCACAAGCTGCTGCAACGGCATCCCGACCAAAGGCGGATGCACCTCCTGTAGCCATAAAAGGAGGGGGTAGCCAACCTATCTCCAATTTGTATGTTGTGTGGGGAAAAAGTTATGAGGCGCGCAATAAAGACGTCACCATGAGTTATAAAATATCCAACGTGGTGAAGGGGATTGAAGATCTGGAAGCGAATAAAATTGACTATGCAGGTTCCGAGATTCCCTTGCGCATGGCCGAGCTGCAGAAAAAAGGCCTGTTCCAGTTTCCAACTGCGCTAATTTCTTTTACTCCGGTGGCAAATATCCCCGGCGTGCACAGCGGAGAGCTGAGGCTGGATGATGCCACACTGGCGGGGATTTTTTTGGGGACAATCAAAAAATGGAACGATCCGCGTTTGGTTGAACTAAATCCAAAACTGCCATTACCCGATATGCCGATCAATACCGTGCATCGAAATTCAGGTAATACCATCACCTATGTGTTGAGCAGCTATTTGAGTAAAGTGAGCCCGGAATGGGCCACTAAAGTGGGAGTTGGATCGACCCTGAAATGGCCGGTAGGGCAAGAGGTGGGCAACGGCACCAATGAGGATATGATGAAATACATCAAGGAAACGCCATACGCCATTGGCTTTACCATGCTGTCGCTGGTGTTAAAGAACAATCTAAATCTGGTCAAAATGAAGAACCGCGACGGTAAGTTTGTGAGTGCTACTCCCGAAGGGGTAATGGCCGCTTCCAGCAACGCAAAATGGAATGTGGATGATGGCTTCTACAACGTGCTGACAAACCAGCCTGGGCCTGACACATGGCCATTTGTGATGACGGGGTATGCAACAATCAAGCTAGTTCCGGCTAATCCTCACCACACAAAAAATTTGCTGCATTTTTTTGAGAGTGGCTTGAAAAGAGGGCAGGTTGAGGCGGTCAGCGCGGATCTGATTCCACTGCCTGATAATGTTGCTAAAATCATTATTCCCGCTTTAAAGCAGCAAAACATTGTAGGTCGATAAAATAATTTCCAGAAACGGAGTGCCCAATGCCAGGGTGATTGGGCAAGTGTACGCAGCCAGTTGACGCAACACCTATGCAAACAGGCAGTATGTTATCCTTGTGTCCGGTTGTTTTTCTCCTCCTTTGAGATGAAGTATTTACTACTTGCCTTATTGCTCATTCCGGCTATAGCGACAGCGGATCAGGATGAAGATTTTCTGGTTGCACGCGAGGCTTTTCGTTCAGAGGATGCCACTCGTCTGGAAAAAATTGCGGATAGCCTGAGAAATACCCCACTCGAACCCTATGTAAGCTACTACCAGTTGCGTCTGCGCATACATTCGCGTAATCATGAAGGAATCAAGGAGTTTCTGGCGCGTCCAGATGACACACCAGTTATTGATCTTTTGCGTCTGTACTGGTTGAAATGGCAGGCAGCGCAGGAAAAGTGGGATGAGTTCAGAGCAGAATACCCGCGCTTGATAGAGGCTGATGATGAAGTAAGGTGCTACGAATTGCAATCGCGTCTGGCTGACAATGTTGACCTGGTCATGCATGAATCACGCAATTTATGGTTTACCGGACAGGGCCAGCCTGAAAGTTGCGGTAAGTTATTTAAAATGGCGATTGAGAATGGTGTCATCAACGAGCAGGATAAGTGGCAGCGCATACGCCTGGCGCTTGAGGTAAACAATACAGCGCTTGCTCAGCAATTATTTGCCCAATTACCCAGCGAGCGAAAATACAAGGCCAAAACACTGGAGAGTGCTATTGCGCATCCTGACCGATTTATTGCCAGCCTGAAGCCGGGAAAATTAACCGAAGTTGACCGACAAATTGCTTTGTTTGCTTTGCAACGACTGGCAAAACAATTGCCCCAATTAGCCTATACGCGCTGGAAAAAAGTTGAGGAGCTTTTTGACAGCACAGAGCAGCTTTATTTTTATGGCTGGCTCGGTTATGAGGCAGCGCGCAATCAGGACGAGCGCGCGCTGGGCTGGTTCAAGGCTGCAAAGGATATACCACTAAATGATGTGCAACTTGCATGGCGTACTCGTGCGGCATTGCGCGCAGGCAATTGGCATGAGGTTTGGGCGAGCATTAATGGCATGTCTCAAAAACAGCAAAAAGAAGGGAGCTGGCGTTACTGGAAGGCTAGAGCATGGAAAGTGCTGGGTCGTGACAGTGAGGCAGAGATTTTGCTGTTAGGGCTGAGTCGTGAATATAATTTTTATGGACAGCTTGCGGCGGAGGAGTTGGGTTCGGCCCCAGCCGCAGGAATAATGACCGTAAGTTATCAGCCCGCCCAGGAGGAAATTGACAAGATGCAGGCGTTGCCTGCAATGCAGCGGACAATTGCACTGTATCGCATGGGCTTGCGAGAAGAAGCGGCAAAAGAGTGGTCACTGGCCGTGCGCAAGCTCGACGACAGGCAGTTGCTGATAGCGTCGGAGATAGCAAGCCGCAATGAAATGTATGATCGTTCGATTAACGCAGCCGACCGCACGATTATGTTGCATGATTTTAATTTGCGCTATCCGGCACCGTATCGCGACAGCCTGCAGGGGCGCATAAAAGAAAATAATCTTGAAGAGGCTTGGGTATATGGACTGATGCGCCAGGAAAGCCGGTTTGTCACACAGGCGAAGTCAAATGTGGGTGCGGCGGGGCTAATGCAGGTCATGCCGGCAACTGCACGCTGGATCGCAAACAGGCTGGGTATGAAAGATTACCGCAAGGCACTGATCAGCCAACTGGACGTCAACCTGAAACTGGGTACCTACTACATGAAAAATGTTTTGTCATCGCTGGGAAATAATCCTGTGTTGGCATCGGCTGCCTACAATGCTGGACCCGGCAGGGCAAAACAGTGGATGGCAAATACGGCACTTGAGGGGGCCATCTATGTGGAAAGCATCCCCTTTGACGAGACTCGTGACTACGTTAAAAAGGTGATGAGCAATACTGTTTATTACGCCAAATTGTTTGGGCAGTCTACCCCTTCATTAAAGCAACGGCTGGGGACAATAAGCGCAAAATCAGGAAATGATCGGCGTAGCTCGAAGAATGAACGATAAAGCCCTGAAGGTTTACTGTGTGGGTGGCGCCGTGCGCGACAGCTTACTGGGCTTGGCCGTTCAGGACCGCGACTGGGTTGTTGTTGGAGCCTCGCCCGGACAAATGGAGTCTTTGGGATACAAACCGGTAGGAAAAAATTTTCCGGTATTTTTACACCCGCAAACCCACGAGGAATATGCGCTGGCACGAACAGAGCGCAAGGTCTCGCTCGGATATAAAGGTTTTGATGTGTATGCCGCGCCGGATGTGACGCTGGAGCAGGATTTATCACGCCGTGACTTTACGGTGAACGCGATAGCACAGGCGGAGGACGGCACGCTGGTTGACCCTTACAATGGCATTGCCGATTTACGCGCGGGAATTTTGCGACATGTAAGCGGGGCGTTCAGTGAAGATCCCGTGCGCATATTGCGCGCGGCACGCTTTGTTGCACGCTTTGGTTTTGCCATTGCGCCTGAAACAATGGAATTAATGAGGGTAATGGTCGCCAATGGTGAGGTGGGTGCGCTGGTGGCTGAACGTGTGTGGCAGGAAATGTCACGCGGATTAATGGAAAAGGTTCCTTCGCGTTTTTTCACCACCCTGCGCGAATGTGGTGCCCTTAAAAAAATCCTGCCCGAAGTGGATGCCTTGTTCGGAGTGCCGCAGCCACCTCAACACCATCCCGAAATCGACTGTGGAATTCACACCCTGATGGTGCTTGACGATACGGCCAAACATGGTTATGCGCTGGAAGTCCGCTTTGCCGCGCTTATGCATGATTTGGGCAAAGGCACGACGCCGAAAGACCTTTTACCTCGCCATACAGGCCACGAGGCGCGCAGCGTAGCTCTTCTGGAGGTGTTGTGCGACCGCTTGCGTGTACCTGGCGATTGCCGCGACCTCGGCCTGCAAGCAGCACGCTATCACGGTGATATTCATCGGGCCAGGGAGTTGCGTGCCGACACTATCGTGCGCCTGTTTCAAAGGTGTGATGTCTGGCGTAAGCCGGAGCGATTTAGCCAGTTGTTGCAAGCCTGTGCGGCGGATGCACGTGGTCGCACGGGCCACGAACAGGACGAATACCCCCAGGCAAAATACCTGCACAGTATGCTGGAGGCAGCGCAAGCGGTTGATGCTGGCGAGATAGCGCAGCAGTGTGAAGACAAGGGGAAAATAGCTGAGCGAATATACGAGTCCAGAGTAACTTCGGTAAAACTGGCAATGGAAAAATATAAAACTGAATAGGCCAGCTTGTAAATTCTTGGCTGAGGAAGCTGTCAGGTTTGTAAGTATTCTGGTCTTCTACCGACGAAGCACAGGATGCGAACATTTTTATATAAGGATAGCGTAATGATTGATGTAATTCGGGGATGGGCGAAGCTAAGTGGTGTTTTAAATTCAATCGGCGGATACGTACCACAGCTTGGATTGCGATTGCTGCTGGCGTATGAGTTTTGGGTGGCGGGTATGGAAAAATATAACGGGAGTAACTGGTTTGCCAATGTTCAGTCAGATTTCCCTTTTCCCTTTAATTTTGTTCCCCCTGAGGTTAGCTGGCAGCTTTCAACCTGGTTTGAACTAATCGGTTCAGTGGCCTTGGTGATTGGACTGGCGACACGTTTTTTCAGCCTGTCCCTGATTGTGCTCACGATAGTAGCATGGGCGGCCATTCATTCTGCAAGCGGTTACAATGTTTGCGATAACGGATACAAATTACCGTTGATTTACCTGGTGATGTTTGCTCCGTTACTGTTTGGCGGAGCGGGCAAATTCAGCCTGGATCACCTGATCTGGAAGCGTGTTGCAACTGCAATGTAAAACGGGCTGGGTATTTATTGGAAATAATGGAATAAAATTGCGCAAAAAAAGTTTATGCAGTTGCATGCGCCGTTTTGAAGAAATTTTCTTTGATCGTGGCCGATTTAAAATCCAGGGTTGAAAACATAAATTATGAGTGCAGATCACGGCAGCAATAAAAGCAAGCTGAACAATCCTGAAGAATGGCTCACACTGCATGGGGATTACCTGTTCCGTTTTGCGATGGTCAAGCTGCGGGACGAGCATCTGGCCGAGGATGCGGTACAGGAAACGCTGCTTGCCGCTTTGCAGGGACATCAGAATTTTTCAGGGAATTCTGCATTGAGGACATGGCTGGTAGGCATACTGAAGCATAAAATCGTGGATATAATCCGCAAAAAAGTACGCGAGCCTACTCTGGTTAATGTGGATGAACCTATGGAGTGGGGTGATGATGTGGTCACCGAAGCCTTGTTTGACAATACTGGGCACTGGGTAACACCCTGCCAGGATTGGGGGGATCCTGACAAGGTATTGGAGCAAAAACGATTCTGGAAAATACTGACGGAGTGCCTCAAGCGGCTGCCTCCACAGCTTGCGCTGCTTTATTCCTTGCGAGAAATTTCGGGTATGGAAACCGAGGATATATGTAAGGATTTAAATATCTCCTCGACCAACAGTTGGGTAATGCTGCATCGGGCCCGGCTGGGTTTGAAGCAGTGCTTTGAGTTACATTGGCTGGGTGAAGGTCAAGCGGGGGCATGAAAATGTTGACATGTAAAGATGCCAGTCAGATTATGTCTCAATCGTTCGACAGACGTCTCAGTTTGATGGAAAAGGTCGGATTACGTTTTCATATATTGATTTGTAAGAGCTGCGACACCGCTTACCGGCAACTGGATTTCTTAAACAGTTTATGCAAGCGTATTGCAGCGAAACCAGATGATGTTCACGCTATGTTGCCCGGCTTGTCGGCAGAGGCACAAGAGCGTATCTTGAAAGAATTGCGTCAAAAACAGGATGAGTAGTTGGCATCGGTATTTGAGGCTTTAATTCCGGGAGACCGGTTTGTTGTACTTAACTTAACTACGGAGAAATATGAACATGGCAAATACTAAATCTAAACTTTCTATCGCACTGGGCGGTGTTTTTGTTGCTTCTATGGCTGCTTCTTCTGTTGCCAGTGCAGCACAGAGCCCGTTTGCAATGGCAAGCCTGGATAGCGGCTACATGGTTGCCGCAGCAGACGGTAAAATGAAAGATGGCAAGTGCGGCGAAGGCAAGTGCGGCGGTAACAAAGGTGCTAAAGATGCCAAAGGTGCCGACAAGGGCAAGATGAAAGACGGCAAGTGCGGCGAAGGCAAATGTGGTGGTGCCAAGAAGTAATTTAGCGCGGCAGACATGAATACGATACATGAATTTAGTCGTATTTTTGGCGCGGGCCTGGGTCTTCGGCGGGAGTTGATCCCCGAATTGAAGACCCAAGTGCCTTCTGCAATAGATTTTTTTGAAATCGCTCCAGAAAACTGGATTGACCTTGGTGGCGCTTTAGGGCGAGACCTGCGTCATTTCACCGAGCGGTTTCCAATTGTGTGCCACGGCCTTTCCCTGTCCTTGGGCGGGCCAACACCGCTGGATGAATTATTCCTCAAACGCGTTAAAGTTTTTCTCGAACGACACCGCATTTCGCTTTACACAGAGCACCTGAGCTATTGCAGCGATGACGGGCACTTGTATGATTTATTGCCCATCCCCTTTACCACAGAGGCTGTCGACTATGTTGCGGCGCGTATCCGGCGCACGCAGGATATTCTTGAACGAAAAATTGCAGTGGAGAATGCCTCTTATTATGTGGGTTCTCCCATTGCGGACATGAGTGAGCTGGAATTCATCAAGGCGGTGCTGGAAGAGGCGGATTGCCTGCTGCACCTGGATG
>Ga0315281_10007736_pt1 | contig 15080 bp, 13 predicted proteins | sample YL17G07_0_MG_FD_204540 | JGI IMG/M metagenome (GOLD analysis project Ga0315281, IMG submission 204540) | Sediment microbial communities from Yellowstone Lake, YNP, Wyoming, USA - YL17G07_0 | ecosystem: Environmental > Aquatic > Freshwater > Lake > Sediment | place: USA: Wyoming | collected...
GGATCCAGGATACTTCGCTGGATCCGGCGAATACCAGATAGCTTCAAGCGCCACCGCCGCCCCCATTCGCCTCTCTTCCCTGACATCGCTCTGCGGGTTAGTGTCGCCCGCTGCCGGGATGCGGCGCCGGCTATTGGCAGAATCCGTGACCTGAATCACACCTGAGGCGCAATGGCACGAATCGACGCCGGGACGGAGGCTGGCGAACCGCCGGGAACCTACTCCGATGCAAAGAGCAGGCGCACCTGCAACTGCGCTTGTCCTTACCGCTGCCTGCGCGTATTATGTACAGAATATTGCACGTTTTGTGCAACACTGGAGGCTGTCATGGGAATATCCTCAAACGACGTCATTCCGCTTTCGCATGCCCGCGCCAACTTCTCCGAGCTGGCTGAGGAGGTCAAGACCGGTTCCGAGAAGATCATCACCAGGAACGGCGAAAGTTACGTCGCTCTGATCGATGCCCGGCGGCTGGACTATTACCATCAGCTGGAGCGCGAACGCATACATCTGTTGTTGATCGACGAGGCGGCGAAGGGGCTCAACGACGCAGCCGCCGGCCGGGCGAAGGACGCCCGTAACGCCATCCTGTCGATCAAGCGCCGCCGTAGCGCCTAGAACGGGCGGAAGCGAGCCCGTGGCCAAGAAGCGTTCCGTCAGACTTACTGCGAACTTCGAGCGCAACCTCGCCGACATCGGGCGCTTCCTGACCGAGGCCCAAGCGCCCCAGGCTTACGACGCATTGCTCGAGGAGTTGCTGGACACCGTGATTCCAAACCTCCAACGGTTTCCCGACATAGGGCGACCGTTCTTGGCCAGGCCGGCTCGCTCCGTCGAGACCACGAATTCTCTTGCGGCACTGCGAGCAAAGTTATCGGCGCTGACTCCAGAACCGCACGCGCTGCGCGAGTACATCCTTGCCGACTATCTTGTGCTCTACGCGCAAATCGACGGAAATATTTACCTGCTGGCGATCAAGCATCACCGGCAACTCTCATTCGATTTCCCGTCCCATTGGGGCGTGACATCGTCAACGTCATAGCACGAGCGAACCCATGCCTCGAATAGCGCCGCGCAAAATCTACAAATCATCCTTATCCATGCTCAGCAGCCGCTCGATATAGCGGGCGAGAAGATCCACCTCGAGATTCACCCGGCTGCCGGGCTTGAGGTGACGGAGCGTGGTGACCTGCAGCGTGTGCGGGATGAGATTGATCTCGAACTGAGGCCCGTCCACCGCGTTCACGGTGAGACTGACGCCCTGCACTGTGATCGAGCCCTTGCGGGCGATGTATTTCGCGAGTTCCGCCGGCGCGCGCACCACGAGCAGATGGCTCTCGCCAGCGGGTTCGAAGCGCAGCACCTCGCCGACGCCGTCCACGTGCCCGGAGACCAGATGCCCGCCGAGGCGGTCGGAGAGCCGCAGCGCCTTTTCCAGATTGACTTCGCCCGGCTGGTCCAGGCCGGCGCTGCAGTGCAGGGTTTCCGCAGAGACGTCGACTTCGAAGCTCGAGGTCGACTTGGCGATCACGGTGAGGCACACGCCGCTCACGCAGATGCTGTCGCCGATGGCGACGTCATCCAGACCCAGCCGCACCGCATGGATGGTCAGGCGCACGCCGCGCTCCAGCGGCTTTACCTTGCTGATCTTGCCTGCTGCACCGACGATCCCGGAGAACATGTCTCTTTGCCTCTAAGCGTTGATTACAATAAATGTCATTCTGAGGCCCCTTCGTTACGCTCAGGATGACACCAAATGTCATTCTGAGGCCGAAGGCCGAAGAATCTCATCCTGGTCATTGTCCAGACTCACGAGGATAAGATCCTTCGCTTCGCTCAGGATGACAAAAATGAGATGTCATTCTGAGGCCGAAGGCCGAAGAATCTCATCCTGGTCATTGTCCAGACTCACGAGGATAAGATCCTTCGCTTCGCTCAGGATGACAGGGTGACTCAGGATGACGCTGGCGATCGGATTCATTCTGCAGCAGACTCTTAGCGCTACAGCCGCGCGATGACGCGGATGTCCTCGCCGACGCGGCTCACATCGCGGATCGAAAGCGGAATTTTCTGCGCAAGTTCGGTGAACTCGGGCAGGCTGAACATGCCCCGCCCGGTGTCGCCGATGAGGCCGGGCGCGAGATACACGAGCAGTTCATCCACGCAGCCCTCGCGCAGCAGCGACCCGTTCAGCCTCGTGCCGGCCTCGACGTGCACCTCGTTGATGCCGCGGCGGCCGAGTTCGCGCACGAGTTCCGGGAGCTCCACCTTGCCGTGCGGATTCGGCAGCACCAGCACTTCGACGCCCCGGGCGCGCAGCGCTTCGATTTTCCCCGCGTCCCCGCGCGCAGCGGCAACAAGCACGGAACCGCCGGCCAGAATCCGCGCACCCTCGGGCACTTCCAGCCTCGAATCGACCAGCACCCGCAGCGGCTGGCGCTTTGTGTCCACGTAGCGGACGTTCAGCTGCGGATCGTCGTCCTTCACCGTGCCGATGCCCGTGAGCACCGCGCAGGCACGCGCACGGAAATGGTGTCCGTCGCGGCGCGATGCCTCGCCGGTGATCCACTGGCTCTTGCCGTTCGCAAGCGCGGTCCTGCCGTCCAGCGTGGCCGCGATTTTCATTCTCACCCAGGGGCGTCCGTGCGCCATGCGCGAGACGTAGCCGATGTTGAGTTCGCGCGCCTCCTCCTGCATCAGGCCATGGGCGACTTCGACGCCTTTGCCGCGCAGCCGCCCGAAGCCGTTGCCCGAAACGATAGGATTGGGATCCTGCATCGCAGCGACGACGCGCGCGATGCCCGCCCTGATCACGGCATCGGCGCAAGGCGGCGTGCGCCCCTGGTGGCTGCACGGCTCGAGCGTGACGTACATGGTCGCGCCCTGCGCGGCCGCGCCCGCTTCCAGAAGCGCGTTGATCTCGGCGTGGGGTCGCCCCGCCGCCTCATGCCAGCCGGCACCGACGATCGCACCGCCCTTCACGATCACGCAGCCGACCCGGGGGTTGGGCGTGGCCGTGTACAGGCCGCGCTCCGCCAATGCGAGCGCGCGGGCCATGAATTCGCGGTCGGCGTCGCTGTGGGACATGGTTCTCTCAGGACTCAGGTATCGACACCAGTGGCGAAGATTCTGGTTTTGTATACGTCTCACGTTTTCGAGCAGTTTGGTAGTTGCAACTGCTCGAAAACGTGAGATCAGATGCGGAACAAGAACGCCATGGCACTTAATTACCGCCACTGGTCTCCCGATTATGAGACGTTGCAAATCGCAACGTCTCAAATCGGGAGATGTATGAAAAGCAAAAGCGAGCTTGGTTGTATGGTTCCGGCCATGCCAGCCCCTGCAGCCTATCGCGTCTTGGCGGTCCTGCGGGCGCGCCTGGCGCCCGGGCGCTTAACCTGCTGGATGGCGTCGCGGAAGTCGTCCACGCGCTGGAAGTCCTCGTACACCGAGGCAAAGCGGATGTAGGCGACGTCGTCCATTTTCTTCAGCTCGCGCATCACCATCTCGCCGATCACGCGGCTCGCGATCTCCCGCTCTCCGAGCGCCAGGATGCGCTGCTCGATGCGGGTGATGGCGGCGTCCACGTATTCCGTGGGCACGGGCCGCTTGTGCAGCGCGCGCATGAAGCCGGTGCGGATTTTCTCGCGGTCGTAGGCGGTGCGGTTGCCGTTCTGTTTCACGATCATCGGCATCTGCAGCTCGACGCGCTCATAGGTGGTGAAGCGCTTGCCGCAATCCTGGCACTCGCGGCGGCGGCGCACGCTGTCGCCGTCGTCCGACAGGCGCGAGTCGACCACGCCGGTGTTGTCAGCCTTGCAGTAGGGACATTTCATGGGGACATTTCAGCGGCTGGGCGGCGTATCAGGCAAGGGCAGTCGTCCTGGCGGACTCGGCGGCGCGCGGATAGACGGGGAAGCGCTTGCACATCGCCCCCACTTCGCGCTTCACGCGGCCGAGCGCGGCGGCGTCGTTCGGCGACTCGAGCACGTCGGCGATCAGGTTCGCCACCTTTTCGGCTTCGGCTGCGCCGAAGCCCCGTGTGGTCATCGCCGGGGAGCCGATGCGGATGCCGCTGGTGACGAAAGGCTTCTGCGGGTCGTGCGGGATGGCGTTCTTGTTGACCGTGATGTCGGCGCGCCCGAGCGCGGCTTCGGCGTCCTTGCCGGTGACGGCCTTCGAGCGCAGGTCCACCAGGAACAGGTGGCTGTCGGTGCCGCCGGAAACGATGCGCAGGCCGCGTTTGGCGAGCGTCGCGGCCATGATGCGCGCGTTGGCGAGCACCTGCTCCTGATAGCGCTTGAACTCGGGCGCGAGCGCCTCCTTGAACGCGACCGCCTTGGCGGCGATCACGTGCATCAGCGGCCCGCCCTGAATGCCGGGAAAGATCGCCGAGTTGACGATCTTTTCGTGTTCGGCACGGGCGAGTATGATGCCGCCGCGCGGACCGCGCAGGGTCTTGTGGGTGGTGCTGGTGACGAAGTCGGCGATGCCTACCGGGCTGGGATAGATGCCAACGGCAATGAGACCGGCATAGTGCGCCATATCCGCCACGAGACGCGCGCCCACACTGTCGGCGATGTCGCGGAATCGCTGCCAGTCGATCACGCGTGAATAGGCCGAAGCCCCGGCGACGATGACCTTGGGCTGGTGTTCCGCCGCCAGACGCTCGACCTCGTCGTAGTCGATTTCCTCGGCTGCGTTCAGACCGTAGGCCATCGCACGGTAGAGCTTGCCCGACATGTTCACCGCCGCGCCGTGCGTGAGGTGACCGCCGTGCGCAAGCGACATGCCGAGGATCGCGTCGCCCGGCTGCAGCACCGCCATGTAGACCGCCTGGTTCGCCTGCGAGCCCGAGTGCGGCTGCACGTTGGCGCAGTCGGCACCAAAAAGCTGCTTCGCGCGCTCGATCGCGAGGGTCTCGGCGACGTCCACGAACTCGCAGCCGCCGTAGTAGCGCTTGCCGGGATATCCTTCGGCATACTTGTTGGTAAGCTGCGAACCCTGCGCCTCGAGCACGGCGGGGCTGACGTAGTTCTCGGAGGCGATCAGCTCGATGTGCTCTTCCTGGCGCTGGTTCTCGGCCTGGATGGCGCGATAAAGTTCAGGGTCGGACTGCGCGAGAGTGTTTTTTCCGGAGAACATTGCGGAGGCTCTGGGCGAAAGTGCGCATTTTAGCATGCGCAACGGTCGCGCCTGATGTCATCAACGGGCCATAAACGCTTTATGGATCAGATCATTATGATGATGGAACGCGCGCGCTCCCGGCTGCTCGAGATCTTTTGCACATAGTGTCACCAAACGCAACTTTGGTTGCGTTTGGTATCAAACACGGAAAATGGGGTCAGAGTAACTTTTCATGACGATCATCCACGCAAGCTCGTCAAAGTGGAAAAGTTACTCTGACCCCATTTTCGGCGCCGCGCGGGCGAGCATGCCCTGCAGCCGCTCGTAGTGTGAGCCTTCCCAGTAAATGCGCCCGCAGCCCGGGCAGCGCCGGTAGCGGTCGTAGGACTCTCGGACCTTTTCGGGCAGCCGGTCGCTCACCTCGGCCTTGTCCGCATCCACCAGCGTCACGTTGCATTCGCGGCAGCGCGAGAACGGCCGCAGCATTGCCTCGAGCTGGAAGACGCGGATCACTTCGGTGAGCTGCAGCTCGGCATCCGTGGCGTGCACGAAATGCCCGCGCTCCACGGCGCGTCGCTTGAGCAGGTTGCGGTCGCGCGTGAGGACGATGCGGCGCTCAGCGACAGCGAGCGCGACGATCTCCACGTCATCGTAGTCGTTGCGCCACAGCGAATCGAATCCCGCCAGGCGCAGGTGCCGGGCGAGCTTGCCCAGGTGCGTGTCGATCACGAAACGGGGGTCGCGCAGCGGCGCGGGCCGCAGGTGCTGCAGCGGCGCGATGTCCAGCCGCTCGAACATGGGGTAGACGGCAACATGCTCCCCGCCGAACAGCACATACCCGAAGCCCACGGACACGCCGTCCACCAGGATGAGGTCGATCTCGGTGTGCGGCACGCCGGCCGACTCGATCGCGTCCTTCACCGAGCGGCCGCGATCGATGCCGATCTGGAATGCGGTTTTGCGCAGCCGCGGCTGGAGAAAATCGTTCAGCTCTTCGTAGAAGCGGAATTCGGCCGTGGTATTCATGGCGGAGAAAATGGGGTCAGAGTAACTTTTCATGACGATCATCCACGCAAGCTCGTCAAATTGGGAAAGTTACTCTGACCCCATTTTCCCCATTCGTCATGTTTGCAGCTCAAAGGAGCGGTATGACCGCCGCGAAATCGACGTTGCCGCCGGAGACGATCACCCCGACGCGTTTTCCCGCAACCGGGAAGCCGCGCTCGAACAGGCCCGCGGCGCCGAGCGCCCCGGTGGGCTCGACCACGATTTTCATCCGCTCCCAGAGGTAGAGCATGCCCGCGAGCAGCTCCGCGTCGCTCACGGTGGCCATGTCGTGCACCAGCGCAAGCAGCATGGGAAAAGTCACGCTTCCCAGCGAATGCGTGCGCGCGCCGTCGGCGATGGTCTCCGGATTGTTGCAGCTCTGCAGCGTCTTCGACCTGAACGAGCGCGTGGCGTCGTCGCCCGCCGCGGGCTCGATGCCGATCACTTTGCAACCGGGTGCAAGCATCGCCGCGGCCAGCGCGCAGCCGGAGATCAGCCCGCCGCCGCCGCAGGGCACGAACAGGTAGTCGAGCGGTCCCGCGTCCTCGATCAGCTCCTTGGCCGCGGTGCCCTGCCCCGCCACCACATGCGGATGGTCGAAGGGCGGGATGACCGCGAGGCCGCGCTCCGCGGCGATTCTCTCCGACAGCGCTTCGCGCGATGTCGTGTGCTTGTCGTAGAGCACGACCTCGGCGCCGTAGCCGCGCGTCGCATCGAGTTTCACCTTCGGCGCGTCCTGAGGCATGACGATGGTGACGCGGGCGCCGAGTTCGCGCCCGGCCAGCGCCACCGCCTGCGCGTGGTTGCCCGAGGAATAGGCGAGCACGCCGCGCCGGCGCGCTTCATCGGACAGTTGCGCGAGCGCGTTGAACGCGCCGCGGAACTTGAACGCGCCCATACGCTGGAAATTCTCGCACTTGAAGAACACCCGCGCGCCGGTGCGTTCGTTCACGGTGCGCGAAGTCATCACCGGCGTGCGGTGCGCGTGCCCCAAGAGCCGCGCGCTCGCGGCGGCGACGTCGGCGTACTGGACCGGAAGGCCGGAGCCGGAGGTTTCGGGAGCATCTGCGAATACCATCCGCAAATCCGGGAATTGCGACGGCCAGCCCGTAAACCGTTACTCGATCGCAGTTCGTCTCACTTCCGTGTCACCTGCCCGACCGGCTTCAGCGTGCCGCAATCGGCACCGAGGTACTTCATCTGCGATTCGGTCTGCATCGTGTGCTTGCCCGTCGCGTCGGTCGTCGCCATGTCCATCCTGCTGGTGATCGTGTCGCCGGCGACCGTGCTGTCGCCTTTTCCGACCATGCGCCCGCCGGCGGTCTTGCAGTTGAACTCGTAGCTGGTCTTGTTGCCGCTGCGGCTCACCTTGGCCGGTTCGCACTTGCCTTCCGGGTCCACCATCGGCGTGTCGCGCGCGGCCATTTCGGGGCTGATGCACATGCGGAGCGCTCCGCCCCCCGACATCGCAGCGCCCTGCTTTGCCATCGTCGCCTCCATCTGCTTGCGCTGAGCGGGCGGCATGCTTGCCAGGGCCTGCTGCATCTGCGCCTGGGCGGCGGCCATCTGCGCCTGCATATCCTTGCCATCCATCACCTGCTTGATGGTTTTCATCTCCCACAACCCGGCTTTCATTCCCGTCGTCTGGGCGCAGGGGGAACCCGCAACAACTGCAAGCGTGGCGGCAACGATCAGTCTTTTCATATTCGGCTCCGTGTCCTATCATCCGATGTCATGGGTCAGCGTCACAAGGGCGGTGCGCTTGCCGCCAGTATATACGGCGCCTCGCTGTCCGCCGCAGCGGGGAGGCCGGTGAGGCCGGGCGTGCTAATCTGAGTTCCGAAATGAAACGATCTGCCGCGAAAACGGCCGCAGACGGCGCGCTCAGGCTGCGCCGCCTGGGCATCGACACCTACCGCGAGAACGTCGCCTACCTGCACCGGGATTGCGATGTGTACAGCGCCGCCGGCTTCCAGGCGCTCACCAAGGTGCAGGTGTCCTCGGGCGAGCGGCGCATTCTCGCGGTACTCAATGTCGCCGACGACGCGGGGATCGTAAAGCCGAACGAACTGGGGCTGTCCGAGCAGGCGTTCGAGCAGCTCGGCTTGCGCGAAGCAAGCCTGGTGACGGTATCGCACGCAGAGCCGCCCTCCTCGATGGACGCAGTGCGGCGCAAGATCAACGGCGAGCGGCTCTCCGAGGACGACTTCGGGCGCATCATCCGCGACGTCGCCGACAATCGCTATTCCAAGACCGAGATGTCGGCGTTCCTCGTGGCCTCGTCGCAGGGGAACCTGGACCGCGACGAGGTGCTTTTTCTCACGCGCGCGATGGCGCAGTCGGGCGAGCGCCTCGACTGGAAGGAGCCGGTGGTCGTCGACAAGCACTGCATCGGCGGCGTTCCGGGCAACCGCACTTCCATGCTGGTGGTGCCGATCGTTGCCGCGCACGGCATGCTGATCCCCAAGACGTCGAGCCGCGCCATCACCTCGCCGGCGGGCACCGCGGACACGATGGAGGTGCTGGCACGCGTCGATCTTTCGGTGGACGCGCTGCACCGCATCGTGCGCAAGCACCGCGGCTGCCTCGCCTGGGGCGGAATGGCGCGCCTGTCGCCCGCGGACGACATTTTGATTTCGGTGGAGCGGCCCCTGGGCATCGACTCGGAGGGCCAGATGGTGGCCTCCATCCTTTCCAAGAAGGTCGCCGCGGGATCGACCCACCTGCTGATCGACATTCCGGCGGGTCCGACCGCGAAGGTGCGGCACATGCGCGACGCGCTGCGGCTGCGCAAGCTTTTCGAGTACGTCGGCAGGCAGCTCGGGCTGCACCTGGAAGTGATCATCACCGACGGCCGACAGCCGGTCGGGCGCGGCATCGGGCCGCTATTCGAGGTGCGCGACGTCATGCAGGTGCTGCAGGGCGATCCGCGTGCCCCGGCCGACCTGCGCCAGAAGGCGCTGCGGCTTGCCGGCCGCGTGATCGAATTCGACCCTGACGTGCGCGGCGGCGACGGCTTTGCGATTGCGCGCGACATCCTCGATTCGGGCCGTGCGCTGGCAAAAATGAACGCCATCATCGATGCCCAGGGCCGCCAGAAAAAACGCTTTGCACCCGGACAGTTGACTTTCGAGATGCATTCTCCGGCGAGCGGTCATATCACCTCGATCGACAACATGCGGGTCGCGCGCATCGCGCGCTTCGCGGGCGCTCCCCTGGTCAAGGGCGCGGGCGTGGACCTGTTCCGCAAGGTCGGCGACAAGGTGAAAAAGGGCGAGCCGCTTTACCGCGTGCATGCCGCAGTGGCGGCGGATTTCCAGTTCGCCCGGGCGCTCGCCGCGGACGCGAGCGGTTACACCATCGGCCGCGCCGACGAAGTGCCCGTGTTGGTCGTCGAGCCGTAATTCCGCGGTGATCGTTGTTGGATTCGATGACTACGCCGGCCAGTGCCGCGGCCTGGCGAGCGCGCTCGGCGTACCGCTGGAAATTGCCCGGGTGCGGCGCTTCCCGGACGGCGAGAGCCTGATCACGATGCCGGCCTCGCTGCCGCAGGAGGCCGTGCTGTGCCGCAGCCTCGACCGGCCCAACGAAAAGCTGGTGGAACTGATGCTCGCCGCGCGCGCGGCGCGCGACATCGGCGCGCGGCACCTCACGCTGGTCGCGCCTTATCTGTGCTACATGCGTCAGGATGCCGCATTCCATCCCGGCGAGGCGGTCAGCCAGCGCATCGTCGGCCGGTTTCTCGCCGATCTGTTCGACCGCGTGGTAACCGTGGATCCGCACCTGCACCGTACGGACCGGCTGGATGCCGCGGTGCCCGCGCGGACCGCGATCGTGCTGACCGCGGCGCCCGCCATCGGCGAGTTCCTTCGCGAGCGCGTCCCCGATGCGTTCGTGCTTGGACCCGACTCGGAATCCGAACAGTGGGCAGCGGCCGTCGCGGTACCCGGCCGGCTCGAGTACGCCGTTTGCGCGAAGAACCGCCGCGGCGACCACGAGGTCGAGATCCGCATTCCCGCTGTCGCCCTGTCCGGCCGGCACGTGGTGCTGGTCGACGACATCGCGAGCACCGGCCACACGCTGGCAACCGCGTCCGCGCAGTGCCTCGATCGCGGCGCCTCCGGCGTGGACGTCTTCGTCACCCACGCAATCCTGGGCGGCGACGCGGTGGCGGAACTGCGCCGCGCCGGCGTGCGCGAGATCTGGAGCACCGACAGCGTCACGCACGCGAGCAACGTGCTGCCGCTCGCGGGGTTGATCGCGGATCACCTGCGATAGTCCTATCCGCTCCAGAACCGGCAGCTTGACCGGAGCCGTCAGCGTGGGCTTTCGACCGGGAGGAGACAGTCGGGTAGCCAATGGAAATTGCGGAAGTCGCGCTAATTGGACATTGGCGTGGATTTTCCATAAGCTGTCTTGGATCAAGCGGGCGCAGACCCGTTCCAAACTGCTCCAGGTCAGGACGACTGCTTTTGCAGTCAATGCTCAGGGGAGGGGCGTTCTGACCATGAATCCAAGACGTTTGATTTCCGCAGCGCTACTTTGCCTACTCCCCGTGTCCGGGAAGGCGATCACGCCAATGGCCGCGGCGGGACGCGGAGGCTATGTCGTGCAGCAGGACCGAACCCGGTAGGTTGCGCGTGCGCCGGCAACTGCCCATCGCCCTCTATGCACTGCTGCTTGGCGTGTGCATGGCGAACGCCGGGCAGCCGCAGATTGCGACTCGCGCGGCGACCAGTTTCGCGATCGACAGCAGCGGGCGCTTGTTCGGGTGGGGCGATGACAGCGCCGGTCAGCTTGCCCAGGGCCGGTTGTTGCAGTCGTCGATTCCGCTGTGGGTGGGCAGCGGGTTCATGGCCACTGCGACGACGCCCGGTCTGCAACCCATCGCGGCGGGGTTCGGCCACACCGTCGCCATCAAGGCCGACGGCACGCTCTGGGCATGGGGGCAAAACAGCCAGGGCCAGGTCGGCAACGGCACCACGACCGACCAATCCGGTCCGGCGCAGATCAGCAGTGGCTACAGCACGGTTGCAGCGGGAATGGAACACTCCGCCGCCATCAAGACCGACGGTACGTTGTGGACCTGGGGGGACAACCTTTTCGGCCAGCTCGGCGACGGCACGATCACGCCTCGCCTGCGCCCGGTGCAGATCGGCAGCGGCTACCGCACGGTCGCGGCAGGGGTGCGCCACACCGTCGCGCTCAAGACCGACGGCACGCTGTGGACGTGGGGGCTGAACTCCGCGGGCCAACTCGGCGACGGCACCGCCGACTTCAAGCGCGCCAGCCCGGCGCAGATCGGCAGCGGTTACCGTGCGATCGCAGCCGGTGCCTATTTCACCGTCGCCGTCAAGACCGACGGCACGCTGTGGACGTGGGGTGATAACTTATTTGGTCAGCTCGGTAATGGCACCACATCCTGTTCGTCGTGCGCCAATCCCACTCCGGTGCAGATAGGCAGCGGCTTCACCACAGTCGCGGCGGGTTGGGAGCACGCCATTGCGCTCAAGGCTGACGGCACGCTGTGGGCCTGGGGGGAGAATGTCTGGGGAAAGCTCGGCGATGGCACATGGACCAACCGCTTGAGCCCGGTGCCGATCGGCAGCGGCTACAGCACGGTCGCGGCAGGAAGCTCCCACACCCTCGCCCTCAGGACCGACGGCACGCTCTGGGCGTGGGGGGGCAACTTTGACGGCCAGCTCGGCGATGGCACGGGTGAACTCGATCGCAGCAGCCCGGTGCAGATCGGCAGCGGCTATAGCGCCGTCGCTGCGGGATATCGCCACAGCGTCGCCGTCAGGTCCGACGGCACGCTGTGGGCGTGGGGCGCCGACAGTTACGGTCAGCTCGGCGTCGCGACCATCACGGTGCGTCCGAGGCCGGTGCTGATCGGTACGGGTTTCAGCACCGTCGCGACCGGAGGGGATGAGGGTCCATTCGGACTCAGCCAGGCCTATGTAGTCGCACTCAAGACCGATGGCACGCTGTGGACGTGGGGCAACAACAGCGGCGGCCAGCTCGGCGACGGCACATTCACCTCACGGTCCAGCCCGGTTCAGGTCGGCAGCGGCTATGCGGTGATCGCGGCGGGATATGACTTCACATTGGCGATCAAGACCGACGGGACGCTGTGGGCGTGGGGAAACAACGCTTTCGGCAAGCTCGGCGACGGCACGGGAGGTTCAGGAGATTTCGCCATACACACCAGCCCGGTGCAGGTCGGCAGTGGCTACCGCGCCGTTGCAGCGGGGTACAACCACGCCCTCGGGATCAAGACCGACGGCACGCTGTGGGCGTGGGGGGAAAACTACTGGGGCCAACTCGGCGATGGCACCACGACCCAGCGCTCGAGCCCGGTGCAGATCGGCAGCGGCTACAGCGCCGTCGCTGCCGGGCAGTGGCATAGCGTCGCCATCAAGACCGACGGCACGTTGTGGGCCTGGGGCAACAACAGCGGCGGCCAGCTCGGCGACGGCACCACGACCCAGCGCCTGAGCCCGGTACCGGTCGGCAGCGGCTACCGCGCTGTTGCTGCGCAATACGAACAGACCTTCGCCCTCAAGACCGATGGCACGCTGTGGGCCTGGGGAGATAACGCCTACGGCCAGCTCGGGGACGGAACGATCGCGTGCATATTTTGCGCCAACCCGACTTTCAACAACCCCAATCCCAAGCAGATTGGCAGTGGTTACAGCGCCGTTGCGGCCGGCATCCGCTATACGCTCGCCCTCGCGACCGACGGCACGCTGCGCTCATGGGGCTCGAACACCCACGGGCAACTGGGAACCGGGCTATTCATGGATGCCACCACCGCGCAACTCGTCATCAACGATGCCGTGACCGGGATTCTCGACCTGGATCCGGCGGTGCCCAACACCATTGCCGCCAGCGCGATTCCGAAAATCATCATGGAAGCCCGCAAGCTGGGTGGGCTGGTCAGTCTGACCCTGGGCATCAACATGTACTTCGGCACCATCGATCTGGGCGCACTCGCGGCAGGCACTTTCTCCGCCGGCGGTTCGTACAAGGTGTACGTGGCGGCTGTCGTTCCAGCCGGAATACCAGGCGCACCCGCAGGTGTGTATTTGCTCGATGCGAATCGCCGCTGGTCCTACTACGGCGGCGGCCCGCTGCGCGAGTACGCGAGCAACGCGACGCTCGACCAAACGCAGCACTACTTTGTTTCGATCCTCGATGGAACGGATCTCTCCGGCCTGATAGGCGCACGATTTCTCGTGGGCTATGGCACTGACGACCAGGAGATGCTCGCGGCGCAGCGATATCGCGAGATCTACGTGGCGCAGCCGGACTCCACGCAATGAGCCACCGCAATTATGGTGAGCCCATCACCGGCTGATCCAGCTTCATTGCTGGGGAATCATCAGCCCGTCTTGCCGAAGTCCGGCTTGCGCCGTTCGAGGAAGGCGCCGATCCCTTCCCGCGCGGCGGCCGTGCAGGCCACGCGCCCGAACGCGCGATAGCCGACTTCCAGCGCTGCCGCAAACGAGGGCGCAGCAGCCGCATCACGCACCCCCTGTTCGAGTATCCCGATCGCCTCGCGGCTCAGCATCTGCCCGTTCGCCGCTCTTGGTTCCATGGGATCGAAGGGCGCAATCGCGACCGCACCGCCGAGCGAAGCGCGCGTCTTGCCCGCGAGCGCATGCACCCGCGCGGCGGCGCGCCGGACGAGATCTCCGTCTTCGGCGACCAGCTCGTCCACCACGCCGAGTTTGTGCGCTTCTGCGGCCTTGAGCCGCTCTGCCCGCCTCAGCATGCCGTGGAACGCACCCGCCGCCGCCGGCCAGCGGCGGTACGGCACCACCATCGCGCCTATCCCCGGTACGATGCCCAGCGTGATCTCGGGAAGCTGGAACCAGGCGCTGCCCGCCGCGACGATGCCGTGGCAGCGCATCACCAGTTCGAAGCCGCCGCCCAGCGCCATGCCGTTGACCGCGGCGACCACGGGTTTTTTCATCGCATCGAGATGCACCAGCAGCCGCGAGCAATCGCGCGAGTACTGCACCGATGCTTCCGAATCGCCGAGCATGCGCGGAAAACGGCCGATGTCGGCGCCGGCGCAAAACGCGCGCGCGCCGTAGCCGGTGAGGACAAAGCCCGCGACAGCCGGATCGTCCTCATGACGGCGGATCACGGCGAGAATTTCGTCCGTCAGTTCGTCGTGCAGCGCGTTGAGCGCCTCGGGGCGGCGCAGCGTGATCACCTTGACGCCGTCCACCTCGTCCACCAGCACATGACGCTCGAAACGCTGGTAATCGGCAAGCGGGCGCTTCGGCATCGGCATGCCCGGCCGCTCCTTCACAAAATGCTCCATCACCCTGCACACTTCGCCCTCGCCCAGGTCCCGCATCAGTTCGAGCGGGCCCTTCCTGAGAGCGAGCGCAAGACGGCAGCCGAGTTCGAGATCGGCGGCGGTTCCGATGTTGCGGTCCACGATATCGACGGACTGCGCGAACAGTATTCCGAGCAGACGGTCCCGGATCGCCGCGCCGGTCGCGGGCGCCACCTCGGTTCTCTTTCCCAGCGGCAGCGTGACCCAGTTCTGCACCGAGCGGAAGATCGGCGCGGGCCGGTAGTGCTCGCCCTCCTCCTCGGCCTGCAGGCCATTGGTCTCGGTGATGATGGGGTTGCCATTCGACATGTTCAGCACGAAGAACGGACCGGCTTGTACGAATTCCGCAGCGGTGCTGTCGATTTCGGCGGCGGTGCCCCGATCCAGGCACAGCGCGGCATCGTTGCACCAGTTGTCGAAAATGCGGTCGAGCATGAAGCAGGCGACGTCGGCCGTCACCAGCGGCACCTTGCCGGTCATGCAGAACATCCAGCGCAGGTAGTCGATGACTTTCGGATCCGTCTCGCTCCAGCGGATCACTTCGACCACCGGA
>Ga0315281_10007737_pt1 | contig 15080 bp, 12 predicted proteins | sample YL17G07_0_MG_FD_204540 | JGI IMG/M metagenome (GOLD analysis project Ga0315281, IMG submission 204540) | Sediment microbial communities from Yellowstone Lake, YNP, Wyoming, USA - YL17G07_0 | ecosystem: Environmental > Aquatic > Freshwater > Lake > Sediment | place: USA: Wyoming | collected...
CCCCGGCGAGCGCGTGTCGAGAACACCGGGATTGGTCGGCGCGTCCCGTGCGGGGACCCGCGGCCACCCGGGACGGAAGTGCATGTCGCGGCTGCCGACTGCTCGCCTGGTGGGCATCTGGCACGTCTCGCGCGCCGTCCATACCGGGTCCCGCTGGCACGACCAACGGGCCGGAGGGCACTTGCCACGACGGAGCCGCGGCGGACGATGGTCGCGAGAACCGTGATGGCTTCCCATCGCCCGCTTCGGGCCGCCGTCCGTCATCGACGCCGCGGCTCACACGGCTTCGTCGTGGTGTTCGCGGGAGCCATGGTCGTCGCCGCCTGCGGTGCGACGCTCCCATCGCCGCTGCCCACGGCCACGTTGCTCGCGACGGGGGCGCCGGCTTCTCTCTCGCGGACTCCCGGATCGACTTCGAGCGGTCCGCTCGAGCCGCCACAAACGGCGACCACGGCACCCGCCGAGTCAGCGGGCGCACCACCGACGGCAACCGTGACGTCCGAACCCTCCCTCGAGCCGCGCCCTGGCGTGGGTGGGGGGCGGCTCCTCCTGCGCGCCCACGTCGTGGCCGACGTTGACGTCCAGGTCTGGCCGCGAGCGTCGTACTACTCCGACGGGACCGTCATCACCCCCGGCGACGTCGGCCACCTCGTCGTCCGCCGCCTGACGCCATCCGCGCTCGAGGCGCTGCTTGCCCGCGTCCACGCGAGCGGGCTGCTGGACCGCGATCGGCACTTCATGGCGCTGCTCCCCAACCGCGGACTGGACTCCTACCGGGTCGAGGACTACACCTCGCCCGCCGCCACGGTCCTGATGACCGCCTCGGTGAACGCGAGGCCCACCGCTGACATCGCGCGGTTCATCAACCTGGCACACCAGCTCCTCGATCCGGTCGGATCGCTGCCGACCGACGCCTGGGCCCAGCCGGACCCCACGCCGTACGAGGCGTCATTCGTTCGCGTCCGGGTCATGGTCGACCGGGTCCCCCGAGCGAACCCCTCGGAGGTGGACCTCTCGGCCGTGCGCTGGCCGCTCGCGACGCCCTTCGACGCGCTCGGGGAGATCCAGAGGCAGGCGGGCGACACCACCTACCGCTGCGCGATCCTCGGCGCTTCGGAGGCCGAGGCCCTCGGGCAGGCGTTCGCCGCCGCCGGCATGCTCACGGACCGGATATGGGCCACGACGTTCCAGGCCCGTTCCGGTGATACGCAGGAGGTGCGGTTCGAGTTCGTCGGCCTGCTCCCCGACGGCGCGCCGGGGTGTCGGGATGAAACGGCCGGAGCGTCCGACTGGCCCGACGGCACCGAGATCGCCTACGTCGCCGCCGGCCGGATCCGCGTCCTCGATCCGAGCACGGGCCGCAACGTGGTCATCGCCTCGGGCGCCCGGCCCGCCTGGTCTCCGGACGGCCGCACCCTCGCGTTTGTGCGGGGAGGCGCATCCAATCCGGGCGACCTCTGGTTGCTCGACCTCGCATCGGGAACCTCGCGACGGGTCGTTCCCGGCGGGGTCGCGGCGGCATGGTCACCCACCGGGGCGCTCCTGGCCGTCAACCGCTCGCCGATCGATCTCGGCGAGACGTGGCTCGTCGGGCCGGACGGAACCGGGCTGCGGAGGTTGTCGGATGGCGACGACGCTGCATGGAGCCCCGATGGCCGACAGGTTGCCCTCGTGACCGGGACGGCGAGGCCGGAGGTGGTCGTCGTGGACATTGCCACGGGCAAGGTCAAGCGCCTCGGAGAGGGGACCAGCCCTGTCTGGACCGGCGAGGACACGCCGCGTGTGGCGTATCTTGCCTGGGGAACGGATCGGCTCGTGGTCACTGACCCGACGACCGTTCGCGCGGATTCCTCGACCAGGATCCCGCCCGGCGCGACGTCGCTCGAGGTGGTGCCGGCGCCCTCGGCTCCCGGCTGGGCATTGGCCTTCATTGCCGGCGGTCAGGCGTGGCTCGTCGACCGCCCCGGCGACACCCCGAGGGCGCTCACCGTGGACGCAACCGTCGAGAGCTTCTCGGCGTCCCTGGACGGCACGATCCTGGCGGCCGTCACCAGGACCGGCACCCGGCGGGACCTCTGCCTGGTCTGGACCAGCGGCGACGGCTGGTTCCAGCTGACCGACACGGGAACGGTCACCGACGCTGCCTGGCGCCCGACGCCCTGAGGCGGAGCTCCGGCCCGGCCGGGTTCCTGCCAGATGCACGCCAGGCGAGCGTTGGTCAAGCCGATCCTGATGAATTCACCCCAGGCGAGCGCGTGTTGAGAACACCGGGATTCGTCGGCGCGTCCCGTGCGGGGACCCGCCGCCACCCGGGACGGAAGTGCTGCCGCGGCTGCCGACCGCTCGCCTGGTGGGCATCTGGCACGTTTCGCGCGCCGTCCCCCGCGGGGCCGGGTTTGCCCGCGCCGTCCCCCGCGCCCTCCATGTCTCGCGCGCCGTCCATGCCGGCCCCGCGGCCTCCGGGCCCCGTGGCCTACCCGGTCGTGGCGATGAACGCCTCCGCGGCATCCGGTTCCCCGGCCGCGCCATGCGCCTCGAGCCACCGCTCGGCGTCGATGGCCGCCTTGCAGCCGTCGGCCGCCGCGGTGATGGCCTGGCGGTAGCGGTGATCGTGGACGTCGCCGGCGATGAAGACCCCGTCGACCTGGGACCCCGTCTCGCCGCGCACGACGAGGTAGCCCATGGCGTCCGCCTCGAGCCAGTCCCGGAAGACCTCCGTGTTCGGCCGGTAGCCGATCGCGATGAAGAGGCCCTCGACCGGTAGAACCTCCGCGGCGCCGGTCACGGTGTCGAGGACGCGCACGCCGTCCACCTTCGCGTCGCCCAGGACCTCGGCCACGGCGGAGTTCGGGTGGAACGTGATGCCCGGGTGGGCCAGGACGCGGTCCTGCATGATCCGGCTGCCACGGAGCGAGTCGCGCCGGTGGAGCAGGTGCACGTGGGTCGCGAAGCGGGTCAGGAAGAGCGCTTCCTCGAGGGCTGTGTCGCCACCCCCGACGACGGCGATCTCCTTGTCCCGGAAGAAGAACCCGTCGCACGTCGCGCAGGCGCTGACGCCCCGGCCGCGAAGCCGTGTCTCGCTGTCCAGGCCGAGCCAGAGGGCCGACGCGCCCGTGGCGACGATGACGGCCTGGGCCGAGTACTGGATCCCGTGCGCCCAGAGCCGCAGCGGCCGACCCGAGAAATCGACCCGCTCGACATCCACGTCGACCAGCCGGGCGCCGAACCGCTCGGCCTGGGCCCGGAGGCGGGCCATCAGTTCGGGACCCTCGATCCCCTCGGGGAAGCCCGGGAAGTTCTCGACTTCGCTGGTGATCATCAGCTGGCCGCCAGGTGTCGCGCCAGCGAGGACGATCGGCTGGAGGTTGGCCCGGGCAGCGTAGATGGCGGCGGTGAGGCCGGCCGGGCCGGAGCCGACGATGACGACCTTCGATTCGACCGGGCGGCCCGATGTGCCGGCGGGCGCGGATCCCGGCTCGACGGGCGCGGGCGCGGTCACGAAGGCAATCGGGGCGACGCCGGCGGGCACGGCGGGCGCGGCGGGCGTGCCGAAATCGATGGCAAAGCCGCCGAACGGCGACACACCGGTCGGCGGCTCGCTTTCGCGTGGGCGGGGTTCCGGGTCCGGCTGGTCGTTCATCGCGGCTGGTTCACGCTCTCCTGCACGGGGCTCATCGTAGCACGGCCGCCATACTCCCCCGGGGTATACGATCGGGCCGGCAGCCGCCCCCTGACGGGCCCGCGGACAGGGCCGGGCGCGCCCCGGGCACGATCACGAACCGCGGAGCTGCGGCAGGACGTCCCGGCCGACCAGCTCGAGGCGGTTGATGTCGTCGACTCCCTTCAGGCTGAAGATCACGTGCTGGGCGCCGGCCGCCCCCAGCGCTCCGAACCGTTCGACGACCTCGGCGATCGATTCCGTTGGACCCCCGGGCGTCCCCTCCAGGCGCACGCTCTGGAGCGTCGATCGCTCGATCTCGTCGTAGGGTCGCCCGAGCTCCTCGCAGTGCTCGCGGAGGACCCCGTACTTGTGGGCGATCTGTGCCGGGCCGCCGAAGACGTTCGTCGCGTCGGCGTAGCGCGCCACCAGCCGGAGCGTCTTCCGCTCGCCGCCGCCGCCGATCATGATCGGGGGGTGGGGTCGCGAGAGCGCCTGCGGCGAGTTGAGCAGGCGGGTCGCGTGGTATCGCCGGCCATGGAACTCGTCGCCGCTGCCGCGCTCGCCCTTCCACATGGCGTGGGCGATCTGGAGCGTCTCCTCGAGCATCTCGAACCGCTCACCGAGCGGAGGGAACGCGAAGCCCAGGGCCCGCGATTCCTCCTCGTTCCAGGCCGCTCCGATACCCAGCCAGGCTCGTCCGCCCGACAGCACGTCCAGCGTGGTGGCCGCCTTGATCCAGAGGCCGGGATCGCGGTAGTGGATCCCGCCCACCATGAGCCCGAGTCGAGCCCGCTGCGAATGGGCGGCCATCCAGCCGAGCGTCGTCCAGCCCTCCAGCATCGGGTCATCGGCGGGGCCGAGGTGGCGGATCTGGAAGAAGTGGTCCATGACCCAGATGGAGTCGAAGCCGACCTCGTCGGCGGTTCGCACGATTCGAGCCAGGGTGGGGGCGATGGCAGCGTCGCCGCCGGGCCAGGTGAACGAGTTGATCTGGAGTCCGAAGCGCACGCGACCTCCCCGGTCTGTCGATGTCGACCCGCGAAGCCTACGGGAAGAGGTCGAACTCGGCAGGCATGACCAGGTCCCTGATGGAGCCTTCGCCTCGCGGCGGGTCGGCGCCCCGGACGATGGCTGCCGGGCGCCCGGCGACCTTGCCCAGCACGAGCTCCGCGGCCGAGGCCAGCTCGTCGACGACGGCCCGGATCGTGGAGCGCATGATCCGCCCATCCGCGTCCGGCTGGCCGCGCAGGTCCTCCAGCGGTTGCAGACCGCTGACTCCGATCGCCACGTCGACGATGCCCCAGCGCCACGGACGGCCGAAGCTGTCGGAGATGACGACGGGGAGATCGACGCCGAACCGGGCGCGGACGGCCTCGCGGATGCGTGCCGCCGAGGCGTCGGGGTCGCGAGGCAGCAGGGTCACGATCCGGCCCGAGCCAGGACCGACGTTCGAGGCGTCCACGCCGCCGTTCGCGCAAACGAAGCCGTGGATCGTCTCCACGATGAGCACGCCGCGATCCATCCGCACGACGCGCCGCGCTTCTCGCAGGACCATCTCCACCTGGCGCGGGTCCCGGTCCCAGCGCTCGCCGAAGGCGACGGCCTCGGGTCGGGGCACGACGGTGTCCAGGTCCACGACCGCCCCCTCGGCCTTGGAGACGACCTTCTGGGTGACGACCAGCACGTCAGATGAGCAGAGTGGCATGACCCCGGGCGTCGCGGCCAGCGCGTCGCCCAGCAGTCGCTCCAGGTCCGCGCCCGGGCGAACCTCGGGGATGCCCAGCAGCGGCAGCACGTGGAGCCCGGGCGATGGGGCTTCCGCGGGTCGGGTCGCCAGCAGCCGGCGCCCCTCGTGTTCGAGCGCCTCCACGTCCACCAGCGCGAGGTCGTCAGGCGTGTCCAGGTCGAGGCCGAGTGGCCCGTCCAGCTCCTGATAGCCGGCGCCGGCTGCCGCCGCAGCGGCCCGATGACGCGCCCGGCTGCCGGGCCCGAAGCCAAACGGGATGACGCCGGGGGGCGACAGCAGCAGCACGTTGGTCCCGTCGCCATGGCGGTCGGGCACCAGCGCGACCTGGCTGCCCGCAGCGCCGCGTGAGCCAAGGGCCGCGCGGACCAGCCGGTCGAGCTCGGCCGCGTCGATCGCCGGGAGGTCTGCCGGAATGACCACCAGGACGCCGGCCCCCCCATCGTCGGCCCATGTCCGGGCCGTCACGAGCGCCTCGTTCAGGCCGCTGCCCGCCTGCCGCAGGGTGACCGCCCCCTCGGCGGCGGCGATCTGCAGGGCCGCCGGGTCCGGGCTGATCACGGCGACCGCGGCGATCGTCCCGGCCGCCCGGGCAGCGCGGACCGTGCGCGAAAGCAGACCCGCCGCCAGCGCCTCCCGCTCCTCGGCGTCGAGGGCTGCGCCGAGGCGCGACTTGGCGCCCTCGAGGGCCCGGATCGGGATGACCGCGACGGTCCGCGGGGATGGAGGGGTGGTGGCGTGATCCATGTCCAGCGGCTTCAGGCGCGCGCGGGAGCGTCTGGCACCGTCACCTCGGCGCGCCCTGCGAAGGCCAGGACCTCGCCGGCCAGCCGGGCCCGACCGGCGTCGTCGGTCATGATCGTGTCGGTCACCAGGACCCGCATGCCCAGCGCCTCGATCGCCGGAGCGAGATCCCGGTCCTGCCCGTCGAGCACGAAGCCGTCGACCAGCCCCGCGTAGATGCGGGCGACGCCGAGCGCGCTCGACTCGTGCCCAAGGGAGGCGAGCATCCGGTCGGCGGGTCCCTTGAGGGCCTGGCCGGCGATGATTCCCGAGACCGCCACGATCGGGCGTCCGGCCGCGCGGCGGGTGAGGAGGCGTTCCCTGATCCCCGGCACGGCCAGGATCGGACCGACCGAAACGATCGGGTTGGAGGGCGCGATGACGATGAGCGCGGCCTCGTCGATCGCCGCCAGCACCTCCGACGTGGGGTGGGCCGCCTCAACCCCGGCGAACCGGACCTCGTGCACGGCGGGTTCCTGGTGGCGGTGGACGAAGTACTCCTGGAACTCGAGCCAGCCGTCCGTCGTGCGGACCTCGGTGCGGACCGGATCGTCGGTCATCGGCAGGATCACGGCGCGGACGCCAAGGGCGAGCTGCAGCCGGCGGAGGATGTCGGTGAGGCGTTCCCCGCCGCGAATTCGCGCCGTCCGCACGATGTGCGCGGCCAGGTCGCGGTCGCCGAGGCGGAACCACGTCTCCTCGCCGTAGCGGGCGAGCCATTCCGAGACGGTCCACGTCTCGTCCTCGATCCCCCAGCCGAGCGTCCGGTTGTCGAGCCCGGCCAGCGTGTACATCACCGTGTCGTGGTCGGGACAGACCAGCAGGCCGTGGCGCTCGAGGTCGTCGGCGGTGTTGACCAGCACGACCAGATCCGGGCCGAGGTGGGCCTGCAGTCCCTGCGCGAGTTTCGCTCCGCCGACGCCACCGGCCAGCTCAACGACGCCCATCGGGGCTCCTATTCCACGTGGATCGAGGTCGGCCGGAGCCGGAAGCTCACCCGCAGCTCGCGGCGGAACTGGCCCTCGATGACGTCCCGGGCGGCCTCCGGACCGTCGTAGCGGTAGGCCATGGCGGCGATGTCCGCCTGGGCCTGTTCCCGGTCGTCGATGACCTCCACGGACCCGCGGAGCCCCACCCAGTGGACGTCGTCGGCAACGGAGATGCCCACTCGCGGATCACGACGGAGGTTGGTCGGCCAGCGGCGGCCCTCGGCGCTGTTGATGACGATCGCGTCGTCCTCGACGAGGTACCAGACGACCGCCTGGTGCGGCGACCCGTCGGGGTTGATCGTGGCGACAGAGGCGAGGCGCGGCACCTCGAGGAAGCGCCGGACGTCGGGCGGGAGCCGCCGGAGTTCGCGGGCCGGTGGGTTCACGGGTTGATGGTACGCGAGGCGTCGGGGCGTCGCCCCTCTCGTCGCAGGCCGAGCCAGGCCTCGTAGCGGCGCTCCTCAAGGCGGACCCGCGCCGGGTCCGGTCGCGTGGGGACGCGGTCTCCGAGCCAGGCAGCCCGGCCCGGCCCGAAGATCGGTGCCCCGCAGGTCGCCCAGCCGGCCAGCATCGCCGCGCCCAGCGAACCGTCCGAGGCAGGAAGCCAGACCTGGCCGGCGTCGAGGACGTCGGAGACGATGCTCCGCCAGGTCGCACTCGCGGCGCCGCCCCCCGACGCGACGAACGTGCGTCCGCGGGGAACGACGCCCGCTTCCTCCAGGCCGGCGCGGGCGACGAAGCCGAAGGACTCGAGCAGGGCCCGGTGGTGAGCCGCCCGGGCGGGGCGGAGCGTCGTGCCCGCGGCCGGCACCCCCTCCGCCTCGAGGAAGTTCGGCAGGACGTACTCGCTCGACGCGTCCACCTCCAGTCGCGCGGCCGCCTCGTCCAGCGCCGCGAGATCCGGACCCGCAGACCAGCGGATCGCGGGTCCCAGGACCGCGTACGCCACCTCCTGATACGGCGCCCACGGCTCTAGCGCCCAGGGGTCCGCGACGAACCGCTCGAAGGGGCTGGTGCAGACGTCCACGGTCGTGGTCGTGCCGTAGTAGAGGAGGACGTCGCCCTCGTCGACGACGCCCGCCCCGAGCATCGCCGTGGGCGTGTCGCCCATGCCGACGACCACGGGCACCCCGACCGGCAGCCCCAGCGCCCGGGCGGAGTCGGGGAGCAGGCGGCCGGCGATCGCCCCGGGCGCGGCCAGGCGCGGCAGGACCTCCTCGCCGATGCCGATGACGTCCAGCAGGTCGCGCCGCCACGCCCGGTTCACCGGATCGACCAGGCCCGACCGCATCGCGGCTCGCGGATCGATGGCGTGCGCCCCGGTCAGGCGGTGGATCAGGAAGTCCCGCGGCCCAAACACGTGCCGCGTCCTCCCAAGCGTGCCCGGGTCCTCGGTCGCCATCCAGAGCAGCTTCGGCAGCACCTCGTCGCCGAGGAGGGGCAGGCCGCTGAGGTCGCGGGCCCGGGCCAGGTGCGCCGCGCCGCGCCGGTCCGAGTAGAGCATCGCCGGACCGAGCGGGGTCCCGTCGGTGCCGGCAACGAGGAGGGTCGGGAAGTGGCTGGTGATACCGATCCCGGCGAGGCGAGCCGGGCCTCCCTCGACGCCCCCCACCGTCTGCTGGACCAGCGCCTCGAGCGCCGCCCACCAGTCCTCCGCGTCCTGTTCCGCGCGGTGGGCGCCGGGGTGATCGACGTGCTGGGGCAGCGAGGCCCGGCTCACCACGCGCCCGGACGCCTCGGCGAGGGTGGCCTTGGCCGTGCTCGTCCCGAGGTCGATCCCGAGGACCAGGGGGTCCGCCATCAATCGGTCCTCCATCGCTCCGTGCATGGTCCGCCCAGTGTGGCGGTCGCCGGGACGTCGCGCAGGATCGGGCTAGACTGCGGATCGCTCGATCGTCGCCCGTTCCGCGATTCTGGAGGTGGACCGCCATGCAGGACGCTGCCGCCCGTGGCACGCGGGGAGGGGACGCCGGCCGCGCGCTCGGAGCGTTGCTCGAAGCCCACGCCGCGTACCGCTCGAGCACGTTGAACCTGGTCGCCTCGGAGAACGTCCTGAGCCCCGCTGTGCGGGCCGCCCTCTCGACCGACCTGCTGGGTCGCTACGCGGACTACCCCGGCCGGGACCCGTCGAAGCGGCGCTACCGCGGCAACCGCTACATCGCCGAGATCGAGGCGCTCGCCGTTCGTCTCGCCGCCGAGCGCTTCGGTGCCCGCTTCGTCGAGCTCCGCGCGATCGCCGGGCACCTTGCCGGGATCGCCATCGTGATGGGCCTCTGCCGGCCCGGCGACGTGGTCTTCGAGGTCGGGCGCGAGGGCGGCGGCCACCGCGAGGCCGGCCGCCTGGTGGTCGCGCCGCTGGCCTCGCTGGACGTGGAGTACCTGCCCTTCGATGCCCAGGCCTTCAACGTCGACGCCGATGCGGCGGTCCGCCGCATCGAGGAGCGCCGCCCACGCCTCGTGATCCTTGGCTCCAGCAACTTCCTCTACCCGCACCCGGTCCGCGCGATCGCCGACGCCGTCCACCGGGTTCCCGACGCCGTGCTCGCCTACGACGCCTCGCACGTGCTGGGGTTCCTCGCCGCCGGCCGGTTCCAGGACCCCCTGGGCGAGGGCGCGGACATCGTGTTCGGGAGCACCCACAAGACCTTCCCGGGCCCCCAGGGCGGGATCATCTTCTCCAATGACGACGCCCTGATGGACCGCGTCAGCGAGGCCCTCGTGCCGGCCCTCGTCACCAACCACCACCCGTTCCGGATGCCCGGCATGGTTGTCGCGCTGGAGGAGATGGCGACCTGGGGTGAGGCGTACGCCGAAGCGATCGTGGCCAACGCCCGGGCCCTGGCGCGGGCGCTCGTTGCGCGCGGCGTCCCGGTCGTCGAGGCGGGCGGCCGGCCCACGGATTCACACACGATCCTCCTTCGCGTCAGCGCCTTCGGGACAGGCGACGCCGTGTCCGCCCGCCTGGAGACGGCCGGGATCATGTCGACCGGCGCCTTCCTGCCGGAGTCGCTCGGGCGGGAAGGGATCCGCATGGGCAGCCAGGAGGTCACCCGGCTCGGCGCGACGCCCCAGACGATGGAATGGGCCGCCGAGCTGATCGCCGCCGTGGTCACCGGGAGTCGCCAACCCGAGGAGGTCCACCCGGACGTCGCCGAGCTGGCGGGGACGCTCGGTCCGATCCGTTTCGCCTGATCAGAGGCGCGGGCCCTCGCGTTCAGGCCAGCCGCTCGCCGGCCCGCACCGCAACGTCGAGCCGGTTCTCGACGGGTGCCAGGGGGCATGACCAGCGGGGGTCGAACGCGCACGACGGCTGGAAGGCGAAGTTGAAGTCGAGCAGCAGCGTGCCCCGTTCCGGGTCGCCGCCGAGATCGGCGCCCTTGGCCCCGTCGAGCAGGTAGCGGCCGCCCCCGTACGTCTGGGTGCCGTTGGTGGCGTCCCGGAACGGCAGGAAGAGGCCGCCCGCGTACCCCTCCATCCAGTGGACGGCCAGCCGGCGCGATCCCTCGGGAAAGGGGATCTCGACCCAGCCGATTCGACGCGTCGCCACCATCCCGCCCGTGCTCGCGGGCAGCCCTGCTGGTGCCGACGCAGGCAGTCGGGCCGGGGTGGCCGACGTAGCCGCGGCGCCCTCGCCGCCTCCGCCCGGGGCCGACCCGTCCGGGATCACATCCGCCTCGAATCGCAGCGCCGGGTCCGGCGGGAAGTGGAGCGCCTGAAACGTCGCCCGCTGCGCCTCCGGGACGGGCGACTGGGGGTGCTCGCGGTAGAGGCGATCGCGTTCCTGTCGCCAGAGTTGGAGTGCCTCGTCCGGCGAGGCCCGGATCAGGCGTCGAACCTCTGCGTAGAGCGCTGCCACGCGGCGGCGCCAGTCCGCGAGGGTCAATTCGTCGATTGAAACCGTCACCCGTCCGTCCCTTCCGGCCGATCGAGCCGGCCGCGTCGCGGCCACCGCGGGCCCGGCGGCCGCGCACAGCCTAGAATCCCCGAACCAAACGCAACAGAGGGTGCCGCCAGATGCCGCTGATCCACCTCCAGGCCGAGCCTGGTGACTATGCGCCGATCGTCCTCCTTCCGGGTGACCCGAACCGGGCCACGCGGATCGCCGAGCGCTTCGACGGCGGCCTGCAGGGGTCGCGCCAGGTCAACGCGAACCGCCTCATGTACGGCTACACGGGGACCTTCCGCGGCACGCCGGTCAGCGTCCAGACGACCGGGATGGGCGCACCCAGCGCCGCCATCGTGATCGAGGAGCTGCTGATGCTCGGGGTTCGCCGGCTGATCCGGGTCGGCACCTGCGGCGGCATCGGTCGCGGCATCCAGCTTTCCGACCTGGTCATCGCCTCGGCGGCCACTCCCTTCGACGGCGCAACCCGGACCTACCTCCACGGCGATCCCTACGCCCCGACCGCGGACTTCGGCCTCGTCCGGGGGCTGGTCGATTCGGCGACCGCCCACGGTGCGCGCCACCACGTCGGCCAGGTCTGCACGGTCGATGTCTTCTACAACCCCGATCCCGACTACGCGACCAAGTGGCGATCGCGCGGCGTCCTCGCCTTCGAGATGGAGTCGTCGGTGCTCTTCTACCTGGCCTCCCGCGCCGCCGCCTCCGGCGCTGACGTGAAGGCCGCAACGATCCTCACCGCCAGCGACGTGTACTCGGAAGAAGGCGGCTGGGGGGAGTCGTTCCTGCCGCCGGACGCCCAGGAACGGGCGACGGCCACGATGATCGAGGTCGCCCTGGAAGCGGCGATCGCCAGCCTGTGAGTGCCCCGTCGATCGCCGTCCCGCCGACCCACGCCTGCGTTCGCTGCGGGACCCCGATCCCGCTCGAGGATGCGATGTGCGAGCGGTGCAACCCGCTCGGCCTCAAGCAGCCGGCGAGCTCCCAGGCCCACGGCACGGTCTTCCTGGGCATCGTCATCGCGGTCGTCGGGCTGGCGCTCCTCGGCCGGTTCGCCATGGCCGGTATCGGTCCGTTCACCGGCCAGGTCGTCAGCGTCGTGTCCGACCCGCCGAACCTGGTGGTCACGCTGACCGTCCACAACGATGGGTCGCGCGTCGGCTCAACCACCTGCCGGGTCTTCGATGCGGCGGACTCGGCGCAGGGCTCGGCCTCTGCCTTCGTCGTCAGCCCGGACGTCCCACCCGGTGGCTCCATCTCGTTCTCGAAGCAGGTGGGCGAACTCGGGACGGCGATCCGGTCCCTCCAGGTCGAGTGCAGCCAGCCGTAAGACTTGACGCCAGGTCCACGGACTGACCGCATTCCCGGTCGTACGCGGCACGACCCGGTCTCCATGGGGAGTCCACTCCGGACGAGAATCGATGTCGAATCCGCGCTCCGGGGGCGTACCATTCACGCCGGTGCGGTTCGGCACGGTGTGCTGGTGCCGGGTCCGACCCGGACGGCGGGCGGGCCGTTTCGGCTCCCGGCCGCTCACCGGCTGCCATTTCGCGACGGGGAGGGTCAGCGACATGGGGGAGCAGAAGCCCGGGCTTCGGCGCTGGCGCCCGGGCGTCCACGGCAGGGGCCCCAATAGCCTGCACCCGGAGCACGCCGCTCTACGAGTTCTGGAACGCCACCTGCGGGTCTACCTGGTCGACCCGCGCGCGCTGGTACGCGGTGCGGTCCGCCAGGCGATCGAGTCGGGCGAGGTCGAAGTGGTCGGCGAGGCGCCGACCGGCGAGCAGGCGCTCGACGAGTGTCCAGAACTGCGACCCGACGTGGTGTTGTTCGAGATCGAGCTCCCGGGGATCGGCGGCCTCGGACTGCTGCGTGAGCTGGGTCCGCGTCTTCCCGACACGAAGTTCGTGGTGCTCACCGACTCGATCCGCCGCCGTGATGTCCTCGACGCCATCCGCAGCGGTGCCAGCGGCTACCTGACCAAGGATCTTGCCGCCGGTGCGCTCCGGCGCGCGGTGCAGGGGGTCGCCGACGGCGAGATGCCCATGGCGCGGTGGCGCGTGAGTGCCCTGGTTCGCGACCTCGTCGACGGGGCGTCGAGGACGCTCAGCCACGACCCAGCCCTCGTCGGACTCACGGAGCGGGAGGTTTCCGTCCTCCAGCTCGTCGCGGAAGGTCAGATGGATCACGAGATCGCCGAGACGCTGATGATCTCGCCCCGGACGGTCGAAACCCACGTGTCGCACATCCTTCGAAAGCTCGGGGTACGCAACCGGGCGGAGGCCGCGAAGCGCTACCGCGAGGGGACCTGAAGTCCCGCCACGTCAACAAGTGGTGCACCGTGACACCGTCGGCGCGCCCTGCTTGCCGGGTACGTAGGGATTCTTCCGTACCGGTCTCCGTGGTTCCCCTGATGGACGCCGCCAGCGGTCGGGCTAGCGTAGGCGGACGAGGCTGAACTGGGCTGGTAGGTGGCTGCGCCCGAAGGGTGCGCCTCGCAACGGCCAGGCCAGGGAAGCGTGGGATCAGATGGCGCAGTGCCCGGTGTAGGCGGGTCCGTCCCGACCCTTGCCCCCCGCGGAGGAGTAGAGGTGCATTCAATGAAGCGGATCCGTCCTGTCGCGTTCGCCATGGCGGCCATGCTGATCGTCGGCATGCTCGCGCCCAGCGCGTTCGCTGCTGTGGGTACCAGCCAGGCCGACTACGCGCCCGGTTCCACCGTGACGATCAGCGGCGACAACTCCAATGACGCGGGCTACGCAGCCGGCGATGCTGTCCACGTGGACGTGGCCGGACCGAACGGCTACACGGCTTCGTGTGACGCGACCGCCGACGACAGCGGCGCCTGGTCCTGCCAGGTTGTCCTGTGGGGCAACCTCTCGGCCGTGGGTGACTACTCCTACACGGCCACCAGCGCCTCGGGCGTGACCGAGAACGGCACGTTCTCGGATGGGCCGGACCCTGTGGAAGTCCTGTGTCCCACCCTGACGGCCTACAACCCCACCCACTTCGCCCTGCAGGCCGGGCAGACCGCGACCTGCACGATCGTCCACGCGACCCTTGTCGGCTCGCCCTCGACGGTGAACGTATACATCCGGAGCAGCACACTCGGGAACGAGACGGTGACCGGTACGGTTTCCGCAGGCCCAGCTCCCGGTGACACGATCACCTTCAGCTACACCGGCCGTTCCGACGGGTGCTCCACGACGAACATCGGGTACGACGAAAACGGCACGCCCAATAACGAGCGAGACGCTCATGCCGGCTTCGCCTTCGTGAACTCGGCCGGGGAAAACGTCGCCTGTGGAAGCCAGACCTCCACGACCACCGTGGTCCACACCGACTCGCCTGACGCGGCCATCACGGGCGCGCTGACCGAGCCTGCCTCCGCGCACGACAGCGCGACCGTGACCAGCGCGGCTGGCACCCCGACGGGAAGCGTCGAGTTCCTGTTCTTCTCCGGTAGCGCCTCGAGCGCCGAGTGCACCGGCAACCACGAGAGCCTCGGCTCCGTGGCCCTGAACGGGAGCGGCGTTGCGCACCCGTCGCCCTCCAGGACCAACCTGGTCGCCGGTTCATACGCCTTCCAGGCCATCTTCCACGCCACCGGCGCATTCGGTGATTCGACCGGCCCGTGCGAACCGTTCATCGTGACCGGCCCCGGCGGCGGCGGGGAACTGCCCCTCGATCTGACCGTGAGCAAGACGGCGACCCTGTCGTTCACCCGGACGTACACCTGGGGTATCACGAAGGACGTGGACAGGACGCTCGTCGAGCAGATCGGCGGGGGCACGGCCACCTTCCTCTACACCGTGAACGCGAGCCAGACCGGCTTCACCGACAGCGACTGGGCGGTCGAAGGCACGATCACGGTCACCAACCCGAACGACTGGGAAGCCATCACCTTCGCTCTCTCTGACGCCATCGACAACGGCGGCACCTGCACGATCGACGGCGGCGGCACCGACCTGTCCGTGGCGGCGAGCAAATCGACCACCGCTG